>ERZ1066124.25-NODE-25-length-162805-cov-26.939318_pt1 | contig 162805 bp, 157 predicted proteins | sample MGYA00382771_ERZ1066124 | MGnify/ENA primary metagenome ERZ1066124 (study PRJEB33369, sample SAMEA5778354) | biofilm metagenome | biome: Industrial cooling water; feature: Water cooling tower basin; material: Biofilm | place: United Arab Emirates | collected... | reverse complement strand
TCTAGAGTTTGATAAGTATTATTAATTCCCTGTAGTTGAGTAATTTGTAATTGAATGGGTATGCTGTCCCCAACTGTAACCGATGAAACTTGACTAGCAACGACAATAGCTGATTGCGATCGCAGATCAAAACAGGCTACCCAAGGATAGGAAGATAATCGCTCAATTAGATAGGCATATAACCAAATGGGTGCAGAACCATATAAAATAATTCCTTGAGTACGATCGATTCCTTTGGGTATTTCTAGAGTTAACATCTCCTCAACAGTAATTAAACTTTGGGGTTGAAGTAAGTTAATTTCTAGAGTTTGATAAGTATTATTAATTCCCTGTAGTTGAGTAATTTGTAATTGAACCTGTGATTTTGTGATCATATCTTAACTGTCGGGTAAATCGATTTTAAAAACCTGAGCAATATTTACATTGGGGGTATGAGTTGCGATGACGACTGCACCTAAGCGCGTGTCATAACACCCTACCCATGCTGCGGGATGACATTCATGCACGAGATATCCATACAGCCATATGGGGGCTCTTCCTTCGATGACTATTCCCTGACTGTAGTCAATTTCTTTGGGTAATTTTAATCCTTTGAGATCTTGCGGGGTAATGATACCGTTTTCATTCAAAATAGAGATACGCAAGTGTTGATAGGGGATACCAGATTGAGTGATATGGGGAATAATAGTTAAGTAAACTGCACTCATGATTTTTTCGCTCTTTTAAGTTGTTGCTAATCTAACATACACTTGGATGTATCCCCTTCCAAATTTTAATTATGACTGAATTAAGATTTCATGCCATACCAACTGTTGAGTTATTACAATGGCTGGCACGAGGTTCATTAAAACAAAATTTATTACGTGCTATTCGTCTTTGGGTATGGTTAAAGATTTTGTATGGCGATGATTCAGAATGTTTTAATATATCCAATTCGTTTAAATTCGCTGAGTGGCAAAATACTTTTTTTACTCATTCTCCAACTGATGATATACCGAAGTTTCATGGTGTTGAGTGTAACTGTGGAAAAACGGCTTCTGACTGGCTGAAAAATGTTTTAGAAGATGAAATTCAGTGGCGTAATTCTCTTAAACAGCATGATCAATTATCGGATGAAGCTATTGATGATATTCTTGAAACTCGTCTTTTTGCTGTTACCCGTCGTTCTTTGCAAGATGATTTGCGGATTCTTGTTGAGTTAGGTTGGTTAAACAAATCAAAGACTACTTATCAAAAAGTTAATCAATTTCCTGATTTTCCTCAAGTTATTCAAAATAAGGTAAATAGTTCTAATTTCAACGCTTTAATTCCTGAATTAGAGATCACATTACAGAACTTTGCCGAACCTATTGGAGGTTTTAATCGATTTTTTTTAGAAATAGACTTTATTATTAGTCCTATTGCACAAGATCGATTAGAAGATCATCAGGCGCAACTAAAAGATTTATGGCAAGAATTCCCAACACCACCAGTAGAGTTAATTTATGACAGTGCTAAGTTAGAAAAAGTTGTGAAGTGTGTTGTCTATCCAATTTGTCTATATTATTCACGACGTGCTATTTATTTATGTGCTTTTGGAGAAACACCAAATCAGCAGGGGGATTATTATAATTATCGCTTAGATCGAATTGAGCAAATAACACCTTTAACTTGGTCAGATTCTAAACTACCAAAACAGTTATTAAAATGCTCTCCTCATCAACTACCTGATACTAATTTGATTCAAAAAGAAATTGGTCAAGTTTGGGGATTTGATTTTTATCTCCCGTCTCAGTTGATGTTATTGCGATTTGGACGTAATTTCCACGACAAATATATTAAAAATACCTTTCGTCATGAAACCTTTGAAGAAATTGATTACCACGAGGCGCAAGAATTAATCGAAAAATCAACAAATACAAATGAGCAACAAACTGTACTAGATATACTTAAACTTCGTTCTCCTAATGATGCTTATTATCGTGTCAATTATAGAGATGGGGATATTAATGTGATTCATCGTCTGAGGTCATGGCGACCTAATGTAGAGGTTTTGCTTCCTTACAAATTACGTCAACAAATGATACAAGAAGTCACAAAAGAAGCCGAAATTTATTTACATGAAGAATAGTAAACTGAAAAGCCATCAAAGTTATTTTTAAAAACAAATCTCTTGACAGATCTGCTAATGCTGGTAATAGTTAAAAATAGCTTGAATTCTACTACGCCGTTTATCTCACTCTCATGGATAGTATTCAATATATCATTGAGCCACACGTACAAGATTTGGGGGGGTTTCAAGCCCGTCGTCTTCTTCCTTCTGATATCCTGACTCAAATTGGCCCCTTTATCTTTTTTGATCATCTTGGCCCTGCTGTTTTTCCACCAGGTAAAGGCGTTGATGTGAGACCCCATCCTCATATCAATCTAGCAACGGTTACTTACTTGTTTGATGGTGTGTTGTTGCATCGTGATAGTTTAGGCTGTGTTCAAGAAATTCGACCTGGTGCGGTAAATTGGATGACAGCAGGTAAAGGCATCGTTCATTCAGAAAGAACACCTGAGTCTGAACGCAATAAAGAGGCAACCCTTCACGGTATTCAAACTTGGGTAGCCCTTCCAGATGAATACGAAGAAACAGAACCTTGGTTCCGACACCATGAGGCGAATAGTTTACCGTCTTGGCAGTCTTCTGGAGTATCTTTTACCTTAATTGCAGGTGAAGCTTATGATCAAACTTCTCCAGTACAAACATTCTCACCGATGATTTATTTAGATGTACAAATGTCTGCGGGTTCTCAGTTTACTCTACCAGCGAACTATACAGAACAAGCTGTTTACAGTGTTACGGAAGGACTCGTTATCAATAATTTACCCATCGAACAACATCGTTTAGTGGTTTTGACGACTGGAACATCGGTAGACATCAGTGCGACGGGTGAGGCTCGTTGTATCATTGTTGGTGGGGAACCTTTGGGTAAAAGATACAAGTGGTGGAATTTTGTTTCTAGTCGTCTTGAACGTATAGAACAAGCAAAACAAGATTGGAAAGAAAAACGTTTTGCTCAAGTTCAGGGAGAAACTGAATTTATTCCTTTACCAGAAGAAACACCTAAAAGAGAACAACCGTTATAGAAGCAGCAATATTTCTCTGTCTACTTGTAAGATTAAGCTTAATTGAATTTGGATTAACCGACTACTAAAAAGTGCGTCAAAATAAAAGAGAAGTTAACTGTCTAGGTGTCTATGTCTAAACGCAAAAAGCACGATCTGAATTGGGTTAAACAAACTATAGAACTTGCAGAGGATCATAACTGGAAATCTCAACCAAATACGCGGATCTTTGTTGCAGGGCGAGGGGCTGTACGTTTTGATGTTCCTCATGATTGGCATTTTGAACCGCAAGAAAATTCGTTCCAGTTTCTTGATCGAAAGCCACCAAATGATGATTGTCGTTTAGAAGTTTCTTATAATTTATTGCCGCCCGCAGATTGGACAGATTTTCCACTGCGTAATCTTCTAAAACAAGTCGTTGAGGATGATTCACGCGAACCTAGTGAAATGGGGGAAATTCATCAACTTAAGCGACAAACTGCACGTATTGTCTGGACTCAAATTGAATTTATCGATCCACAAGAAAATCGTCCCGCTTATTCTAGAATTGCGATCGGTTTAGGTTCTGGTGTTCAGTGTTTAATTACGTTCGATTATTGGGTGGATGATGCAGAGCGAGTAACCCCAGTTTGGGATATGGTGATGTCATCATTGGTTCTCGGTTTATTTATCCGCGATCCTAGAACGGGTTTTGCCCTTCCAGATTAACATTTGTCACCATTACAATACCGAATAACTTTGCTGTTAACACAGAAAATTTTTTTCGGAATGATACGATCTACCGAAGTATTTTGATTTTTTTGAGGTGTTCGGCTACTATAATTAGCTGTTTATCTTTAAAATATGGGAAAAACCTGAGCTTTTAAAAGTTTTTCTTTTAGTACCGCTTGATCAGTCATTCTGATATCATTTAGAATGCTGTCATTACTTCTATGCGATCGCTAAGACGAAAAATAGTCATAACTTGCGCTATTATATCTATCTTATACAGTATACAACACATCACTTGCATTTAGCAAGCCATAATCAAAAATTTAAGATTAAATGAATAGCTCAAAATCAAGGTAATTATTGATATTAAAACAAATCAAAAGATTATCTTAAAAAGATAAAATAGGCAACAAAATCATTAATTAATAAAGTAAAAAATTAATTGATTTATTCTGAATATGTTATATGATTTAAGAGAAAAATAAGTTAATTTTTATTTGACCAATGAACAAACAAACAACACCTATTCTTTATTTTGATGGGGGTTCTAGAGGAAATCCTGGGATAGCCGCAGGTGCAGCAGTTCTTCAATTATCTGAGGATGAATCTTTTGTTGTTAGTAATTTTATGAAATACGCAACTAACAATGAAGCGGAGTATACAGGTTTAGTCATTGGTTTAGAAAAAGCGCAGCAATTGGGAATAAAAAATTTAGAAGTTAGAGGAGATAGTCAGTTAATTATCAATCAAGTCAATGGATTATGGAAGGTGAAAAGTGATAAGTTACAAGACTTATTTAATCAAGCTCGTCGTTTAATTTCACAATTTAATAAAATTAATATCATTTGGATTCCTCGTAAAGATAATCATTTAGCTGATGCAGCCGTTAATGAATGTATTGATCAGGCAATTAATAAAGTTTCTCCTTCTCGTTTACCGAAAAAAATAGAATCTAATATTTTTGCTCAGGGTGACATGATTTTAATCAGTCAGCAAAAAAATCAAGATGAAACTTATCAAGGAATAATTGTTGAGCTACCAGAGATCTTAGATAATGGAAAGATACGAATTGTTATAGAAATCAGCACAAAAGATTAACTTTATGAATGTCTATTTAATTTTGTACAGTAAAGCGGGTTGTCATCTTTGTGAAGGACTGCTAGAAAAATTACAACAAATTGAATCTATAAAAACTCAAACATGGTCTTTAGAAATTAGAGATATTACGACTAATTCTGACTGGTTTGAAGCATATCAATATGAAGTACCTGTATTAGTTCAAAAATTATCTAAAGGTGAAAAAACATTACCTCGTTCTTCTCCTCGTGCAACGGTTGAACAAATCGAAAATATCTTGAATAAGAATTTAATCTTAAATTGATTTAATGATACTTTCTTCTATCTGATGAATTGCCGATAGAATATTGTCATCGAGTAAAGCAACTTTAATTTCTTGTAAATAATCTAAAATTGCTGCTCTAAGAATGGGCTTTTCAACTTGTACTGTATGATTGTAGTCCCAAACATCCCAAATAATAATCCCTACACCAACAATTGGATCAAGAAAAGGTAAGAAACCTAATTCACCTGCCACTGCACCTCCCGTTTTAGCTGCGAGTTTGGCACTCCCTTTAACGGCAAACTTTGTCATCACTTTACTACCTATTTTTATGGCAACTGGAACGGCTGCTTTAACTAAAAAATAACTGCTACCACCAATTAATAATTTCATCGAAAGATTAGATAAATTCCCTTCAGTATCAGCAATAGTTAGACTAATCCCCTCTAAATAGCGTTCCCATTCTATTTGGGGAATAGCATATTTAATTTGAACTTGAGCAAGATTATTTTTGAGTTCATCAATATAAATTTGTGTTGTTTCTTTCGTCATTCGTTCTAGTTTTAATTGTTCAACTTGTGGACGAAGGACTCGTTTAGCAAACTCAGTTTGAAAATCTTGGGTTAATTTTTCTGCTACTGCTTGACTCGGTGAAGGATTATTTGTATCTATCCAATGTGTAACAACAGATGTGATCCAAGTTATCGGGGCTGTAAATTCAATTTTCTTTTGATTAAAATAGTCAAAATACCAGGGTAAAAAACTGGTATCAACTCGCTCAGTGAGTTCATCCATCCAGTTATCTAATTCTTGTGATGCAGAATTTTTAGCGGTGGTTTCGGCATTTTGCAAAGCTTCTAGCAATGCTTGGTCTAAGTTAGATTGTTTCAGTGGAGTAATTGAAACAATTTCAGTTTTAGGAATATTTTTCTGTGGTAAATTCTGCGAAATAGAACGAGTGATAAAAAATTGACCAATGAGAGGAATAAAAACAACTAAAATAACCAACAACCAAATATAAGGGGTAATTGATTTAACTATTTGTACCCAAGCTTTTAAGCGTTCTGTTTTTTCGGTGTAAGAGGGTTTTTCTTCTGTCATAATTTTTAACTATTGATTATAGGTATATTTGAAGGAAGATAAGACCATGTAAATTTTGGATTAAATTCTATAATCATATGATTAGGTGTAAATAATTCCCAATAAGCGACATCAGAATCATCTTCTAAATCTGGCAAAATAATTAAATGATAATTATTACTAAAAGTTATAGTAAGAACTAAGCTAGGATAATGAATATCAAAATCACTGATTTTACTTCTTTCTACAACTTTAATTTCTGTTCAAACGTTTCAACATCTAAAGCAGAACTTGTAATAACTTGATCTTGATAAATCAGTTTCCAATCTGTTCCTCTTGTTCCTAAAATCCAAGAACCTTTTTCTAGGTTAATTAACTTTTTGTTAGTATAAGGTATTTTATCGCCAATATGGAATTTAACTTCGTCTCCGTAACTAATTCTAGCTGACCAGCAAATTTGATTAATAATTGGACTAACTATTTTTCGGAGTGATTCTAAATCTTGATCTTGTTTAATTTTTTCATTATTAAAAAAATTCATCTTTTTCATTTTTAGCTACAGATTCATTTTCATTTAGATTTTTAGAATGTTCCCGAATATTCTGCATTTTTTGCTCATTCCATTCTAATGAAAATTGTCTTGCTCTACGTTGTTCCCATTTTTGAGCTATAGCTGCTGTTAGCTTATCTAATTTGTCTAATTTTTCTTCCATTCCTTGAGCTAATTTACAAATATTTTCTAGTTTAGTTTGTTGTTCTGGAGACAAATCAGGTTTAGTCATCATTCAAAATTCCTTAATTCATCAGTAATTTTAGATACATCTATTTTAACTTCTAAAATCGTTCCAAGCATTGTTGATAAATCTTCTCCTACTTCCTGAATTTCTTTTGTTTGTTCACTCACCCTAATACTATCTACTGTAGTTAAGACTCTTATCCTGTACATCTCGACGAAAAAAAGAGCATTGTTCAAAATAGCAAATAATCTAACTAATGCTGAATTGTCAGGAAAACGAGTTAGTAAAGCTCTAACAGTATTTACGCTCATTATGGCATTTTGTTCTATGTCATCCAGTTCTTGCTCAATTTGATTAACTAGCGTAAAGATTCTTGAAGGAATGGTCATAGTAACTATAGTAGTAAGATGCTAGCCTTAGTAAAAAATCAGGTGAGCAATTGCCCACCCTCTAATTTTATTGTGCGATCGTAATTCAGATTATCCTAAACCTTAGCCGACTCCTTCACTAATTTTTCCCAACCCAAATCTTTCAGGTTATTATTGCGACGTAAAGGACGAGTTGCTAACTCTAGAATATCTCTAGCATTCGTAAAACCATGAATTTGAGCAAAGGTAAATTCTACCGACCATTTAGTATTAATACCTCGTGCTTCTAAAGGATTAGCGTGTGCCATTCCAGTAATCACTAAATCAGGTTTTAGCTCATAAATACGCTGAATTTGATTATAATTATCAGGCTTTTCGATAATTGTCGGTAGAGGCACACCCATTTCTTGACAGGTTTTTTCGAGTAATGCTAACTCTGCTGCTTGATAACGTTTATCCATATAAGGGATGCCAATTTCAGGACAAGACATACCACAACGAATTAAGAAACGCGCTAGAGAAATTTCTAATAAATTATCGCCCATGAAAAAGACTGATTTACCGCGAATCAATTTCACGTAATCTTCTAAACTTTCCCAGATTTGCGCCTCTCTTTCGGCTAATCCTTTCGGTTCAATATTGAATACAGAACAGATTTTTTCAATCCAAGCACGGGTTCCATCGGGGCCAATTGGAAAGGGTGCGCCAATCAGTTTACACTTACGACGACGCATAAAAGTCGTGGCTGTACGAGATAAGAAAGGATTAACACCAGCGACATAATAGCCTTCTTGAATAACAGGTAATTCGGTATAACGTTTAGAAGGTAGCCATCCTGAAACTTGAATCCCCTGTTTTTTGAGTTCTAAGGTTAAATTAGTAACGACAGGATCAGGTAATGAGCCAAAAAGGACTAAAGGAGGATGAGTCGCATACTCAGCTTGTTCTGCTTTAACGTCTTCTTTTTTGCGTCCAAAAGCCATCAATTTTTGAATAGCGTTACGTTCTTCTTTTTCGTCTTCCTGCTTAACTCCTTCAGGACATTTATGCACCATTGAAGCGAGTACGGTGTCTTCTCCCTGGGTAAATGCGTAATCCAAACCGTTGGCACGTGCGGTTACAATGGGGATACCTAATTCTGCTTCTAGTTTCGGGGCTAATCCTTCTAAATCCATTTTAATGATTTCAGTCGTACAAGTCCCAATCCAAACGATAACACTTGGGTTACGATCGCGTTTAATCTGTAAGCAAAGACGTTTTAATTCTTCATAGTCGTTAAGTTGTGCTGAAATATCCCCTTCTTCTAATTCTGCCATTGCGTAACGGGGTTCAGCAAAAATCATTACTCCCATCGCATTTTGTAGGAAATAGCCACAGGTTTTTGTTCCAATAACAAGGAAGAAACTATCTTCTATTTTTTGATATAACCACGCAACACAACTAATCGGACAAAAAGTATGATAATTCCCTGTTTCGCATTCAAATTGTAAAGCGGATGGTTCTTGTGCAACGGTCATGATTTGAGTTCTCCTATCTACGTTCGGAATTGGTTACGCTTTAAAAAGGAGGGTTTGGAAACCAAACCCCTACAGATTTAGGATTTAATGTTTAAATGCAGGGGCTTGATTTCCAAGCCCAAAATATATTATTTATACCATCATCAGATCTAATTCCTCATCTGCACTAACTACAGGAGGTTCTTTAGGATTGAGGTAAAAATCAGATAATAGGGTGAATAATTCTCTATCGGGTGATTCACTGGGGACAACACCTTCAGGACGAGATAAAATCTGATCGGCAATGTTGAGATAATAATCACAAACATAGCTTAAAGATGGATCACTCTCTGCCATTTCAAACAAGGTTTTTCCTTTAACCCGCGAAACCCGAATATCTTCAATCAAGGGTAATACTTCTAAAACAGGCATGGTGACATGATCAACATATTTATCGATTAAATCCCGTTTTGATGTGCGATTTCCGATTAAACCCGCTAAACGAAGGGGATGCGTTCTCGCTTTTTCTCGTACTGATGCGGCAATACGGTTCGCGGCAAAAAGGGCATCAAAACCATTATCTGTAACAATTAAGCAATAATCGGCATAATTCAAAGGTGCAGCAAAACCACCACAAACCACGTCACCGAGTACATCAAAGAGAATGACATCAAATTCATCAAATGCGTTGAGTTCTTTGAGTAGCTTAACGGTTTCGCCAACAACGTAGCCACCACATCCTGCACCTGCTGGCGGGCCGCCTGCTTCTACACATTTTACACCAGCATAGCCATCATAAATTACATCTTCTGGCCAAATATCCTCGTAGTGAAAATCTTTTTCTTGTAGCGTGTCGATGATGGTGGGAATAAGAAAACCTGTCAAAGTAAAGGTACTATCGTGTTTTGGATCGCATCCAATTTGTAGAACTTTTTTGCCTCTTTTGGCTAAAGCTGCCGAAATATTACAGCTTGTGGTCGATTTTCCAATTCCGCCTTTTCCGTAAACAGCTAGTTTTAATGTCAAGGTGTCCTCTCTTTGTCTCTTTTTGTTGTCTTATCATTCAAATCTCATTGATCGCATTATTGTCTATGTTTGATGCGATTGCTAGGGGTCTTATTTTTAAAAGTTGTAGCAAAACCGAATAAAAAAAATAATGTGTGATGAAAAGAAAAATTTATAACTGAAAAACGCTTAAAAATCTATAAAGCATACATAAAAAATAATTTATATGCTGTTTTATATTAAATACGAACAAAAGACAAAAAAAATAAAATACAGAAATACGATCGCACTCATTCGCATAATCTCTGGTGGTGATTCAGTGATGATCCTTAATTAATAAGGGTTTGGCAACCAAACTGCACCGCTCACAGGATTTTAAATCCTGTGAAACGGCGTGCAGTCGCCTTCCGCGACCCCTACAAAATATCGCTCAACTATATTGATTTTGTTTATTCTTAGAATGAACTGTGAGAGTTTTACAAAGAATAATTACATTTTCTCGTTCTTCTTTTGAATTTTTTACTTGACAATTAAACCAAAATCTGCTATTGCTCTAGCATAATTGCGTAATAAACCCAGTAAATTGAGACGATTTTCACGAACCTTTGGATCATCAGCCATTACTAAAACACTCTGATCACCATCAAAGAATTGACTAACAACGGGCGCAATATTTTTCAAACCATCTACTAATGCTTGATAGTCTCGATCGGCAAGGGCGATTTGAGTTTGGGGTAAAAGTGCAATTAAACCCTCATAAAACGCTTTTTCGGAAGGTTGTTCAAATAATTCTGGATTAATCAGTGATTTTGCATCAAGCGTTTGTGTATCTAGACTGCCTTTCGCCCCTAAGCGAGTTGAACGGTTGATCGTTTCATAAATTTCATCTAACTGATGATTGTTGCGAATCTCTTGGAGGAAAAAAGCACGATCGCGCACATCCAATAAATCTCTTAACGCTCGTTCGGTATACTCTAGATCATTCTCACCCAAAACAGCCTTCACTAAATCATAATCAATCTGAGCATCTTGTAATAACGTTTGAATCCGTTGAATAAAGAAAGGCTGTAAAACCGCTAAAGGAGATGTTTGATCCCGATGCGCTACGGTAAAATCGGATGAAGCTTGTTCTAAAAGTTGGGCTAAATCAATGGGTAACTGAGCATCCCAAGTAATATTAATGATACCATTAGCCGCCCGACGCAAAGCAAACGGATCAGACGAGCCACTTGGGATCATCCCTAGTCCAAAGATACTAACTAGAGTATCAATGCGATCGGCTAAACCTACCACTTGCCCTGTGATTGTTTGTGGCATTGCATCTTCTGCACCACGTGGGAGATAATGATCAAAGATACCTTGGGCAACATTTTCGCTTTCACCACTGACTAAAGCATATTTTTGTCCCATAATCCCCTGTAACTCAGGAAACTCATACACCATCTGCGTTACCAGATCCGCTTTACACAACATCGCTGTACTTTCGACTTCACTGCGAACACTGGGATCGAGTTCTAATTGATCGCAAATTAATTGAGAAATTTCCATAATGCGATCGACTTTATCGCGCATGGTTCCTAACTTTTCTTGGAAAGTGACGTTTTCAAGTTGCGGTAGATAACTTTCTAAAGGTTCGTCACAGTCTGCTTTATAGAAAAATTGAGCATCGGCTAAACGGGCGCGGATCACACGTTCATTCCCTGATGCGATAAGATCAGCTTTATTGGGATCACCGTTCGCAATCGTAATAAAGTGGGGCAGTAAACCGTTAGATGACTGAACAGGAAAATAACGCTGATGTGTCACCATCACAGTAATAATAACTTCGGGGGGAAGTTCTAGAAACTCTGAGTCAAAATTACCCGCTACAGCGATCGGATATTCAACTAAGTTAATCACTTCTTCGAGTAAACTAGAAGAAATTTCAGCAATACCGTCTAATTTAGTCGCTTGTTCCTCAATTTGTTGAATAATGGTCTTTTGACGCGCTGTTAAATCCGCTTCAACAAAAACAGATCGTAAGGTTTCTAAATAAGCGGACGCGGTAGGAATCGAGATCGCCTCTGGGTGTAAGATACGATGACCATAGGAAATACGATCGCTATTTAAGGTCGTCGATCCATTAATTAATTCAAGGGGTAAAACTGCATCATCGAGTAAAGCAACTAACCAACGTATCGGACGCGGAAAACGAAGATCTCCGTCACTCCAACGCATAAACCGCCTTCCTTCTAACCCCGTGATCCATTGCGGAATTAATGCTTGCAAAATGTCCGCCGTTTTCTTGCCTGCGATCTTTTTCTTAACAAAAATAAACGCCCCTTTGTCGGTTTCTCTAACTTCTATCTCTTCAATATTCACCCCTTGTTTACGCGCAAAACCTTCAAGGGCGGGGGTTGGTTTGTCATCTTTAAAAGCGGCACTTTTTGGAGGGCCTTTAATTTCTTCAGTGCGCTCGCTTTGTTGGCTGGGTAAATCTTTAATTAAAACCGCCAAACGTCGCGGCGTTCCATAAAATTCTATTGCTGTCGAGGTGAGTAATTCTGTATTTAGACTTTTCGGAATTCTTTCCTTCCACTGCCTAATTGCATCATCGACAAAATCGGCGGGTAATTCTTCTGTACCAACTTCTAACAAAAATGTAGGCATAATTCTTTAAACTAAAACTGTTCTGGTAGTCGCTTCTTCTGCCGTGTTGATCTAACACCAATACTCTAGGCTAACACGGAACGGGAGATTTACTAGCAAGAGATAAGAACAGACCAAAAAAAGAAGCCAAACCTGTTTATTTTTTAGCACCTAAGCGACGTTGTAAAACGATCACATCTTGTTTAATCGTGACATCATAATCGCCAAAAAAATCTTGTCCGAGAAGACCTAAACCACTAATATGATCTGAAATGCCAATCACTAAATTTTTATGGGCTAAAGTTCCTGATTGCAGCGATGAGACACGACCTAAATAAGCGGGAACTATGCCACCTGCTGTACTTGCCATGATTTGCCGTTCTTTCTTAATACCCATTGCAGTCGCCATATCAGCAGAAATCACCGTAGAACTAGCCCCTGTATCAAAAAGCATTTCATAACTATGTTGACCATTAAAAGTCACATCAACAGTGGGAGTTCCACCAATTCGCCGTTTAACCGTTAAAGTAAAAGAATTTGAATTACGAGGTGTTGCTTGGGGTTTTTTTTGTCCATCACCACACAAACGACTTAGATCAATACTACGACCATCTTGACTTTGTATAAAACATTCTGATTGGGCTAAAGACTGTTTGGTCGAACCAGAAGAAAGGCTAACGGCTAGGAAAACAAGGGCAAACAGCTTAGTCATAATAACAAGAATTTAACAAAGCACTGGAATTAGAGTAATAGCTATGTATGATTTAAGTTGCTGTTTTTTAATTAAGCGCAAATTAAATTTAAACTAGCTTACCTGTAGTATTCCCAGATGATCAGGAAAAAATAACATCTGTAAATATGATTTTTTTAACCTGGTGGCCAAGTCATTTGACGATCGCCCAAAATATGCAGATGAAGATGATATACTGTTTGTCCCCCATCTTCACCATTATTAATCACAACGCGATAACCGTTTTTTAAGTTCATTTGAGCCGCTATTTTTTTGACCACGAGGAGTAGATGACCTAAAATGGCTTGATCTTCTTCGGTAGCTGCATCGAGTTGAGGAATCGGTTTTTTAGGAATGACTAAAATATGAGTTGGTGCTTTCGGATTAACATCAGTAAAAGCGATCGCTAAATCATCTTCATAGATAATATTAGCTGGAATTTCGCGACGAATAATCTTACTAAAAATCGTCTCACTCATGATTCATGATCTAGCAAATATATTGATTCTCGTCTTTATCCTATCATCATCAGGCAAATTCCCCTAGATTAAAAATCCGTAGAATTTCGGAGGAAAAAAGCCAACTGACAAAGCGATCATAAGTTGATAAATTTTAATTAATTCATTTATGTTAGCTAGAGTTTGGAGTGCTTCTATTTTAGGGATTGATGCGGTTAAAGTCGGCGTGGAAGTCGATGTAGCGGGTGGACTTCCCTCGATCACATTGGTCGGGTTACCTGATACAGCCGTACAAGAATCACGAGAACGTGTCAAAGCCGCCTTAAAAAATTCGGGTTTTGCCTTTCCCGTTCGCAAAATCGTGATTAACCTGACTCCCGCCGATCTCCGAAAAGAAGGCCCAATCTTTGATTTACCGATTTCACTTGGCATTTTAGCCGCCTCTGAACAAGTCGAAGCCAACCTGTTAGGTGATTATCTATTTTTAGGAGAACTCTCCCTAGACGGCAGTTTAAGACCTGTGGCGGGCGTTTTACCGATCGCGGCGGCGGCTCAAAAAATGGGAATTCAAGGTTTAGTGGTTCCCCTCGATAATGCACAAGAAGCTGCAATTGTCAAGAATATTTCAGTCTATGGATTTAAAAATCTAGCGGAAGTAGCTGAATTTTTAAATAAACCCGAACGCCATACTCCGATTCAATTTAAGGCGAATACATTTGGGGATTTACGCGGTTCTTTACCAGATTTAAAAGATGTCAAAGGTCAAAGTCATGCTCGTCGTGCCTTGGAAATTGCGGCCGCAGGGGGTCATAATGTGATTTTTGTCGGCCCCCCAGGTAGCGGTAAAACCATGTTAGCCCGACGTTTACCTGGTATTTTACCAAATCTAGATTTTACTGAAGCCTTAGAAGTTTCCCAAATTCATTCCGTCGCGGGTCTTTTAAAAGATCGAGGTTCACTCATTCAAGAACGACCCTTCCGCAGTCCTCATCATTCGGCTTCTGGGGCCGCGCTTGTTGGTGGTGGGGGTTTTCCGCGCCCTGGCGAGATTTCCTTGGCTCATCGTGGGGTATTGTTCCTTGACGAACTGACTGAGTTTAAACGCAACGTTTTAGAATATCTCAGACAACCCCTTGAAGACGGATCTGTGACCATTTCCCGAACCCGTCAATCAGTCGCTTTTCCTGCCCAGTTTACTCTAGTAGCGAGTACCAATCCTTGCCCTTGCGGTTATTTTGGTGATCCGATTCAGAATTGTACTTGTTCGCCACATCAAAGGGAACATTACTGGGCCAAGCTTTCAGGCCCTTTAATGGATCGGATTGATTTACAGGTTTGTGTCCATCGTCTCAAACCCGAAGAAATGACCCAACAGACGACAGGAGAACCGTCACAAATCGTTAGAGAACGGGTAAAAAAGGCCAGAGAGCGTACTTACATTCGGTTCCAAGACGAAACAAATATTCGCTGTAATGCTCAAATGCAGCCCTTGCATCTGCGTCAGTTTTGTCAATTGGATGAGATGAGCCTGAAGATATTAGAAGGAGCGATTCGTAAACTAGGATTATCCGCAAGAGCAATGGATCGAATATTAAAAGTAGCTCGCACGATCGCAGATTTAGCCGCCGAAGATCAGATAAAAAGTTCCCATGTGGCTGAGGCGATCCAATATCGAACCATTGATCGAATGCAATAATTAAACCTCAACTTTAGCTTCTTCTTCAGTAGTGCCAGGCTGATTTAATTGAGTAAACTGTGGTTGTAGATTCTCATCACCTTGAGCATTAACGGGAGTTGCTAAATTCTCAACATTATTAATGACAGCCCCTAAAATCGATACTTCTGCTTCCGCAAGTTGATCAAGAGCTTCATTGAGTAAACTCGAGCGCGTTAGGCCTGGTTGTGTCACAATGATTAAACCATCCGTTAGCGGTTCAAGCAACAAAGCATCATTACAGCGAGAGAGAGACGGAGTATCAATCACCACCATATCAAAACGTCCCCGTGCATCCTTGAGTAAAAGTTGTAATTCGCTTGATTCAAGAATAGCCGCCGCTTGTCGTTGTGGGCCTGGACTCGGTAAGATAGATAGGTTTTCAATCGAAGGAGCTAACCGAATTGATTTACTTCTAGCTCCATAGTAGAGTAGTGGTTCATTTTGCGCTTCTGGATCGGGGAGAACTTGAATATTAGTCGCTACAGAAGGTGAACGTAGATCCGCTTCAATCAATAATGTTCGTCTACCTGCTAGAGAAGCCGCGATCGCCAAGTTATAAGCCGTTAAAGTTTTACCTTCTTCATTCGCAATACTGGTAATAATCACGACTTTAGATGTTTCTGAGCCTAAACGACGTATTTTACTACGGAACCGTTCATAAAACGCCAGATAATCGGGATCGCCATCCGCTAAAACGGGACTTCTCTCCTTACCAATGGCAGGAAGTTCTCCTAAGAGTAAGATTTGGCGAGAAATCAGAGCCTCACGTAGTTCTTGTGGGGTATGAAGACGATCGTCAATAGCCGCAAGTAAGAAGATCAAACCCGTTCCCGCGAGAACACCTAAACCCGCACCCGCAAGCAGAATCAAAAGACGATTTCTGTTATTGGGTGGATAGATAACCTCGTTCGCAATGGGTCTTTGGGCGATCGTTAAACTACCCACTGTTTCAGCTTCGGCGGATTGAGCATCAACTAACGCCGTTAAAATATTTTGATAAATAACCCTTTGAAATTCAACCGCTTGTACTAAACGTGCTTGTTGTAACTGTTGATCTGGAAAACGTTCGTATTGATTACGGAGTTGTCGTTCTTGAGTCACCAGAGAATCTAATTGTTTAATTAATCCTTCTTTTTGAGTTTGCAGAGAGACTAATTGGCTCGCTAATTGCTGACGTGTTGGATCAAGATTACTTTCTTGGCGAACCTGACTCGGTAATGTCGTAAAAATGCCATCTTTTCCGATCACTTCTTGGGCGCGTTGTTGAAGTAACGTTTCATTAACCTGTTTATCCTTAACTAACTTGACTAATGCGGGGTGTTCAGGTCGTAGATCTTTTTGAAGCCGTTCTAGTTGTAGTTCAGTTTCTAGAATTCTAGCTCTTAGGTTAGCAATAATCGGGTCAGCACTCAAAGCGGCTGAGGTATAAGCTTGTTTGGGCGACAGTCCGAGTTGTGCGGTTAAACTACCAATTTGACCCTCAATTTCTTGAAGCGTTAGACGAATTTCCCGTTGACGCTGTTGACTACTGGTAATCGCACTAAACAGACTACCATCTTGAACCGCGAGTAAATCAGAGCCTTGTTTACTAATGTATCGATAGAAATTTTCTTCGGCTGCCGTTAGCTCTTTTTGAACGGTTCCTAATCGTTGTTTTAAAGCATCGATGCGGGTTGTCAATTGGGATGTATTGAGAAAACGGCTATAACTAATCATTTCCTCCATAAAAGTTTCTAGAAGTAATTTTGCCCCTTCTTGGGTAGTATCGGTCACTTCTAGCGTAATCACTTGAGGCTGCGAGTCTGGTTGAGCTTGTTGCGGTTGTTGCTGAGGTTGATTAGGATCGGCCACTGCTTGATCTTCTGGAAAAGTAATAATTAATTTCTTATCTCTAATTTCAAGAATCCGTTCTTGAGAAAGTCGTAACCTTTCCGCCGTCCCCAGTAGCACTTTAGGAGAGATCAGAATATCTTTACTAATGGTTCTCCCTTGCTCCTGAATCTGTGTTCCAGTACTGGTAAAAGCAGGTGGCGGAGTCTGAAAAGCCAATTGTCCGATCGCTTTAAAAACTCTAGGTGGTCTTTCGGGGTCGGGTTGAATGGCTAGAACAACTGCCCCGCCAAGCGATAACAGAAAAGCCAACAGACCTAGTAATTTATACTGATTGAAGGATATAAGAAATCGTTTAATAATTGGTGGAGCCATAGGTTCAAGAGACTTTCTTTCAAGATGCCTTTATTTTAACCGTTACTTTTAGATCAATATTCTAATCTGTTTCTTGGTGTAAACAATGAAGTTATTTAACTTAAGATTTAACGAAAGCCGCCGCCGCCGCCGCCGCGAAAATTACCTTCAGCAAAATTAGAAACTATATTTGTAAAAGAGCGAACATCTCGGATCGGTTGCGTAATGATATTAAACACGGCAAATATTTTACCCAAAAGTGTTCGACTCACCACGATCACATCTTGATCTTCTAAGGGAAAATTTTGTGATACATCGCCCCTAAGTGCTGCTTGTGGATTAACGGTTTGTGAAATCACCCCGCGTTTTTCTTCATCAAAACGGAGTAAAGCTACTTCAGTCACATTAATTCGTAAGCGATCGGTGGTGGGCAAGGAAGCAATCACATCTAAAAACGTGCTATTACTCGGAAGGGTAATATTTCTGAGGGCTTGTCCTGAAGGCAACAAAGGAACTAAAACACGAACGGTCATCGTCGGTTGATTGAGGCTGGTTCTAGCGATTAAGTAGCGATCATAATCTTTATCTTGTCCGACTTCTAAGCGAGAAATAATAATCGTATCCCCACCTTGCACCCGAAAATCAGGGACACTTTTTCCTTTAATCAAAGGATCATACAAATTCACTCTTTCTTCCAAGACTGTTCCATCTACTAAAGGACGACGAACAATAACGGATCTGAGATCGGCTCTAGATGTACTTCCTCCTGCACCTGTAATCACTGCTGTTAAGTCACTACTCGGAGCAACCACATAAAACCCAGGTCTAGCCACTTCTCCTAAAACCGTTAGTTGAGCAGGACGAGGTGTGGTTAACACGGCTGCTACTTCTGGTTCAGTGCGTAAAAAGCGGCGACCCAATTCATAACGAACTTTGGTTTCGACTTCATCAAGACTTAATCCTTTGACAGCCACTCTTCCTACCAGTGGGATCTGAATGTTACCTTCAGGATCGATCGCACTTGAGGTATTAAATTCTGGAAATTCGGAAACCGATATATTAATTACATCCCCAATATCTAAACGATAGAGTTGAAATTGCTTTGATTCGTCTTCATAAAGAGGGAGAGTCGGATTTCTCGGTGGAATATCTTCAGGATTAAAGGTTGGTGGTGCCTCTGGTGCTGGCTGTAATTCTGGGTCTGGTCTAGGAATCGAACGCTGACCTAAACTGGGTAATGTGCCGAGGCTCATTTCTAGTACGCCCCACAACATAAGACTACTACAAACGTAAATTAATTGATTGAAGGGACGGTTTATTCGTCGGTTAGTCATCGTCATTATTTTTGAGTCTAAGAGTATGGTTCAAGTCTCGGATTTTCCTTCTGTATTGTCAATAGATGAAATTTATTTGACAGAAGTTGAGGAGGTTTGGAGTTGAGAAAAAACTTGTGTTTCTAAATTAGTTTGCACAGTTTGAACTAATGAATTAATGGTTGGTAACATTGTTTTAAGTTCCTGAGAAGGTTCAATTGGAATTTTTAGGGTGACAGCAATCCAAGGTAGCCGTTTTTGCCGCAATTGTGACCATTGATCTTGCCAAAACCAATTAGATGCCGAGTAGCTTCCTCCCCCTGGCCAAGCGTACCATTGAACAATAATAAAGGTGGTTTTAGTCCATGCTTTAAAATAACGTGGGACTACTGAATAACGCTCTTGATTGATTTGAATAGGAACCCTGATGGATCGCTCTGAATCGATTTTCCATTTTTCCAAATATTGTAGATCACTTAATTCGGTTTGAGGTAAATTTTTATGATAATCTTGCGGCATCAACAGTAACATAAAAGGCTGTTCAGATTTTTGGAAAACTTGAGCCGACCATTTTTTATTGCCAAGCATAAAAGGTTGATGTTCTTTGAGTTGAGCATCAGGTAATGTTAAACCCGTTTCACTCAAATTTTTGAGATGTTTAATATTAAGAATATCAGGAACTTCTTGCCAAATCCAACGACCACTTAAATAGCTTGGAACGGTACCAATCCCAATCAGCAAAATTAATAAACCCACCAGAATATATTGAGAAAATAACCAGAGCTTTAAGGATTTACTCATGATCTGGCTCCTCAATTGACTGGACTGGCTCGTTAGTTTGATAATTTTGGATTAACCGAAACAGACCAACAATTGTTAATAGCATTAAAACTGAATATAAATCCCCACCCCATCCCTCGTGGACAATATCAAAATAATCTTTTCTGCCAATGCCATATAACCAGGCTAAAATTGTATTGCGAAAAATATTAGCAATAACACTAATACTCATCGCACTCAATAACATAAAAATGACTAATCTAATTTTCGTTAAATTGTTCGTCCAGTTTAATAACAAAAGTGTGACATAGATACTGGTAAACAGCATTTTAAGTCCCGCACAATAAGGCGCAACTTCAACAAATCTACCTTGTACCGCTAAATGAATGCCCTCTACTGTGACATTGAAGCCCAATTGTTGCAAGATAAAGCCAGCAACGTTAGCAATAAATTTTTGTAAAGGCAGTGTATAAGGAGTCATTAAATAAGGGATTTCATTGGGTGTCGCTAAAACAATGAACAAAAGTGGAATCCACTGTAATTTTAAACCGTTGATTCCCTTAAGCCAAAGACACACCCCAATTAGCATCACGGGAAAAGATAAATTAACCCATTGTGCCACACCTGTTAGATAGAGAATTCCTGCTAAAACCAGTAAGCTTAAGCCGAGTGGATGAGAGGTAGAAGGTAAACGCTGCCATTGTTTCCGCCGTTCCCAGACAAGCCACGCAGCATAGGGTAAACCAATTAAGCCATGACTAAAATACTCATGTTCAATACTAATACTTTTATTGAGCCAGCCGTCATACCAATGAAGAATCACTGGCCCATAGAGAATGGCTAATAGACCGAGAATTAAAAAAGTAAAAAAATTGCGATCGCGGAAATTTGCTGAAGTTAAAGAAGTTTGCATAAGCTTTCAAGATCACTTAAGGAAGGATTCCACCAACAATTATAGATAATTGTTCAATGACATATTGGGCTTGTTGTTGACTCAAACCAGGATACATCGGTAATGAGAGGATTTGATTACACATTTTTTCGGCATTGGGAAAATCTCCTGTAGAGTATCCTAGATCTTGATAAGCGGGTTGTAAATGACAGGGGATTGGGTAATGAATTCCTGTTTGAATACCCCTAAGACTAAGAGCTTCTTGTATTTCTTTGCGTTGTAGTGGACAATTGGTTGGATTAATCCGAATCACATACAAATGATAAACATGACCTGTATGAGTTTGGTTCTCAATGGGTTGAATTCCTCTATATTGTAAAGGTTTAAGAAGCTGATCGTAAAATTGAGCAGTCGTATTTCGCCATTGATTCCATTGTTCAAGATGAGGTAATTTGACTTGTAAAATTGCGGCTTGAAGTGTATCTAACCGACTATTTGTCCCGATTTCGGTGTGAAAATATTTACTCGGTGCGCCATAATTGCGTAAGGTCTTAGCGGTTTGAGCAATGTCTGGTTCACGGGTGATTAACATTCCGCCATTCCCAAAGGCACCTAAATTTTTACTCGGATAAAAGCTAAAAGCCGCAGCCATACCAACTGAACCCGCTTTGTAACCTTCACAAGTGGCTAAATGGGCTTGGGCTGCATCTTCAAAAATTTGTAAATTATAAGTTTGAGCAAAATCGATAAGTTGTCGAGGAGAAACCATTTGTCCATACAAATGTACGGGGATAATCGCTTTAGTTCTTGGGGTAATGGCTTTAACTGCTAATTCTAAATCAATCAGTGCTGTATCTAAATGACAATCGACTAAAACAGGTTTAGCTCCTGCTTGAATAACTCCCATTAAAGTTGCGACAAAGGTATTCGCAGGGACTAAAACTTCATCACCCGTAGAAATTCCGAGAGTTTGAAGACCCATTGCGATCGCTGCTGTTCCCGATGCGACTCCAACACCATAGCTGACCCCACAAGCTAGGGCAAATTCGCTTTCAAATTCCGCTAAAGCTTGCCCTAGCACAAAATCACCCCGTTTGATTACTGTTTGGATCGCTTGTTCTATTTCCTCTCTTATGGGTTGATGCTGCCAAGTCAGATCAACAAAAGGAACTTTTATTAAATTATTAGCAGTCATTAAATTTTTTAGCTTGTTATATTTGACTCAAGAGAATAACACATATTGAGCAAAATTGACGGTAACATGACTAAAATCTTGTCTTATGATTTTGGATCGAATACGTCGCGTAATCCTTCACCCACATAATTAATACACAAAACAGTGATACAAATCGCTAAACCTGGAAATAAAGCCATATGAGGCGCAGTTGTTAAATAATCTTTCGCTTTATACAACATTTGTCCCCAAGTCGGTACATCTGGCGGAAATCCTAAACCTAAAAAACTGAGTGTAGATTCTGTAATAATGCCATTAGCAACGGCAATGGTCGCGGCGACGATAATAATTCCAGTGACATTCGGTAACAGATGTACCCCAATCAAACGCAATGGAGAAGCACCATTAACCGTAGCTGCACTCATAAACTCCATTTCTCTTAATTTTAGGATGTTGGCTCGGACTAGACGGGCGACTGACATCCAATTTAATCCACCAATCAACAAAATGACTAAAATAAAAATTCCTTGTTCTGGCCCTGCGATCGCTTTTAAAGAATCTCGAAACAAATAAACCATCAACAGCAATAATGGGAGTTGCGGTAGAGATAAAAATAGATCCGTTAACCGCATCAACACACTATCAACAGTTCCCCCATAAAAGCCCGCCACTGCGCCGATTAGGGTGCCTAAACTAATAGCGACAACCATCGCGGCTAAACCAACGCATAAAGAAATACGACCGCCAAATAAGACTCTAGCCAGTTGATCTTGTCCTAGATCATTAGTACCGAATGGATGCTGTAGAGAAGGCGGTAAAGTCGATTGACTAAAATTAATTTGATTGATGGAAGTTTGATTGATGATAGGGCCAATCAAAACACCCAAAATAATCACAATTAAGAAAAATAATCCTAGCATCGCCAGTTTGTTACGGGAAAACTGCCGCCAAGCTTGAACCCATATCGTTGCCTCAAGAAAGTCAGTAGCCATCATATTACTGATTTTAGACCCTGCCTACTATCATTGAGACATCCAGAAAATACGCCGTTGATTAGGATCGACTCGGTAACTTTGTTCTTGCATCAGTTTTTGGGTTTGTTCGGGGTCAAAATTGCGGTTTAACTGACTTCGCAATTTATCTACCCTAATTTCCGTTTCCTGTACTGCTCTTTTTACTTCGGCTAATTTCGCTTGTTGGATCTCTTGATAGGGCCAAAGCTTGATTAAAGCAGTAATTGAAGCAACCGAAAGGATTAGATTGATTCCTAGTTTAAGAGTTGCTTCGATCGCGATCCCTTGATGGACTCGTTTAGCATCGTAGCGTCTTGATGACTTCTTTGAGCTAGAGGGCTGTTGTCGTCGTCTGGGTTCAGTTTTCATTTTTGAGTTGAATAGCGAGTAGATCTAGTCTTGTCACATCAAACACAGAAAGCATTTTACGTCTTTCCTAAACGGGCTACCTATGCTAAAACTAATCACCCCAAAAAAGGGATGATTAGATTGAGGTTTAAGACTCCTAAACTTACTTATAAAGTTCCGTTGCTAAACGAAAAGCTAAGATGCCTGGAATCAAAGCAACCACGAGAGCTACGAAAACTTGGGTATCTGAAATAGACATTGTGGATAACTCCTTTATAAGCCATTCAATCATCAAGAATGCTTTATGGTTAGCCTTTTGTAAAATACCTTGTTACAAGTCTTCATATCTGAGAGGGTTGTCAACGAAAGCGACTCGATAATTGTAAAGAAAAGATAATACACTGTAATATAGGACTTTTAAAGTTCTAGTAGCTAGTTTGGCCCATCTGCTCTTATTGTTTCTCTAAAATTATTAATGTTAGATCAAGTTTTAGATTCATCTTTGAGTGTTAGTCTCAAAACCCCGATTATTCTACTGGTTCTCATCGCCCTAGAAGCTGTTTTGTCGGCTGATAATGCGGTAGCTCTTGCTGCGATCGCTCAAGGTTTAGAAGATAGTCAACTACAAAGACGCGCTCTTAATATCGGGTTAGTGATTGCCTATGTCTTACGAGTGATTTTAATTTTAACCGCCACTTGGGTGATTAAATACTGGCAATTTGAGTTAATGGGAGCAGTTTATTTATTATGGCTGGTTTTTAATTATTTTACATCTAAAAATAATGTCGAAAATGATGATGGATTTTCACATCGTCATCTGAATTTTGCGACGCTTTGGCAAGCAATTCCAATGATTGCCTTTACTGATTTGGCTTTTTCTTTAGATAGTGTGACAACTTCGATCGCTGTTGCTGATGAAACTTGGTTGATTTTAGTGGGTGGCACAATTGGTGTAATTACATTGCGATTTTTAGCTGGTTTATTTATTCGTTGGTTAGATGAATATATCCATTTAGAAGATGCAGGATTTATTACGGTTGGCTTTGTCGGTTTGCGTTTATTACTAAAAGTTTTTGATGATAATTTAGCTCCCCCAGAATGGTTAATGATTATGGCCATTGCCATTTTGTTTATTTGGGGATTTTCTGAGCGTAAGCCTGATCAAGAAACAAGTGACGAGGCGAAAACCGAAAAGTCGCTGGTTGATTAATCTCTTGATCAAATCTTAAAAGAGTCGTTTTTAAAGCGTCTCTTTTTTTAGTTTTATAACTTAGGTTAGGGTTTTTGATTGCTACACCCAAAAGGATGAGACGATTGATAGATGGTGTTTCGTTTGCCAAACCATTCGTATCGATGATCTCGAACCTGTTCATAAGTGGCATCACCAAATAATTTCATTCCTGGTAAACTCCGATAAGCAGTTAAAAATAATTCTCCCATCGGCAATAATCGCACAATTTCTTCGGCGGCTGCGCTACCTTGCCAACGCGAGTCAGGATGCTGACTATCAATTAAAATCATGCCCATTTGACAATCCTCTGCGGTGATGCCAAATTGCTTTAAAGTCTCTTCATCCTGCATCGGAACATATTGAAATAAATTTCCTTGATCAAATGTCTCTAAAACTTGGGTAAATGTTACACACAGATTACATTGACCATCGTAAATAACACAATACATCATAAGTCATTCAATTAAGCTTTATTTTTGGTCTATATCTAATACTCTAGCGTTTCATATTTGAGTTTCAATTTAATTATTAGAAGAAAAATCTGAGAAAATCGAAAAAAAAATTAATATTTAGATAAATATATGTCTTTTTACCTTGAAAGGCTCAATTTTTATGGATAACATGGTAAATAATCCACTCTCGACAATTCTTTGTCATAAGGGTAAGCCCTATAGTAAGCGTATGGATATTCAGCTAATTAATATCGGCTTTGGTAACATTGTCTCCGCTAATCGCATTATTGCGATCGTTAGTCCCGAATCCGCCCCTATTAAACGTATTATAAGCGATGCGAAAGAACAAGGACGACTCATTGATGCAACTTATGGTCGTCGAACTCGTGCCGTCATCATTACTGACTCTAGCCATGTGGTTCTTTCTGCAATTCAACCTGAAACCGTTGCTCATCGCTTTGTGATTAACAAAGATGCACAACTCAATAATAATTAAGTTTTAACCTAACTTAATCTGAATCATTCATGTCATCAGGCCAACTGATTGTCATCACCGGACCTAGTGGTGTTGGCAAAGGAACATTAGTTCATCGCCTTCTGGAACATTATCCTAACCTTCATCTTTCCGTTTCTGCTACAACTCGTCCTCCACGTAGAAACGAAATTGAGGGACAAGATTACTACTTTGTGTCTCAAGAACAGTTCCAACAAATGATTCAAGAGCAGGAGTTATTAGAGTGGGCGGAATTTGCTGGAAATTGCTATGGAACTCCCCGTTTTGCAGTCGTAGACAAACTTAAACAAAATATTTCGGTTTTACTAGAAATCGAAATAGAGGGTGCAAAACAGATTAAACAAACCTTTCCAAAAGCCTTTCGGATCTTTATTCTGCCTCCTTCTTTTACTGAATTAGAACACCGTTTGCGACAACGGGAGACTGAATCAGAAGGCGCGATTCTACGCCGTCTAGAACGCGCTAAAAAAGAAATCGCCTTAAAGGAGGAATTTGATCGACAGATTACTAATGATGACCTAGAAACCGCACTAGCAGAGCTAATTAAAGAAATAGATTTTATTCTTGAACAAAAATAAAGGAGCTTCCCTAGATAGAAGATTATGGTAATCACTACTTTTAGGGTTGGTCAACTCGTAGAAGACTAGCGTACAATCGAAAAATATCAGTCATTACTTACTAAAACTCAATGATTCCTACCGTAATTGAAACCTCTGGGCGGGGTGAACGTGCTTTTGATATTTATTCTCGCCTTCTCCGTGAACGCATTGTATTTTTAGGGCAACAAGTGACTGACGAACTCGCGAATCTTGTTGTTGCTCAATTACTTTTTCTCGAAGCAGAAGACCCCGAAAAAGATATTTATCTCTATATCAATTCTCCTGGTGGTTCTGTCTCGGCAGGTTTGGGGATTTTTGATACGATGAATCAAATTCGCCCCGATGTTTGTACCATCTGTATTGGACTTGCTGCTAGTATGGGTGCTTTTTTGCTTAGTTCTGGTGCAAAAGGTAAACGGATGAGTTTACCAAACTCTCGAATCATGATTCACCAACCCCTGGGTGGCGCACAAGGACAAGCAACTGATATCGAAATTCAAGCGAAAGAAATTTTGTATCTTAAACAATTATTAAATGAACATTTGGCAAATCATACTGGACAGCCATTAGAAAAAATTGCTGAAGATACTGAACGAGATTTCTTTATGTCTGCTGATGAAGCAAGTGAGTACGGACTCATTGACCAAGTAATTAACCGTCGTCCCTCTGCTTCTAATCCCCCAGACACCAATTGATGGATGATGGATAGTCTAATTCAGTTAGTTGATGATGAGTGAAGGCTATCCATATTTAATCGAGTTTTTGATTTAACATCATTTGAATTTCCTCACGAAGTGCTTTAATCTCTTGTTGAAGATTTGCAATCGCTTCCATCCCTACCATATCAGCCGAAGGGTTTTCCGCATCTTGACCAATAAAAAAAGTCGCTAAGGTAGCCGCTACATAACCAAAAATCGCAAAAGCATAAACAGCGAGGAAAAAACAAAGCAGACGGCCTTCTGGCGTTTTGGGAAAATAATCGGCTCCCATTGTGGTTAGCATCATTGCTGTCCACCAGAGGGCGGTACCATAATCCGATAAACTCGAATCAGAAACATCTTTTTCAAAAGTATACATTCCAGCCGCCCCAATCAAGCACACAAGAGTGGTTAGTCCAACGATATAACCAAAGCCTCGACGTTGAAAACTTGTAGCCAGAGAACGCATCCCTCGATTAGTGCGCGTCATAATTTGTAATAGTCTTAAACTACGAATTCCTTTGGCACTCCTGAACACTCTGAGAACACGAATAAAGCGAAAAAGCCGAAGCGCAGGCAGTAGCAGAGAAACAACGGTTAACCAATTACGCTTTAGATAAGTAACTTTCACTGGTGCTAGGACAAACTCTAGCAAAAAATCCAGCCCAAACAGAATCCAAATAGCAACTTGTAAAGTATCGAGAAAGGGAGTCAGTCCCCAAACCAATTCGATAATAAAAAGAATTAACCACACAAAACTGAGGAATAGCATCGGTAAATCCAGCCAATCCTCAATCTGTTGCAAAATTTCAAATCTTTCTTGTTCTATAACCTGTTTAGAATTGTGATTAAATGGGTTCATCATTTTTTTGTCCTTAATTATTGAGCGGAACTGATAACTCGGCAAGACTCTTAATACTAAATCCGTCAAGCAGAACCCACTTATTTGATAGACTGTAATAATGGGAAGAAGAGTACATCTGAAAAATCATCTATCTAGCTGATATTTTCTAACGGCTTTAATAGAACATAAAGCATCGGCTAACTTTTGAAATTTGGCTGTATTAACTGATTGAGTTATGGCAGAAACTCCTAGACGCTATGTTCAATTATTGAATGATAATTATCTTGATACAATCCTGTTTCTTTCAAATGTTTAATTAAGGTTTCTTGAGGTAATGGGCCGCGTAAATGATGCCAAGGTAAAATCTGATCTAGATTCCAGTTTTGATGAACATAGAAATCTAGATCAGGTAATTGACCCCGTAATTCTTTGAAAGCGCGTTTATAACTACCTTTTGTATCGCCATAAGTTCGAGTCAGTTCGAGTAAGGAGGTTAAACGACGATCGCCACGAGAAATCAATGCTTGAATGACTGACCAGTTATAGCTTTCGGGTCGAAATTCGATACCTTGTACTCTAAGTTTTTTCTCTAAATATTTGATTCTTTTTTCGGCATTTTTATTCACTCCAAACCCTTGAAAAGGGGTATGAGATTTCGGCACAAAGGTACTACAACCAAAAGTTAATCTAAGTCCTGGTGCAGCTTTTTTAATATCAACTAACATCTTGACAGTTTGCTCAATATCTGTATCATCTTCACCTGGAATTCCTGCCATCCCATACAATTTTAAACTCTTTAAACCACCTGCCTTAGCATTAATCGCCGCTTGGATGATTTCTTCGTTTTTCAGTTTTTTGTTAATAATTTGTCTTACTTTTTCGGAACCACTTTCTACAGCAATGGTTAAGGAACGGGTATCCCTTTTTGCTAAAGTTTGAGCTAATTTTTCAGTAACAGTATTAGTCCTAACTGAAGCAATAGAAAGTCTAACATGATCATATTCAGGTTTAGAAAGATGATCTAACAGCGATTCAAATTCAGGATGTTGAGTCACAGATGCACCGAGTAAACCAATTCTATCGGTTACAGTTAGTCCTTTTTCGATATTCTGAATTAAAGGCTCTAAACTCGCAGTCCGAAAGGGTAAAGTTAGATAACTTGCTAAACAAAAACGACACATTTCAGGGCAACTTCTGACGACTTCAACCATATAGATATTCTCCCAGGCAGCTTGAGGAGTGACTACCGTTGAAGCAGATAAAGTATTCCCTCGATAGGTTTGTTTTTGCACAAAAGCAGGAAGGTCGGAACTAACAGGATCGATGCTAGAAATTACACCATCTGGAGTAGAATAAGTAACGGTATATAAACTAGGAATATAAACCCCTGATACTTGCGCTAAATGATGTAATTGAGTTTTGCGATCAGCACTTCTAACTTCCTTGTAAGCGTTGATAAAATTATCTAATAAATCTTCTCCATCACCTAAAAGAATTACATCAAAAAAAGCTGCAAATGGTTCAGGATTTGCCGTTAAAACTGGCCCACCTCCAAACACTAAAGGATGCTCATCTTTACGTTGATCAGCATGACGCGGAATGTCTAAAGTTTCTAATAGGGAAAGAATATTAACATAATCCAATTCCCAGGAAAACGAAAAACCTAATAATTCTGGATTCGGTAAACTTTCAGAAATATCCGTAAACAAGCGACTCACTGCAACATCAGAACGCATTGCTAAAGTAGACCAAATAATCTGATATCCTAAGCTGGTAATTCCAACCGTATATTCATTGGGAAAAGCGTAAATAATTGGAATCGCATCAAAATCTGGAGAAACAGGCGAAAAGAGCAAACGTTCTTGAGTAAAAACAGACATATTTAAGTCTTTAACTTACGGCATATTCCGTAAACTGTCTTTTGTAGGGTGAATGAAACGCTAGAACGATATCTTGTTTAGGAACACCTAAAGCCACTAATTCTTCAGCAAAATCGACCTCTGTTCCATTATACTGAATCCAAATCTTATCATTAATGATATCCATGTGAATGAAACAGCCATAAATCCGATGATCATCTCTCCAACCGACCCGAATAAGCTGATAATGATCGCCATCTGTATCAAAAACAAATTCTGTTTTAATGTCGCCATGAGGTTGTCCCATTTGTCCATATTCTAAAATAACTTTCTGAATATACTGGCGATAATGTGCTAATTTATCCATTTTGTGATAGCCTTTTAATGGCTTTTTATCATAATATTTGGCAAAATTATAACCTTTGTAGGGGTTTGGTCTCCAAACCCCCATCCATAAAAGCAACTCAAATAAAATAGAAAATATTTATCGTATCGTCAATTTTGGATTCTTCTGGGTTTGGTTCCCAAACCCCTACGTTATTTAATAGTATCAAAATACTACTAAAGTTAGAAAAATCTGGAAAACATCGGCAAAACTCCCCAAGAAACCAGAAATAAGCTACTCTATAAAGGAACTTTTTCTTAAACTTAACTTCTTACTTAGCAAGATAGACCCAATAAGGGTTAAAAGGTGGTGAGGTACCAATGGCAAATAGTGTGGAAAGATTTTCCAAAAAATTAAATAAGAAAACAACCGAAGACGATACATACGAGGAAAACTTCACGCTTCCACTATTTCGCAAATCAAAAAGCTTTTCTTCTTTCTATCGGGGTATTGCTTGGGGAATGGGTTTAGCCACTACTGCCGCCATCTCTGCTACACTTGGGGCAACACTGGCCGTAATGAGTCCTTTATCGGTTAAGTCTAACCCAATTTTACAAAAAGCCCAGTTTCCCGATCGCTCAGAAATCATCCAATCATCGGACGAAAACTGGAGTTCTTTATTTAATTACCAAATTCCGCGCCCCGTTAATATATTAGTCATGGGGATTGATCGGGTAATGGAAAAAAATCTTGATCCTAATGCTCAGTTTAACAGTCGTAGTGACACGATGTTACTGATCCGCATCGACCCTCAAGATCACTCGGTAAAAATGCTCTCGATTCCCAGAGATAGCCGCGTTAATATACCTGGTGTGGGCTACACTAAAATTAATGATGCCAATGTCGAGGGTGGGCCAGCTTTAGCCGCAGAAGTCGTTAGTGATACCCTAGATGGTGTAAATATTGATCGCTATGTCCGCATTACCACAGAAGCGTTTAAACAATTAGTCGATCTCGTCGGTGGAGTTGAGGTTAATGTTCCTTTTGCCATGTCTTATCAAGATGTCACGCAAAAGCTAGATATTCATCTTGAACCAGGTGTACAAACTCTTAATGGAGATCAAGCAGAACAATTCGCCCGCTATCGTAATACAAAATATGGTGATATTGGTCGTGTTCAACGTCAACAAGTTCTTTTAAAAGCTTTACAAAAACGTCTGTTTAGTCCTGCTATTTTACCGAAATTACCTCAAGCGATCGCAATTTTACAAGAGCATATTGATACGAATTTGTCAATAGATGAAATGTTAGCCCTGGCCAATTATGGTCGCACTTTAGACCAAGATCAGCTAAAAATGGTCTTATTACCAGGAAGATTTGGCGGTTTAGAAGAATTTGATGGGAAAAGCTACTGGATCATTAATCAAGAAGAAAGCGATCGCATCATGCAAAAAGACTTTGATACCTCAAACACGGTAGAAGATGCGTCCAATTCAAGCCAAAATTTACGCATTGCTGTCCAAAACCTCACCGAAGAACCTGGTTTAGCTCGTCGCATGGTGAATTATTTAGCAAAAGAAGGCTATCATAACACTTATATTTTGCGCGAAGAATCAACCGAAAGGCTAACTACTACCGAAATAGTTGCCCAAAAAGGCGACACTCAAAGCGCAACTAACATCAAAGAATTTCTCGGTCTTGGGAAAGTAGACTCATCCTCGACAGGTGATTTAGAATCAGATCTAACGATCCGTTTAGGCACAGATGCCTCTAGCCTTCTCCAATAAAATGTTTAAATCTTTTCTGAGTCGTATTTTCAGTTTATTATTAATTATTATTTTAGCGATCGCATGGGTGTTACTCGACGCATCGCCCGTACACGCGCAAGAAAATACGATCAATCATACCTATGGTGATTTAGCAAATCAAGACTTTTCTCATCAAAATTTAAAAAGGGGAGTTTTTGCGGCGGCGAATTTGCGGGGTTCAAGCTTTGAAGATGCAGATCTATCCTATTCAATTTTAACGGAAGGAATCTTCTTAAATGCCAATCTAACGGGTGCCAATTTAACAGGGGCATTAGTAGATCGAGTTACCCTAGATTTTGCTAATTTAACGAATGCGATTTTTGTCGATGCGATCGCTACTCGGACTCGTTTTTATGACACGATTATTACAGGGGCCGATTTTTCTGACGCGGTAATCGATTCCTATCAAGTCACTTTAATGTGTAAGTATGCTGATGGAACTAACCCCGTGACAGGTGTTGCTACCAGAGATAGTTTAGGTTGCCGTTAGTAAAAAAGGGTTTGACAGAACCAAACCCCTAACCTTGAAAAAAAAGATTTAACGATCTCGACCAAAAAGAGTCGTCAAATTCGCTAAACGTGCGCTGTATTCTGGGGTTAGTGCTTCTCCACGATAACGCCAACTCCAGTTACCCTCAGCTTTTCCAGGGGTATTCATCCGCGCATCTGATCCTAGACTAAAAAGATCTTGTAAAGGAATAATCGCTTGATTGGCAACCGAACTTAACGCCAAACGAATCAAATCCCAACTAATCCCATAAGGACTAACACAACCAAGATACTCATGAAAACGACTTTTATGATAATCGCTTAAATCCTCGTAATACCAGCCAATTGTCGTATTATTGTCGTGGGTTCCCGTATAAATGACGCTATTGGGACTCGCATTAAACGGTAGATAAGGATTTCCCGAATCACTCCCAAAACCAAAATGCAGAATTTTCATTCCAGGAAAACCATAACGATCGCGCAGATCTAGCACTGCCTGGTCAATATCCCCCAAATCTTCGGCAATAATCGGCAATGTTCCTAATCTAGACCGAATTGCATCAAATAACGCTGCCCCAGGACATTTTACCCATCGACCATTAATTGCAGTTTCTTCACCCGCAGGAACCGACCAATAAGATTCTAACCCTCGAAAATGATCGATCCGAATCACATCGACAATATAAAGAACACTTTGCACACGACGTACCCACCAATCAAAATTAGTGGACTCTAAATACTCCCAGTTATAAATCGGATTGCCCCACAGTTGACCTGTAGCCGAAAAATAATCGGGTGGAACCCCTGCCACTTCTAAAGCTTCTCCCGTATTGGGATCGAGATTAAATACCTCTGGATGTGACCAAACATCCGCGCTATTTTGAGAAACATAAATCGGAATATCACCGACAATTTGTATTCCAGAGACATTAGCATAACGCTTGAGGGCAAACCATTGTTCAAAAAATTCAAACTGCAAGAACTGATAGAAGAAAATTTCTTGCTGTAAATCATGACGTGCCTGGTTCAATACATCGTGATAACGATGGCGTAATTCTTGTGACCATTGCGTCCAAGATCCTGTCCCTTGCGTGTCCAATAAAGCCATAAACAGGGCGTAATTATCCAACCAAGTGGCATTGCCTCGACAAAATCCTTCAAATTGACGGGCAGCAATCGGAAGAGACTGAATTTGACGGGAGAAATTTTGCGCGGCTTTTTGCAAAAGTGGCATTTTCCAAGCAATGACTTTCTCAAAATCCACCATATCTAGGGGGAAATTGGGCAGATTTTGTAAATCCTCTTCCTCTAAAAGTCCTTTTTCAAATAGAACATCTGGACTAATTAAAAGGGGGTTTCCTGCGATCGCAGAAAAACTCATATAGGGAGAATTTCCGAATCCTGTGGGCCCTAACGGTAAAATCTGCCAAAGTCGCTGTTTACTTTGAACTAAAAAATCAACAAACTCATAGGCTTCTTTTCCTAAATCTCCTATTCCGTAACGACCGGGAAAACTCGTCGGATGGAGTAAGATACCGCTAGTGCGGGGGAATGGCATAACTAGATCACCTCAACATCATTACTAAATTCTAGATGGTAATCGAATTTGTTAGGGATAGAGTATTTCTCAAGTAGGGGATTTTCAAAAGAAAAATTTATTTTAATCGGTTCTGTTGGATTTAGCCGCTTTTTCCATGAGGATCACCTGAGTTGATTGTTCTTGACCATTTTCATTTTTGAGACGTTGGATATATGTACCATCGGGTTGTAATTCCCATGCTTGACGATTATCTGAAAGCATAATTCCCAAAATTTCTTCTAATTCTTTGATAATTGCTGGATCTTCAACAGGTGTAATCGCCTCTACCCGACGAGTGAGATTACGAGTCATCCAGTCGGCACTTCCGATATAAATTTCTTCATCTCCTCCATTATAAAAATAGAAAATACGCGAATGTTCCAGAAAACGGCCAATAATACTAATCACACGAATATTCGCACTCACATCGGGAATCCCAGGGCGTAGGCAGCAAATACCGCGTACAATTAAATCAATTTGAACACCTGCGATTGAGGCTTGATACAAAGCTTCAATAATCAGGGGATCGACCAAAGCATTCATCTTAGCGACAATGCGACCACTTCCCCCATTACGACAGTGTTCGGCTTCTCTTTGGATCATGGCGATCATTCGCTCTCTCATATTGACTGGAGCGATCAACAGCTTACGATAGGATTTCTGACGAGAATATCCAGTGAGGAAATTAAACAAATCAGTCAGATCTTCGCCTAATTCTTGGCGACAACTAAATAAACCTAAATCTGTGTATAATTTTGCGGTTTTTGGGTTATAATTACCAGTCCCAATATGAACATAGCGACGAATTTGATTCCCTTCTTGGCGAACGACTAAAATTACTTTAGTATGAGTTTTCAAACCAACTAAACCGTAAACGACGTGAACGCCAGATTGTTCTAGGTGTTTTGCCCAAGTAATATTATTTTCTTCATCAAAACGGGCTTTTAGTTCGACTAGCACCGCGACTTGTTTTCCATTTTCAGCCGCAGAAATTAAAGCATTAAGAATCGGAGAATCCCCCGATGTCCGATAAAGCGTCATCTTAATCGCTAAAACTTGGGGATCATGGGCGGCTTGAGTAATAAATTGCTGAACAGAAGCACTAAAGGAATGATAGGGGTGATGGACTAAAATATCGGAATGACGAATCAGGGTAAAAATATCGTCCCCCTCTTGATTGACAATATTATCGCCATTGCCATCGACCAATTCTTTAATGTTTTCTAACACTGGCGGTGTAACAGGTGTCCAAGGCGTTTCTTTAAGATCAAGGCGCGGAATCGACATGAAATAAAATAGATCTTTATGCCCTAACAATCCTTCTATTTCATACACATCGATTTCTTCTAAAGCCAAATCATCCATCAATCTTTCTTTAATATGAACTGGCGTAGAGGCATAAATTTCTAAGCGAACGGCAGATTTACCGATCCGTCTTTTACGGATTTCTTGTTCAATAGCTTGTAGGAGATCATCAGCTTCGTCTTCTTCGACCTGGAGATCCGCATTACGGGTGACTCGGAACGGATGACACTCTTGTATGATCATGCCAGGGAACAGGGCTTCTAAATTATGCGCCATGACCTGCTCTAACGGTACTCCCGTCCAAATTGATGGTTTCTCTCCTTGTTGTCCGAGTTCTTTGGGGAGGGCTAGAAAACGGGGTAAGATTTTTGGCACTTTGACCCGCGCAAAACATTCTTGATCGGTGTCTGGATCTCTGAGGACTACGGCTAAGTTTAAACTGAGATTAGAGATATAGGGAAAAGGATGACTTGGATCGACGGCTAAAGGTGTTAGTACAGGAAAAATTTGTTGTTCAAAGTATTGATGAAAATGATTGCGCTGTTCTTGATCGAGATCGACGTAATTTAGTAGATGAATTCCTTCACTGTCTAACAGATTTTTTAGAGTATGTTCAAAATGATCAGCCTGTTCTTTTACCATAGAACGCAGACGATCGCTAATGGCGTTGAGTTGTTCGGCAGGAGTGCGACCATCGGGGGTTAGTTTTGTTACATTTGCCGCCACCTGACGTTTTAAACCCGCGACCCGTACCATAAAAAACTCGTCTAAATTAGAGCAAAAAATCGCGCTAAATTTCAGGCGTTCTAATAACGGTGTGCGTAGATCAAGTGATTCAGCCAGAACGCGATAATTAAACTCTAACCAACTTAGCTCACGATTAAAATAATATTGCGGTTCTTTAAGATTGATGTCGGCAGTGACCGGATTAACCATAATTGTGTATTAAAAAATAAGCATCAAGACTCCTTAGACCCTGATCCTATCTTGATTGGCTATAGATGTAATTTATCTTTAGGTTAAGAAATCTAGGAATCTGTTAATTTTAGCGGGGAACGATCGAGGGATATTCTTCGGCAACCAGTACGACCGTAATATTATCTGATCCCCCTGCGGTTTTAGCGGCTTCGATTAAATCAATAACAATTTGTTCTGAGGAAGTTTCTAACCCAAGAATCGTCGCAATTTTTTCATCCTCGACTTCTTCGGTTAACCCATCACTACACATCATTAGGCGATCGCCAGGTTCAACATCAAGGGGATAAATCTCGACTTGACGGAGATCTTGTCTTCCTAAGCATTGAAACAAAACGTGTCGCCAAGGATGTGTTTTCGCTTGTTCGAGTGAAATATCACCCATTTTTAAAGCACGAGCGACCCAGGTATGATCTTCTGAGACTTGTTCGAGTTTATTGTTACGGAGGCGATACAAACGAGAGTCCCCAATGTGGGTATACCATGAGCGATCTTGCCGAAACAGCACAACTACAACAGTTGTACCCATGTCAGATCGTTCTGGATGTTGATATTGATCTTCTAGAATCACTCGATTTGCTTGATACAAAGCGTCTTCTAGCAGTTCCTCAGAAGGTACATCAGAATCCCAGTATTCGTCGAGATAAGCTTGTATGGTTTCGGTGGCAATTTGACTAGCTTCTTGACCACCTGCATGACCTCCCATGCCATCAGCGACGATATAAAAACGTCCCTGTGGGTCAATATAATAGCTATCTTGATTAACTGGACGCACGACCCCTGGATCACTGTATCCAGCACAATTACGACTGATCATCGGTCAAGTGGCTTATATGAATGATAGATTATGGCATTTTGTCGAGCCGATCTAGCCGTCGAAATAGGCGAAATAAAGCCCATGTTGGAATCCCTGCGAATCCCAGCGAAACTAAAGCTAGAGTGCTATAACCATTAACAAAGAGAAGTGTCGCGGAAATAATCAAAGCACTAATTAATAAAGTATAGTTAGTGCTAACTTGAATTGTCCCTAAACGACGCAAAATTCGATCAGACTCGCTAGAACGAACTCTGACTCGTATATCCCCTCTCTCAAGTTTATCAATGGTATCATCAATGCGTCGAGGTAGACTCAAAGCGGTGCTACTAACTTGTACCGCTTGACGACTAATTTCATCAAATAAACCATTACCGTTAGATGTTGTTAAATCACTCATAACCTGTGTGGCGAATGGTTGTGCCACCTCCATAAAATTGAATTCAGGGTCTAAACCTTTGCCAACTCCTTCTAGAGTAGAAAAAGCTCGCATGACAAAGGTAAAGGTTGCAGGAAAGCGAAATGGCTGATCGTAGGCAATATCATAAAGATCTTCACTGATCGAGGCGACTGACTGCTCCTCAAACGGTTTATCCATGAAATTATCTAACATAAATTGTACCGATCGCCGTACGGGAGACATATCACCTGTCGGAACCAACGCACCAAGAGCAATTAAAGAATTGACAACGCGATCCCCATCTTTTGAAACAATCCCAAATAAGGTTTGCATCAATTTTTCTTTAACATTACTTTGCAATTGACCCATCATCCCAAAATCATAGAAAATGAGCGCACCGTCGGCACTGACTGCGATATTGCCTGGATGGGGATCGGCATGAAAAAATCCATCATTGAGTAATTGCTGTAAATAGGCTTTAGCACCGAGACGAGCGAGTAATTTTCGATCAAGTCCTGCGGCTTCGATCGCATCATAGTGACTAATTTTAATGCCAGGTAGATATTCTAGCGTAACGACTCTAGGAGAGGTATAACGCCAATAAACGCGAGGCACTTTCACCCAATCTTCATCACGAAAATTACGCCGAAAAGTGTCCGCATTTCGCCCTTCATTGAGATAATCGACTTCTTTCCACAAAATTTTACAGCATTCTTCATAAATCCCGATCCAGTCGCGCCCTTTGCCCCATTTCGGATGATTTTGGAAGTACTGCGTAATTCGTTTGAGAATCGCTAAATCAATGGTAAATAGTTGTTTAAGTCCAGGACGTTGAATCTTAACAACAACTTCCTCACCTGAATTTAGTTGCGCTTTGTGAACCTGTCCTAAAGAAGCAGCAGCTAAGGGAATTGGGTCAAAACTGCGAAAAAGCTGAGGAATGGGTTTACCTAAGTCGGCCGCAATAATTTTAGCTACTTGTTCGTAAGGAAAAGCGGGAACTTGATCCTGTAGTTTGCTTAGTTCTGCGACATACTCACTGGGAAACAAATCAGCACGAGTCGAGAACAACTGTCCCACTTTAATAAAAGTCGGCCCCAGTTCTAGCAAGTTTTCGGTGATCCAAGCGGCTTGTTTTTTACGACGGGTAGCGGCTTTTTCTGCGGTGTAGCCTCCGATATAACTCCATTTTTTGCTATTTAGCCAAAATTGAAAAAGCAATACAATAACGAATCGCCATATATCAAAGCGTCGGCGGTTAGTTGAGTAGTTTTCTCGGTTCCAGCGATAGGAACTTTTTATAGGTTTGGGTTGCGGCACACGCTTAAGATCAGATGAATAGGTTAAATCGCTGTTCTGTGACAGAGCAGACACTACTTTAATATTCCGTAATATAAAAATGACTACTTCTATTCTAGTGCTAAGATTCTGTCTGTATATCCCCTCAAAGGTTTAATGCGGTTGCTGTTCTCGATAATTTTTTAGATCAGAACGAACGGTAGCAATTTCGGCTCTTAGTTCGTCGATCGTTTCTTGTAGATCAACGGAACTTTTGTTACTAGAAAAACCTCCATCAGGGTATGATCCTTGCGCGGCTTGGCGTTCGGCTCTTGCTTGCACTTCTTCGATCAAAACTCTTAAGTTTTCTCTTTGTTCAGCATCAAATTTTCCGAGATCGCTCAAAGCATTAGTCAAAGAGTCTTCGAGTTTTTCCCCTAACACTTCTGCTAAGGCGCGTCCAACGAAAAAAGCCTGAATCACAGGGTTACTCATGGTCAATCTTTCTTAATATTGGGTTTCGTAACAAATTATATCTCGCTTCTCCCTAGTGGTGTCAGTCAGAAGCTAATGACTCTTGAAAAAATTATTGAGAATTATTAGCACTTATTCGCTATACTCAAAAAAAAGAACAATTTTTATTTACTAACCTATGAACGTCGATAAACCACATTGGCAATACAGTCAAGTCCCTTCTCTTAAAGGCTCAGAACGTTGGGAAGTTTATCAACGTTTACAAGAGTTAGAGATCATATGTTCTTGTCAAAGCCATCAGCCTTTACAGGTAAATCTCCAAACACCGACGGATCTGATTCTGTTGTGGAGTGTATCACGGCGGATCTGTAGCGATCGTTCTGACTTGCTCTGTTGGCTTAACCGTTGTTGGTCTTCATGTTTGACTTCAACAACTGCGAAAGAAATTCAATAAAATTCATGGAGGGTAACAATAATGTCAAAATTTCGAGAACAAGTTCAGGACTTCCAAGTACAGGCTCAGTTCATTGGTTTTGTGATTAAAGATGGTTATAAGATTAAATATGTTAGGGTCAATATCTCAGATTGGGAATATTGGGTTAAACCCGAAAAAGAAATTAGGGAAACTTTAAATACAGCGATCGCACCTGGAACTCGTCTCGAAATTATTGGCCAAAGTGAATGGAAAGCGGGCAAACTGAAGCTAAAAGCCAGCAGTATTACCATTCTTGACTGCGGCTGGGCAGTCACCGCAGGCTCCGCCCTTGCAGGGCGGAGTAACGGTGACCCCCAAAAACATTTATCAGACACCGTAAAAACTGAAACCCCTACCGCTAAAACCCCTAAAGCTTGTGTGATGATTTGTCAAAAATCAACTTGTTGGAAACGGGGTGGCGAAGAGGTTTGTCAAGCAATAAAAAATACAATTAATGATCAAGGTTTAGACGAACAAGTACAAGTTAAACTCACAGGATGTTTAAAACAGTGCAAAAATGGGCCTAACGTCGTGATCATGCCCGATAAAGCACGTTATAGTAACGTCAGACCCCAAGAAATCGGTTTTTTAATCGATAAGCATTTTACAGCAAAAGTCGCTTGTGAACAGTTAGCACACTAAAAACTCATCAATTGCCAAGGAGATAGTTTAATTTCGCCATATTCTGGAATCCAAGCTATCCATGAACAGTCTTCAGTTTGACACAATAGTAACGCCTCGTCGTAGCTATAAGGCGATGGTAATTCACGTAATTTAACCCACGTGGATGCTTGTAACTTGGTATCGCAGTTAGGTTGTATGGTTGGTACATTTAAAGAAATAACAGACATATACAGATCACCCTAATATGTTCTGTATCTAATTTTACAAAGTGCTGAGGGTCAGAGGGGGAATTTTGTCTTAAAACGTTACCTTTTAGTTTGGCAGCATCCCTAAATCGTTGAGTCCTTGGCGTAATTTTTCGGCCTGTTCGGGGTTTTGCGCTTCATGTAGTGTGATGGCTTCTTTAAAAGCCGCTTGACTTTCCGCTAAATAACCTAATTTAAAGAAAACCACCCCTAAATTCTGGTAAGCTTCAGCATATTCTGGATTAATTGAAATTGCTTTTTGATAATATTTGACCGCTTCGGGCAAATTTCCCATCCCTTTAAGCAGCATTCCTAAATTGTAATAACCTGTTGAAAAATTCGGATCGATTTTTATTGTCACTTCATAAGCTTTTTTCGCATTTTGGACATCACCAATGGCTTGTAATAATCCTCCTAAATTATTGTAGGCTCCTAACTTGAGTGGCTCGATAATCGGTTGTGCGATCGCTTTTTGATAATGTTTGACCGCTTGCTCGATTTTCTGTTGTTTAGCATACGCATTTCCTAAACTATAATGCAGTTCATAAAGCACATTAAAATCAGCCGTATTTGCTTTCAGTCCTTGTTTGAGTAATTTTAAACCTTTTTCCGTTTGTCCTATTTGTAAATATAATGCCCCTAACTTACTACAAACATAAGGATCATGTGGATGTTGTTGCCAAAAACTCTCCATTGCTTTTCTGGCGCGTTCATATTTATTTAAAGATTTAATAAATTCCGCTTGATAGCCATAATGAAGCATCCCAATAGCGGGTAGATCAATGATTTTCCAGTGTGGTTCTACTTTCATCAATTTAGCAGCACTATCATCAATTAAAGAATGATAAGGACGGGTAAAATAAAGCTGAGGATGGCTACGAAAAAGACGAGAAACTAGAGAATAGGGAGATTGAGTCGCGCCAATTTCATGACGGATAAAATTAATGACTAAAGCATCCTCATTATTCATAATCTCTTTAATTTGAGGAACAATTTTAGGCTCAAGTGTTTCATCCCCATCTAAAACTAAGACCCAATCTCCAGTAACAAACTTTAAAGCCTCATTGCGAGCCGTTGAAAAATTATCACACCAAGTAAAAAACGGAACTTTTGCACCATATTCTTGAGCAATATCGACAGTTCGATCCGTTGAACCTGTATCCATTACAATCATTTCATCGACAACATCTTTGACACTTTCTAGACATTTTGCTAAGTTAGCTTCTTCATTTTTGACAATCATGCAAAGACTCAGTTTAGGCATAAATATAAGAGTAATTAAATAAATTGAGTTAATTATAGACTGATTTTTCCATGAGCTAGATTGAACAACCACCAAGGTAAAATTTTGTGTTAAGAAGTATGAAGAAGGATTTAACACTAAAAAAATGTCTAATACTAATTTAGGTAAACCGCGTCCTTTGGGGAAAGTCCTGGGGCTATCTGTTGTCACTTTAGCGTTGTATTATGGCTGGTACAAATGGATTATTCAAGAAGAATTGCGTCGTTATAATGGCTATGGATGGTCTGGGACTTTATGCTTGCTTCCTTTTGTCATAGGTGTTGCTGTACCGCAGATCGTCTATTATTTATATCCATCTTTAGGTAGTTGGGTAAATTCACTTTCTTTGCTAGGAATTGTTTGGATCTATATTGTTCAGTTTCGTCTCTATCGAACAGTCAATGAATTGTATGAACGTGAGGGATTGAGAAAACCGTTAACCATATGGTGGTTATTTATCCCAGGGTTAAACTTAATGGTTGGTTTCAGACAGATCCATTTTCTGTCTTTATATTGGGCAAGTAAACAAAATACGACCATTGATGATCCAGTCGCTAAGGCTATTCCATTAATTTCGCTCAATATTTAGCTCAATTACAAGTTGACGGAAGACAAAAAAAGTCGCTATGATAATTATTACAAGGCTGCTGCGTTGGTGTCTGCCAATAAAGTTTATTGATCTATGCTTGTTTATTAAGGGAACTCAAAAGAATTTTGTGCGGTAGTAGACCGAGCCTGTACTCGGAAACAGAAGTGCAAAGAATGGGTACCCACCTGGTTTAATCCAGGTCATAAACTGAGGTAAAACGGCACAGCAGTCTTCCTTTTTGATGTCTTTTTGTTTTTGCTTTCTTTTCTTGGCACGATGCAACTTTTGTCATAATTTATTGATAAAAATCAATTTAAAGCGTAAATAAGTTACTAAGATCACTTAAAATTTAGGTAAAGACAATGAAATATTGTAGAGCCTAGATTGATTCAGCTATCAGAACGCCTTGCTAAGCAGGAGTTTCCCGCCAAAGTATGGCAGTTAGAACAAGGATTAACCGTTATCTATCATCATCTTCCTGTAGCGGCGGCGACAGTGGTCGATGTATGGGTTAAAGCGGGTGCCGTAACAGAACCCGAAAACTGGTCGGGGATAGCTCATTTTTTAGAACACATGATCTTTAAGGGGACAAAACAGATTTCCCCAGGTGTTTTCGATCAAGAGATAGAATATCGAGGTGGAGTGACCAATGCAGCAACCAGCCATGATTACGCGCATTTTTTCCTAACGATCGCAAACTCTCAAGTCTCTGAAGCGTTACCCTATTTAGCCGAAATCTTATTACAAGCCGAAATTCCAGACGAAGAGTTTTATCGAGAAAGAGATGTTGTTCTAGAAGAAATCAGATCTTGTCAAGATGATCCAGATTGGATCGGATTTCAAACCCTGTGCGAAAGTATCTATCAGTGTCATCCCTATGGACGATCTATCTTAGGAGATGAAGCCCGTTTGATGCAACTATCGCCGAATCAGATGCGTTGTTTTCATCGCACGTATTATCAGCCAAAAAATATGACAGTCGTCATTGTGGGGGGAATTTCCGAAACAGAGGCATTACAAGCAGTCCGTCAATCCTTTGCTAATTTTAGTACACCTTCAGAATGTCCATCTCAAACGCTAGAAGCAGAACCCCCGATGATCGGGATACGTCGATCGCAACTTTATTTACCGCGTTTAGAAACCTCTCGTCTTACAATGGCATGGAATGGGCCTGGGGTTGAACAATTAGAAGATGCTTTTGGTTTAGACTTAATCTCAGCGATTTTAACGGGTGGACGATCTGCCAATTTAGTGAGAAACTTAAGAGAAGAACAACAATTAGTACTAGATATTGATAGTTGTTTTTCGCTGCAACGTGATTCTAGTTTGTTTACACTGAGCGCGTGGTTAGATTCAGAACATTTAGACAAAGTAGAAGAATTAATTTGTCAAGAAATTCTAGAATTGCAAACCCAACTCTTAAAAGACGAACAGCTAAACCGTTGTAAACGAATTTTACTTAATGATTATATTTTTTCAACTGAAACACCAGGCCAGATTGCGGGTTTGTATGGCTATTATCAGACTATTGCTCAAGTTGAATTATCATTTACCTATCCTAAAGTCATTCAAAACCTACAAGCAAGCGATGTGCAACGTTTAGCCAGTCAATATCTTTCGGCCGAACGTTATGCGATCACAATTATGCAACCAACGAATTAAATTCTTTTTTTAGTACAAATCAATGATCAAACAACAGGTGCATCGGTTGATGTTAGACAATGGCATCACCCTATTAATAATTGAAAATCAAGCGGCTGATTTAATTTCTGGGCGTATTTTCTTCAAAAATGCAGGTTCAAGATGGGAAAAGCGCGAAAAAGCAGGATTATTTCATTTAATAGCCGCAACACTAACCAAAGGAACTCAGAAATATTCATCAGTCGAAATTGCCGAAAAAGTCGAATCGGTTGGTGCTGGTTTAGGTGCCGATGCAGGTGCGGATTATTTTGTGATTAGTCTCAAAACGATTACAGTCGATTTTGCGGAAATATTGTCTTTATTAGCCGAAATTATTAGATTTCCTAGCTTTGCTGAACATGAAATTCAACTCGAAAAACATCTAACGCAACAAAGCATACGTTCACAACAAGAACAACCTTTTAACGTCGCTTTTAGTCAATTGCGAGAAGTCATGTATCCCGATCATCCCTACGGTCTTTCGATTTTAGGAACAGAAGAAAGCGTAGCACAAATCACTCGTTCTGATCTAGAAAATTGTCATCAGACTCATTTTAGACCCGATCAGATGATTATTAGTCTTTCGGGTCGTATTACTGTCGCCGAAGCCGTAAAATTAGTCGAAGATGCGTTTAAAGATTGGACACCGCCGAATCATGGGTTTATTCAACCTAATTTAATTGATTTACAAGTAAATCCCTCACAAAAAATCACCAAGCAGGATACCCAACAATCGATCGTCATGCTAGGGTATTTGGGAGCATCAGTCAAAGATGAGAACTATGCGAGTTTGAAGTTATTGAGTACCTATTTAGGCAACGGTCTTTCTAGTCGTTTATTTGTCGAATTGCGAGAAAAACGTGGTTTAGCTTATGATGTATCATCATTTTATCCAACTCGTCTCGATCCATCGCAATTTGTGATTTATATGGGAACCGCACCGCACAATACAGCGATCGCCATTGATGGTTTACGAACCGAAGCCGAACGACTTTGTGATACTGAATTAACCTCAGAAGAATTACAAGCAGCTAAAAATAAATTATTAGGACAATATGCACTCGGCAAACAAACAAATGCTGAAATGGCTCAATTATTTGGCTGGTATGAAACCCTAGATTTAGGCATCGAATTTGATGAACGCTTTCAAGAAGACATTAATCAGATTACACCAAAAATAGCTCTAGAAATCGCTAATCAATATTTAAGACAGCCCTATCTTTCTCTTGTTGGGCCTGCTGCTGTTTTAGAAGGCTATTAACCCTCTTGGCAGTGGTGGCAACTGTTAAGTTAGAATGTAAGCATTTAAAATATTGGATAATGATGGATCTTTAAGCAAAAATACCTAGTTATTTGAACAAGCCTTACGATGCTCACAAACTCGATGGAAAAAGTCGTCATTATCATCAATTCTGAGTCGCATGGAATTGGCAAACCGTCTCGGTTGTCTCCAGTTGCCGAAAGAATGGTAACAGCTTTAAAAAAAGCCATTCCAGAAACGATTACTGTAGAGGTCATGTCTGCTGCGTCGCTTTGGTCAAAATCAGAATCTCAAAAAATTAACAAAGGCAATATTATTTATTGTCCACTGACGATCCAATTACCCCATTGGCTAGATTTTCCAGGTCGCACGATCTATCAGAATTGTCGAGATCTTGAAGCTAGACGCGCTTGGGTTGAACAAAAATTAGCCTATCAAACCAGTATCGGTGATTCTTGGTTAGGGGATCTTTGGTTACCGATCGCACTAACCCACAAAGGGCCATTATATGGCGAAGTGATTGGCGAAGGAGCGATCCCCAATGCCTATCAACAACCCGTCGATTTAACCGATGATCTCCGTCAACCGTTATATTATTTAGCTAATCAATTACTCGAAAATCTAGCCGCACCGCCATCGGTTTATCTGTTGCAGTTTAGTTTACTGGGGAAAGACATTGTATTTGACCGTCTCTGGCCCTTTCCAGCCGCACCAGCGATCGCTTCGATTAAAGTACAAAACCCGAATCTATACGCCTGCTATTGGCACTGTTTAACCAATCAGCCAATTTTAGACCTAGCAATAGTACCATAAATATTAATTTTTGTCAAGACTAAAAGAGATAGCTCAGGCCTATCTTGAAAGCGTCTGAATCACCTTAACCCAAACTAGAGTAAGACTTTTAAAATTTTCTCTGAGGTTAGGGAAAAAATGCAACAATTTTATCTAGGAAATGTCATTTTTTATAATGAATATATAGATATTCTCTTTTTTTAAAATCAGATTAAAACGCGAATGGCGGAACGGGTACAGAAAATATTATCTCAATGGGGAATTGCATCGCGGCGAAAAGCGGAACAGCTTATCTTAGAAGGTCGCGTCCGTTTGAATGGACAAGTGGTTTATCTCGGACAACAAGCCGATCCAGAGTGCGATCAACTAGAAGTCGATGGTCAATTGATTCAACCAAACGATCGTCCTAAATTGATTTATCTGTTGGTCAATAAACCCATAGGAGTCGTTTCAACCTGTCACGATCCCCAAAATCGCCCCACTGTCCTAGATTTATTGCCCAAACATTTGTCTTGTGGACAGGGCATTCATCCAGTCGGTCGTTTAGATGTTAACTCAACAGGGGCTTTAATTCTAACCAATGATGGTCAACTAACCTTAAGTTTGACTCACCCCCGCTATCATTTACCTAAAACGTATGAGGTTTTGATAGATGGCAATCTTTCAGAAGTCAGTCTTCAAAAATGGCGGGAAGGAGTTATGCTAGAAGGTAAAAGAACTTTACCTGCACAAATTAAAGTCCTCAATCTTACTCCTCACCACAGTTTATTGCAGGTTATTTTGACGGAGGGACGTAACCGTCAGATTCGTCGTGTCGTTGAACAGCTAGGCTTTCAGGTGTTAAAACTACATCGAACAGCGATCGGTCTGATTCAACTCAATCCCCACTCATTACCGCCTTTATCCCTGGGGGACTATCGTCTACTAGAACCCTCGGAAATTGCTTTTCTGCAACAACACATTCATCTAGGCATCGGAAAAAAGCTGCATCGGCAAAATCACTATGTTTCGCAAAAAGCCTAAAATTGACCCAATCGTCCAACAACGGGAGAAATTACTAGAACTTGGTTCCCGTTTACAACAACTGCGTACAGAAAAAGGACTTTCTTTAGATATTGTCTCGCGTAAGACAATGATCCCTCGACGTTTGTTAGAGGCTATAGAGACAGGACAAATCGAAAGTTTACCCGAACCGATTTATATTCGTTGGTTAATCAAACAATTTGCTGAAACATTAGGCATAGATGGTGCCGCTTTCTCAAGTGAATTTCCCATTTATGCCAAAGCTCCAGCCCCTCAATCTAACTTTTTGTTTTCGCGGCTACCCAACTTTCAATTACGCCCTTTTCATCTTTATTTTTTATATGTTTTACTGCTTTTATTTTCAGTTAAAACCATTTCTAATGTTTTAGAACAATCCACTTTAGAAATCAATCGTTTACCGAGTCCCGTAATTCCTTCTATCCAACCGCCTCCAATTCCTCAACCAGTTCCGACACCAGTACAAGCGGTCACAGCCTCCAACTCACCCACTAAAGCAGAACTCGATAAATCGGTGATTGTTGATATCCAACTCAAAGATGACTCCTGGTTAAAAGTTATTTCTGATGGAAAAAAAGAATTTGAGGGACTACTACCAGGGGGAACCCATCGCACTTGGAAAGCAGACAAAGAATTAACAGTACGTGCGGGTAATGCAGGTAGTGTATTTATTACCGTAAATAAAGAACAAGCGAAACAACTCGGACAACCAGGACAAGTTGAAGAGGTCACCTATACGGCTAATTAAAACTTAGATTTTTAGACATTATTGGAACGGCTTGAGTAACTTAATCATTGAGTTGCTCATTTTTTTGTTAAAAAAAGCGTTACAATTTCAGATTCTTCATATTATAAGAAAAATTACATTTAGCAATCTGATGTTTTTGGAATAGACCCAAAATGTTACTTTGAGAATAAAGCATCTTTGGTCATCTACTCACTGGTTATAAATATGGCGACTTATACAGTTACAAATTCCGACGACTCAGGGGCAGGAAGTTTACGATCCGCAATTGATCAGGCTAATAATACACCAGGTGAAGACATCATTCAATTTAGCTTCGTGAGTGGAACAATTACGCTAACTACTGATCAGCTATACATTATAGATTCTTTGGTGATTAGGGGATCAGGTGCAAATAATCTATTTATTAGCGGAAATAGAACTAATAGAGTCTTTAATATTTATAATCCGTATAATCAAATTAATGTCACGCTTGATAGTTTAACGATTACTAATGGTTCTGCTTATGATGGTGGAGGGATTTCTAATAAAGAAAACTTAATCATTACTAATAGTAGTATCACTCAGAATGTGGGAAACACAGGTGGTGAGGGGGATGGAGTTGGTGGAGGTATTAATAACAGTGAGGGAACGCTAACTTTAATAAACAGTACTGTTTCTGAAAATACTGCTTTTTCGGGCGGTGGCATCAATAACAATCAAGGAACAATTACAATCATTAATAGTACAATTTCAGGAAATACGGCAATTGAGCAAGGCAGTGGGATTAACAACGGAGGATTGAATAGTACGGTCAATATTACAAGTACTACAATTGCTGATAATACTGGAGCAACGGGAGGATTATTTAGCTCACAAGGTAATCTAACGATTACTAATACAATTATTTCTAGAAATAGTGGTGGAAATCTGGTCAATAATGGCAATCTTGCTGAGTCTAATAATATTTTAGTAGATAGTGATGATCTAAGACTTGGTGCTTTAGCAGACAACGGCGGGCCGACTCGAACTCATGCTTTAGGTGAGGGAAGTAGTGCTATTGATAGGGGTAGCAATAATAGTATTCCTAATGGAGTCAATACTGATCAACGAGGGCAGGAACGTAGATCTAATGAAATAGTTGATATCGGTGCTTTTGAATTTATAGGAACGCCACCTCTTGAATTTGATCCCGCGTCATATGGTGCGTCTAATCCAGATTTAATTCCTTTTTATGTTAACGCTGGCTACGATTTAGCATATCTGACCAATCATTATCTAACTTATGGTCGTTTTGAAGGTCGTCCAACAGATACTTTTGATGCCGATCGTTACACTGCTTCTAGTTATGTTACAGGTGGCGATTTAATTAATGTCTTTGGATTAAATGATGCTGCTGCAACGCTACACTATATCAACAATGGTTTTGCTGAAGGACGTTCTAAAACGGCTTTTGATCCTGCCCGTTATTTGAATTCTTATGATGATTTACTTGGTGTTTTTGGCACTAATACTGGCGCTGGTACCCAACACTTTATTACAAATGGCTTTACTGAAGGTAGAGATCCGAATCAGTTCCAGAGCGATCGCTATCTAGCTTCCTATGGTGATTTAATTAATACTTTTGCACCAATTTCGGATTATGCAGCCAAAGTAGAAACCGCTTCTAATCATTACCTGTTTAATGGACGCGGTGAAGGAAGACAAATTACTTTTGATCCCGCAGCTTATTTAATGAAAAATTCAGATGTAGCCGCCGATCTTTTTTATGCAATAAGACCAACACAGCATTACATTGAGCATGGTTATAGTGAAGGACGCATGACGATGTGATTTTGCTTGTCTGCTTTTTCAGTTTTTTGGTTAATATAGATTGATTTATGGAGTATGTAAGAAAAAATCATAAAATTCTGAGCAGTGTTAAAAAGCTTTGTCAGTTTCAAACTATCCACCTATTTAGAGCCAAATCATTCAAAATTTCTGATTTATCAGAAATTTGACTACTATTCATCAGCTTTGCAAGAGCCTGTGTTATAAATTAAACAAGGTAAAAGGTTTTTGTTGTATAACAAATTACTCGGTTAGACTTTAAGAATCTTAAAATTGAATCAATGCTTTTTGAAAAAGCTCACTCATTATATTTTTTTTTATTGACTTATCTAAAATATTTATGATAATTAAGTAGATGATCTTGATCCTTAAATTTTTTTTCAGACGGGTAAACTATGCTATCTAAAAAAATCAATTTAGTCACAGCAATGCTCGGCACTACTGCATTTACACTGCTTGCAGCATTTAATCCAGACAATGCTCAAGCACAAAGGGTTTATGCAGGAACAACTAGACCAGGCGATCGTTATGCTTCTGACTTTATCATTAGAACAGGAGTAAAAGACAATATGTTTTCTGGCCCAAATCTCGGTAGATTTAATCAGGGTATTGGAAGCTTCCAGATCACTGATAATATTAATCTAGCTAATCCAGTTGCAGTCGCCAATTCAAATAGAGATTTTCTAAATTTAGAGAGTAGAATACCGACAAGTTATCCAAGTGGGTTAGGTGCCAATTTTGCTAAATATAACATTACCGATTTTTCTGGCTCGATTTATGAATATAAATTTACAGTTGATCCCAACTTTCCGTTAAACACACTACAGCCCAACGAAACACCTCTACCTTTTGCAACAGATAATACCCTTAGATGGTATGTTCCTCAGCGATTTACTTATACTGATCCTGTTACCAAATTGTCTTTTAGATTTGATGCTACTAATAATCCTGGTGGCCCAATCGATCTCATTAATTGTCTTGGTAAGAATACGCCTTGTATCGGAGGCTTTTCAACCATTTTAGATACTGCTAGAAATGCCAGCATTTTAAAGATAGTTTTTCCTAGTAACGTACCTACAAATCAAGCTGGCTCTGCCAGGGGTGGTTTAGGAGGCGTTGAGTTTTCTACAACTCCTATACCTGAATCTAATTTATCGATGGGTTTAATGTTTTTTGGTTTAGCAGGAATGATGCTTTTAAAGAAAAAAAATTAGTAATATCTAACTTATTATGAAATTATCTTCTTTATTTCTCCAGTTAGTCTCAACAACTTTGGGGCTAAATTTATTGAGTGTCTATTTAGTTAGCGCAGAAATTGTTCCAGATCAAACTTTACCGAACAACTCTGTAGTTACTCCACAAGGAAATATTTTAAAAATTGATGGAGGAACCCAAGCAGGAAATAATTTATTTCATAGCTTTACAGAGTTTTCTGTTCCTGATAAACAAACAGCCTATTTTAATAATAGTCTTTCAATTCAAAATATCTTTTCTCGTGTTACGGGAAGTTTAAGTTCTAAGATTGATGGAATTATTAAGGCTAATGGAACAGCTAATTTATTTTTAATCAATCCAAATGGTATTGTTTTTGGCCCGAATGCTGCTTTAAATATCGGCGGGTCATTTGTCGCTAGTACCGCAAATCGTCTGATTTTTTCCGATGGTTTTGTGTTTAGTACCACAGAGCCTCAAATTAGTCCTCTTTTAACTATTAATGTACCCATTGGCTTAGGTTTTGGCTCTTCACCAGGGCAAATTATTAATCAATCACGTGCGAGTGTCCGAGATCGACTCACTGGACGAATCATATACGAAAATATTTCAGGACTTCAAGTTGAAGATGACAAAACTTTAGCTTTGATAGGAGGTAACATCTCTCTCCAAGGTGGAAATTTGACTGCTAACGGAGGAAGAATAGAACTTGGAAGTGTTGCGGGTAATAATACCGTTAGTCTAACGCCGATTGAAAAAGGATGGCAAGTAGGATATCAAAGAGTACAAGCCTTTCAAGATATTAATTTATTTTCACCGACCATTGTTGACACCAGTGGCAAAACTGGAGGAGGAGAAATACAGTTACAAGGTCATCGCATCATTTTCACTGGCGATCAAATTGGTTCACCTGTATTAGTTTTCTCAAACACAGCAGAAAATGGTCAAGGGGGAAATATTATTGTCAAAGCTTCAGAAACATTAGAAATTACAGGTAGTCTCAGTGGCCTACTCACTCAAGCTGATCGAAAAGGAAGGGCAGGTAATATTATTGTAGAAACTCCAATGCTAACTCTTAATGGAGGTGGGTTAATACAATCCTCAGCGAGTGAATTTGATGATGGAAAAGCTGGAGATATATCTGTTAATGCTTCTGAACAGATTTTGATGAGTAATTTAAACTCTTTCAGTACAACTCCTGCAAACATCGCGACAATTGCTTATAAAGGTGATGGTGGTAATTTATCCATTCAAACCGAAAACCTTATCCTAAAAAACGGTGCTGAACTTTCAACATCAACTTTTGGATTAGGAAAAGGTGGCAATATATTTATAAAAGCAGCAGACATCGAAGTTAGTGGTATTCAGATTATTGGTCGAAGAAGTTTAATTAGTTCTATTAATACTCAATCTCAATCTAGTGGTGATGCTGGAGATATTACAATAGAAACAAGACGCTTAAAAGTTTTAGATAATGGATATGTTTCTGCTTCTACTTTTACCACTGGACAAGGTGGCCAATTGTCAATTAATGCGGCTGATTCAATTTTAGTTAAAAATAAGGGTGCGTTATTTGTCTTAGCTAATTTTGGATCTAGCGGTAATGCTGGTGAGATGAATATTAATACTCAAACACTAACCGTTGAAAATTTTGGAGAAATTTCATCAGAAACAGCAGGTTTAGGTGATGCAGGCAATATTAATATAAATGTAGAACAGTTAATTGTACAAAATGGTGGGGAAATTCGCGCCGCTAGTTCTTTTTCAAATGAATCTCTTTTTAATAGTTTTACTGGAAGAGATAAACGCGGACAGGGGGGTAAAATTAAAGTTAATGCTAACAACTCTATTACAATGACAGGTTTTAGCAGTCTTTCAACTCAAGCACAAGGAACAGGAAATGCAGGTGATGTTATTCTTAATACGAATGGACAACTCACCGTAGACAAAGGCTCGCAAATTACGGCTAATACTTTTGGGTTAGGAAATGCTGGAAAAATTAATATAAACGTTGGTCAATTATTGATTCAAGAAGGAGGCGAAATTAGTTCAGGTTCTTTGTTAGGTTTTAATCCTTCTAATTCAGAACGAGGTAATGGTGGAACGATAACCATTAATGCAACAGATACAGATGTATCGGGTACTTTTACAATTAATGATGAAACATTTCCCAGTCGTATCCTAACACTCGCACAAGGAACGGGTGATGCAGGAAATATTATTATCAACACGAATAATCTAAACGTTACTGATGGAGCGCAAATCAACGCTAGAACCGAAAACATTGGACAAGCAGGTAGTATTGATGTCACAGCATCTAACCTTTTTGTCGGAAAAGATGCCAGTATTTCTGTCGAAACGCTGAACTCAGGAAATGCAGGAAATATTACCCTGAATACCGACGGAATGCTAACTTTAGACCAAGGTAAAGTCATTGCCAACACTTCTAGCATAGGAAATGCAGGAACCATTAATCTTAATGTTGGTCAATTATTAATTCAAAATGGGGGCGAAATTAGTTCGGGTTCTTTATTAGGTGAAAATCCTTCTAATATAGAACGAGGCAACGGAGGAACCATCACAATTAATGCTGACTCTGTAGTTAATAATTCAAGTAATATTTTTACTCTTACACAAGGAACGGGAGATGCTGGAAGTATCTTACTCAACACTGACAATTTAAACGTTACCGATAATGCTCAAATCACCGCAAGTACTACAGGAGATGGGAAAGCAGGTAGGATTGATGTAACTGCATCGACTTTTTCACTTCAAAATGGGGGACAACTCCTCACAACCACCGCAGGAAACAGTAATGCAGGTGATATTAATATTCAAGCAAATACACTTAATCTAACGGGACTCGATAGCGGACTTTTTGCCAATACAGAATCAAATTCTAGTGGTTCTGGCGGTAATATTTTAATCAACTCCCAAACCACTAACATCCAAAATGGCGCAACCATATCGGTTAATAGTCAGGGGACTGGAGTCGGTGGTGATATTACAATACAGGGAAGTTCTTTAAGATTAAATAATCAAGCCTCTGTCGTCGCACAAACCGCAAGTACCGATGGTGGAAATATTACTCTTAATCTAAACGATCGCCTTATCCTCCGCAACCAAAGTAATCTTTCAGCGACCGCAGCACAATTCGGCAATGGTGGTAATATTACAATTAATTCTCCCTTTATTCTGGCAGTTCCTCAAGAAAATAGCGATATTACGGCGAATGCAAGTCAGGGGAGTGGTGGTAACATCAACATTACAACACAGGGAATTTTTGGGATTCAATTTCAAGATAAACCAACGCCAAAAAGTGATATTACTGCAAGTTCAGAATTTGGTCTACAAGGCAACGTTAATATTATTAATCCCAATGCAGATATTATTAACCGCTTAGTCGAATTACCCGAAAACCCTGTCGATGTAGCGAGTCTGATTGCGGAAAATGTCTGTACAACCAATGAAGCTAGAGGCAGTTCTTTCGTAATTACGGGACGCGGTGGCTTACCTCCTAATCCTCGTGATCCCTTAATCCAAAATGGTACCGTAGATTGGGCAACTCGTTCTCAATCTGCACCTAAATCACCTGTTATTTTAAAAGAACGAGCGCACTTGCAACAACCCGTCATTCAACAGATACAGGGTTGGAGAACAGAAGCCGATGGAACCATAATTCTGACGGCTGATGCTACTGCTGTGACCCCTGAATCTTCTATTCTAGCTCATCCTGCCTGCCAAAAAATGCACAATTAATAAAATTAAACTGTAGCAAAATATACTGTTTAAAATGTTTTAATAGAAGTAGTCATGAGCAGGAGAAAAAGCGAGATATGTCTAAATCTTTACTCGCAGATGCCAGTCTTAGATTAGAAAAAGCCCTAAAATACGTTTCCATCTCCGAAGATGCGATCGCACGACTTAAACATCCAAAAACCAGTTTAAGTGTATCGATTCCTGTACGGATGGATGACGGTTCATTGAGAATATTTCAAGGGCATCGAGTCCGCTACGATGATACTCGTGGCCCAGGTAAAGGAGGAGTCCGTTATCATCCGAATGTGAATATCGATGAAGTACAATCTTTGGCGTTCTGGATGACCTTTAAATGTGCATTGCTAGATTTGCCCTTTGGTGGGGCTAAAGGAGGCATTACCCTAAATCCGAAAGAATTATCAAAACAGGAACTAGAACGGCTGAGTCGGGGTTATATTGATGCGATCGCGGACTTTATCGGGCCAGATGTCGATATTCTCGCACCCGATGTTTACACCAACGATATGATCATGGGTTGGATGATGGATCAATATAACATCATTCAAAGAAAAATCTGTCCCGCCGTCGTTACTGGAAAACCCCTGACAATGGGAGGTAGCAAAGGACGTGATACTGCAACAGGAACAGGGGCATTTTATGTCATTCACGCCATGTTGAGTAAATTTGAGCAAAAACCCGAAAATACGACCATTGCAGTTCAAGGCTTTGGGAATGCGGGTTCAGTCGTAGCTGAATTACTGTTTAAAGCAGGTTATAAAATCGTGGCAGTTAGCGACTCGCAAGGCGGAATTTATGCAGAGAAAGGGTTAGATATTCCCAGTATCAAACGACATAAAGAAGACAACAAGAACATAAAAGCTCTTTATTGTCAAGATAGCGTCTGTGATATGGTGGAACACTTAGCGGTAAGTAACGCCGAATTATTAAACCTCAAGGTCGATGTATTAATTCCTGCTGCATTAGAAAATCAAATTATGAAAGACAATGCGGCACAAATACAAGCTAAATATATCTTTGAAGTCGCTAATGGCCCTATTTCCTCAGAAGCCGACGAAATCTTAGAACAAAAAGGAATATATGTCTTTCCTGATATACTCGTCAATGCAGGGGGAGTAACCGTCAGTTATTTTGAGTGGGTACAAAATCGTAGTGGACTCTATTGGCGATTAACCGAAGTCAACGAACGACTTAAAGAACGCATGGTGACTGAAGCGGAAAAAGTTTGGGTCATTGCCAGAGAATTCGATGTGTCCTTACGCACTGCTGCATATATCCACGCCATCGAACGACTTGGCGAAGCCTTAGATGCTAAAGGAACAAGAGATTATTATCTTAACGGTATTACACCAAAATTAATCAAAAAATAATAAATCGGGTAGAGACGTGCCATGGCGCGTCTCTACATTCTAATTAAACCGCAACACCCTGAGCAATATAACCCAGTTCCTCTAATTTTTGCCACACTTTAGCTACACTTTCGTCTAACTCTTCTAAATCAGTCCGACACTCAACTTCGGGACTTGTCGGAGGTTCATAAGGGTCGCTAATTCCAGTAAAAGTTTTAATTTCCCCTGCTCTAGCTTTTTTATATAATCCTTTTACGTCTCTATCTTCACACACCGACAGAGGCGCATTAACAAAAACCTCAACAAAATTACCAATTTTTGTTTTAACTTCTTCTCTAATTTCACGATAAGGCGAAATTGCAGAAACCAGAACAATTACACCATGACGAGTCAGTAAATTAGCCACAAATCCAATACGGCGAATATTTTCATCACGATCTTCTTTACTAAATCCTAAACCTTTGGTGAGGTTAGTACGAACGATATCACCGTCTAATACTTCAAAATCATAACCTTCATCTGTCAGCTTTTTTTGTAACGCTTCTGTAATCGTTGTTTTTCCTGCACCACTTAATCCAGTTAACCAAACTGTTACGCCACGCTGTTTCATACTTAATCCTTTTTTTATAATTAATATCCGCTTCAGATTAGCGCGTTAACATACAGAATGGCAAGCAGTTTTTTAACTATTCCAATGTTGTCATCACAGAAAACAAGACGAAGTAATTAGATAACATCCATCTGAGGTATAATTAAGAGTTTGCAGGAAACACATTGGGAAGAAGGAGATCAGCCTCATGGCTCGAATGTACTACGACGAAGACGCTAACTTAGACTTATTATCTGGTAAAACAGTTGCCATTATTGGTTATGGTTCACAGGGACACGCCCATGCACTTAATTTAAAGGATAGCGGTGTTAATGTGATTGTTGGGCTATATCCTGGCAGTAAATCAGCCCAAAAAGCTCAAGATGCAGGAATTCCCGTTCATAGTGTAGCAGATGCCGCCGCCGCCGCCGACTGGATTATGATTTTGTTACCCGATGAGGTACAAAAAACGATTTATACTAATGAAATTGCGCCTCATTTAAAAGAAGGAAAAGTTCTTTCTTTTGCTCACGGTTTTAATATCCATTTTGGCCAAGTCGTCCCCCCTGAAGGTGTTGATGTCGTGATGGTTGCACCGAAAGGGCCTGGACATTTAGTTAGAAGAACCTATGAACAAGGACAAGGTGTACCTTGTTTATTTGCGGTCTATCAAGATGCAACAGGACAAGCACGCGATCGCGCTATGGCTTATGCTAAAGGAGTAGGTGGTACTCGTGCGGGTATTTTAGAAACAACTTTTAGAGAAGAAACAGAAACCGATTTATTTGGTGAACAAGCGGTTTTATGCGGTGGTTTAAGTGCTTTGATTAAAGCAGGATTTGATACCTTAGTCAATGCAGGATATCAGCCAGAATTAGCGTATTTTGAATGTTTACACGAAGTTAAATTAATTGTCGATTTAATCGTCGAAGGCGGACTGGCTAAAATGCGCGACAGTATTTCTAATACCGCAGAATATGGCGATTATACTCGTGGCCCTCGCGTGGTGACTGAACAAACCCGCGCTGAAATGAAAAAAATCTTAGAAGAAATTCAATCTGGTCAATTTGCTAGAGAATTTGTCTTAGAAAATCAATCGGGTAAACCAGGTTTTACCGCGATGCGTCGTCAAGAAGCAGAACAACCCATCGAGGAAGTCGGTAAAGATTTACGATCAATGATGAGTTGGCTAAAATAATTAAAATGTAGGGGTTTGGTCTTCAAACCCTTGTCTTTTGGGTTTCTTGGGTTGGGCTTGGCAACCAAGCCCCTACCTAATTTGTGTTTTGGGGACTAGCCCTTTTTAAGAATTCATTGACTTCTTTTTCCCGTTCTTTGCTGGGTCGTTGGGGATTTTTATCAGGAAAAAGTGCCAAAATCTTTTGATTAAGTAGATTCCGCGTGTTGCGGCTATAGGTACTAAACGGCTTCGGCAAAAAAAGATCGCCTGCCGTGATAAAAAAGAAACAACCACTGATTAAGAACAGCGAGATCCACTTTTTCGGCATATGACAAACCAATATTTAAGATCAAAAGGGTTTGGTCACCAAACCCCTACCTTATCATTCCCATAAAAATAGGGTGAGCAACCACTCACCCCTCATCATTTTTAATTCATAATTTTTATTTATTGGGTTGAGGAGTCATCCGTAAATAAGGTTTAATTTCTTTGACACCTTTAGGGAATTTCTCTCTAGCAGCATCAGTGGGAATAGAGGGAACAACCACACAGTCATCACCATCTTTCCAGTTAGCGGGAGTTGCCACTTGGTGATAATCCGTTAACTGCAATGAATCAATCACTCTTAAGATTTCATCGAAATTACGCCCTGTACTTGCAGGATAAGTAAAGGTTAGGCGTAATTTTTTATTGGGGTCAATAATAAAAACACTACGAACCGTAAGATTATTTAATGAGTTGGGGTGGATCATGCCATAAGCATCAGCCACTTGGCGATCGGGATCGGCAATAATAGGATAATTAACGGTTGTGTTTTGAGTTTCGTTAATATCATTAATCCAGCCGCGATGAGAATCAGCATTATCGACACTCAGCGCAATTACTTTAACATTTCGCTTGTCGAATTCGGATTTTAGATTGGCAACTGTGCCTAATTCAGTGGTACAAACAGGAGTATAATCGGCAGGATGAGAAAATAAAACAACCCAGCTATCTCCTGCCCATTCGTGAAAAGAAATCGGGCCTTCACTTGTATCTTGAGTAAAATCGGGGACGATATCACCTAATTGCAGAGCCATAATCGAGATTGCCTACATACGCGTGTCTATAGCAATTTATTATATTAATACAAATCCTCTAATCTACACTAAAACTATAGGAATTTGTAACAATTCTTGATCTTTGCTTTGATTATCTTAGCAAAATCTTGTGAAACCATTGTTCAGTACGATCGCCCAACGCTTGTAATGAGTAATCTTGTTCTGCTGAGGAACGACAAATCAACCGATCAATTGTATTAATTTTTTGGATGGCTTCAACTAAACCCGTCACGCTATCAGGTTCAACCAAAAAGCCTGTTTTTCCATCTTTGACGACTTCTACAGGGCCACCGCGACGATAGGCAATGACTGGAACACCACAGGCTAAAGCTTCGATCATCACATTACCAAATGCTTCGATCCAGCGAGGAGTCATTAATAAGGCCCGCGCTTTCCCTAGATATTTTTGTAGTTCATCAGTATTAAAAAATCCCATATATTCAAACGGTGCGTCTGGATAATCTTGTTTAATTTTCTCCCAATAAGCAGTATCTTGTAACTTACCAAAAATTTTTAGGGGAATTTTAGTAATTTGTGAGGCTGCTACTGCATCTTCTAAGGCTTTTTCGGGGGCAATGCGACCCACCCAAGCCAAATAATCATCAGGGGAATTAATATATTGATATAAAGGTAAATCGATCGCACTTCCTAAACAATGAGCCTGTTTAATGCCAAACGTTTCAGCTTGCGTTTGAGAATAAAAAGTGACTAAATGAGGAAATTGATCAACCGTTTGTAGAATTATATAATCCATTGCCGCACTGACTGAACCCATACTGACGAGATGAGCGACTGGACAAAGAGTAAAAAAAGGCGTAAGGTAAAACGGCAACCAGTCATAGGCAAAATTAAAAATCAAATCATATTGATCTTGTACTTTTCTAGCATATTCCCACATATTGCCTAAAACCGAATTCGGCGGTAGACAAATCAAAACATCGCGTTCTTGACTTTGGGCCGAAATTTGTAACTGTCCTGAGATTTCAATAATAGACGTATTCGGTAGAGTAGAACTTTCAGGGGCTACAACATTCACCTGATGACCACGACGGAGCATTTCTTGGGCTAGGTTATATAAAGTAAATTCTACACCGCCCCCAATTCCCGAACTGAGTGGGCCAACTGGAGTAGACAAAAAAAGTAATTTCAACATTAATTATCTTTAAACGGTGATACTTGTTCTGTCTCAGTGTAGGACGCTTCCTCAATATCATCAGAATTTAAATCCGAGTCATTTTGGTCAACTTCAACCGAGGTAAAATCGAGTTTAGGCGGTAAGGGAATATTTAACTGTTTCATCGCCCATTTAGCCGTATCTTGAACTTCCGTATCCGAGTCATCTAGAGCATGACAAATCAGTTGGGTAATTTGAGACATGATATCGTAGATACGGGTTAAATCGCGGATTGCATTTTTGCGAACTTGAGGATTCTTATCACTCAAAGAAATCGCCAAAGCTTGATTAAGAGGTCGCAGGGTACGGGTACAAATTTGGGCTAATGCTTCTAAAATGAGACTACGTTCATAGGAGTCGGCATCACCCATCACATTAACCAAAGGCTGCATTGAACGTGAATCCGACATTTGTGCTAATTTCCAAATCGCCCGTCTACGAGTTCTTGGTTCTGGGTCGCCTAACTCACCAATCAATTGTAAGATCAGATCAGCATTGGGAATTCGGCTAGGTGTTTGGATAATCGAACTAGCATCCTCTAGATCATAATCCTCATCGAATTTAGAGAAATCATAAGAATTGTTATTCGCTTCGCCAACATTATCAAAATTATATCCACCCTTATTGGTCGAGGTTTCTGGGGGTGAAATGGTTCTTTTGCGACGGTAGTATTTATCCGTTGGAGGAACTTTGATATTCGGTATTTTATCGCGAAATTTAGAAGCCAGGGATAATAACGCACCTGCGGCAGCTAGAGTCAGTAAACCTGCACCTAAATACAGAGGAATGGGTGAAGCTTTTTGAATTTGAGGAGCATTTTCGGGCGCGGGGGCCGTAGGATTAAGAGGCAGACTGCTATCAGGATTCGCTAGAGACTGAACACTTTTTATCGCATTAGTAGCTGCGGGATCATTGGGACGTAGCGCGAGGGCTTGTTGAAATTTTTGTAAAGCGGTTTTATATTCTTTACGGTTAAAAGCATTATAGCCATCATCCATCAGACGATTGTATTTAGCCTGACTATCACCTGTCAAAGAGGGGTCTTGGGCAGCGTTCGGGGTTGTGGTTTGAGCCATTGCCGACTTAGCTACAAATAATCTGACTCCAGTTAGATTGGCTTCCCTCGGAAACAGTCCCAGGCAAGTCATCCATATCGTCAACAAGATTGAGAATCGATAACGCATCATAAATCAACTACTTTAATAAACATCTAGCCAAGAGATTTTTTAACTAATACCATAACAGGTAATAATTAAATTTTGATGACCTTGGCTTGTTAAGTTTGCCTAAATTGCTAACTTTTACCAAAGATCCCATTTCTTCCTCTATCATGTCAGTTTTTTTCTGCAATGGCATTACCTTTAACCTTAAAATTATGCCCCTTGATTGTAACTGAGAGTTTGTCAAAAACAAAATGAATCATTTTTATGAGATGATGGCGGATGTGAGCCATTGCTCATCATAGATTAAAGTATGAACTTGCCAATCGGAGATAGGATCAGGATAATCTAGACGATAATGACCGCCTCGGCTCTCTGTCCGAAATATTGCACTTTTTAGAATTAAATAAGCAATATCTAGTAGATTTAAAGTTTCAAGACAAATTCGTAATTCTGTCCAAACTTGTGAAGAAGGAAAGATAATCGTTTGCTCAGGTAACAAATTTAGAATATACTGACTGATTTTTAGTGACTTAAGTTGCTGACGCCAGTTTTGGACTTGTCTTAAAGCTTGTTCGAGGGGTTCGTGGGATCGACAAATTCCTACATTTTGCCACATCAAAATCGGTAATTGTTCCCGAACTAAGTAGATCAATTGTTTTTCTTCCTCCCAGTCCGCGCTTTGAATTTCTTGAATAGTGGGTATCACTTCAAGAGAAGCAGCTTCAATGACTAAATGTGCCAATTGACCCGCAAAAACCACACATTCTAACAGAGAATTACTTGCTAGGCGGTTTGCGCCATGAACACCTGTACTAGCTGTCTCTCCGATCGCATATAATCCAGCAATAGAGGTTTGATTATCTAATCCTGTTGCTACTCCTCCCATCCAATAATGGGCCGCAGGAGCAACAGGAATCAAATCTTTAAAGACATCTACCCCCCATTTCTGACACAAACGAATAATATTCGGAAAACGATAGCGAAGGCGTTCTGGCTCAATCATGCGTAAATCTAGATAAACATGAGCATGGGCTGGATCTAAAGCCGTTCGTTGTAAGTGGGTATAAATGGCACGACTCACCACATCTCTAGGGGCTAATTCCCCATCAGGATGATAATTAAAAACAAAACGCTCACCTGTTTCATCGACTAAATGCGCTCCTTCTCCCCGTACTGCCTCACTAATCAAAAATCTGGGGGCATTCGGTGTAGTTAAAGCGGTGGGATGAAACTGAAAAAACTCCAGATCTCGTAATTTAGCACCCGCACGCCACGCCAAAGCCACACCATCCCCTGTACTCACCGAGGGATTAGTGGTTTGTGCAAAGACTTGTCCGCCGCCTCCTGTCGCTAAGATCACTGCCCCTGCTCGAATCCACCTGATTTGATGTCCATGTAGCAAACTAGCCCCCTGACAGCGTTTAGTGACGGGATGGAGCCACAAATTTAAGGCGATGGACTGGGAAAGAATTTTAATATTTGGTTTTTCTAAAACTTTAGCAGTCAGGGTACTAACGATCGCTCGTCCAGTCCGATCTGCCGCGTGTAAAACTCTTGGCCGTGAGTGAGCCGCTTCTAGTGTCATGGCGAGTTCTGAGTCTTTGCGGTCAAAACTAACGCCCAAATCGACTAATGATTGAATCGCTGATGCGGCATGATTGACTAAAAATTCAACTGCTATAGGGTCACACAGTCCCGATCCTGCTTTTAGGGTATCCTGTAAATGAAGTAAAGGCGAATCAGTCGGAGCAACGGCAGCAGCAATTCCCCCCTGCGCCCAGTCACTCGCTCCTGTTTTGAGTTCATCTTTAGTAACTAAGCAGATTTGATAATGGGAAGGTAAACATAAGGCTGCATACAAACCAGCCGCCCCAGAGCCAATGACGAGGACATCGCATCGACTCTCAAGGGAAGGTAAATCAAGTTCTGTCAAGGTGGTAAGCGTGTAGTTTGACAATTTTTATCAATTCATTGTAGCGTTGCCGTTGTAAATCTGATCAGCCGATTTTAAACAATAAAAAGTATGAGTGGTAAAGTCTATCTAATGGGTTCTGGCCCTGGAAAATTTGATTATTTAACGCTAAGGGCATTCAAGTTATTATCTAAGGCTGAAGTCTTGATTTATGATGCTTTAGTTGATTCACAGATTTTAGAATTTGTCCCCTCTAATTGTCTGAAAATTGATGTGGGTAAGCGCGGGGGTTTACCCAGTACCGAACAAGCAACGATTAATCAGTTGTTAGTTGAGTATTGCCAAAAAGGTAAAAATGTGGTAAGGATCAAAAGTGGTGATCCTCTGATTTTTGGTCGGGTTTATCCAGAAATGCGATCGCTTCATGACGCGGGTTGTTCTTTTGAGTTGGTGCCAGGAATAACTTCGGCTTTGGCTGCACCGTTACTCGCAGGAATTCCCCTAACGGATAAAGATCTGGGTCGCTGTTTTGCGGTCTTTAGTGGACATGATACAGATCTACTAGATTGGTCGGCTTTGGCGAAAATTGAGACGCTAGTCATTTTGATGGGTGGCAAGTCTTTGGCTACTATAATTGACCAATCTATAGCACACGGACGCTCACCTGATGAACCAATCGCTATTATCCGAAATTGTAGTCTTGTTACACAACAGATTTGGACGGGAACCTTAGCCGATATATTAGATCAGACCTTAAATGTTTCCCTATCTCCCTCAATTATTATCATTGGTCAAGTCGTCAATTTAAGAATTATGAGCGATCATCTTCCGTTAAGGGGACAAACCATTTTAGTCACTCGTGCTGCTGAACAATCTAGCCAATTTAGCCATCTATTATTAGAACAAGGGGCAAATGTAATCGAAATGCCTGCCTTAGAAATTCGTCCCCCTTCTAGTTGGCAAAGTTTAGATCATGCGATCGCAAATCTTAATCAATTTGACTGGCTTATTCTCACTTCAGCCAATGGTGTAGAATACTTTTTCAACCGTTTAGCCACCCTCGGCAAAGATACCCGCGCTTTATTCGGGGTTAAAATTGCTGTTGTCGGCAAGAAAACCGCAGCTACCCTAAAACAGCATGGCATACAACCCGATTTTATTCCCCCTGAATATGTCGCAGACTCTCTATGTGATCATTTTCCTGAAACATTAACAGGGAAAAAGATTTTATTTCCTCGTGTAGAAACGGGAGGGAGAGAAGTTTTAGTAAAAGATTTAACACAACGCGGTGCTACAGTGATTGAAGTTGCAGCCTATGAGTCGGGATGTCCTGAAACAATTGATCCAAGAGCCAGTCTAGCTTTACAACAACATCAAATTAATATTATTACTTTTGCCAGTTCCAAAACCGTACAAAATTTTTATACTCTTATTCAACAAGTGAGTAATGACCCCTTGTCTTTATTAGAAAACGTTTGTATTGCTTCGATTGGCCCACAAACTTCTAAAACTTGTTTAGAATTATTAGGACGTGTCGATCTAGAAGCTAAAGAATATACCCTAGAAGGTTTAACCGATGCGATTATAGCCTATTTTAATTAATAAGGTACAGATGATTTGTAGGGGTTTGGAGACCAAACCCAAAAAGAAGTGTATTTTTATTAATTTTAAAATTGAGATTATTAATCAGGTAAATAATCATTTTTAAGTATTTCTTCTTCTGAAAAAGGAGATTGATCAGGAAAAGTATTCAGTGATAAAGCTGTTTCCTCAGACGCATCCTGACGGGCTAATTCATAACACTGAGCGAGAAGACTTTGATAATAACGCTTTAAACTTGGACTATCTTCTAATAAAAAGGAAATTTGACGACGTTGTTCTTTAATCGTATTGAGCCAACTTTGGGAACGATGCTCAACTTGATATTTCCATTTCAGTAAATGAGTCAGCAAAACAATTAAGCGATTTTTAATCTCTCTTTTTTCACTCCTGCCCATACTTTCTAATTCTTCGATTAAATTGGCTCGATCAAGCTGTGTAAAATTTCCTTCTTTCAAGACTTTAACGGTCGTTTCTATCCAAGCATAGAAATCATTTTCATAAAGATTTGAAGTGATTTGCTGGTTTGTTAATGAAGATGTATTCATTTTTTCCAGTTTTTAACCGAACTCCATAATGTTATGATTTGATTATAGACTCACGACTTGCAATAATGCCGCCACGTTCTAAAAAACCAAAAGACTTTAATTACGAAGAAACGATCGCCTCGGTAGAAGCAATGATCGGACAAATTGAATCAGGTTCTCTCACTTTAGAGGAAGTTTTTGAACAATTTGCTCAAGCTAGTGACGCACTCGTGCAATGTGAAGCATTTCTGAAGGGGGGTAAAGAACGCATGGATTTATTGATCGAAGTTTTAGAATCATCACCAACAGAAAATCTAGATTTCTAGTGATTTTTCTCGTTCTGGTTTTCCATTATTGATAAACTGCTCAATTGAATCACTGGTATTGCGCCATAATTGTTCTAGTTTGGTTGCGGGAATGGTGAGATATAAAACATCTCCAGGGAGCAAAATAATCTCTAACAAACTCCAACTATGTACCGTTTGATGATCTCGTTCCACATATAAAGGAACGTAGTCTGCTTCCATTGCCGTTTCTTTAACGGTTCTGTCACAAAAAGGATGATTAACTGTAATCAGTGTAGCAACAGCAACCCAAAGCAGATCATCAGTCATCCCATTTCCTAATATTTTGCCTCCTAAAGCGGCTGCGGTAAAGGTATGAGTTGCTAAGTCCGTTGCACATAAAACTGCTTCAAATTCAAAAACTTCCTGACTTGCTTTACCAAATTGGGGATCTTGACTGCGTACCACTAAATTAACTTTTGGTGAAATTGCTTTTGCAGTAAGGCCAATTTCTACATTAACCATATCATCGCTAGTCGTCACTAATATGGCTTCTGCTCGTTCTAAATTAGCTGCTTTGAGGGTTGCAGCAATTCTGGCATCTTCTATAATAACGGGAACACCAAGCGATCGCGCTGTATGTAAAAAGCGATTTTTAGCATTTGCTTCAACAATTACCACATCGTGACCTTGTTTGTACAATTGCCGTACAATTTCCATCCCAATTCCACCCAAACCACAGACGATATAATGATTGCGGGTGGGAACTCGCGCTGCATCCCAAAATTGTTTAAAGCGACTGCCTAAAATAAAATCATTGAGCAAAGCATAACAAATCCCAATCACTCCCGCACCGACAATCATCATAATTGCGGTATAAACTTTAATTTCATCAGGTGCTTTTTCTACTACATCTTCTTGTCCCCCTGCACCTGTAATCATTCCTACCGAAAAATAAAAAGCGTTGACTAGAGAAACTTTAAAATTGGTACTGACATACAATATTGTTGAAAAGCCAATCATTAATAAGAGTAAAAGTATCACAAGTGCCACCGACTGCACATAATGTTGATATTGCCGTAAATTTGCGATCGGTTTAATTAATTTTCGCCACCAATACCGTTTTTTTAGTTTTGTTGTGGGTTGTGACCCCATTATTAAATGATCACCAATTTGCAGGTGTTTTCCGTTGACAACTGCTGAAACTAAATCAACTTCATCTCTAGCAGGTAAATAATAAATTAACATCCTTGAAGGATTGTCCCAAAGTTCACTTAATGGCATTCCTTTCCAAGGATGATCATCATCGATTACTACTTCTTGAATGGGCCAAGTTTGATTATAAAGTCGTAATTGACCGATTGCTTTATTTCCTAATGCAGCAAAGGCAAAAATCGGCGCGGCTAAAGCTGAAACACTCATACTAACGTGATCTGGCAGGATTTCATCTAATCGCTTACCAAGGGTTTCATTAAATAATCGATTAATAATTTTAATTCGAGGATTCATCAATCTAGCATAAGTTAAAACCGCTAAATTTAATGAATCGTCGTTTGATGTTAAAACTAATGTTTGTGCTGTTTGAATACCAGCATGAGTGAGCGTGTTTGGTGATCTGAGATCGCCAATAATAATATCTCTTTGATACTCAGATGACATTAGTCGATCGCTAACTCCTGTTACTGCGGCTCCCTGTTGTTTAAGCAGGCAAAAAATCGTATATCCTGTACGTCCTAAACCACAAACAATAATTTTAGGTTTCATTGCTTTATTCTACTGACTGAATCGGGATAGCATTTCAAATCCTCTTGCTCCATTATCCCCAAAGACAGGAATCGAAAACTGTAACCGATCGTACTGATGCTTAGGCACCGACCTTATCTATAGTCAAAGAAAACTGTATATCGCGGTGGAACGCTATCTATAAGGCAAAGCAAGCAAGACTAGAATAAGTTATTATTACTGTAAATGGTTGTTGAATCAGTCTGCTTGTTAAATGAGGCGCATTCATGAGTACATATCCTCTACACTTATCCATTCTCCTTGATGAATTAGAGTTGTTGCGTGAACAAAATGAATTTTTGCAAGATTTAGTAGGCAGTCAAAATATAATCTTGCAAAAGACACAACAAGAATTAGAGGAAACACAGCAAGAATTAGAGGAAACACAGCAAGAACTTCAACAGACTAATCTTGAATTGTCTGATGCCTTCGCCGAAGTGAACCTTAAGATGATTGAGCTTGATGAATTTATAGAAGAGTTGACTAAACAATATTTAACCAAGGAATCGCTCACTACTTATGACGCTATCAGTTCAAAAAAACTTAAATTATTTTTAAGCTTAGTTTTTCAGACAAAGGATTTAACAAAAACTGACAAAGCGGATATTATACTCAAGTTAACTGGGTTAAGAAAGCCCACACAAAATTTTAGAACTGAGTCAAAGAATCTGAGAGGTCAGTTTCAAAAATTTAGAAGCCAATTTTTGAAATTTAAAGTTCAATATCAAGAATCTGAAAAACAATTAAATGAGTTAATGATCAATCTAAAGATTGATCATTAACTCATTTTTAAGAAAATTTAAAAGTCAAGAATTTCAACGGAAAACCCTCGCCTATTGATGATATTCGTCCTCTAAAACTTACTACGATCGTTATGGTTTTGTCTCTTTAGAAGATTCCCCATTAGAAATGCTTATTCCTCTGACTGCATTTTCTACACTACTTCAAAAATAGTAAAAAATTTAAGTAACAAGAATAGTTAAGTCTGAATTTCAGAGATTTTTCGGCAATAGTACAAAGGAAATTTTATCCTAAAAAAGCTTTAGGAGAAATTTTGAAAAAATTAGCAAGATTTTTAACTTGACTAATGGTTAATTCTGTGTTTCGATTAAGGATATTAAACACCTCTAATTCATTTTTAAAAATAGCTTGTAAATTTTGGGGTTGAAGATTAGACTCTTCTAAAAGTGCTTTAAGTAATTCAACTGAATCTTGTTTAGGTATTGGGTGATTTAGTTCCTCGTAATCTCGAACTAAACTTCCTAAAACATTCAAATAATCCTGTTCATCTTGCGTTAATTCACCTTGATCAATCAGAGAATCAATTATATTTTGAGTTTTAATTAAATCATCCTCTGAAGTAATCGGTCGAGGAGGAAATGACTTAAGTAATTCTAGATATTGGTTATTATTGTCTATACCAAGAGTCTTTTTTCCAGTTGTCTGTGTCATATTCGGCATAGGTTAAGATATGGCGGATAAAAACTTTTTCATAAGTGTAATCGACTAAAACAATCAATCTATATTTGTTTCCACTAATGTTAAAAACCGTAAGATTTTCAACTTGATCGGCTGAAGGAAAAATTTGGCGTAATTCTGCAAAGTTTTCCCATCGAGCCATTTTAGTACGATCATACCAGATTTGAAGATTAGTTTGAGCATCAGGATGTTTCTGCCAAAATTCTTTAAGCCGTCTTTGAGTAATAATGTGCATTTAGATAGCAGTTGCCCTAATAACATTTAAACCATTTTCCTGTTTTATTAATGTAACTTTCTCTACCACCAAATGCTAAAAATTCGTTTATTTCAACTTTAGAAAATTGTCAGTTTTTTTACACAGAATCTTATGTGAACCTCTAGAAATGTTTCTTCCTTTGTCTACTATTTATACACTACTTCAGAAATAGAAAAAAATTAGGAAGTTAGATTACATTACGATCAAGACCCCTGAACTCCTTAAAATTTGTTATATTATATGTAGTCGTTATGAGTTCGTTTTAGCGATTATGGTTAAGATTGTTGGGATTAATGGAAGCCTCCGCGCTGAATCCTATAGCGCACAAGCATTAGAAGTAGCAGCAACACGAGTTAAAGCGTTAGGTGCAGACATGGAAATTTTAGACTTAAGAACGCTAAATTTACCGTTTTGTCATGGTGGGGATGATTATTCAGACTATCCTGATGTGGCTAGGTTATGTCAAACGGTTAAAGAAGCTGATGGGTTAATTTTGGCAACCCCAGAGTATCACGGTTCAGTTAGTGGTGTGTTGAAAAATGCCTTAGACTTAATGGGTTTTGAGGAATTAACAGGAAAAGTAACGGGTTTAATCAGTGTACTCGGTGGTCAACCTAATAGTAACGCACTTAATGATTTACGAGTGATTATGAGATGGGTTCACGCATTTGTTATACCTGATCAGGTGGCCATTGGTCAAGTTTGGAAAGCCTTTGACTCTGAGGGGAAATTGGTTGATCAAAAATTATCCCAACGTTTTGATCAATTTGCTCAAAGTTTGGTCGAAATTACCCAAAAACTCAAAGGTTAATTATTTGTAGGGGTTTGGTTGCCAAACCCACATTTTTTTATGTTGCCTCCAATGGATATAATTGCTCTACGACAAAGTAAGGAATAAGAGCAAATGAAAGCGGTTATTTGTGGATACTATGGTAAAGGAAATGGTGGTGATGAAGCTCTTTTAGTGTCCCTGCTGCAAATGTTACCACAGCAGATAACCCCGCTCGTCCTCTCGAATAACCCCAAATTAACCCAAAAAAGTTACGGTGTTGAAAGTTATTACAGTCGTTCGACATTTGATGTTTTAAAAGTCTTGAAACAGTCAGATGTCTTTATTTGGGGTGGGGGTAGTTTGATGCAAGATGTGACCAGTGCGGCGAGTCCCGTGTATTATGGTGGATTAATGGCCCTCGCGCAACAACAAGGACTAAAAACTGTTGCTTGGGCCCAAGGAATTGGCCCTTTAAAACGTCCTTTAACTCGTTGGATCACAAAACAGGTTTTACAAAACTGTACCGCAATTAGTGTCAGGGACTATGGTTCAGCCCAATTAGTCGCCGAATGGAATATTAACCCAATCATAGCACCTGATCCCGTATGGGCATTGGAAGCTAAACCCGTCAAGCAGTTAGCAGTATACCGCGCGCCGAGAGTTGCGGTTAACTTGCGATCGCATCCTCTATTAACTCCACAACGTCTAGAAGTTCTCACACAAGCGTTAGTTGATTTTCAAAAAGCGACCCAAACCTTTATCCTACTCGTTCCCTTCCAATTGTCCCAAGATTTAGACATTGCGCGTTCTATTGCCCAAAAACTGCCCCTAGATGCACATCATATTATAACGTTAGAAGATCCTAGAGAGTTAAAAGGATTGTTTCGTGGCGTAGAAATGCTAATAGGAATGCGTTTACATAGTCTTATTATGGCGGCCGCCGAAGAATGTCGCTGTTTTGCTTTGAGTTATGATCCCAAAGTCAGTCGGTTAATGGAAGAAACTAATATTTCAGGTTGGGAACTCGGTTCACTTCCAGAACAAGCGTATCAAATAAGTACTACATGGATTGAACACTATGCTAATGGTGAAGCTTTAAGTAGCGATCGTATTCAATCTTTAATTGATCGAGCCTTAATGCACCAAGAAATTTTAGAAAAATTGGCTCAGTAGATATATCTTATGACATAACTAGAAGCGGAACGTTCATCATTAGGGTTTCGTCGTAAAACATAATAAAGGCTGTCTTCACTAAAATCCTTATGACGGAAATCAACCCTCATTCTCTCGATATTAAAATTGAAGTTCCAGAAATTCCATCAGAACCCATAGACGCACAAGTTGAGGTTATTGATGTTGAATCGACTCAAACCGATTGGTTTGCCTTGGCTCAATCTCTACGCCAACAAAATCAGCATCTACACAAAACCATAGTACATTTAGAGCAAGCTTTGTCAGACGCGCAACAAAACTTACAAATTCAAACTAGACGGTTTCGGAGTGCAGAATCGTTAATTAATCAACAAAGCGAAGAACTTAACCAAACTCCTGACAAAATTGAGCGTCTAGAAAGAGAGTTAGAATCTTCTCAACAAACGATACAACAACAACAAAGCGTGATTAATCATCTCTCTGCACAATTAGAAAAAACTCAAGGACAATTAGCTTATCTTGAGCGAGAATGTGCATTACTACAAGAGGATAAAACTGGCAAAACTCATCAACTTCTCACCGCAGAAAAACACATGAGAGAATTACAAACTCGGTTACATCGCCAGCAACGCTACACTTTACAATATAAGTCAGCTTTAGAACAATTGTCTGAAAACGAAACCAATTTATCAGCAAAAGTCATACCACTTATTCCCAAAACTGCCTCTATCCAACCTTGGACAAATGTGGAACAAGAAATCGAAGCGCAAACTTATCAGACGATGAATGCCTGGGTGGAACCATCGTCAAATGATGAACCCAGAATAGAAACGGTTGCAACATCAGATGCTAAGAATGCTATTGTTGAACCGAATATAGAAGACTCTTTAGATGAGTTTTTTGCAGAATTAGAAGATAGCAAACCCATATTGCAAGTGCAAGAGTCTAACCAGCAAAAGAATTTATCTTTTTCAATTACGCCGTCTAATTCTACTTGGAAAAAAACCGTTTCTAAATCCGTAGATTTACCGACTTTTTTAAGAGAACAATCCTCATAAACTTTAAAAATCAGAAAGAGAACCGACGACTGGCCGCGTTTCGTCTCGGCTCTCTGACTGGTTCGCTCCTCACACTACTCTCGAGTATAGCGATAACTCTCCGTTTTGTCACTCTCGTTTTAGAGTTCTGTTAAGGGAATTAATCCGAGTTTTTCCTTAAGTAAATACCTTAGTAAGAATTGTACGATCGCAATCAGTCCTAAACGAGCTTGTGCTAAGGTGGGATTCTGACGCTTCACATCTCCCCAAATACGACAATACTGCTCAAATTTTAGAAAAGCTTTACTGAGATCTTCAGCTATTTTCATTGATTTTACACTATCTATATCATCAATAGTTTTTATGATTTGCTCAATGAGTTCTTTTTCTTCTTTTGGTTGCCAAAGGATTTGAGCAAAAGGAATTGGATCAGGTAATAGCCAAAACCAAGCTAACTGATTAAAATCTAAAGTTTTTAGTTGAATTAGTTTATCTAAATGTCCTAAACGTAGTAGCGAACAACATCTTGCATGAGCATATTGTAAAGTAAAAAATTCATCTTTTAGATCTGTAGAATAATGATTTGATAGCGATAAAGAATAGTTTTTTATCAGTAGTTTCGGTAATTTTTGTAACCATATATTGATTTCTTTCTGCTCTATTAAAAATTCTAATAAACCGAAATGATTCTGATTAACAATCAATTTTAAACCCGTTTGATTGTTCACTAAACTTATCTTATTAATAATTGTTTGATTAATTTGTTGCGCTTTTTCTAGATTTCCATTGGCTAATTGTAAAGCGATTGAAGTTTGATAAATAATACCAATTGGTGATGAGACTTGATTTAATGATAAAGAGTTAATAGAGAGAGATTGTAAAAGCGATCGTTTAATTGAAATCTCAGTTAAAGGTAAATAACTATCCATTTAACCATCTTCATCAGTAGAAATTTGCTTGAGTTGTAAAACCTCTTCTAGAGTTAAACCCGTTTTTTGACTAACTAAATCTTCATCTAAAATATCAAGTAATTTTCTAGCAATTTCTATTTGTGCTTGTTTTTTTCCTTGTTCGAGACCTTGCTCAAGACCTTGCTCAAGACCTTGTTCGAGACCTTGTTCGAGACCTTGTTGTCTCCCCTGCGCTAACCCTTGATTAGTCGCTTTGATAATAGCATTTCGCTGATCTTGGATAAAGATTTCTCGATGTTCTAGATCATCTAATTCTTCTCTAGTCAAATTTGCCTGATGAGCGAGTCTAAAAGCTTTTTGGATTTCTGGTACTTCTTCCATGTTTTCTGGTACTTCTCCTAATCTTCTTGCTTCTTTAAGAAAATATAGCCATTTATCGGCAACTGTTTCTAAATCCTCTAATGACTTAGTAAACTTTGGTAATTCTACGAAAACTAATTCAATATCATAAACTAAATAATCAACTAAAAACTCAGTTTCTTTGAGAGCAAAACGAGAAGTTAATTTATCAAATTGAGGAAACATGATAAAATCAGTTATCGTTAAAGCAATCACAGGATTAAGCCGACTATAACTCTCTCGAATATCAAGTTGAAGAGAATAAGCTTTTGCCGCATTGTATAGAATTCTTTTTTCAAATCCTTCCACATTAAGAACTTGCATTTCGATAATGACTGTTTCTCCTGTTTTTAATTTAGCTTTAACATCTAAATAAGTATCCTTAACCCCTCGAATTCTAGGAGCTAAATAAGGATTGATAATTGTTAAATCTTCAATGTTCTGATCCCCTTGATACAAAAGAGCATTCAGAAAACTAATGAGAATATCTTTACTTTCTTCTGAGCCAAAAATTTTCTTAAAAGCGAAATCCGTTTTCGGGTTGATAAAAACCATAGAATAGTAATCTACGACTGACTAGATTTATTGTAACTCCACAGAATGATTGTCGAGTTTTGGCTTACAAATACTTGAGAAGAATTAATCAATGAAACGACCCATACTCTGATAAACTTTAGAAAATTAGTTATTTATACTCATGGTTAGAACGAATAACTCTGCATTTTCGGTAGATTATTTGTTACGATCGATGAACGTGTTCAAGATTGACTTACATCACATTAACTGACTTGTCATTGTTTGTACCGAATGTCACCCTCTATTCAGTGCCCATCGCTAAATCAACCTCTCCTAAAAAAATCCGATGTTTTTGCTTGGGCTAAGTCGCATTACCGCGATCGCACTTTCGGCAAAGATGAACAGATCCCGACTCGTCCTGGACTAATCTACATAGTAGAAAAAGGAGCGACCCGCATTGTTGGCCAAGCTCAAATGAATGTGTTAAACACAAAAGCAACAACTTCAAGCACCAGCGAAGAAGTATTCTTAGGGTTTGTCGGAGAGGGACAACCGTTTGAGATAGTCTCACAGCCTCAGTTTAAGCTAGAAGCTTATGCTCATCTTGATGAGACGGTTATAATTTGGATCTATTGGCAAGACTTGGAACTTTTACCTAATTTACGTCAAGAAATTTTTGAGACATTTCGCTATCAGCATCAACGTAAACTATTTTGGCTTAGTATTTTAGGTCAAAAACGTTCTGTTGATCGTTTGATGGGTTTTCTTAATATTTTAATTGATGAATATGGTAAGCCTTGTGAACAAGGTTATTACTTGCCTTATCCTCTAACTCATAGTCAAATGGCTAGTGCAATTGGTACAACCCGTGTTACAGTTACTCGTCTAATGGGAAAACTCCGTCAGCAAGGGTTGATTTTTCTCTATGATGAGCATTTAATTGGGTTACCGAGGTTGTTACAGTAATTGTTTTATGTAGGGGTTTGGTCACCAAACCCTTACCAAGTGAGAACATAGATTACTTTATTCGCAAAAATTAATTCTAGACCGAAGCTAAAGAGGCAAGAGGTAATGGAATAGTATCCGATGGGGCTTGAAATTCGCCTGTAATCACATATTCTAAGCGTAATTTTAGCCAGGTAACAAATTGAGGATTAGTAGAAATAATCGCGACAGCAGGTTGAGGGCATTTAGCCTTAATTTGAGAAAATTCTGGGGCTTCTAGAAAAGCAGGTTGTTTGACTAACCAAAAATCAATTTCTTTGTTTTGTTCTTGATAATTTCTGGTTCGTTCTTTTAGAACTTCGTCAAACGGTTCTTCTTCGAGTAAGAATTTTTGACTCGCTAAAACATAATAATAAGTGGTCATGATAGTTCCTTAGTGCGTTCCTACAACTCTCATTAATTATAATTGGCCACGCATGGCTAATTTCATTTCTTTAACAGCGCGTTCGAGTCCAACTATAACCGCACGACTAATAATCGTATGTCCAATATTAAGTTCTTCCATCCCTGGCAGACAAGCGACAGGATAGACATTCCAATAAGTTAAGCCATGTCCTGCGTTGACTCGTAAACCTGAAGCGATCGCAATTTCACAGCCTTTCTTTAAAAATTCTAGTTCATTCTGGCGACTAGCATCATCATGCACTTCTGCATATTTACCTGTATGCAGTTCGATAAATTTCGCTTGCGTTTTTGCTGCGGCTTCAATTTGAGAAGGTTCGGCATCAATAAACCAGCTTACAGGAATGCCAGCACTTTGTAATTGTTCGACTACTTCTGTAAAACGATCTAAATTCCCGACAATATCGATACCGCCTTCTGTTGTGACTTCTTGCCGTTTTTCTGGAACGAGCGTTACATAATCAGGTTTAATCTCGATCGCGATCCCAACCATTTCTTCAGTTGGGGCCATTTCTAAGTTTAAATGAGTTCTCACCGTTTGTCGCAAAAGTCTAACATCTCGATCTTGAATGTGACGACGATCTTCTCTCAGATGCACTGTAATGCCATCTGCACCGCCTAATTCTGCCAAAACCGCCGCCGCTACGGGATCAGGTTCTACAGTTCTGCGGGCTTGTCGAACGGTTGCCACGTGGTCAATATTAACACCTAGTGTCAGCAAAACTAAAGTTCTCCTATAAACGAAAATTAGTCTAGACTTTCATTTTAAACAAATTCTTCATTAAATTTTAAGAGTATTGCATCGCTAAAATTTCATTGATGGGAATATGAGTCATTAAATAATCTTCCCCCTCTGACTCTGTTGCGACTTCAAGATAAGATTCAATACCCCTCGGTTCGATGACACAACAATTTAGTTGTGTTAGTATATTATTCTGAACTTCTGCTTCCAACAGAAGGCCAGGCTAGTAGAAATAGCAGCATTCATAAAAAGCGGTACTTTCAAACTATGAATAAAATTACCAATTCAAAACAATGCGAATTACTCAATTCGAGAAAAATGGCAACTTGCCACCAGGTATCCATTTTGCCACTTGGCAGGAGGTTGAAGAATCTCTAGCTTTCAATGAACGTCGAAAAGAACTTCTTGCAGGTTTAAAACGAGCTTGTCAATCTTTAAAACTTGTAGGTTGTCGTAAAATATATATTGGTGGTAGCTTTGCCACTAATAAAGAATTTCCTGGTGATTTTGATATTTGTTGGGAAGACGATGAAGTTGATTTCGAGAATCTAGAAAAAATAGATTCAGTTCTCTTGGATTTTAATAATAAACGTGCAGCGCAAAAAGCAAAATATGGTGGGGAACTCTTTCCTGCCAGTCAGATAGCAGATCGTCGTAGGAGAACTTTCTTAGAATTTTTTCAAAGAGATAAGAACGATGATAGTCTTAAGGGGATTATTGCTATTGAGTTGTAAAAACAATAAATTTCTTAATAAAACATAAAATGATACTCAATGAACGCCAGTATGGTATTACTCGGAAAAAAGTTAAAGAATTCGAGCTAGCCCTAGCAGAAATTAAAAATAGTGAACTGCCCAAAAATCGTAATGAGCAATTACGTCAGCAAACTTATCTAAACGCATTTGAAAGTCAACTTGAAGAACTTCAAGAGGAGGTGCGAGAGTACGAAAATCTAAAAAAAGGTAATATCAAAAGTCTAAAAATTCAATCATTTGAAGAATTGCCAGAAGCACTAATTAAAGCCCGTATTGTACGTGGACTTACTCAAGAACAGCTTGCAGAAATTCTGAAAGTTAAACCACAGCAAGTACAACGAGATGAGGCGAATAAGTATGCTGGTACCAGCTTTACTAAATTATTAGGAGTTCAAAAAGCTCTTAATATTGAGGTCAAAGAAGAAATACTTTTTAAGTAATATTGTTGTGTAACAGTTACTACTATATCACCACAATTTGTTTTACGATTCTTGATTCATACTATATTGTTCTTGAAGCTCTTTTCTAAATTTTGCAATATCTCAACTAGCTCTACAATTGTAGTTTTTAAAAAAGTCATGGATGATCAAGCTTTCTTGATTTTGTTAAGTTAGATTGACAACGTAAGAATGCTCTTTTCTAGTTTGTCTCTGCTAACTACATTTGTAGAGCTTCAGTATTCACCAAAAATCTGCCCTTCTCGAAGTGAAGTTTAATGATTTCTCTCACCTTCGTAAAATTATTTTAATATCATCTCACTGTTTTCTCATGTGATCTTGATCCCAACAAGATCCCGCTTTATGAGACAATCGGCTATCAACAAGGAAATTAGATATAGATAAACACGATATGTCAGAATCTACTATTGAATCGGTTTTACACGAAGAAAGAGTCTTTAATCCACCATCGGAATTTTCCCAAAACGCACATCTCAAAAGCCTAGCTGAGTATGAACAACTTTATGAAAAAGCTAAAGCTGATCCTGTTGCTTTTTGGGCAGAACTAGCCGAACAGGAATTAGACTGGTTTGGGAAATGGGATACTGTACTAGATTGGAACGATCCACCCTTTGCTAAATGGTTTGTTGGTGGAAAGATGAATATTTGTTACAACTGTATTGACAGACATCTGACAACATGGAGACGGAATAAAGCGGCTCTGATTTGGGAAGGTGAACCAGGGGACACCCGAACTCTTACCTATGCCCAATTGCATCGGGAAGTCTGTCAGTTTGCCAATGTGATGAAACAGCTAGGGGTGAAAAAAGGCGATCGCGTGGGAATTTATCTACCCATGATCCCAGAAGCAGCGATCGCGATGTTAGCCTGTGCGAGAATTGGTGCGGTTCATGGCGTGGTCTTTGGTGGGTTTAGTTCAGAAGCCTTAAAAGAACGTCTCAATGATGCTGAAGCAACTCTAGTTATTACCGCAGATGGTGGCTTCCGTAAAGATAAAGTCGTTGCCCTCAAAGAACAAGTCGATCTCGCTTTAGCTAATAATGCTTGTCCAAGTGTCCAAAATGTGCTAGTCGTTCAGCGTACTAAAGAACCGATCACAATGATTGAAGGGCGCGATCATTGGTGGCACGAACTCCAAAAACAAGCGTCTGATAACTGTCCTGCTGAATCGATGGATAGTGAGGATATGTTATTTATTCTCTATACTTCGGGTTCTACTGGCAAACCGAAAGGGGTTGTACACACGACGGCGGGCTATAATCTTTATACCCATATAACGACTAAATGGATCTTTGATCTCAAAGATACTGATATTTATTGGTGTACGGCTGATGTGGGTTGGATCACAGGACATAGTTATATTGTGTATGGCCCGTTATCCAATGGTGCGACAACTTTGATGTATGAAGGGGTTCCGCGTCCTTCTAACCCTGGTTGTTTTTGGGACATCATTGAAAAGTATAAGGTTAATATTTTTTATACTGCACCAACGGCGATCCGTGCGTTTATTAAAATGGGTGAAGAATTACCGAATGCACGTAATTTATCTTCTTTGCGTTTATTAGGAACGGTTGGCGAACCGATTAACCCTGAAGCTTGGATCTGGTATCATCGGGTGATTGGGAATGAAAAATGTCCGATCGTTGATACTTGGTGGCAAACGGAAACAGGTGGAATTATGATTACACCATTGCCTGGCGCAACACCGACTAAACCTGGTTCTGCGACACGTCCGTTTCCTGGTATTTTAGCCGAAGTCGTGGATCTTGATGGTACTCCCGTTCTGGCCAATGAGGGGGGATATTTAGTGATTAAACATCCTTGGCCTTCTATGATGCGGACAGTCTATAAAAATCCTGAACGCTTCCGTAATACCTATTGGGAACACATCGCCCCGCAAGATGGGCAGTATTTTTATTTTGCAGGTGATGGCAGTCGTCAGGATGAAGATGGTTATTTCTGGGTGATGGGTCGCGTTGATGATGTGATCAATGTTGCGGGTCATCGTTTAGGAACAATGGAAGTTGAATCTGCTTTAGTGTCTCATCCTGCGGTTGCTGAGGCAGCAGTCGTGGGTAAGCCCGATGACCTCAAAGGAGAGGAAATTTACGCTTTTGTGACTCTAGAAGGCGATTATATGGCTTCTGACGCACTTTTGAAAGAGCTTCAAGCCCATGTGGTTAAGGAAATTGGCGCGATCGCACGCCCTGGGGAAATTCGCTTTACCGATGTTCTGCCAAAAACTCGTTCAGGTAAGATTATGCGGCGTTTGTTGCGGAGTCTAGCAGCAGGACAAGAAATTGTCGGTGATACTTCTACTCTAGAGGATCGAAGCGTTCTAGATAAGTTGCGTAGCGGATCTTAATTGTAAACATAATTCCCTTTCCTTGATGAAAGTTAAATAAATAATCAGGTAATTATGATAGTCCAATAAACCACCGTGAAATCAATTTCACGGCTCAAAGCCAAAGTCCATTTTCAATGGACTAAAATACCTGATTATTTAACATTCTGATAGGAGGGGGTTAATTTATAGCTTTACAAATCGTAAAAAACTTTTTAGGCTAAAGGAAAGTGATTACAGTAAACAGACATGAATGATCGCATTATTGTTATTGGTGCAGGAATAGGAGGTTTAACCGCAGGCGCATTATTAGCCAAAAGAGGTTATCAAGTAACAATATATGATCAAGCGATCGTACCTGGGGGTTGTGCATCGACTTTTAAACGCAAAGGTTTTACTTTTGATGTTGGGGCGACTCAGGTAGCTGGTTTAGAAGCAGGAGGCATTCACCATCGTATTTTTTCTGAATTAGAAATTGAATTACCATTAGCTACTTATTGTGATCCCGCTTGTGCTGTTTTTCTCCCTAATGAAACTGAACCGATACAAGTATGGCGAGATCCGATAAAATGGCAAGCAGAACGACAAAAACAATTCCCCAATAGTGAACTGTTTTGGCAACTTTTATCTAAGTTATTCCAAGCAAGTTGGCGGTTTCAGTCACGAGATCCCGTATTACCTCCGCGCAACCTTTGGGATATCTGGCAACTGGTTCAAGCGTTACGCCCTGATACTTTAATTACGGTTCCGTTTACTTTGATGAGTGTCGGAGAAGCTTTAAAATTATATGGATTATATTCGGATCAACGCCTCAAAACATTTCTAGATCTACAGTTAAAACTATACTCCCAAGTTAGCGCAGACGAAACGGCTCTTTTATATGCGGCAACGGCTTTATCTGTTTCGCAAGCCCCACAAGGATTGTATCACCTTAAAGGAAGTATGCAGGTCTTGAGCGATCGTCTAGTGACAGCCCTCGAAAAATATGGCGGTAAACTAGAAATGCGTCACACTGTTGAAACTATCCACACCCAACAAGGAAAAGCCATAGGAGTTACGGTTAGAAATCAAAAAAACGGAAAAACTTGGACAGAAGAAGCGGATCAAATTGTGGCGAATGTAACAGTACAAAATTTAGTACAAATGACTGAAAATTTATCTAATCTTTTCTATCAAAAACGAGTCGAAAAATTACCCGAACCATCTGGCGCATTTGTTATTTATTTAGGTGTTAAACGAGAAGCCATTCCCGAAAACTGCCCACCTCATTTACAGTTTCTCTATGATTATGATGGCCCTATTGGTGAAAATCATTCCCTGTTTGTGTCCGTTAGTCAACCCAATGATGGACGCGCCCCTGATGGAAAAGCGACTATTATTGCATCTTCTTTTACCAATACGGATAGCTGGTGGAAAGGGACAAAAGAAGAATACGAAAGTTTAAAACAACAATATACCCAAGAAGCACAAGAGCGACTCAGTTCATACTTTAATCTCACACCCGATACAATTATTCACCAAGAATCAGCGACACCCTTGACATTTGCGCGATATACTGCTAGAGAGAAAGGGATTGTCGGAGGCATTGGACAAAGAATACCAACTTTTGGCCCCTTTGGCATTGCGACTCGTACTCCAGTGAAAAATCTTTGGTTAGTCGGTGACTCGACTCATCCTGGTGAAGGAACCGCAGGGGTTAGTTATTCGGCTTTAACCGTAGTACGACAAATTGAGCATTAAATAATTTGTCCATTGAAAATTTTTTCTACTGGTATTTCGACATCGGGGAATGTAAGAGGCGCGATGTTACCTGTCGTGTATTCTAGTTGGATACGATAATTGTTTCCTTCGGGTTGCTGGAACACAATGACTTTTTTTGCTTTGACATCAACTACCCAGTATTCTAAGATTCCTGCTTGAGCGTATAGTTGTTTTTTTTCATTAAGATCTTTACTAAGTGTAGAATCCGAAATTTCAATCAGCCACAAAATATCTTCACTATAGGGATGATGCTGACTGTATTGAAACCAAGGAAGTCTTACAACTGCAATATCGGGTTCAGGTTCAGAATTTGCTAAAGTAATAGGACGAGCTTCACTAACCCAGGCACGATCTTTTAAACGAGTTCGTAGATAGTGGGCTAGTCCTTCGCCATAAACTCGATGAAACGGACTTTCTGGCGTCATTTCGACAATCTCCCCTGATAATAATTCTACTTTGCGATCGTCTAAAATCCCTGCTTCAATCATGCGATGGTAGTCATCAAGCGACCATTTAGCTAAAGTTTTTGTTGAATCGAGAATCATGTCTATTGTATTGAGGTCAAAGCTATGAATAAATATACTTTTAGACTTTATATTACGGGGAATTCTATCAAATCTAAAAGAGCGATCGCAAATCTGTTTCGTATTTGTCGAGAAGAATTGGATGATCTATACAGTGTAGAAATTATTGATGTTCTAGAACAACCTTATTTAGCCGAACAAGAAAAAATTATCGTCACTCCAACTCTTATTAAACAAGTTCCCCCCCCTCTACAACGGCTTATCGGCGATCTAACCGATACACAAAAAGTTCTATTAGGTTTAAACTTAGTTCGTTACGATGCAGATTTTAATTAAAAAACTGGGATTTGACAGTACTAACGAGGATTAAAATATAAATTAAACTCATAACGACTACAATATAAATCAAGCTAAACCCTTGTCATCTTTCTTTAATATGATTAGATAGAGCAGCGAATCGACTTATACTTATTTTATAAGAGAATTTACTTAAGTAAAACTCCTGATGAAATTAAATTTTATTAACTTTAATATGATAAAAGTTCATTTTAAGTTAAAAGGAAACTTAAAAATATGGATCCCGTATCCGTTGTAGTTACAGGTTTGGGTATAGCAGGAACTCAGGCTATTTCTGGTGCTGCTGATGAGTTTGGTCATCAATGCGTTAAAGAACATATTGATGATTTTAAACAAGTCGTTAATGATGCTCAACAAGCCTGGGATGATGGCTGGCAAAAAGATTACGAAGCGGGTGGAATTTCTTCTTGGGGACAAGAAGAAATAGAAACAGCATAGTTATAATCAATTTTGTTTGACAAAGTTGTTTAGAGATACGTTGTAACAATTTTACAGCGTATCTAAGTAACTAATTAAACTAACTTTCCTAAAATTGCTTGTTCTCTAATCTTTGAATAATCTTGAAGATTCTTAGACAAACCTAATAATTCTTCTAATTTTATAGCTTGCTTAGGCGTTATATCTTGTCTTTCTGTTGCATAAATAACTTCTCCTAAAAGAATTAATTTGGCTTCAATTGGGATTTGATTTTGCCATCCTAAATTAATTTTCTCTTTAAAGCTATTGAAAATACTTTCCCTTTTATATTTTTGTACAAAAGCATCACTAAACTGATCAAGCTCTTGAAGTTTTTGTTCAAACTGCTGAGTCAGTTCTAATGCTTGTGCTAGTTGCTTTTTTTGTTCTTGCGTTAAATTAGCTTGTGTCATTTTAGATTATCTTAACTCGCTTAAGTTTTTCTTAGATTTCTGTATTCTTTTTAATCGTTGTTCACGAATATCTTTTTCTAATAAAGCGATAATTTCTTCTAGCTCTATTCCAAATTCTTGTAACTCAAGACGAGTTTGACGAAGATTTTTGATGAGGCGTTTTCTAGTTTCCTTATCAGGTATTTGTGGTTGTTCCGTCATCTTAGTTTCCACTCCACTTTGATTTCTTGAAGACTTCGCTCCATTGCTGGAATTCTTAACTGATTTTGGTTAATACTATCTTCAAGTAATTGTAACGTATCTCTAGCAATAGTAGGTTGCGCTTCTGCAATCCGAAGCCGCAGTTTAGTCAATTGGGAATAACGCGAGGCCGACTCTATTGCCACATTTTTAAGTTCTTCTAAATCTGAAATCGTTTCGTCAGTTTCACCAAAACGCTCAAATAAAATATATTCTATTTCAGTAGCATCTTCAACTAATTGAGAAAGTTGTTGTATTAAACTCCAAATAATAGCCAGTGTCTCAGAAGAAAGTTTTGCCATCAAATTAAAAAAATTGTATGTACCGATCATAATCTCAAACAAACTCATAACGACTACAATATAAATAAAGCTAAACCTTGTCATCTTTCCTTAACATCATACAGAACATGATTAAATAGAGCAGCGAGTAGACTTAATACTTATTTCCACTGCATGACTCAAGGTAGCGATAGATACCCTTCCTAAATTGATCTTTCAACTAGACTAATCATCAACGCAACCATCAGGAGAAACACACCAAAATGTTAGAAGAATACCGTCAACACGTCGCAGAAAGAGCTAAATTAGGTATCCCACCATTACCCTTAAATGCTCAACAAACCTCCGAACTTTGCGAAATGTTGAAAAACCCACCCCAAGAATTAAAAGAAGAACTATTACAATTATTGCGGGATAGAGTTCCCCCTGGAGTCGATGAAGCAGCCTATGTTAAAGCAGGTTTCCTCACAGGTGTCGCAAAAGGACAAATAGTTACTCCCATTATTTCGGCGCAAGGTGCAGTTAGCTTACTCGGAACGATGGTCGGGGGGTATAATGTACAATCATTAGTCGAATTACTAAAAGCGAGAGACCCTAATATCGCATCAATGGCGGCATCGGCTTTAAGTAAAATCTTACTGGTTTTTGATGTCTTTAATGAAATTGTCGAATTAGCGGATACTAACCCCTATGCGAAACAAGTTTTAGACGCATGGGCAAGCGGAGAATGGTTCATCAGCAAACCGAAAGTCGCCAAAGAAATTACCGTTACTGTTTTTAAAGTCTCAGGTGAAACCAACACCGATGACTTATCCCCCGCACCACAGGCTACCAGTCGCCCTGATATCCCCCTACACGCAACCTATATGCTAGAAACGCGAATGCCTGGGGGACTAGAAACGATCGCACAACTCAAACAAAAAGGATATCCTGTAGCATATGTGGGTGATGTTGTCGGAACAGGTTCATCGCGTAAATCGGCGATTAACTCCGTTTTATGGCATATTGGCGACGATATTCCCTTTATTCCCAATAAACGCTCAAGTGGCTACATTTTAGGCGGTAAAATTGCCCCCATTTTCTTTAATACAGCCGAAGACTCTGGCGCATTACCCATCGAATGTGATGTTACTAAAATGAATACAGGGGATGTGATCACAATTTATCCCTATGAAGGTAAAATCACTAACGAAGCAGGGGAAGTCATTTCGACCTTTGAACTCAAACCTGTCACTATCCTAGATGAAGTCCGCGCAGGTGGTCGTATTCCGCTACTCATTGGACGCGGTTTAACCGATAGAACTCGTCAAACATTAGGACTCGGCACAAGTGATCTTTTTGCCCGCCCTATCATGCCCGAAGACACTGGAAAAGGCTTCACACTAGCGCAAAAAATGGTCGGGAAGGCTTGCGGTTTAATAGGGGTACGTCCTGGTACATCCTGCGACCCCATCATGACCACAGTCGGCTCACAGGATACCACAGGCCCCATGACACGAGATGAATTAAAAGAACTCGCTTGTCTTGGGTTTAATGCGGACTTAGTGATGCAGAGTTTTTGTCATACCGCAGCTTATCCCAAACCTGTAGATATTAAAACACACCACGAATTACCCGACTTTTTCTCGACACGTGCAGGTGTCGCATTACGCCCAGGTGACGGTATCATTCATTCATGGTTAAACCGAATGCTGTTACCCGATACAGTGGGAACAGGTGGCGACTCTCATACTCGTTTTCCCCTGGGTATTTCTTTTCCTGCGGGTTCAGGTTTAGTCGCATTTGCCGCAGCATTAGGCGTGATGCCCTTAGATATGCCAGAATCAGTTTTAGTCAGATTTACTGGAGAATTACAACCAGGGGTTACACTACGGGATATTGTGAATGCTATTCCTTATGTTGCCATGCAAGCAGGTAAACTGACTATCGCAAAATCAAATAAGAAAAACGTCTTCAATGGTCGCATCATGGAGATGGAAGGTTTACCCGACTTAAAAGTAGAACAAGCATTTGAATTAACCGATGCGACGGCGGAACGGTCTTGTGCGGGAAGTACAATAAAACTGAGTACCGATACGGTGGCTGAGTATTTGCGTTCTAATGTTGCTCTGTTAAAGAATATGGTTGCAAGAGGTTATTCTGATGCTAGAACTATCCTACGCCGTGTCGCTAAAATGGAACAATGGTTGGCTAATCCTATTCTGATGGAAGCCGACGCAGATGCGGAATATGCAGATATCATTGAAATTAATTTGAGTGAGATTAAAGAGCCGATCGTTGCTGCACCCAATGACCCCGATAATGTTAAACTACTTTCAGAATGTGCTGGTGACAGAATTGATGAGGTCTTTATTGGCTCTTGTATGACCAATATCGGACACTATCGTGCAGCAGCTAAAGTTTTAGAAGGAGTTGGCCAAACCAAAGCGAGACTCTGGATATGTCCCCCGACTCGCATGGATGAACAACAGTTACGGGAAGAAGGCGTATATGGCGTGTTTGCTGCATCTGGGGCGCGTACTGAAATGCCAGGCTGTTCTCTGTGTATGGGCAACCAAGCAAGAGTCCCCGATGGTGCGACCGTTTTTTCCACATCTACCCGTAATTTTAATAACCGTATGGGGAAAGATGCGCGAGTTTATTTAGGTTCTGCGGAACTCGCTGCGGTATGTGCGTTACTTGGAAGAATTCCAACTGTTGAGGAATATTTATCAATTGTTGCGGATAAAATTAAGCCTTTTGAAGGTGATTTATACCGCTATCTTAACTTTGATAAAATTGCTAATTTTGAAGACGAAGGGCGTGTTATTCCACTTGATGAAATGCCCCGAATTGAGGATATTCTAGGTATGCCCGTCGGTACGACCTAACCCCCAACCCCCTTCCCTACATGGAAGGGGGCTTTTATCCACTAAATTTTTATTCTTTGATGTTAGTTTTGTCGAAAAATCGGGAACTCTAAAAAAAGAAAATACACGATGAAGCATTATGAAAGCATCAGAGACGAGTTTCCGTAATTTATTAGAAGGTGGCAAACAATTCCAGATTCCTCTTTTTCAAAGACCCTACTCTTGGAAAAAAACTGACTGGGAAACTTTGTGGGAAGATTTAATGAGACTATACAATGATGAAATAGAAGGTTCTCATTTTCTAGGTTCAATTGTTACACAAGCAATTTTTGGAACAGCCGATGGTATATCACCATTTCTTGTAATTGATGGGCAACAAAGATTAATTACACTAACCATTATCTTATTAAGCTTACGTCATTCTTTAAAACAAGAAAACAATGAGCAGACTAATCAATTAGCTGATGAATTATATGAAAATTATCTAATTAATAAATTTAAGAGTGACAATAACTATTATAAAGTTTTACCTACGTCAGATGATCAAGAAGCATATAAAAAAATTGTTTTAGAAGAAACCTTGAATGACAGTTTAAAAACTAAAATGATCTTCAAAGCCTAGGATTTTTTTAATAAAAACTTTGAAAAAAAATCAGAAAAAATGCTTGATTATGTAAAGTTTAAAAATATTTTATTAAAGCGTCTCGTTTTGGTAAATATAACTTCTGACAATCAAGACAATCCTTACCTTATATTTGAAAGTTTGAATTATAAAGGTCAAGAGCTAACTCAAGCGGATTTAGTTAGGAATTATATTTTTATGAAATTACCTCATAATGAGCGAGATACGGTATATACACAAAAATGGCTTCCTTTGGAAACTTCATTTAAAAAGACAACTACCCCAGAAGATAAGTTCGCTGAGACTTTAACAAATTCTTTTTGGTTTTATCTTCGTAAAGATGGGGAATCAGTTAATCAAAAAGATGTGTATCAAGCTATTAGAAAACATTTTGATAGAGCAAATGGATATATTAAAGATGAATTAGAAAAAATTATTAAGTTTTCTTACTACTATCAACGGATGGCTGTTTCTGAGCTTGAGAAAGAAGCAAAGTTAAAAAAATATTTTAGTTCCTTTAATCGTTTAGATTTTAGCACTTGTCATATTTTTCTTTTAAATGTTTATGACGATTATCAAGAAAAGCGTTTATCTATTGATAATTTCGAGAAAATTTTAATTTACTTAGATTCTTATTTTGTTCGACGTTTTTTTACTGATAAACCTAGTAGAGCTTTAGGAAAAATTTTTGATAATTTATATAAAGAAGTTAACCGAACAAAAACAGAAAAAAAACTTGGAACATTAGCCGATGGATTATACGAAGTTCTGACAAGTTATGAAGATGGTAAGATATGGCCATCAGATGATGAGTTCAAACAGGGAATAATGACAAAATCTATATATGGTAAAGGTTCAAATGATCGAGTTAAACTTTTGTTAGAAACTCTGGAAAGTTCTCAGACTAAAGAAATAGTAAATTTTACTAATCTTAGTATTGAACATATTATGCCACAGAAACTAACTCCAGTTTGGAAAAATACATTAGGAATTTCTCATGCTAAAATTCATAAAAAATGGGTTCACACTCTGGGTAATTTAACTTTAACAGCTTATAATTCTGAATTATCAAATAGTCCATTCGATAAAAAGTGCCAATTATTTACAGAAAGTAATGTATTTCTCAACAAATATTTTAGCCAGACAAAATCTTGGAATGAAGATGAAATAACAAAACGAGCTAATCATCTAGCTGATTTAGCGATTAAAGTTTGGCCAAGATAGATTGATTGTTCCCCCTCCTCGTAGGAGGGGGCTAGGGGGCGGTAAAGAGGAATTAGGGGAGAGGTCAAAATGAAACATATTATTACAGGACAACACATATCATCCATTAAACTACAACGCGCTAAAGAACTTCGTAGCAATATGACTTCAACAGAAAAAATTCTTTGGCAACAATTACGAAAAAATAATCTTAATGGTTTACACTTTCGTCGTCAGCAAATTATTGATGGATTTATTGTAGATTTTTACTGTCATGCGGCAGGTTTAGTCATAGAAATCGATGGAGAAATTCACCGAAAACAGGTAGAATATGATAAAGAACGCGATAAGATTTTATCAGCTAGAGGATTACGAATACTAAGAATAACAAATGAAGAAGTTATAAAAAATTTAAAAGATGTTTTAAAACAAATCTTATATGCTTGTGACATAACTCCCTAAAAAGAAAAGGTGAGTAAATTAATATTGACTTTACTCCACTTTCTTTAAACTGGGAAACTGACGACGCAATAATAAAGAGTTGGTTACGACTGTCACTGAACTAAAAGCCATAAAAGCACCCGCAACCGCAGGACTTAAAATAAAACCAAAACGAGGTAGTAAAAGACCCGCAGCGATCGGAATTGCAATCAAATTATATCCTAAAGCCCAGAATAGATTCTGACGAATTTTGTTAAAAGTTTCCAAACTCAATCGAATTGATTCTACAACATCCGAAAGACGATCCCTCATCAAGATAATGCCAGCCGTTTCAATAGCGACTTCTGTACCCCCTTTTAAGGCAATACCGATATCAGCTTGAGCTAAGGCTGGAGCATCATTAATCCCATCTCCCACCATAGCAACTAAAGAATGATTCTGGAACGATCGAATTAATTCTGCTTTTTGTTGAGGACGGATATTTGCATAAACGTGAGTTATTCCGAGTTGTTTGGCAATGGCTTGAGCAATCACATCATGATCCCCTGTCATTAAAATAACTTCTAATCCTAATTCTTTCAATTGTCTAACCGTAGAGAGGGCATCAGGACGTAATTGATCTTGTAAAGCAATCATACCAAGTAACTGCCCATCACTCGCCAGATAAACCACCGTTTTTCCTTGCTCTAAAAGCGGTTCTGCATGATTAGGAATCATCACCACCCCCTGAGCCTTTAACCAGTCTCTATTCCCCAATAAAACCCGTTTTCCTGCCACATTTGCCGATACCCCCAAACCTGCCTCAGTTTGATAATCACTTCCCGATAAAAGAGGTAATTCTTTTTCTTGTATGGCATCAAGTATCGCTGTTGCTAAAGGATGATTCGTACCACTTTCTACCGTTGCTGCCAGTTGTAATAGAGCATCTGCTGAGACATCTGTCAAGCTAATACAATCAGTCACTTGAGGATGTCCTACAGTGAGTGTTCCCGTTTTATCAAAAACAATTGTTTTCAAACGATGGACTTTTTCTAAAATATCGCCACCTTTAATCAAAATACCGCGTTCTGCACCGATACTCGTCCCCACTAACATCGCCGTCGGAGTCGCTAAACCCAACGCACAAGGACAAGCAATCACTAAAACAGCGATCGCAAGCTTTAAACTTAAGATCATCGGAGAAGGTGTCATCATCATCCCCATCTCGTGATTCATTTCCATTACATTAAGAACCGAGGGAAATAACTTGACACCGATAAAATACCAAAACAAAAAGGTTAACGTCGCAAAAGTCATCACTGAGTACGCAAAATAACCCGCAACCGTATCGACTAATTGTTGTACTGGAGCTTTCCGAGTTTGTGCTTCTTCGACAGATGCGATAATTTTGGCTAGAGTTGTATCAGAACCGATTCCAGTGGCTTGAATTGCGATCGCACCCGATAGATTTAAACTTCCTGCCGTTACAATGTTCCCCATTTGCTTAACTACAGGTATTGACTCACCCGTTAATAACGATTCATCTACGGTTGTTTCTCCAATAACTACTTTTCCATCTACAGGTATTTTTTCCCCTGGTAAAACCTTTAAACATTCTCCGACTTTTACCTGTTCAACGGGGATCGCAATACCCGATTGATCTAAACTATGAGCATGACCAATTAAGTAAGCAATGGGAGGCTGTAAAGCCACTAATGCTTCTAATGCGACTCCTGCGCGACTTCTGGCCCTTGCTTCTAGAGTACGACCGAGTAAAATAAAACCGAGTAACATTACTGGTTCATCAAAAAAGCACTCCCAACCTAGTTGAGGGAACACCAAAGCAATACAACTTGTTACATAAGCACTACCTGTTCCTAACATCACTAAAGTATTCATATTAGGGATTTTGTGCCACAAACCGCGCCAACCATCGACTAAAATGGGACGACCAGGAATCAATAAAGCCAACGTCGCTAAAGCCCAGTGAAAACCAATATAATTTAGTACAGGAATACTCGGCCCGCCACTATGTTCTAAATGTCCAAGCGTCGAGAAAAATAACAATAGTCCCGCAATTACTAAGCCCTGTATTTGCTCTTTTTGTTCGGTTTCTCGCTTATTAGAGGCTTTTTGACTTAATTGCTCAATCGTTTGACTAATGCGAGGTTGAGCAGGGAAACCAATATCAGTCAGTTTGTCGGCTAAGTTTTCGGGTTGAACCACTTCGGGAAGATATTCAACTACGGCAACTTCTGTCACGAGATTAACACAAGCTGAAGTTACGCCTGCATTTTGGCTTAATTGTCGTTCTACAGCACTCACACAGCCTGCACACTTCATCCCCTTAACATCGAGTGTAGCTGTTTTTATCGGTTGTAGCGTTGTTTGGAGTGGAGATTGAATCATAGAGCGTTATGCTGACGTTGAATTCCTTTTTCTTATCATAACAAGCGTGATTCCAGATCTTTGTCAAACTACAACCTCTGACTAACTGCTCAGTTTTTTTAAGATTTTTCTCATGACGAGTGATCAATCAGGCAAAGTAATTTATCTTTATAAATATATTTTATTGATAAAAAACAATGATCAACACTCAAAAGATGAAATTATTCTACTTTTTTCCCTTTTTTAGAGGACTGACATCCCATTATTTTAGGCTTATGCTTTCAATATCTCTCGAATTCAAGCCAATACTCTCCCATAAATTAAACAATTGTTTGAGAGAATCATCAATTAGAGAAAAAACAAATTGATTATGACTGAAGAGTTTAGAAATAAAACCGCAATTCTTAAACCTTTCGCTCAACATCGTGGTTTTTTATGGGAGGCTCGAACTCGGATTCTGGTTTGGTATATCGCACTGATGACGGGTTTGATCGGTTTCTCGATTCCCATTTTTGCTCAATTGGCTTTTAATCAAGTACAAACAAGGGTACAAGAGGATTTAAACCAAGATATAGAATATTTTGAAAGCTTTATCAAACAACAGAATGAACCCAAAAACTCAATTGAACTATCCAAGATTTTTCAAAAGTTTTTACTTCGCCATATTCCAGAAGATGATACGTTTTTGATTACCATGATCGATGGCAAGTTTTATAATTCTAGCCCAAGAGCAAAACCGAAACCGCTACAAGAAGATTCAGAATTGATGATGCGTTGGACAAAACTGAAACAACATGAAGAAGACGTATTTAAAACAAACGATCCAAGCATTGGCAATATTCTTTATCATTGTTATCCCGTTACCATAAATGGACAAGTCAGGGGAATGTATATCGTTGCTCATACTACAGCAGGAGAAATTGCCGAAGCGACTGATCTTATTGGTATTGTTATTCAAGTTTTATTGACAGTTTTAGGATTAGCGTTTATTCTAGCTTGGCTCATTTCAGGTAGAATTTTAGCCCCTTTGCGGAGCCTCATCGCCACTGCTCGATCAATTAATGAAGTTGATTTAACTCAACGAATTCCAGTCAAAGGCACTGGAGAAATGGCAGAATTAGCCGAAACGTTTAATGCAATGTTAGAACGCTTACAAGTTGCATTAGTGAGTCAACGAGCTTTTATTAATGATGCAGGGCATGAATTACGAACCCCGATTACAATTATTCGAGGTCATTTAGAATTAATAGGAGATGATCCTATTGAACAGCAAGAAACAATCGAATTAGTTCTTGATGAACTTGATCGCATGAGTCGTTTAGTCGATGATCTGCTAATTTTAGCCAAATCAGAGCGACCTGATTTTTTGCAACGGGAAACCTTAGATATTTCTGTGTTGACTCAAGAACTTTACCAAAAAGCGATCGCCATTGCCCCCCGTAATTGGCAACTAGAGGCAAAAGGACGAGGTTTAATCAAAATTGATCGCCAACGGATCACACAGGCGATAATGAATTTAGCGGTTAATGCAACTCAACATACCCTAGAAACAGACACAATTACTTTAGGCTCTTTAGTTAAAGATAACTATCTTCGTCTATGGGTTAGTGATACTGGGAAAGGGATTCAAAAAGCCGACCAAAAACGAATTTTTGAGCGTTTTGCTCGTGTTAGTTCTCATACTCTTCATGGTGATGGTTCAGGGTTAGGTTTATCAATTGTTAAAGCAATTGCGATCGCTCATAATGGTCACGTTGAACTAGAGAGCGAATTAGGTAGGGGATCAACATTTACATTAGTTTTACCTTTAAATTCATTTTAAAAGAGGAAAAAGGATGACTCATATTTTGATTGCTGAAGATGAACCTCGGATCGCTGCTTTTTTAGAAAAAGGCTTACGAGCTAATGGTTTTATCATTACAATTGCCGAGCAAGCCGATCACACGATCCATATGGCACTCAGCGACAATTTTGACCTACTTTTATTGGATCTAGGACTACCGGGTAAAGATGGTTTAACTGTTTTAGAAGAATTACGAGGACAAGGTGCAAAACTCCCCATCATTATTTTGTCAGCGCGAGACGATATCGAAAACAAATTAGCTGGACTTGAAGGGGGGGCTGATGATTATGTCACTAAACCTTTTCGTTTTGAGGAACTATTAGCCAGAGTTCGTTTACGATTGCGAAATCACCAAAGCTTTTTACCTAAAGATGAAATGCTTTTAATAGATGGTGAAATTACCATAAATCTACGAAATCGTCAAGTGAATTTGAAAGATAAAAATATTGAGCTATCGGCGCGAGAATTTGTGCTTTTAGAAACCCTAATTCGTCATCATGGTCAAATTCTGAGCCGTGAGCAACTGTTAGATCATGTATGGGGATATAACTACGATCCAGGCTCAAATATTGTCGATGTTTACGTCGGTTATCTGCGAAAAAAAGTCGGTAGTGAATTGATTGAAACGGTTAGAGGAATGGGGTATCGTTGGAAATCTTAAGAAAAGTCTCATATAATTTTTATAATCAATTTATTCTGTTTTGATAAGTTAGCATTGGCATAGCTATCAGAAAAATTTTCTATGTGTTGGATTTTGATTGTTGAGGACGAGACTCGAATTGCCGCTTTTTTAGAGAAAGGGTTGCGGAAAAATGGATTTAATACGGCGATCGCTACAGATGGGGAACAAGCTTTAGAAATGTCTTATCGTCAAGATTTTGATTTATTATTACTAGATTTAGGATTACCGATTAAAGACGGTTGGACAGTTTTAAAAGAGCTTCGCAGTCAAGGAAAATTGATGCCTGTCATTGTTGTAACTGCTCGTGATGATCTTGATCCGAAATCCTATCCCGTTCAAGATTATATAATCAAGCCTTTTCGTTTTCAAAATTTGTTAGAAAAAATCCGTAGCTCTTTAAATAATTATACTTCTCGCACTTTTCAAAACGAATAAAACAGCTTATTTGCACTAAGGTAGAGACGAGATATATCGCGTCTCTACATGATGATGTCTTCTACAACTAAAAAAAATTGGTATGAGACAATTTAAGCAATGTAAGTTAAGGTAGAAGGATCAGCATTAATTCTTAATACGAGTTCCGCTTGTCCAACAGTAGGCGTTTTAAGTTCAAAAAAGCTACCTTTATCCTGAATTTCCTCAAAACCATTAACGCTGGTTACTCCAAAAGCTCTAAGATCAATACGATCAATACCAACTTCATAATCAGCGATCGTTAGTGTATAGTCAACTTGATCCTTATTTAACGCAACAAAAGTGTCTATTTGTCCATCTAATGTAATTGAAGTCGCAAAGGGATCATTTCCTAAATTAGTAATCAACTGGGAACTATAGCGATTCGGTCCGCCCCCAACAAGGGTATCATCACCCCATCCTACCAGAATATCTGTTCCTTGGCCGCCAATGAGAACATCATTACCCTTATCTGCATTACTGCTTATGCTATAACTGCCATTGCTGTTACGCGTAATGGAGTCACCATCTCCTGACAACAAATCGTTACCCACACCACCAAACAGGTAATCGTCATCCTTACCACCGAGGAGGGTGTCTCTACCACCTATTCCCTCTAGTGTATCATTACCCGCAAAGGCTTTAATAGTCTCATTAGTGGATACGGTTAAGTTACCATTGAGAAAGTTATCGCTTTCATTACCTAAAATCTGTGTCATATCCTTTTACTCTTTGCGAATGCTTTTGATCTTGTTTGAGCGCAAAATTAAGATGAGGTAAAGAAAAATTGAGTTTTTAGTAAACAGTATTCACTTCTTTAACCTGACTTATGCCTAACTTTGCTTTAATTATTAGTTTGGTAGACGCAAGTGAAATGAGAATGAAATAGGAATGAGAAATCTTTCATGAAAGCATGATTTATTTTGCGATCGCTATGAAGGAAAACTGTGAGTAATTGTGACGAAAGCTGAAAATCCTGTGTACACTGATGTTAAGGAAACTCTGTTCAATGGCTCTTTGTAATGATTTACACGACGCAACAACTGATTAACATTTTAGACACAGAGATGCGGGCTACGTGTAATGGAAAACGTATTCTATTAAATTGTGCCAATCGCATTGATAACCCAGTCTTGGCTAAAGCATTAAACTTAGAGAAAGTGGGTAAGGTTTTTGCTTATCAAGATTTTCGCCGTCAAATTCATGAGTATCAGCGCGAATATCAGGTATCGGGTGTGATTTGGCGCGTTTGTACCTTTAATAATCAAACGATTCAATTTCCCGAAATTCATAATCAATTAATTGCCGTTTCGGGTGATAAAGAGATTCTCATGTCAGCTAAATCCTCAATTCTCGAATTTTGGCGAGAAATGACGCAAAATATGAAGTTTTGGTTAGCCGTTGATTGTCAATTCCCCATTTCAGAAAAGATGATTGCAGACTTGATTCAACAAGCAGAATGGGCTGAAATAGATGCCACTCGAACAGATCTCTATTTAGGATTATGTTGGGGAAATCCGAAAGAGTATATTTATCAATGGGCTAAACCTGAATCTGGTTGTCATCGCATTATTGCCGCCGTTAATCAACCCAGTTCGATTAAGGTATAAGTTAAAATTAAAATTAGTTTGACTCAAAAACATTCATTAAACTTAATGGCAAAAACAGCATTTATTTGCTAAGGATTGTGGAATCACTGCCACAATAAATTACTTTTTAACTGGGGTGAAGATGCCTAAATCAACGATCGCATTATTGTGTTTAAGTATAATTGGCTTGGGAGTCGCACCAGTAGTACAAGCTCAAACCGTCAGCCCTTCTGGGATTACGATTATTCGAGAAGTCAGCCCCGATGTTACAGGTCGCTCGTACTATCATCGACGTTCTAATTATCAAAACTACTCAGATTATCGTAGACCGACTCAGACAAATATAATCATTATTAATAACGATTCTTATAGATATGATGATCCTTCTCGTTTTTATCGTCGGGGAAGGGGACAAACTTTTAATAGGGATGAGATGATCCAAAGAGGTCACATTAATCAGCCGACTCGATAAAATTATCCTCCCAAATGCTGATTTTTTTTCTAACACAGGAAACTTACTAAAATCTTCAAGAGCAGGTTAGAATTTAAGCGATCGCTTATGATTTCGTTTATTATCCAAGATAAGATCGCTTATGCTAACTCGCAAACAAGATAACCTCGCTAAGGTTCCAATCCTCGTTACTGCTATTACTGAAGAAGAACGCATCAAACAACAACGCATGAATGATGTCTTACTGCTTCTAGAACAGTTAGTTGAACGCGAAGAAGTTACAGTGAAGAGGATTTTGGATTGTTTGTATGATGTCGGATCGATTAATTTAATTAATAAAAAATTTAAGATGCGATCGTTAAATCGGTTCCTGAAATGGATCGCTAAATTAACCCGTCCCACTTTTAGAGTAGTAGCTTTGTATTGGTTTAAGCGCAATTGTCCTTTATTGATCACAAATTGGCTGGCGACAAAAGTAAAATTTTAAAATAAAATAAGGAGATTATTGACAAACCCCCTTATTTGTGTCTATGGGCCACCAAAAATAGCAGATTCAACGTCTTGACGACTCAGAGAATACTTAAATGATCGAATCAGATCATTACCATTCTCAGCCCCATCAAGATAACGCACTGTTAATTCTTCAACGTCTAGTGACAGTTCAGCTTTCCAGTTCGGACGTTCTACTGTCCAAAAATGAAGTTGTTCAGAATCTTGAGTACAGCCTAAGTCTGATAGCCATTGTTCGATAATCGGTAAGGGATGATTGTATAAAGGTGTTTCAGCCGTCGGCATCATATGATCGAGAATAAGAGGGACTATACACTAGAATAATCCTTTCTTGAATCAGTTGAGGGTTGAGCGAAGAGTGGGGAACGCTAAACAGACTATCTCCTCGTAAAATAGCAACCGCGATCGCCAATAACAAACAGCCAATTAAAGTAATTCCCATCATAAATAAAGCAAAAATTTCACCACCCGAAAGAGGTCGATCTGTTGGATCAAGATAAGCTGATCTTTTCCATCGTTCTCGATCAGTTTGATCTCGTTCTGGCGGAGCTTGAATCACATTAATACGAGAATAGCCGATTTTAAGGTCATAAAGCGTCCGTCGTTCTGGATTACTCAATGTCCCATAGGCTTCATTTAAACGTTGAAATTTAGCTGTAGCTTCCGATGCAGCTAACTCGGTTGTATCAGGATGATATTGCTTACTCAGTTCTCGATAAGCGCGACGAATTTCAATCGCCGAAGCAGACGGATGTACCCCTAAAATGCCATAATAGGTATCTGCCAAACGAATTGACACAGGGATCTGACGAGAAGTCGATTGCGGGTTAGATCGCTCTTGGGTCACAAGATTTTTGCTAATTACTATTGAATGAATATTTTAACTGAGTTAATTATGAAATCCTACTCTCTACGTGCTGTTAAATTTTTGATGATCATTTTAATCGCTTTGATCATATCTTTCCAACTATGGGGCGTAAAAGCTGTTAATGCGGGAATTAATGACGATCGCTTTGACGGTAATATTTATGTCGTCTATGCGGGTAATGGTTCTCTGGTGCCTTCCAAAGTGGCTTTTGCGGATGCTTTAAAACGTGAAGCACCGATTATTCTGGTCTATTATTTGGATGATAGCCGAGATTGTAAACAGTTTGCGATCGTTGTTTCGCGGATGCAAGAATTTTACGGAAAAGCCGCTTATCTAATTCCCGTCAGCGTTGATAGTTTTCAGAATAAAGCTTCCTACGCGACTAATGAAACAGGCTACTATTATCAGGGTGTTGTCCCGCAAACCGTAGTTCTCGATCAAAAAGGCAAAACGGTTTATAACGGTAAAGGAGTTGTGCCTTTTGAAGAAATCGATAATGCTTTAAGAAAAGTCTTTAGCCTAGAACCTCGTGAGCAATCTAACACTTTAGAACGACGCTCATTTAATGAGTTTAATACAGAACTTGTTCCACAATAGACAACAGATTAATTGTAGGGGTTTGGTCTCCAAACCCTTTAAACCAACGTATTTAAGAGCGTACATCTCAACTACAAACCTTTGTGGTTTATGTGTATAATTATGACCACCTACTTACTGTTGGCGAAAGTATTACAAAAAGAATACAAAAAGCAATCGCTGATGAAGAATTAGAAGTTAGCTCCCGTGTAACAATATAGATTACGCCTGTACAGCAAATTCTCCAACAGTATCGATTTAGTATTAGGTTATGGCAACTTTCCTATTAGCTTGGAATCATAAAAAGTGGCATTGGAACAATATTACAGAAATGGCGCAATTAGTTCAGTCGGGCAAATTAGTCACCTCCCGTTGGAGTTGTGGTAATTCCAAACGTCTTCAGAAAGGTGATCAAGTATTTCTCATTAAGCTGGGTCAGGAGCCTAAAGGAATTTTCGCATCGGGCAGCGTTGTTCAAGGTTCTTATCAAGATCTACATTAGGATGAAGAAAAGGCATCTTGTGGAAAAACTGTAATGTTTGTCGAAGTTCAGTTTGAGACATTGCTCAATCCTGAAACCGATCAAATTTTGCCGCGAAAATCGCTTAATCTAGAACCGTTTGCGGCAATGCACTGGGATATTCAAATCTCAGGAATTCAAATTCCAGATGATATTGCTTTAGAGCTAGAAAAAATATGGCACAATTTTGTCAATCCTCAAAGGTTTATATCTCCAGAAGAAGTTCCAGAATATAGCGTTTACTATGAAGGTGCAGTACAACAAATAACGGTTAATGCCTACGAGCGTAATTCTAAAGCCCGCCAAGAATGTATTAAATACTATGGTACAAGTTGCTTTGCTTGTGGCTTTGATTTTGGTAAAGTCTTTGGTGAATTAGGCGACGGTTTTATTCATATTCATCATCTACATCCACTATCAGAGATTAAAAAGGATTACCAAGTTAATCCATTAGAAGATCTGCGCCCTATCTGCCCAAACTGTCATGTTATGATACATAGGCGTTCTCCACCACTAAGCATTGAAGAAATTCAGATGATATTAAACTATTCTAGAGGCTGATGGGCGAAAAGGGGTTGAAAGCTTGCAGAGGGACGAGAAGAGCAGAAATTGTAGCCAAAAATATCAGTCTTTATTGATAAACAAGACCAAAAACAATAACGTTATCACAATTATCTCACAGTCATCCATCAACCGACCTCTGCTGTGACCCAATAATTTTAATTCTCAGATACCAAAACTTATCCTCTATCAGACTGCTTACGGAAAGATTCATCGAGCCACATATCGATGTCTTTTTCTGACTCTAGATAAGTGAGTTGACCCGTTGTTGATTCATAAGCATACCACCAACCGCGATCCCCCCTGATAATTTCTGGGTCGATGGGTAATGTATTTCTCTCTAATCCTGATGCTGTCCAAAAAGCTCTAATTTTTTGCCAGAGACTCGGTTTACTGGTTTGTTTGAAAGCAGGATAAACCAGTGTTGAATGATGATTGATCATAATAATATCGCTCCATTCGATAAATTGAGGCTAATGAAGCGCGTTCCTTCGGACAGTTGCCCTACTTCCGTCCCCAAAACAAGGATGAACGAATTTTATTTCTGTATAATATTTTACAGAAATTTTAGACGATTATCAATCTAACTTTTTATAGATTTACAGAATTTATTGAGTTGCTTTCATCGATTTAACAATAGGGCTTAGAGAAAGGTTTGGAGACCAAACCCCTACAATCTATCTTCTTGGGTAGAAAGACCAAACCCCTAAGTCGTATAATCAGCGTTGATCTTCACATAGTCATAACTCAAATCACAACCCCAAGCGACCCCTTTTCCTGAACCATTACCAATACAAACCGAAATCAGTACCGTATCGTCTTTTAGATAGGCACCTGCGGCAGCGTCTTTTAGAGATTGACTCGCGGCGGCCCGATCAAAAGGAAGCGGTTGACCATTTTCCATCATCAGAAAATTACCCAATTTAATCATCAAATCTTCTTGATGGAACGTTACGCCTGCACGTCCTGCTGCCCCCGCAATTCTGCCCCAGTTGGGATCGCGTCCGAAAATGGCTGCTTTAACTAAAGATGAACCAGCGATCGTTTTAGCAATTTTACGGGCATCTTCATCATCGGCGGCCCCTGAAACTTGAACCTCTACTAAACAAGTTGCGCCTTCGCCATCTCTTGCGATCGCTTTAGCTAAATACTGACACACTTGGGTCAGCATCGCTTCTAGTTTTTGCCCATCTTTATTCATTTCAGTAATCGCGGCGGTTCGAGATTGACCATTCGCCAGGGCAATTAAACTATCATTGGTGCTAGTATCCCCATCTACCGTAATTTGATTAAAACTAGCATTAGCCGCACGAGTTAACATTTTTTGCCAAAGTGGAGTAGAAACCACCGCATCACACGTAACAAAAGAAAGCATCGTCGCCATATTCGGATGAATCATCCCCGAACCTTTAGCAATGCCCCCAATTCGCACAGGACGACCATCGATCGTCGTTTCTAGCGCGATTGATTTCGGAACTAGATCAGTCGTTATAATCGAACGTGCTGCTGCTTCCCCCCCAGTGTCCGATAAAGCGGCGACCAGAGACGGAATGCCTTTTTCTAGAATATCCATCTTAATCCGTTGCCCGATGACTCCAGTCGAAGCGAGAAGGATCGCATCTGGACTGATCTTGAGTTCTTGGGCTAAGACTTGTGCGCTTCTTAAAGCATCGAGCCTACCTTGTTCCCCTGTAGCTGCGTTGGCTTGACCTGCATTACATAAAATGGCTCTGGCACTGGCTTTCTTTTGAAGACTAGACCGACAATAATCGACACAAGCGGCGCGAACTTGACTCGTTGTAAAGACACCTGCGGCGATCGCGTCTGTTTCTGAGACAATTAATGCTAAATCGGGTAAACCAGAGGGCTTTAATCCTGCTGTAATTCCTGCGGCTTTGAATCCTTTAGGTGCGGTGACACTACCTTCGATCGCTTGCCAATCTGACATCTTTTTTCCCTACTTTGCTTTGAAAGATGATGCTAATTATATCAGTCGGAGGAAAATGAGTGTTTTTTTTAAAATGAGAGCTTAATTTTTAAAGTAATTTTTTAATTTTCACAAGAGTAAAGTAGTGTGCTTGATCCCAAAAAAAATACTTTTTTGATGGGAGGGGTTGAAGTCAGGTCAAGAATCAAAAAAATATCATGAAGTGTTGACAAAAAAAAAGGAGAGCTATGTTACAAACTCCCCTCACTTTATCAGGGTGCATCTACTACCCTAAGTGTAGCATTAGTTTTTAAGAGCGATTCATCATCTATTTGAATGAAATTGATCAATCGGTTTATTAATAACAAATGTACTTATCTAGAATTAGCATGGATTAATTGCAATAATTGCGAAATAGCTACCATTTCTTTCAAGAGGAAAACTCTAAATCAAAAACCACTCTCTTGATTGAAAAGATTTAAACCCTTAAGGGTAAGAAAAGCTAAATCATTATTTTTTCCTATTTGATCTAATTTGGATAAAAATTAAAGAACGCCCCAGGGGACGCTCTTTAGTTAGAAGGCTAAACCAGAAACCTTAGTAAGTTTCAACGTGCCAACGATGTTCTTTTTTCATCTGTTTGACGAAATCAGACCATTCGATGCCATTGCTTTTAGCGATTTCACCTAATGCTTCTTCGATACCGTCTTCCATGCCTTTGAGTCCACACATATAGGTATGGGTTTTGGGACTTTGCATCAAATCCCATAACTCTTGTGCGTGTTCAGCGACGCGGTGTTGAATATACATCCGTCCGCCTTCAGCATTTTGTTGTTCACGACTAATCGCATAGGTGAGACGGAAATTGTCGGGATACTCAGCAGCGATTTGTTCTAAATCTTCTTTGTAGAGAATATTAGCACTGTAAGGAATCCCGAAAATTAGCCAAGCCATGCCTTTAAATTTGTAATTTTCGTGCTGTTCTTTAAACATCCGCCATAGATAAGCGCGGAAGGGGGCAATTCCTGTACCTGTTGCTAACATGATGATGGTCGCATCTTCATCAGGTGGCAGTAACATTTCTTTACCGACAGGCCCTGTGATGGCTACATCGGCACCAACTTCTAAATTACAGAGAAAAGTCGAACAAACACCGTAGACAGTTTCGCCAGATTCGGGATGCTTGTATTCTAGCTGACGGACACACAGTGAAACGGTTTGGTCATCAAGTTTATCACCGTGACGAGTCGAAGCTATAGAATATAATCTAAGCTTTTGCGGTTTGCCATTAGCATCGGTTCCGGGTGGAACAATGCCAATACTTTGTCCTTCGATGTAGTGCAGATCTCCACCAGAAAGGTCAAAGGTGAGGTGTTGAACGATACCAAGTCCACCCTCTGCAACTAAAGGATAGTTTTCAATACATTTGCCAATAAAAGGTTTATTGGGACGGTAGATATTTACTGGAATATCAGTATCTTTGGCTTTCGCTTGTGTCATAACTTTACCGTTTGTTTTTTCCGTACTTTGCGGTTGTGCAGAAGTTGACAAGGGTTTGGCTGGCGATGATGTAGCTGTCTCTTGTGAAGGGGTATCACCATTTAAAGGTTTGATACTGACGATTTGTCCCCCCATTCGGATAATGCGACGCATCTCCTGATTCATTCGACGATAAGGAACAGTAAAAAATACACTACCACTTCGACGAATTGGGCTTGTTGAATCGTTTTCCCCATTCTGACTTAGCCCCACCACTTCATAGACAAATAGACGGTTTTCTGCTGCACCAGTACTGTACATATTTTAATAACTCCCAACGACAGTCAAAATTATTGCCACATAAGTTTAGCCTACCATTGGTAGATCTTGTACGGGGCAGTCGGGAAGGAATTCGATTGAAAAACCGTCTTACTGATTGCTATATCCTCTCCAAGGTAAAAAACTTTTTCGACAAAAACTGTTAAAATTGCATCAGTTTTATTTTTTCTTTACTAAAAGACGCATAAAACCTTAGCATAGTAACAAACCAAAGATTATCTCAACTGAGTCTTAAGCTTGTCAGGGAGATGGGCTTCTGGTATGATTTACTCTTAGTGTGAGCGTGTTTTAGACTCACTTACATTAAGCTTAAGTCAATATTCCACCAGAACAATCTAAAATCTTAATGAAGATAGATGACCTAGAAAGCTTGGAAATCGGTGTGCTTAAATCGTAAGGGTTAACAATCAGTTTGGCATTAGAGGGAAGCTATGACCACTCAACAAGACCGCGTGGTTCTTATTGGTGTCGCCGGTGATTCCGGTTGCGGTAAATCAACTTTTTTACGTCGATTAACGGATTTATTTGGATCTGAGTTTATGACAGTTATCTGTTTAGATGACTATCATTGTCTTGATCGTTATCAAAGAAAAGAACAAAAAGTTACGGCGCTCGATCCTAGAGCCAATAATTTTGACCTGATGGCAGAGCAAATTAAAGCTCTTAAAGAAGGTCAATCGATTATGAAACCAATTTATAATCATGAAACAGGGTTGATCGACCCTCCAGAAAGAATCGAGCCTAATAAGGTGATCGTGATTGAAGGATTACATCCTCTATATGATGAGCGTGTTCGTTCTTTAATAGATTTTAGTGTTTATCTAGATATTTCTGAAGAAGTCAAAATTAACTGGAAAATTCAGCGAGATATGGCCGAAAGAGGACATACTTATGAGGATGTTCTCGCTGCGATTAACTCTAGAAAACCCGACTTTACTGCTTATATTGAGCCTCAAAAACAATATGCTGACGTAGTTCTTCAAGTCTTACCTACAAAATTGATTGAAGATAATGAAAGCAAAATTCTAAGAGTTCGCTTAGTTCAAAAAGATGGCGTGGAAAACTTTGAACCCGCTTATCTGTTTGACGAGGGTTCTACAATTGATTGGCGGCCTTGTGGACGTAAGCTAACTTGTGCTTACCCTGGTATTAAGTTATACTACGGGCCTGATAACTTCTTGGGTAATGAAGTTTCATTGCTTGAAATTGATGGTCAATTCGATAATCTCGAAGAAATGATTTACATCGAAAGCCATCTGAGCAAAATTGGAACTAAATACTACGGAGAAATGACTGAATTACTACTCAAACATAAGGATTACCCTGGTTCTAATAATGGTACTGGTTTATTCCAAGTTTTAGTCGGTCTGAAGATGAGAGAAACCTACGAAAAATTGCTCGCACCGATCAAAGAAACAGTTAACGTTTAGTAATTAGCTATAATTTATCGATTTATGGGGTTTGGTTGTCAAACCCTTATTTTTTATTAGATAAAATCAAAGTAACTCTTTCTTTGAGGCTTTTGATGTACACACCACAAACTGAATCAAATCTCTACGAAACCGATTTTTATGCTTGGACACAAAAGCAAGTTTTTTTACTCCGTGATCATCAATGGAGTCAACTAGATTTAACAAATCTTATTGAGGAAATCGAAGCTTTGGGGAAGCAACAACGCCAAGAACTACGAAATAGACTTAGTATATTACTAGCTCATCTGTTGAAATGGGAATATCAACCCCCATATCGGAGTCGAAGTTGGTTAGCAACGATTCGGGTACAACGTCGGGATATAGCACGATTAATTCAAGATAATCCCAGTCTTAAACCGTATTTAGATGAAGCAGTGAGAGAAGCTTACGAAAATGCTAAAGATCTAGCAATGGGAGAAACAAACTTATCTTTAGCAACATTTCCCCTTGAATGTTCTTACAATTTAGCCGAAATTTTTGATAATTACTTTTATCCTGGTGAACCTAGTCAGTTAAACGAGTGATAAACACGCTATTTTGCCAGAAATCACGAAGGATTTGGGGTGGATGAGCAATCGATTTCTTTTGCAAGATACTACGAATTTTCCAACTGATAAAACCCGATAGCCAGAATAAATCAGCTACAGCCGCATACCACCAACCATGATTTTTAATAAAATAACGTCGTCTAGAATTAAACCAGTATTGCGGAAGACGCTTCGGTGTGGTATTGGGTTGATCAACGCCAGAACTTTGTCCAACCAGGTGAATGACTCGACTTTCTGGAACATACCAACAACTCCACCCCATGCGTTTCGCTTGTAGACAAAAATCGACCTCTTCATAATACATAAAATATTCTTCATCCATTAAACCCACTGATTCAAACACTTCTTGTCGAATTAAAAAACTAGCCCCTGATACCCAATCAATCTGACACTGGGTTGTCGGAATGGTGAAAGCAACAACCCATTTAGATAATAATTTAGTCACAATACCAAGCTGTAATCCTCGATCTAATTCACTCCAAATGCTATGGAAACGGAACGCTGAATGCTGTATCGAACCATCCAATGATTCTAGACGACTGCCCGCAATTCCGACTTTTGGATGCTGTTCCATGAAATCAATTAAACTTTTTATAGCACCTGAAAGAACGATCGTATCTGGATTGAGTAGCAAAACATAAGCAGGAGGTGATTCTGATTCTAGAATGGAACGAATTGCTAGATTATTACCAAAAGCAAAACCACCATTATGATTTGAGGCAATGATAGACACCCAATTATGCCAATTTTGAGTATCAATTGCTTCTTGAATTTGTTCTACTGAGCGATCGCCACTATAATTATCAACTATGATCGCTTGTGTACTCGCTAAGGACTGAATTTCTGGGAATAATGAATTTAAACAGTCAATCGTCAATTGCGGCGTGCGATAGTTAACGATAACAATTAATAAAGAGGAAGCAGTTTCTTTCATGTTTTTCGGGCAACATATAAATATCTAAAAAACACCAAATAATCTTAATATTAAAAGTTAATTATGAAACAGATTGGGATCGTTGTCATTGGACGCAATGAAGGTGAAAGACTTCGCCGTTGTCTGTTATCGGTTTTAGACAAAGCAACCAAGATTATTTATGTCGATTCAGGTTCAACAGATGATAGTGTTGCGATCGCAAAATCTTTATCAGCTAATGTGGTTGAACTTGATCTTTCGATTCCTTTTACGGCAGCGAGGGCGAGAAATGCGGGTGTAAAGCGTTTGTTAGAGATTAATCCTGATGTTGAATATATTCAATTTGTCGATGGAGACTGCGAAATCATCCCTAGATGGCTAGAAGATGCCCAACAAGAACTTAAATTACGTCCCAATGCGGCTATTGTTTGTGGACGACTGCGGGAACGTTTTCCCGAATTTTCGCTTTACAATCGTTTGTGTGATCTCGAATGGAATACCTCTGTAGGAGAAATGAAAACCTGTGGCGGAATTATCATGATGCGTGTTACTGCCTTACAACAAGTCGGAGGCTTTAACCCTGAACTCATTGCAGGTGAGGAACCCGAACTCTGTGTACGATTACGATCGCTGGGTTGGACTATCTGGCGTATTCCCCAGGAAATGGCTTATCATGACGCGCAAATGCTCCATTTTCGTCAGTGGTGGAAGCGATGTATTAGGGGGGGTCATGCCTATGCTGAGGGGGCTTGGTTACACGGGAAACCTCCTGAGTATCATTGGGTTAGGGAAAATTTGAGTATTGCATTTTGGGGGCTATTTTTTCCGCTATTTGTTTTGATTTTGGCGTTATTGACTCATGGTTGGGGATTAATCTTATTCGGGCTTTATTTGTTGTTGATTTATCGGATTTATCGAGGGAAGAGAAAAGAGGGATTAAATTACCAAGATGCTTTTTTCTATGGTTTGTTTTGTGTACTCAGTAAATTTCCTCAAGTTTATGGCCAACTCAAATTTTATTTAGGTCGTTTGGTGAAAAGAAAATCGGGTTTAATTGAATATAGAGCCTAAAGTTTATCCATGTGAGGAAAAAGGTAATTTATGAAAGTTTGGCTTGTTACTTGTTTAATCTTGTTTGCTTTAGTGCAATTCTACGAATGGGCAAAAGGATTTATCTTACCTTTACCAATTTATGTTTTAGCGGGGGCTTTTTTATCGCTTGCTTCAAATTATGGCAAAATTCCATCTTTACCTATCCAAACGATAATAGATGACCAGATCAGCGAAACTCAAGAATAATCAATTATTTTGATCAGCAAATTGGCGAGTATTTTAAATTGAACAATTTCCCAATCTTCCCAATGATGGGGGGTGTGACAATGATGGATGATGAGGAAACCCAGTACGGATGTTTGAAAGAGTAGGGGGATTCGTAAAATAGCGCGTGTTTGTAATTGTACAAGCGGTATAATCGCTTTTTCTGGAAGATGACAGGCTAATAAATCAGCGATCGCACTAATGGTTTCAGGGGCTTCATATTTGTCGAGTCCGACACTGGAGAGCGATAATTCTTGCGTTGAGAAAATCTCTTGTTTTTTCGCTTCAAGTCGAATCGTTCCATCAGATGAATAGAGGATCACACGATCAGCTTGAGTAATGTGGCGAGTTTGAGTGAGAATTGTTTCTAAAGAAAGATTCAATGATGGAAATTGAGTGATTTGCTCAACAAGTTGTGTCCACTGCTCTTGTTTTTGTAACCTATCCTGTAGACTTTCGAGTTGTTGCAAAGCTTGATTGGTGGTTAAAAGACGTTTCACTCGTTGTGATAATACTGCCCAATGAATCGGTTTTGTGATATAGTCTACCGCCCCTGCATTAAAGGCTTGATCGATCGAATCTTGATCATCAAGTGCAGTAATCATCAGAATGGGGATTTGTTCGCCGTTGTCATTTTTACGCAATTCCTGACAACACGTAAAGCCATCCATTTCGGGCATGACAGCATCTAGTAAGATCATATTCGGATGATAGCGATGATATTCAATTAGACCTTGTTGACCATCTTTTGCTTCGATCACACGATATCCTTCCTCCTCCATCGCTACTTTTAACAGTGTGCGAGTTGCGCGATCGTCATCGACAATTAAAATTAAAGGAGTAGTATCAGTCGCGATGTCTTTCGTTTTCATGAGTTAAGATTAACTGATTCAGCTAGATTGAATCTTTGCTAGTTGTAGCTTAAGAGCCTTGCAGACTTGATTATACTCAGTTTCTAAAACTAAAAATTTTTCGTTAATTCCAATGAGGTTTCCTGAACGGGCAATTGTTTCAATTTCCTGACATAAAGATGCGAAAGATGTTGCCCCTAATTGTAGACTTGACGAGCGAAGGGCGTGAATCGCTTGCCAAAGAGTAGCAGAATCATTTTGACGAATTGAAGTAGCGATGACTTCTAGACGTAAAGTGGAATCTTCTATATAGTGATTGATTAACTCACTTAACAGTATTGGAGAGCGTTTACCTGCCATTGCTTGTAGAGAATCAAAGATTTTTTGATCTAAAAGCGATTTCTCGAAACTTAAAGGTTGAATTTGGCTTAAAATACGGCGTAATTCCTCTAAACGCACAGGTTTCGCCAAATAATCATCCATACCGACTTCTAAACATTTTTCTCGATCCCCTTGCATCGCGTCAGCAGTCATAGCGATAATTTTGGGACGATTTTCGGGCGAATAATCTTGCTGAAGACGAGCAGTGGTAGTGAAGCCATCCATTTCGGGCATTCTGACATCCATCAAAATCACATCATAGGTTTGACGATGCAATGCTTGTAATACTTCTAATCCATTACTCACCACATCCGCTAGATAACCTAATTTTTCTAATTGTAATCGGATCACTTCTTGATTAACAGTGACATCTTCGGCGACTAAAATGCGTAGCGGGTGGCTTTCTCCTAAACTCAAACGCTCTTGATTTCCTACCGATTGCGTGATTTTAATAGGTCTTTCGGTCAAAATTCGCACTAAAACTTCATATAGTTGTGCTTGTTGGATAGGTTTGGTCAATATCGCGGAAAATTTCAGTTTTTCGACTTGTTTAAAAAGTTCTGGCTTACTGAGAGAACTTAGCATAACAAGCGGAAGATCTTGATAATTGGCTTTTTGCCGAATTTTTTGCGCTAAGGTTAAGCCATCCATTTGAGGCATATTCAGATCAAGGATCGCTACATCAAAGCTGACACCCCGTTCTAGCCATTCTAAAGCGCGATAGCCAGATTCTACGGCACAGGTAAACATTCCCCAAGATTGAGCTTGTAGGGTCAAAATTTTCTGATTGGTGAGATTGTCATCAATGATTAATAAACGCTTACCCCCTAAAGTTTCTTCGGCACTCTGAGAATTAGCGGGTGAAGAACTTGGCGCGGCTTTAGCAATGACGGTACAGTAAAAAGTAGAGCCTTTCCCTTCAACGCTATGAACCCACATTTTACCGCCCATCATTTCGGTAAGACGTTTACTAATGACTAATCCTAACCCCGTTCCGCCATATTTACGAGAGGTAGAAGCGTCAATTTGGCTAAAGGATTGGAATAATCGATCCATACGATTTGTTGGGATGCCAATTCCAGTATCTTTGACGGCAAAACGAATTTCATACAATTCGGAGTCATGGTCTAAATTTTCTGGGTTTAGTTTAGCTGTGGCGTTGACGTAAACCACAACTTCGCCAGATTCAGTGAATTTTACGGCATTACTTAATAAATTGACCAGAATTTGTCGTAAACGGGTAACATCTCCAACGATCGCGGTAGGCGTTTGCGGTTCAATTAGATAAGCAAGTTCTAATTTTTTTTCTGAGGCTTCAGGAACAAATAAACGTAATGCTTCTTCTATACAAAGACCTAATTCAAAGGGTTGTTCTTCTAGTTCTAATTTACTAGCTTCAATTTTGGCAAAGTCGAGAATATTATTAATCATGGTCAATAGGTTTTCACTACTGCTACGAATAATGCTGACAAATTCTCTTTGTTGGCTACTGAGTTTAGTATCAATGAGTAAACCCGTCATACCTGTCACCGCATTGAGAGGAGTACGCAATTCATGACCAATCATGGCTAAGAAGCGACTTCTAGCTAAATTTTCGGCTTGTTCTTGCAAAATATCTGATGAAAGTGGAGTAATAGATTGCTCGATTTGCTGTTGTTGAAGAGAAAGTTGTGTCACCACCGATTGTAAATTAGACTCTAATTGACCCAGAGGATTATATTCATCTTCTAAAATGGGTTGAGTTAGATAAGGTTTACTGGTTTCATACGTCCAGTGAGCTAAATTTTGTAAGGGAGCATAAATTTCACGGTAGAAAATAATAAATAAGATAATGCCTAAACTCGTGCTAACAAAAAGAGATTTAAAAATGATAACTTGCATTTCATTAAAAATGTCTCTTTTTCCAGGTTCTACTGAATAACCTAGACGAATTTCGCCGAGATATCGCTGAGTATTGATGATTGGCCTACGGAATTCACGGATTTTACTATTGTTTTTGAGAGAGTTGACGATACTAAGTACATCTAAGTTTTGATAATCTTGATCTTGAAATGTAATGTTAAAATACCCAGGATTGAGAAAACTACTTAAGACTTTTCCTTGATTATCAATGACGATCGTATATACTAAATTAGCATCAGCACTCGTCTGACGTAAAAGCTGAATATAAGCCACATCCTCAAACTTTAAATCTGACTCTTGGGTGATGGTACTCAAAAAATTTCCGACTTCTTCTACTCTTTGTTCTAAGTTAGTTATTTTTTGTGTATAGTTCCAGCCTGCTTGTATTGATCCAAGAACGATTTGACTTCCTACTATTAATATACTGGTTAACCCCAAATAGCGAAAAGCCAGATTACTCGCCAATTGATGTAGCTTCGTTTTTTTATTCTTCATATTTTTATCGTCGTGCGGGTTAGGATGTGCGTCCTCCTAGCTTTACAAGAGAAAAGCTAATTTAACTTAATATCTTGAGTGAGTAGTATCATATTAATCTAATATTTGTATACATAGGGTTGTCACCTTATAAATTTTGATTAAACAAATCTTATCCTTGGAAGATTTTAAATTACTTTTCAAAATGAGGCAAAGCAATTTTACTATATTTATCGTGCTTTTTATAAAGAATCTAGACAAGAAATTCAAAAATTGTTTTTTTCTTAACACAAATAAATTGTCAGTAGTTTGTAAACTAACTTAATATAGAGTTTAAGTCAAAACGTATTACAAAGCTACGATTTAGCTCACACACCGACTGTGTTTTCGGTCTTAGATTAAAAATAATTTAAAATTAAGATTGAATCGTCACCTATTTATTTTTGATTCATCTTCACTCAAGCACAACGTTTAGGTAAATACAACTCATGGCTAAACGCTCTCTCAAATCTACGCCACTCGGTATGATTAAGGCTAAGGAGGCATTTGACAATAAAGGCTGGACTCAGGAGGATTTAGCCTCAGAAGTCGGTTTATCTAGCCGTCAATCGATTTGGAAGTTTTTTACGGGTCGTCCGATTGAGCGTTATTTATATAAAGAAATTTGTTTTAAACTTGATCTCAACTGGGAAGAAATAGCAGATTTACCAGACGAACAGCGTTTATCTTTACTGATGTTGGCTAAAGAAACTGTGGATGTGAATGCTGGTCTTGAAAGTTTGGTCAAGTTTTTACGCTCTCAACTCAAAGAGCAAATTATAGCCCAATGTAATATCCTGCAATCCGCTTTTGATTCAACTCAACCGCTTTTAGAACAAATTTATGTACTGATTAATATTTTACCTCAACCCAGTAATCAAAGATGGCTAGAAATCTCTGATCTACAAGATAATCATTCTGTACACCGATTTTTAAAGTCGGTGCCTGCGAATGACTCGATTTATACGAGTCAATCAACTTTGTTTCGTCCTAATTTGGCTTCAAATATTCAAGAATCGCTCCCCAGTCTTGAAATGATTAGTCAACACGACAAAATGATTATTTTAGGTAAACCAGGCGCAGGTAAAACAACTTTTTTACAATATCTAGCTTTACAATGTATTCAGGAACTTTATCAATCAGAATTAGTTCCGATTTTTATTCAATTAAGAAGTCTTGATTTAGACATCGCTGAGGGACAAGAATGGAGTTTAGTTAATTGTTTAGTTCAGCTTGGTCATCGTTATACTTTAAGTCAAGAACAAATGATGATTTTAGTTGAACAGGGAAAATTTTTAGTGTTGCTTGATGGTTTTGATGAATTGAGCGATTCTGAAAGCGAGTTAATTTTTAAGGAAATCAGTCAGTTTGCCAAACGTTATTATAAAAATGTCATTTATTTAACCAGTAGAAGTGGTGTTCAAAAATATCATTTTCAAGGTTTTAATTATGTAGAAATTTCTGATTTTAATGCAGAGCAAATTAAAGAGTTTTCTAAAAAATGGTTTGTGGCAACGGCAACAAATAAAGCCGAAGGATTAAGAAAAGCAGAACAGTTTATTGAGCAGTTAGAGAAAGCGAATAATCAACCCATTCGAGATTTAGGCGTAACTCCTATTTTACTAAATTTAATTTGTTCAGTATTTAAAGAAAAAGCGAGTTTTCCGACTAAAAGAGCTAAACTTTATCAAGCGGGTTTAGATATTCTTTTACAGAAATGGGATCAAGCAAGAGGAATTCAACGAGATCAGATTTATCGTTATCTTTCTTTAGCTGACAAAATTAAGTTACTTAGTCAAATTGCCGCTACTACTTTTGAACAAAATAATTATTTCTTTGAAAGTAGCGATATTTTATATCTAATTGAAGATTATTTGAAAACTTTACCAAATGTTAAAAGTGATTCTGAAACGCTATGGCTTGATAGTGAAGCAGTTTTAAAAGCAATTGAATTTCAACATGGCTTATTAGTTGAGAGAGCAAAAGATATCTATTCATTTTCTCATTTAACTTTTCAAGAATATCTAACGGCTAGAAAAATTGTGGCTAATCATACGCCCCATATCTTACAGCAAGAGTTATCAAATTTAGCAACTTATACTTATGATTTTCGTTGGCGAGAAGTAATTTTACTCACTGTCAGTATGTTACCGAATGCTGATTTTATTCTTCATGAAATGCGACGACAAATCGATGTTTTAATTAAACAAGACAAGACTTTACAAGAATTTTTAACCATTATTGCAGAAAAAGTGAAATTGCTTCAAACTCCTTATCGTGCTGCTGCGGTACGAGCTTTTTATTTTACTTTATTTCAGAATCGAGATTACAATTTAGCTATCTCATTAGATGTGAGATTTGCCAGTTTAGATAATTTACCAGAAACGATTAATTTAGATTTAACTTTAGTTCGTGCGTTAACAGATAGTTTAACTCTTCTCAAAAGCCCAGAGTTAAATATGAAAAAGTTTTTAAACTTTTATTTTTCTTTAGATATTGAGAAAAAATTTGTTTTAGAGCCTGATTTCAAAGAAGCACTACAAAGTTTAAAAAGTGAACTTCCTAATTTAGAAAATAAAAAAGAAATTCAAGCTTGGCTCGAAAATAATGGACAAGAATGGGTCGAAAAATTACGCCATTTCTTGTGGCAATATCGTCAGCTTGGCTATGATTTAACTTTATCTTCTTCTCAAAAACAATGGCAACAATACTATCGAGCAAATCAGTTTTTAGTCGAGTGTCTTCAAAGTGATTGTCAAATGACTAAAGGTGTTCGTGAATTAATTGAAGATTCTTTATTGTTGCCTTCTGAAACTAAATAATGAGCATTTTTATTTTAAGAATTTCCACTACCTAAGATGAATAAGCTGATTAATGTACCACTATTCCATAGACTATGTAAAAGCATTGAAGATAATAAGTTTTTAGAACGAGTATAGACAAATCCAAGAACGATACCTAACGTCGCTAGAGGCAACACTTCAGATAAATTGAGATGTGCTAAGGCAAAAATTAAGCTACTAACTACAATTGCACCCCACACAGGCAAATAACGAGTTAAAGAAGGAAGTAAAAAGCCTCTAAAAATGACTTCTTCAAAGAAAGGTGCTGCTACAGATGCGGTGATAAAAAAGATAATTAGAGCGATTTTATCCTGTGATTCTAAGGCTAATAATAACAGTGGGTTACTACCTCCTTTTCCTTGCCAAATTTGTTGATTCACTAAAGAGATAATAACCACTAATGGGAAAGCGACAAAATACCCACCTAAACCCCATAAAATCCAATTACTGAATACATTTAGTTTAAACCAATTTTTCGGTAAAGGAAAAAAGGGTTTAATCGAGAAATATAAAACGAGAATCCCCGTAATTGCCATTGTTAAATAACTAACTAAAACATAAACGGCTTTGTAACGTAAATCTAAGGTAGCAACACTTAGTTTAAATGTGCTTCCAACAATACCAAAAGCAACGGGTAATATAATTTGTCCAATCAAGAAAAAGCCTGCAATTAAAACACTCCAAATAACCTCCCAATCCCAGGGAGTTTCCCATACTAAATCATTGTTAACTGCTAAAATTGCTGATTTTCCTTTAAAAAATCGCTGAATAATTAGTATTACTAAAATACCGATTCCTAATAAACCACTCAGAATCGGTATCCCTCCGACTAAAGTAAGTTTAATCATTGCTTGATTAGCAAGTTCAGCTTCTTGATTTTGTAAACTTAATAACTCGGTTTGGCGATTTTCAATTTGATATAGCTGGGATAATGCTTGATTGCGAAACCATCCTCTTAGATTCGTTTTAATGACTGTCTCGCTATTGTCTAAAACTTGCGGAGGTTGAGTCCATAATCCTTTCAAAACGGTAGCTGTTTCGATGATATTAGATTGAATGGTTTCATCCTGTGATTGCTTGATAATCTTATCCCAAATGTTAATTGCTTCTGCTGTATTTCCTTGTTTAGCTTCAATTAATCCTAAGCTAACGTCAACTTTTTTTAAGAAAACTTTGTCTTGAGTTATTTGTTTTGAAATTTCTTTTTGCTCTGAATTGACATTGAGTTTAGTTTTGTTAAGAAGATTATCGCTGCTATCTGTTTTAACTGAATTGCTCGCAATTTTAATATTGTCTTGAGTGAGTTTTTTGACTTCTTGATATTGACTTTTTGCTGTATCGTAGGGATTAGCTCCTAATAAAACATTTTGAGCAGAACCTAAATCTGCTGTCCCTTCTGATTCGGCAGCTTGTAAAATTAAATTAGTTTGATAAAGTTGTAAATTAGATTGTACTTGAGGCTGATTGACACTACTCACTAAAGCTAATATGACGGGGAATAGTGAAATAATGGTAACGATAACAATCAATATTTTTTTAATGGTCATGTATCGATGAATAGAACTCTCTTTTTATCATACTAAGCTTTTTATGAAAAAGAAAGTTATCTCTTTTAGATTAAATTTTTTATCTAGCCTTAGAACAATCATAAGCGATAATTTGTCGAACATCTTGCATCATTTGAGCAAAGTTTGTGGAAGTAAAAATAGGAACATGAATAAACAATGCTTTCCGTGTTGAAGACGTATTTTGTAGATGGCTTAAAACGTGGTAATATAAACCCTCACAAACAAATTGTCCCGCATCATGACTAATACTGGTATAAGAAAGTTGATTCACCAATTGCGGTAAATTGACAGTCGTAAAAAGTTTTTGATTATTGCCTCTTGCATTTGATTCTAGCGTAAGATGGTAGCGACGTTCTGCCATGCCACAACAAATAATCAATTCTGGATTAAGTTGTTCAATTGCTTTAATAACCCTTTCACTGGCTCTTGGAATTTCGACGGGTAACTGTCGTACAAAATGCCAATTTTGAGCTAAGAAATTTCTTTGCAGTTGAATCAACAGATCATCAGAAGCGTTAGACGATTGATGGGATAACCAAGTATCAAAAGAAGTTAAAAGAATTTTTGAACTCATTTTCAGCGAATTAAAAAAATTCTTGGACAAATTTGAGTACAATAAAAGTAAATCATTACACTAACTGCTTTCAATGTCGATTATTGCTGTCATAGATTATGATATGGGAAATTTACATTCTGCTTGTAAGGGAATTCAAAAAGCAGGTGGCACTCCTAAGATCACAGACTCCCCACGAGAAATAGCGTTAGCTGATGCAGTAATTTTACCTGGCGTTGGTTCTTTTGATCCTGCGGTACAACAAATTAGAGCGCGTCACCTCGAAAAACCGATTCAAGATGCGATTTCTAGTGGCAAACCCTTTTTAGGAATTTGTCTGGGTTTACAAATTCTCTTTGATGCTTCAGAAGAAGGCACAGAAGCGGGTTTAGGAATTATACCAGGAATTGTCCGCCGTTTTCGTTCTGAACCGAATGTCACGATTCCTCATATGGGTTGGAATCAACTCGAAATAACTCAACCCTCATTACCCTTGTGGCAAGAGTTACCTGATCATCCCTATGTTTATTTCGTACACTCGTACTATGTTGAACCGAGTAATCCGAGTGTGAATGCGGCAATGGTGACACACGGATCGCAAACGGTAACAGCAGCGATCGCACGTGATAATGTCGTCGCGGTACAATTTCACCCCGAGAAATCAGCCGCTAGTGGTTTAAAAATTCTGTCTAATTTTGTGAGTCAAATTCGAGAAAAAGTTGCTGTTTAGTCAATGATTAAGTTTTATTCATCAATCACTGCATTACGATCGAGTAATAAAAGATTTCGTAGTTGATCGGTATCTAATTCAGTCAGCCAATTTTCGCCCGCATCAACTGTTTGCTCGGCTAACTGTTTTTTGCTTTCGATCATGTCATTAATTTTTTCTTCTAGTGTACCAGTACAGACAAATTTGTGTACCTGAACATTACGTTTTTGTCCAATCCGAAACGCTCGATCTGTTGCTTGATTTTCTACCGCAGGATTCCACCATCGATCAATATGAAAAACATGATTAGCGCGGGTTAAGTTTAAACCTGTGCCACCTGCTTTTAATGATAGGATAAATAAGGGTGGGCCATTAGGATCATTTTGAAAGCGATCTATCATTTCTTGTCGTTGTTTCTGGGGAATTTGTCCGTATAAAAAGAGAACTTCTCTACCTAATGTATGAGATAAATAAGCTTGCATCAGCTTACCCCATTCCGAAAACTGAGTAAAAATAAGAGCGCGATCCCCTTCTGTTAATAATTCTTCTAACATTTCTACTAGACGTAATAGTTTACCCGATCTTTGGGCTGAATTTACGTGATCTTCTTTTAAAAAGTGCGACGGATGATTACAAATTTGTTTGAGTTTTACTAGAAGACTTAGAATTAAACCGCGTCGTTGAATTCCCGATTTTTCTTCTATTTCTAATAAAGAGCGATCCACGAGGGTTTGATATAAGTTCGCTTGTTCTTCAGATAAGCCGCAAAAGACATTCATTTCCTGTTTTTCGGGTAAATCTTGAATAATTTCTTGATCGGTTTTGAGACGACGTAAAATAAAAGGACGAACGAGCGATCGTAATATTTTCAGTGATTCGCGATCGCCATATTTTTCAATCGGAATAGCAAACCGACGCTGAAAAAAGGATTGATTTCCTAAAAAACCTGGATTTAAAAAATCTAAAATTGACCAAAGTTCAGCTAAACGATTTTCGACTGGAGTTCCCGTTAAAGCAATCTTAAAATCTGCTTTTATATTGCGTACTGCTTGTGCTTGTTTTGCTTGTGGATTTTTAATATTTTGTGCTTCATCTAAAACAATTCCTTGCCATTCAACTTGGGCTAATGTTTCAGCATCACGATAGACTAAAGGATAGCTAGTAATAACTAAAGTTTTATCTTGAATTTCTCTAACAAAAGCTTTTCCTTTTTTGCGTTGATTTCCCTGATGAATAATCGTTGAAAGTGTGGGCGCAAATTTATGTACTTCCCTTTCCCAGTTATTAACGACAGAAGTTGGACAAACAACTAAAGTCGGTTTAACTAACATTTCCTGAGCCTTTAAATTGAGTAAAAAACCAATTAGCTGCGGCGTTTTTCCTAATCCCATGTCGTCTGCTAGACACGCCCCTAAACCCCATTTTTCAAGAAACGCCAGCCAACCTACACCTCTGGCTTGATAGGGTCGTAATTCCCCTTTAAAACCTATTGGTTTTTCAATCGGTTCAATCGATTGATTATCCATTAAATTGTTAATTAAATTTTTTAAAACGCCTGATGCTTCAAAATCAACCACGGGCAATTTAGCAATCACATTACTATCACCCATACTCATTCGTAGAGCATCTTCTACTGATAAATTAATCGTTTCGTAGGTCTGATTTAAAATTTCTTGTGCCGCTTTAACATCAGTTGGCTGTAGCATTAACCATTGATCATCAACTTTAACAATTGGTGAACGTTGTTGCAGTAATTTTTCTAAATCTTGACGAGAAATCACTTCATCACCCGCCATGACTTTTAAATTATAATTCAATAAACTTTTTAAGCTTAAACGTTCGCCTTTTTTAGGAGTAACTTCGGCTTCTATTTTAATCCCTAGACGTTGTTCGTTATTTCCTAAAGCTAACCCTTCTGGTAAGCTTACACCTAAGCCATTATCCTGTAGTTGCCAGGCAATTGATTTAATAAATTGATAAACTTGAATCGGATCAACTTCGCATTTAGTCGGTTGACTTTCTAATAAACTTTTTGCAATAGGTTCATAAAGACGTGATGCTAAACCCAAACCTTTAAGTAAGGTTTCTTGCGGTTGATTTACCTCTCTACCGTTAAAGTTAAAAGTATTGCTATTATTTTGCCAAATTAAATTAGAATCTAGCAAAAAATTGGCATTATCTAAAGCTTGCAAATAATAATTTAACGTCCAGTTAGCATCCCCATAATTAATAATCTCAGGTGAAGGGGGTTCTAGGACAAAACAGACTCTAAACTGATTTTGTCCTAACTGTTGATTATCAGGTGTTACTAAATAATCTTGAATTGGTAAAGTCCAGTTATCTAGAGCATGGTTTAATCTTTTAATATAATTTTCTGAAACTTGAATTTGTGAAGAATTTTGAGTCAGAGATTGTAGCCAAGGTAAAACCTCTAAGTTTTTGGGCAATTGGGACGGAATTTCTATCATTTGACAGATTTTCGCATCTAAAATATTTCTTAAAAAACTTAAGAGAACTTCTTGAGCATCCTGTGATTGTTCTAAAGAATAGGCTAGACAACTCGAAGGCATTCGTGAAGTCAATTTAGCTAAACGTGCTTGATCAACAGTGCTATCTAATAAAGGATACCAAGAACTACTCAGATTTTCTTCGGTTTGAGTTAAACCACCAGGTAAATATTTTCCTCTAGCTAATAAATCTAAAATCCACCGATAGACATGACTCCAATACCGTAAATCATCCCCTAAATAAGAAATTTCTCCTAATGGAACTTGAGCCAAAAAATCAACGGTTTCTAATGGGTTTAATATTCTTCCGACAACTTGCCAAGACTGTAGAACAAAAACGGTTTTACTAAACGCTTCTTCCCCTAACTGACTCGATAATAAGGGTAAAGTATATTTTTTTCGAGACGGTTTATAACTCGGTAAAGTAACATTAACAATTTTTTCGCTTCCTAACTTCTGCACATCGAATGATTGAAGTTGCAAAAATGAAAGTAATTCTGGAGTTGTTAAATTAAAAGGATGCTCAGGGCTTGAAGAAAGCGTTTCTGTGTCTACAGTGCGCCAGACTTCTCCCCAAATGAAAAAAGAATGATTTTCAATCCAACTACCGTGTAGAGTAGACATTCTGTGTAATAAAATCCTTAATGATTTTCGACTCTAAATGAATAAATCGCGAAAACTTTTGGGTACTCTTCTAATAGAAACCTTACTAAAGCTGTTGATTGGGCAATTGATCAGCAATAGCGTCCATTCCCAACGACTAGGGAATCGAGTAACTATCCTGTATTGTAGTTGACCTTTTCCTTTTTCTCAAGGTTCTTTCACAGTAGCAATATAAGTATAAATTATGAAGCTAATCTTAATCACTCTTGCTTTTTTGATGCCCTTTAGTTTAGGAATGGCAGCACAAGCCGAAAACATAGAACATTTGAATCAACTTCTTTCTACCAAAAAATGTCCAAAATGTGACTTAAGTGGTTCGGGTTTAGTGATGGCTAACCTCGCGGGGGCGGATCTCTCTGGGGCGAATTTGAGTGGGGCTAACTTGAGTCAAGCGAATCTCAGTGGGGCGAATTTGAGTGGGGCTAACCTTAATGGCGCATCTTTACACGGTGCTAATCTTGTGGGGGCTAACTTCACGGGGGCGTTATTTAATGGTACAGATTTAAGAAATACTTACCTCGTCAATGCAAATTTCACGGGAGTGAACATCAGTACATCCTATTTTCGCGGGGCTATGGGCATTCCCCTAAGTGCAGGGACACCCGATAGCTTTTATGCTTTGGGACTTTTGGAAGCAAAATCAGGTAATCATCGTGTTGCTGTTGAAAATTATAATAAAGCCTTGACAATTAATCAAAATTATGCACCTGCATTTTTAGCGCGTGGCATTTCCTACTATCGCATGGGTAATGAGTCACAAGCAGAAAAAGATGCTCAAATGGCGGCGTTATTATTTGAAGAACAGCAAAACCCACAAGGTTTACAAGCATCGGATGACTTTTTACAAGGAATGGTGGCGATGCGAGAGGCATTAAAACCCGATGAGGGAGTCAGCAAAATGGATCAGATAGTGCAGTCGGTTGGCGGTATCTTGATTCAGTTGGCACAATTTGCCTTTTTTGCTCTGTAGTGGGTTTTGGAATTCTAGATTTAGATCAAATCCCCTATGAATACACCTCTTAAAATGATATAGGGATTTGATTTCCAAATCCTTATGCAAACTGGGTAGGGGAACCAAACCCCTACGATTTATTAAAAGATCGCAATTTATTCACAAAAATCTTAACGAACAGGTTCATAAATCGCAATGATATTTTGTTCGGGGTTATACACCTCAACCCTTTTAAGAGCTTCATTACTAATCGTTTGTAAGCTTTTTTCCAATTTAGAAATATGATTGAGTAAACTGACTTGAGTGGGTACACTGGTTTGTGCTTTGGCTTGGGAAGCTGTATACCAAACCTGTTTAACATAAGACTCAGTTAAATTAACTTTAATCTGGGCTTGACTGATTTGATAATCACAAATTTTTTGCGGTTTTTTACAAATCGTTTCTAAATTTTGACGTAAACGTTGAAGCTGTGTCGCCTCTTTTAAATTGATTTCGGCTTGCTGGAGAAAAACAGTATAGGATGATAGCAGAGGTTGAGCCAGACTATATTGAAACGTATTGATCTGAATTTGTTTAAGAGAGGTAATCGCATTACGCCAGGCAGTAACCGCAGATGTCCATTGTTGAATAGTAGCTGCTTTTTGAGCTTGTTCAGCTTGTTGGATGGCTTGACGATATAAGTCTGTTGCGGTGGCTTCAATCGTTTTGCGGGCGGTGGCGTTCACCAATTGAGTCGTATAAATATTGATTAAATTTTGAGCCTCTTTTGCTGCAACTGTACCCGATGGAATAGCCTGTAAACTTTTAATAGCAGTTTGCCAAGTATTTTCGACTAATTGCCAATCAGCTAAAGATTGTGCTGCTTTTTGTCGAAGTAAAGCTATTTTTGCCGTTTCATGAGCAGTTTTAAGATGATCGCTGGCTTGCTCATTAGCTTGGATCTGTTGTTCAATTTGCTTTGAATTCTCCTGATACTGTCTGAGTTTGACTTGAGCATAAAAATAATAAGGACTATTGCTAGGCAGTTTTTTTAAAAAAGCAATAGCATTTTCCCATTCGAGTCGAACCGTTTGCCATTGGGCAGGAGAAAGGGGAGGGTTTGCCAAAGATGCGGCTTTTGTCGAATGACTTAACGCTTTGGATAAATCTTCAAGATGGAGGGAATATTGCTGATAGGTTTCTAGAAGTTGCCGTGCTTGAGTATGATATTGCGACCAAACGGGAATATTTTCAAGTAAATTAAAGGATTTAGCTAATTCTTGTTGTGCTTGTTCGATATTTTGTGGCGTTGCCGTTAAATTAACTGAATTAACCGCATTTTGAGCCATACTTTCGGCTCTCTTTAAACTCGGACAACTGTCTAACACACAGGGACGAGATAACCCATACAAAACCCCCAACGATAGGATTAATCCTAATCCAATTCCCAAAGGTTTTAGCCAGAGCGATCGCTGTTCAAGATTAATTAATTTAGCTTGACGTTCGTTAACCTTTAGATACAACTCCATCGGATAAGATGAGATTTGATCCTCCTCAGACAAAATTTGTTTAAGCTGAAAGAGGAGATCTTTTGTATGGAGCGTCATAACTTCAGGTAAATGAACCAAAATAACTAAGGTTTTTTCCCTCAAGAAACAATTAACCTGTAGTGAATTGATCTCGGGGAATTCTACCTGTAAGCGTTGTTGCAAATAACGTTCCAAGTCTTTAAAATCAAACGAATCATGAGTAGACTTTAACATGAACCACACTCCTCATCTATCAGAACAAGTCATTTTAATTACGGGTGCATCGGCAGGAATTGGAACTGCTTTGGCACTGATGTTAGCTACGCGCTATCCAGGAATTCGGCTTGCCCTAACCGCTAGACGAGAACATAAACTAGAAGAAATAGCCGCTTCATGTCGTCAAGTTGGTGCTGAGGTTTTAGTAATAACCACAGATATGACAAATGCTGAACAAGTCGCAGCTTTGAGCCGAGGAGTGTGGGACAAATGGGGCCGAGTTGATGCTGTCGTCAATAACGCAGGTTATGGACAAATGGGGCCAATTGAACTTATGCCTATCACAGCAGCTAAAGAACAATTCGACGTTAATTTTTTTGCTCCTTTGATTTTAACGCAAAGCCTGATCCCCTTGATGCGTTCTCAAGGTGGCGGCAGAATCGTCAATATTAGCTCATTAGGCGGGCGGATGGCATTTCCTGCAGGGGGGCTATATAGTTCCTCTAAATTCGCTCTAGAAGCCTTGAGCGATGTGCTGAGGATGGAATTAAAAGCATTTAATATTAAAGTTAGTGTGGTGATTCCAGGCCCAGTAATTACCGAATTTTTCCAAGTGGCATGGGAAAAAGTGCAAAAAACCGCACCCGAACACGAAAAATCGATTTATCAGCCTGCATTTGCCAAAATAGAAGCGATCGATCAACAATTACAATTATTAGGATGGACACCAGAAAGAGTCGCGCAAGTCATTGTCAAAGCGTTAAATGATCCGCGTCCGCGTCCTCGTTATTATGCAGCAACAGGGGCGAGTATCTTTGTTCCAATGATGACTAAAATTATGCCAACCTGGTTTACGGATGCCTTTTGGAGGCGTTTTTATGGCATCGATCAAGTTGAGAAAGCTTTAAAAATGTCTACAAATAAGGAATCGTTTTAAGTATGGAATTATTGGAGTATCAAGCTAAAGAATTATTTCAACAAGTGGGAATTCCTATTCTACCCTCGCAAGCGATCGCAAATCCCAGTCAACTGAAACGGTTACAAATTCCTTATCCTGTGGTCTTAAAATCCCAAGTTCGGGCAGGAGGACGCGGCAAAGCAGGAGGAGTAAGATTTGCAGCTAATACCATTGATGCGATCGCGGCGGCTCATGCTATTTTTAGTTTACCCATTGGGGGCGAATATCCCGAAGTTTTATTAGCAGAAGCCCGTTATCGTGCCATTGAAGAATTTTTCCTCGCTGTTGTTTTAGATTATCAGTTACAAAAACCCGTTTTACTGGGTTCTATTAAAGGGGGAATGGATGTCGAAACTCTTTTACAAAATACCCATAAAGTCTTTATTGATGAACAGTTTGCCCCCTTTCATGCCCGAAAATTAGCCGTAAAAATGGGTCTAAAAGGATCATTATTACAATCAGTGAGTGTCATTCTAGAAAAAATGTATGATTTGTTTAAGAGTAAAGACTTAAACATTGTAGAAATCAATCCTTTGGGAATTAATGCCGAAGGACAAGTCATGGCATTAGATGGCAAAATTACAGTTGATGATCATGCTCTGAGTCGTCACCCAGATTTATTACAATTAATTTCTTCTCCAGAAAAAAACTTAAAACCCGATCCTTCGTTAAATTGGCTTTGTCCTAAACCCAGACCTGGTAAGATTGCTGTAATTTGTAATAGTTATGGTTTAGCCTTAAATACTTGGGATCTACTGATTCAAGAACAGGGTAAACCCTCATGCTGTCTAATTCTCGATGAATCTCATCTTAGTTTATCAGTAGGCGAACAACTCAAAGCTGGTTTAGAAACACTTTTTAGCTATCTAGAAATTAACGTGATTCTCGTTAATATTTTGGGAAGTCCTTCAATTACACAAGCAGTAACCCAAGGCATTATCGAGCAATTTTCTTCTGTGGGCCAAAGTAATCCTAAAAATCAAGGTGATGATCGAATGCTTCGAGGAACCAGCATTGCAGCCTTAACTCAAGAAAGAATGTCTCGATCCAATCAAATTAAATTACATCGTCAACCCCCTCAATTGATTCTACGCTTAAATTATGAAGGAGATGAGACAGCCGATTTAGAAAAATTAAGTTCATTGGGCATTCATTGGCAAAATTCAACCGAAAATGCAGTTAAACAAGCCATTAATTTAAGCCAAAAATAGGATTAAAAACAAAATTTATGAAGTGGTCTAGTGAAAGTAAAATATTAATTCAAGGTATTACGACGGAGATGGGGTCATCTTATGGAACTCGCATGAAAGCCTATGGTACCAATATTGTAGCGGGTACAAGTGTTGGGAGTGGCGGAGAGTCGATCAATGAGATTCCGATTTTTGATTTAGTCGAAGAAGCGATCGCACAAGTCGGCGAAGTGGAAACCTCCCTCATTTTTGGCAGTCCCTATCAAGTCCTAGATGCAGCCTACGAAGCGATTGCCGCAAATATTAAACAACTGATTCTCATTTCTCGCGGGGTTCCTCCTCTAGATATGGTGAAGTTACTTAAAAGAGCGCAACAAACCAATACATTTATACTAGGTTCAGGAAGTCAGGGTTTAATGATTCCTTCTAAAGTTTGGTTAGGCATTAGTGAACCGTTTTGTTATACTCCAGGGCGTGTCGGGATTGTCAGTCGTAGCGATCGCCTTACTGATGAAATTGCCCTCAATCTAACACAAGCGGGTTTAGGTCAATCAATTGCTGTTAGTTTAGGAACTGATACAATGATTGGTTCTAGTTTTGAACAATGGTTACAAATCTTAGAAGAAGATGAGGAAACCGATGCGATCGTTTTAGTCGGACATCCCCAGGGAAGCGCGGAAATAAGTGCCGCAGAATACATCGCTTCAACCATTGAAAAACCTGTAATTGTTCATCTAGCAGGACTGTATACACCCATTGATAAAAAATTTGATGATGCAATGAGTATTATGGCGAATCAGTTATCTTATACTGATGCTAAACCCAGTCCCGAACAGCAAACGTTACTCCGCTTTCAAGAAGCAGAAGCGCAAATTGCAGATCGAGTATCTGATATTCCCGAATGGATTAAACTGGTACTACAAAATTAATACAATTCAATCTGTGAATCGTCGCCAATCATAAAACGAACGGCTTTCGGGTGATGGGGGGTTAAGCTCAGTTTAGCGCGTTGTCCAATCACACTATCAATAATGCGATCGTCAATGCCTAAAATTTGAGCCTCTTTTAAAATCACACTATGTTCAACATCCGTCGCTTGGAGAGTCACCCGATCAGCGACACTGGTATAGGGGCCAATAAAACAATTTTCGATCTGGCAATCTTCACCAATGATTACAGGGCCTCTAATGGTACTATTGATAATTTTAGTGCCTTTACCGATCGCCACTCGTCCGATAATCTGACTGTTGTCTTTTTCGCCATTATTTTCTGAGACTAAACAGGTATCTAAAATAATACGATTTGCTTCGAGTAGATCATCTTTTTTTCCTGTATCTAACCACCAACCGTATAACTGCAATGCTTCTACTGACTGTTGTTGATTGATTAATTCCTGTATTGCATCAGTAATTTCTAATTCACCTCTAGCAGATGGTTTAATACAAGAAATCGCATGATGGATCGCACTCGAAAAGAAATAAATCCCCACTAATGCTAAATTAGACATCGGATTTTTCGGTTTTTCGACTAACTGTAAAACTCGACCCTTGTCATCGACTTGAGCGACCCCGAAAGCTGACGGATTCGAGACAGTCCGTAATAAAATAAGAGCATGAAGCTGTTGAGTTTTAAATGAGTCTAAAAACGGATTAAGATCATCTTGAATCAGGTTATCACCCAAATACATGACAAACGGAGAATCCCCTAAAAACGGTTGGGCAATTTTCACCGCATGGGCTAGACCAAGGGGCTGATCTTGGGGAATATAAGTAATATTGGCCCCAAAGCGATCCCCATCTCCCGTTTTAATTTTAATTTCTTCCCCAGTTTCGGGACTAATAATAATCCCAATATCCGTAATTCCTGCTGCTACTAAAGATTCTATTCCATACCATAAAATTGGTTTATTTGCAACTGGTACTAATTGTTTGGCACCCGTATAAGTGAGAGGACGTAAACGAGTTCCTTTACCACCAGAGAGAATTAAAGCTTTCATGAAGTCACCGAATGAAGTTGTTTAAGCATTTGTTTAAGAGAGTCTCGCCAATAGGGGGGATAGGTTCCTAGAATAGGTGTAATTTTTTGATTCCCTAGAACTGAATAGGCAGGACGTTTCGCTGGTGTAGGATATTGATCAGTGGTAATGGGAATGACTTGTTTAACATTTAGCGGAAATCCCATTAGTCTAGCTTCATCAAAGATCGCCTGTGCAAAATCATACCAACTGACGGCCCCACTATTAGTAAAGTGATAGATCCCAGGTGTGGCTGAATTTAAGAGTAAAAGAGCGATCGCATCAGCTATATCTTTAGCCCAGGTTGGACATCCTACTTGATCAACCACTACTTTTAATTCTTCCCGTTCTTTGCCCACTCGTAACATTGTTTTAACAAAATTGCCTTTTCCATAAGTTCCATAAACCCAAGCAGTCCTTAAAATTATCGAATTACCTCCGACTTGTAAAATCGAATTTTCTCCCATTAGTTTAGAATTGCCATAAGACCCTAATGGATTCGTGGGATCGGTTTCTAAATAAGGTGTGTTTTGTTGTCCATCAAACACATAATCCGTTGAGATATGAAGAAATGTTGCGCCTAGTTTGTCCGCTTCTTCTGCCATAATTTGAGGTGCAGTTCCATTGATCGCATTGGCTAATTCAATTTCAGATTCAGCCTTATCAACTGCGGTATAAGCAGCCGCATTGACGATACAATTGGGTTTAGTTTCATAGATGATCTGACGGAGTTGATCACGATTCGATAAATCTAATTGATCCCGTCCGACTCCAATTACTTCCCCAAGTTCGGATAAAATGTATTGTAATTCTTGTCCGACTTGTCCCTGTGAACCAATCAATAAAATACGCTTCATGATTAAATAAAAATTTCAGCTTTTTCTAATGGTTGACCAACTTGATCTTTTTCGGATAAGATAGCCTCTCCAGTGATTGGCCAATCGATGCCAATTTTAGGATCATTCCAGAGTAAAGTGCGATCATATTGTGGGGCATAATAATTCGTCGTTTTATACAAAAAGTCGGCATAATCGGATAAAACTAGGAATCCATGAGCAAAACCAGGCGGAATCCAAAATTGTCGTTTATTTTCTTCACTTAATAAACAACCCACCCATTTACCAAAAGTCGGCGAACTTTCCCGAAGATCCACCGCAACATCAAAAACTTCACCCACACAGACACGGACTAATTTACCTTGGGGTTGTTGGATCTGATAGTGTAAACCTCTAAGGACATTTCTGCGGGAACGGGAATGATTATCTTGAACAAACTCTACATCTAGTCCAGTCTTCTCTTTAAAAGTTCTAATATTAAAACTTTCAAAAAAGAAACCTCGTTCATCCCCGTAGACTTGCGGTTCAATAATTAAAACGTCTGGAATATCAGTAGAAATAACCTTCATAAATAATTTAATGGATTGAGCCAATTTTGTAGGGTAGTGTATCACAAAGTCTGCTATAACCATTCAATCTGTTTAGCTTGTTCAGGTAGTTTCGCCTCTTTTTGTCCGATACTTCTTGCTTGAAATCCAATTAAATCAATGGGTGTTCTAATTACATCAATCCAATCGGCCCGACCAAGTAGTAATTTTATACTCTTTTTTGGGAGATCTTTGACCAGCCAACGACCCACCCCATAAACTAAATCTTGGGTGGTGCATTCCCGCATCAGTTGGACACCGTGTAATTCATGTAAATAGCGATTAGAAGAACCATAACGGCGAAATTGACTGCGAAAACTTTTAAAATTAGCACGGTGACGATGTTGAATAATAGCTTTAGGTGCGTATTCTAGTTTATAGTCTGTTTCGCGTAGAATTCGCCAACAAATATCCGCATCGCCCCCAGAGGTTAAATAGGGACGAAATAAACCCACTTTTTCTAGAATACTTTTCCGGATAGCGAGATTAGCAGTTTGACCATAGGGACAAAAAGGATGTTCTAACAAAAACTTTTGATTCATCATTTCTACTCGTTCTGCATATTGTTCTAGAAAACTATCCCCTTTTAAAGCGATTAATTCCCCTGCAACAAGACCAATTGATGAATTACTAAAGGGTTTAACCATTTCTTCAACCCAGTCGGGATACGGGCGACAGTCCATATCAGTAAAAACCAGTATTTCCCCATGAGATGCTTTAATCGCCGCATTTCGGGCTGCATAAGAACTCTGGATCTGTTTTTCGCTTAGATGATGAAATCTAAGACCTTCACGGTTGGCTTTTTCGACCGCAGTGGCTAAAATATCTGGACTGCGATCGCTACTATTATTATCGACTAAAAAATACTCGGTTTTTTCTTTTGGGTTAGTCTGTTGGGTTAAACAATCAAGTAAATCGGCTAAATCTTCTTCACCATTATAAATCGGGACAATTACCGATACAGTTGGCCAGTCAGATTGATCGTTTGGGTTAAAAGAACTCATTCTTGGCAAATGGGTTAAATGGATTAACACCCCTATTACTATAATCAATCCGACCAAAAATCAAGTATTCTGGCTCCATTTAATTTTATTAATCAACTTCATCGTGACTGCCAATATCGATAAAAACAGCTTTTCCTCATCCGTACAATTCTCTCATCGTATTCCAAGCTAAAGCTCGATAAATCTTTTAGTTTACCTTGCGGGTTTTCAGCTAGGCACGTTACTGACTCAGCATTCTGATAATTTCGTCATTGAGTTCCCGAAAAACATATCGTGGACTCACTTCATCAAGCATTTCGACAATCTGCTTTGTTTGAGCAACCGTGAGTTCTCTGTTGCCCGTCAATGACTCTAGCTTGACCCTAAGCACATGATCTCGGATCTCGTCCACAGAGGCTCTGTTAGCCACCAGATCAGCAACCATTTTACTCGATTTGGCAAATTGAATGAAATCTTTATTCAAAAGTTCGTAGGACAGTTCACCCTTCTTGTTCGTATAGGCTTTGACAATTGCCTCGTACTCAGCACTATCGACTGTAGCGAGTTCTTCTGGTGACTCTTCGGCTGTATCGACGGCTTCTTTGTCACCACTGAGTTTCACAGAGCCACGTCGAGAATAGGGCATCCCCGATGTCAGTTCGATCGCCTCTTGAAAGGCTTCAATTGGAAACATCTCTAGATTGGTATTTGCCGACGGTTCGGGGGTGCCTGTCCGTCGGTTGACTGTGGCTAGTCCAGGTTGGGATGTATCATAACGTAAAATGACAATCCCTGGTTTTCCATCCCTGAGCTTCTGGCGATAGGCGGCCGCCTCTAAGGTAGACAACTCAACGATTTTTGTTCTAATCACGATGGCACCTCCTAAAAATGAATAAAAATAATCTGAAATTCGATTGTTTCAGCTTCTATGATATTAAATCAATCTTTGACGTAAAATATACTCAGCGATCGCCAAATCGACAGGAGTTGTTACCTTTAAATTGGTTTCCTCACCTAAAACAATATTGACTCTTAAATCGCATTTTTCAAACAAAGCAGCATCATCGGTAACTTCCCAACCCAACTGACAACCTTTGTCATGAGATTGTTTGAGTAATTTTACATCAAATCCTTGGGGAGTTTGGGCGGCCCATAATTGACTTCGATCTGGAGTATCTAGAATTAAACCCTTTTCATCGACTATTTTAATCGTATCTTTAACAGGAATCGCCGCGATTAGTCCTTGATACGTTTCTAAAGCTTTGGCACAACGATCAAATAAATCGGGTGTCGCTAAACATCTGGCCCCATCATGAATTAAAACGTGTTCTGCTGATGTTGGTAGGGCTTTTAAGCCATTGTAAACGGATTCTTGACGGGTTGTGCCACCGAGGATTAATTCAACTGGTTTAGACAGAGATAAATCAGCAAGAATGCTTTGAAAATCAGCAAAATCTTCGTTTTGTCCGATGATGCCAATCCATTGTATAGCATCAGATTTTCCCGCAGCCAATAACGTCCAAAATAAAAGCGGTTTCTCAAGAAGGGGTAATAAAAGTTTATTACGCACGCTTCCCATTCGTGTCCCTTTTCCGGCGGCTGGAATCAGTAAATACATGAATTAAGATCCTGTCACTGTCTGGATCTTAGATTATCATACTCACGAGATGGAAGTGAAACACCCATGATGCGATTAGCGTTCTCTTGGAAAATTTTTAATAAACTTCTTCTAAGCGTTGACTAATTGAACCGTCTTGAACTCTAATCACTCGTTTGGTTTGAGCCGCAATTTCAGGGTTATGAGTCACCATGACGATCGTAATTCCTTGATGGTTTAATTCGGTTAGTAACTCCATCACTTCTTGAGAGGTTTCAGTATCTAACGCACCTGTTGGCTCATCAGCTAACACCAATGCAGGTCGGTTCACTAAAGCGCGGGCGATCGCTACTCGTTGTTGTTGTCCTCCAGAAAGTTGGTTAGGGCGATTGAACATACGATCAGCCAACCCGACACGTGCGAGGGCTTGCATAGCTTGCTGGCGGCGTTTAGGCTTAGGGGTGTTTGCATAAACCATCGGTAGCATAACATTTTCTAGGGCCGTAGAACGTGGCAATAGATTAAATTGCTGAAAGATAAAACCAATTCTTTGATTGCGGATATAAGCCAGTTCTTCGTCACTAAGGGTCGTCAAGTTTCTGCCCTCAAAGATATAATGTCCTGTGGTTGGGCGATCCAGACAGCCGATAATATTCATTAACGTTGATTTGCCAGAACCAGAAGCCCCCATCATCGCTACATATTCGCCTTGATTGATCGTTAGATCGAGTCGTTTTAGAATCTGTACGTCCACTTCACCTAAGCGATAGGTTTTAGTGATTCCCTGCATCCAAATCATCGTTGTCATTTTAATCACTCCGTAATGCAATAATTGGATCTAATCGGGCTGCATTCTGCGCTGGAATTAAGCCAGCTAGAAGACCCACAATCAACGACAAACCAAATCCACCCACTACCGACCCTACAGAAACCACAAAGGGGAACTGGAAGACCAAGGCAGTACCAAAAGCCGTACTAATTCCAAATCCCATACCAATAACTCCTCCAATGAGTGAAATTAGGATAGATTCAAATAAAAACTGTTGTAAAATAGCATATTTAGTCGCGCCTACCGCTTTACGAATACCAATCTCTCGCGTTCGTTCAATTACTGAAACCAACATGATGTTAGCGATCCCAATCCCGCCCACGATTAGAGAAATTCCCGCGATCGCTGTTACCATCACTGTAAATAAACCGACGATCGTTGTAAAGGTGTTGACCACATCAGTCTGACTTCTAATACTAAAATCATCGGCTTGGCTTGAGGTAAGATGATGACGAAGGCGCAAAAGATTGGTCACTTGAAATTCGGCTAGTTTCATCTGCTCCTGATTGCTTGCTTTGACATAAATTCCATTAACGGCAGTTCCATTCAAAGAGTTATTACCGACAATACGAGATGACATATTTGACAGGGGGATAAAAACTTGGTCATCTCGATCAATCGATCCTTCCGCTCCTTTGGCTTCAAATACACCAACAATTTTGTAACTATTTCCTTGGATGCGAATTTGTTCGCCAATCGGCTGCCCATCCTTCCCAAACAGATCATTGAGTAGGGTTGCACCCAAGATCGCAACTGGTGCAGCAGTATCCATTTCTTCTTGAGTAAAAAATCGGCCTTGTGTGAGTTGAGTATTTCTCGCCGCTAAGTAGTTCAGATCGATTCCCACCAGATTAGTAGAATGATTATCCTGCCCCGATACAACCTGACTGGGACGCTGTAAATATGCGGAGACAACTTGAGCCGCTTTGACCTCTTTTTGGATCGCTTTGGCATCCTCCCAAGTTAGGGTCGAACTTGAACCCACTCCCTGACTGATCCCACCTGTTCTAGCCGCGCTCGGAAAAATTTGTAATACATTTGTTCCTAAAGATTGAATTTGCTGTTCGGTCGCTTTTTGCACACCCTGACCAATCGAGGTTATTGCAATGACAGAAGCAATACCAATAATCACTCCGAGCATCGTCAGAAAAGTACGGAGTCTGTTACTCCACAACGCCTTACTCGCAATTGACAAGGTTTCGAGCATCGATATAGGACGGAGACGCAACATCATCATGATTGGCTACCTAAAATAAAGATTAACTGGGTGGGCGATCTCTGGGTGAGCCACCTGCTGGAGGACGATCCTTAGCTGAACCCCCAAATAAATTCTGTAAAGAAAAAACCGATTGAGGTGGTTTTTCGGGAGGAACCGCGATCAAGATTTTTTCACTACCGTTTAGTCCACTCTTAACTTCTGTGCGATCGTCAAGGCTGGCTCCAGTGGTAATCGGAACAAATTGAGGCGGATGATCGGGTTTTCCGACAAAAACGCCTGTAACATTGTTCTGACGTGTAATCGACACCGTTGGGACAGTTAAGATATTTTGTAACTGACCAACCTGAAACTCAGCCGATACATTCATGCCAGAGCGCAACTGTTGGGCTGCACCGTTGAGCAAAGTTACTTCCACCTCAAAACTCGTTACATTCTGCTCTACGATCGCCTGAGTTGCAATTCGGGAAACTTTACCTTTGAAGCTTTGCCCTGGGTAAGCATCGGCTGTAATCGCCACCAATTGACCAACCTTAATTTTAGCAATCTGACTTTCTGCAACATTGGTAACAACGATATTAGGAGAAGCTAAAGACAAGATCGATGAGGACGTTGCCGAAGAAACCGAACTTCCTGCCGTCATTGGGGTGACAAAAGCCCCTGGATCGGCATACTTGCGAGAGACAATGCCACTAAAAGGGGCGCGGATCACGGTGTCGTCGATTTCGGTCTCAATGGACTGCTCTGCACCACGAGCCGCATTTACCTCCGCACTTGCTTGCTCGATATCTTCGGTGCGCGTTCCCACTTTAAGAAGCTCTAGGACTTGCTGTTGCTGTGTGAGTTCGGCTCTTGCCTGCTCGATATCTTCGGTGCGTGTTCCTGCTTGTTGTAGTGATAAGGCTTGTTTGGCTTCATCGACTGAGGCTTTGGCCCGATCGCGAATCACCCTTTTTTCATTGAGAGCTTGTTGGGAAATAGCCCCCTCATTTTGAAGCATCTGATTGCGTCGAAAATCATCCTCAGCCTGGAGATAGGTCGCTTGTGCGCTTTCTAAACGAGCCTGTGCCTGAGCAATATCTTGAGGTCGATTCCCCGCTACTAGCTTGCGTAAATTCGCTGCGAGTTCATCTACTCTAGCCTGTGCCTGAGCAATATCTTGAGGTCGATTCCCCGCTACTAGCTTGCGTAAATTTGCCTCTGCTGCTGCTACCTTAGCCTTGGCTTGCATCAATTGCCCTTTGAGGTTAGAGCCATCCATATAAGCTAGAATTTGCCCTTTATTGACATAATCTCCCTCTTTGACGAGTAGTTTAGTCATAATCCCTGCTGATTTTGGACTGACGTTGATGGTATAATCTGGCTCAACGGTTCCATTAGCTGAAACAGTGATCTTTAAATTCTGCCGTTCCACTGGGACAATCTGCGTCTGTTGCTTAACTCGCTGCGGAGAGACAACAAACTGGCGATAAGCAAGATAGCTGCCTCCTGCGATTAAAGAAAATGTTAGTAAACTGAGTAGCCATTTAGCCATTCTCGGTTTTTGAACTGAAGGGAACGAAGCATTAGATTGATCGGATTCAAAAGAATTAGATGTCATGTTCCCTCCCCACTAATTGATAAATTAGACATCGTAGAATTTTCTTCAAATAGATCTACTGTTGTATATTTACTCTTGAAACGTTCTAAAATTTGCTGAGTCCCTTCTATTGCTTTTGTCACTTCTTCTTGTTGCTCAAGTGAAATTTCTCGTACTGTCTGCTCAAAAATCTTTTTCAGAGTTTTCGCTAAATCAGCTTGAAGTTGAGTAATTTCCTCACAAATTTTTAGATTAATATCATCTTGGATAGGATTCATCATTTTCCTTCAAACTCCTTTTAGCGGTGTACTGTAAGATCAGATTGATGGTTTAGATAATTTGGGCTTGAAGTACGCTCAAATTCAACTTTTCCATAATCAAGCTTAACGATGTGGTCAGCAAGGTGAAAGTAACGGTCATCATGAGTAATTGCAATTACAGCTTTGCCGCGTTCTTTGAGTTTGAGCAAAATCTCTTTGTAAAAAAGCTCTCTAAAAAGTGGTTCTTGATCCGATGCCCATTCATCAAATAGATAAATTGGACGATCTTCAAGATAGGCACTCAGTAAAGCGAGACGTTTTCGCTGTCCTTGGGAAAGACGAGTCGTTGAAAGAACACCATCTTTGACTTGAACCTTGTGATCGAGTTGAAGTTGCTTGAGATAACCTTCAACTTCTCGATCAAGATCCAGACGATGGAAACCTAAACAGCGATCGAACAGATAAAAGTCAGAGAAGAGGGCGGAAAAATGCTGGCGATACCACTCTCGATTATGATCACTAATCGGAACTCCATCGAGATAAATTGTTCCCGATTGAGGAACATATAGCCCCATAATCAATTTAGCTAACGTTGATTTGCCACTACCATTACCACCGACAATGTATGTGATCTCTCCTGGTCGCACAGTCAAGCTGATTGGGCCGAGCAGAAATCCTCTTTCTTCACTGTGTAAAGGCGGTCTGACCCGACCATTTTCTGGAGGATGGGGGGGATGTCCTTCACCATGTTGAGGTTCTACGTCGCCTTCTGGCTGATAGAGATAGGTCACTCGATCAAGATCAAGTTGAAAGAACTGGTCTGAGGAAGTGGACATTTCGGGAGCAGACTCAAATTCCGTATGATGAGTCAGTGATAACTTCATCCGTTCAATTTTAGAAAGAGCAATATTACCTCGCATTAACTCAGGGACTCGGTTTAAAAGGTTCTGCATGGGTAGCGCAAGAAACGTACTGGTTAGAACATAGGTCGCCATCAGGGGTAAAGGAATGTGCATAAACCAAGGTAGAACAAAGAGAATAACGCCCAAACTCATGTATTGTGAAAATTGTCCTAAAACGTTAGCAATGGCAAAACTTTTCATCGCGGTACTATTTTTCTGCCGTAGCTTCTTCGCACTCCCTTGGAGGTGATTGTCTATAAAATCTTCCCGTCTTGCTCGATTTAATTTGAGTTCTTTTGTGCCTGTAATGATCGCTTGAAACTGCTTGAATAGGTTATCTTCTTCCTCACGGGCTGCTGCAAACAAGTGTTTAGCCTTGCCGAGCCTCGTTTGAACACCCCAGATAGCCACGGAGGTAAAGGCGATCATCAATGCAAACATCAGATTTGATAGCCAAGCGAGATAAGCCAAACATCCGATCACAGTAGCAAGATCGATACAAATGTTAGGTAGGGCAGATACAGCGTGTGAGAGAATGCGTATGTCATCAGTCAGCGCGACCAGAAGCCGATTTTCTCCAAGTCGTTCTAGATGAGATAAGGGGGAGGCTAAGATGTTTTGACTTAATTTTAAACGCAATTGATAGATCGCATTTTGTGAGAGTTCGATCAGTACGAATTGTGAAAGCGCACTCATGAATAGAATAAAAAAACCTAACCCTGCAAAATACAATAAGGCATTGGGCAAAACGGCCTGAACGACTGAGCGATTGATTAGCGAGATGAGTAAAGCATTGCCAGTACCGCTTACTAAACCCGTCGTCGCTGCGATCACAATGTTACGCCACGATATTTCTAGAAGAAATTGAATAAATCTCATGTAATTTCATCCTTTAGGTAAATAATGTTTGCTAGACTTTCTCGAATAGAATGCCTTCTACGCCAACTCCAGGGGAGAATGAAAAGGCAAGTCCTGTTAATGAATTCATGGGTTCCCTTGCACTTCCTGCCACTCTGAGCAGCATTCTTTCTAAAACGAACAACACCGAGGGACTTAGCATATTGCCATACTGACGGAGGACGGCCCAACTATCGGCAACTTGAGCGTCACTTAATCCCAGAGAAAACTGGGATCTTTCAATAATGCGTGTGCCGCCTGGATGGATTGCCCAGAGATCGATGTTCTCTTTTGTTAGCCCTTTTTGAGCGAGAAAATTTTCAATAACTGGGCCGACCCCTTTGGCGATATAGTCTGGCAACTGGCGCGAAAGCCGACAAGTGATCCCGTTATCCTGCACACCAAGCACGATCCCATCTTCACTACCTTCAACCAGGTAACTTAAATGATCTCTGATGACAATTTTGCCTTGACCGAATGTTTGTTCTTCTTGACACGCTCCAATCAAGACGGCTGCACATCCATCACCAAAAATGCTATGAATGATTACATCGTTAATATCATCATTAAACACGGCATTGATTGAACTCAGTTCGAGGCAAACGACAAGAGCTTTGTGGGTGGGATTGGCTCGTACATGATCACAAGCAACTCGTAGCCCATTCATCGCCGCCGCACAACCCATGAAATTTACGGTGACTCGTGCGATATCTCGTCTTAATCCTAGTTTCTCAATCAGTGCAGTATCAACTCCTGGTGCGATAAAGCCTGTACTTGAGACAAACACCATGAGGCGAATCGAATCTTCTAAAGCTAACTCTGAAGGGGGTGCCGATTCTAAGGCTTTTCGGGTCACTCGTTCTGCTAGGGGGATGGCATGATCTTTGTACATCTGCATCCGAGACTGAATGTTACTGCTAAAGATAGAGGAAAGAGTTTCATCTAATAAGTTGACCGCTAGATGTCTTGTGTCAATTTGAGTATTGTTATAAAGCTTCTCGATGCGATCGCGATTCTGGTCTAAGTTAGGAAGGTTAGCCACAAATTTAGCCGCATCAGCTTGTCGAACAATGTGTTCAGGGGTTCCTGTTGCTAGGCTCTCAATGGTTGCTAGATACTTCTTGGACTCACCTGTTATTGATGGATTAAAATCATAGCTGGCTGGAATTTGTGTTTTAGTGGTTGATTGGTGTAATGTCTGCATAGTTTTAGCCTTTAAATACTAATTGTTTCTTCTTTAGACTGAACCGATACCCGCAAAACCTTTCAAGATGTAGTCAACAGTTGTCATTAATGCTTGTGGGTGAAGATGTTCCTGCAACAATCCAAAATTCTTTTCTTGAGCCATTCTTGATGGAACACCTAAGTAGTGTTTTGTCAAGAGGGGGATGCGATCAAAAAAGAAGTTTTTGGGTGGTAACCAGACTAGACCGAATTTTTCAGCTTCTTCTCGCACGATATGTTCACTGAAGAGATTGGCAAAACCACTTTTTTGATAGGGGAGTATATGATGGACGCGGTGTGGACTAAGACCTGCGGACAGGAAGCAATCAATGTACTTGTTGCCTACCATCGTCAAATCATAGGAATTCTCAATCTGGAGTGCTGCCCAGTCTAGTTCGGTTTCAGACTCAATTTTTTCTTCCTCTTCAAAATCGTGACTAGCAACAATCATGAAGGTACTGATCCAAAGTGTGATGACAAACTGGGCTAACCAAGCTAGAAGATCGCCATGTAGTCCAAACAGGATCAATTCACTGACTAGAAGCACCCGCATGGCAAAGGCTCCGACAAAATGCGGTAAACTACTCTGCCAAGTGCCATACATATCTTTGACACCTAACTTCACTGCTAGTTGCATGATCTCGATAAAACGAACAAACATACCAGTCGTCACGTGTCCAATTTTATGGATGGTATGAATGGGAACTCGATAGTAACGAGGTAGTTCTAACATGAAAGTGAAAACATTTTGCTTGATATCGACTTCAGTCTGAGTAAAAGGGTGATGCAATAAAGTGTGTCCATCTGTGACAACTAGGGTCATCGGTACATAGTTGATATCAAATACATTGGAGAATAGTTTATTGAGGCGCACTTGAGGACGATGGATGAGGTAGTGTCCTACACCAGAAAGGGAAATTCTTAACATCGCCATGAGCAGAACAAACAGGTAAAACGGCATATAGTCCGTATATAATCGCAGCACTTGCACCAAAACATAGGCGATAACCAGAATGACGGCTACTAGATTAAAGAGGAAGTCCATTTGAGCAATCTTTTTCTGGATTTCTGGTTCTTTAAATCTTGCTCTGATTTGATTGAGCAGTTGCGTTTTGTCTTGAAAGTTGTATTTTGGTGTATCTCTCCAGCCATTAAAATTTGCTTTGAATAAGAATGCTGGAGCATTATATTTAGGATGGATGTCTTCTGGTCTAGCTTCTCGATTTAAGGCATATTGCTTGAGAACTTTTTTCACTTTCTCTGGATTACGATGAAAAATATTAACGATCGTTGTAATATCCCGATTTTTCGTACGTCCGATGAAAAATTGACCGCCTGGATGCTTCATGATAAATTCAGTGAGATCGTAGGCTTGACCATCGTAGACCCAAACATTCGCTAATGGGGTACCATCTAATCGAGGTGGGGGGACTTCTCCTTCTTTCCCCAGGAGAGGTAAGGGCTGCTCTTTGTGCTGTGTCAAAGGTGCTGCTGATGGGTTTGGAGGGTTGGTGCTGTCTGCTTCTTGAACCAACTGAGGGCTTTGAGGGGAATGTGACATAAGTTATTGTTACTCCTTGTTCTAAAAAAAATTCTCGACACTAAGAAACGATCGCCAAAAACAAGAACAAACATTTGACTTTCTCGGTGTTCACTTGAATAATTTGGCTTTTTAAGCTTAAAATTGACGCAAAACTCTATATTTCTTTATGAAACTGTTATGGATTTAGTTCCATGAAGAAAATCAGCAGTTTTTTGCTTTAAATCATGACGCGAAATTTAAGCGATAACTACTATATAGATGAGTCGTGCCTAGTGACTAAACCAGATTGAGATTTCTTGAACTGACATTGATTTAAAATTGGGTAGCTCCATTGATCAATCAGGATCTCAACAGTTGTTTTGTTGATTGATATCCTTGATTTCTCTTTGATTGCAGTTTAGGGATCAATCGGGAAGAACTAAGGAAGTTCTAAAATTTTATTCAATGCACGAGTTAAGCTGTCTTGCTTTCTTTAGGGATAAATACGCTCAAAACCGACTATCGAAGATTGGTAAGCGATTTAAAGTGATCAAACATCTGTGGTTCCTCCATTAGAAGCTATTTTTAACTTGTTGATTCTTTATCTATCTGACTCTAAGAAACTTATGCAGAAATTGAAAACTAATTCGATTCGAGCCTAAATAGGAGCAAAATTACCATTTTTTGGTACTAATGAAGTTATTTTATCCTTCTAGCACTGATTTGCATTTTCTAGTAGTGTCTCTCAGGTGTAGAGAAGCTGTAGCTTGGAATCATCCAAATCGTAACTTAAAAGAAGGAGAAATTTTAAGATTTTAGTGTTGGCTCTGGTCATCTGACCCCCAAAACCGTTACCATTTTGGGTAGAGACAATGGTCACCATCAAAAAGGGATCGCTTTTTTTAAATCAATCATGATCGATACACAATCCATTTTAGATGTTTTACGTCCAGTACAAGATCCCGAACTGCAAAAGAGTTTAGTCGAATTGAACATGATTCGTGATGTTCAAATCAAAGGCTCTCAAGTGAGTTTTACATTGGTTTTAACGACTCCTGCGTGTCCATTACGAGAATTTATTGTTGAAGATTGTCAAAAAGCCGTTAAACAATTACCAGGTGTCGAAAAGGTAGATGTGACAGTAACCGCCGAAACACCAAAACAAAAAGATGTACCCGATAAACAATCCGTTTTCGGCATTAAAAATATTATCGCGATTTCCAGTGGTAAAGGTGGAGTTGGTAAAAGCACTGTAGCAGTGAATGTAGCAGTTGCGTTAGCCAAAGCAGGGGCAAAAGTGGGTTTATTAGATGCGGATATTTATGGCCCCAATGCACCAACTATGTTAGGTTTAACGGATGCCGAAATTAAGGTACAGCAGGGAAAAGCAGGCGATATTTTAGAACCCGCGTTTAATTATGGCGTGAAAATGGTTTCGATGGGCTTTTTAATTAATCCAGATCAACCCGTTATCTGGCGCGGCCCAATGTTAAATGGCATTATCAGACAGTTTCTCTATCAGGTGTCCTGGGGCAGTTTGGATTATTTAATTGTTGATATGCCCCCAGGAACAGGAGATGCACAGTTAACGTTAATCCAAGCAGTTCCCATCGCAGGCGCAGTGATTGTGACCACTCCTCAAAACGTCTCTTTGATCGATGCCAGACGCGGTTTAAAAATGTTTCAGCAAATGGGCGTAAATGTGCTAGGTATTGTAGAGAATATGAGTTATTTTATCCCACCTGATTTACCCGATCGCAATTACGATATTTTTGGATCTGGAGGCGGACAAAAAGCGTCTCAAGAGTTACAAGTCCCTTTACTCGGTTGTGTACCTCTGGAGATTCCTTTAAGAATGGGGGGAGATCAGGGGATACCCATTGTGATCTCTGATAGCGAGTCTGCCTCGGCAAAAGCGTTAACAGCGATCGCACAACAAATCGCAGCTAAAGTATCTATAGCTGCCTATGCCTAACTTCTATCACGGTGTGAGATATGCTGCATCGAACTTTAATACCTCAGTTTAAGGTTTATTGGAAACTTTTACAGGCTGATTTACCCCAGGTTGACTGGGTTCTTTTTTATGCTGTGGTGGGTTTAACTGCTTATGGTGGTTTGATGATCCGCAGTTCAGAACTTTCGGAAAAAGCGGGGGATGGCTGGCAACATTGGTTATTTGGGATTATTGGTACAGTTATCGCTTTGATGATTGCTCGATCCCGTTATGAGGGTTTATTACGCTGGCATTGGTTAACCTATATTCTGACGAACTTATCTTTAATTGCCGTTATTCTGATGGGTGTCACGGCCAATGGGGCGCAAAGTTGGCTAAATATCGGGAGTTTTAATATTCAGCCGTCAGAATTTGCCAAAGTTGGTTTAATTATTACCCTAGCCGCTTTACTCCATCGTAATCCTGCTTCTAATCTTCTCTGTGTGTTTCGCGTCCTTTTGGTGACGGCGGTTCCCTGGGTTTTAATTCTCTTACAACCCGACTTAGGTACGTCTCTCGTTTTTGGGGCAATTACATTAGGGATGTTGTATTGGGCGAATGCTAACCCAGGTTGGCTAATTATTATGCTTTCGCCTTTAGTTTCTGCTATTCTCTATAATCTCTTATTTCCTGCTTGGATTGTTTGGGCGGTCATTATTGGTTTGATTGCTTGGATCACTTTACCATTGCGGATCTTATCGACTATTTTAGTTGTCGCGGTTAATACAATGGTCGGTCAATTAGGCGGGGTTTTGTGGGAATTATTAAAAGAGTATCAAAAAGATCGTTTAACGTTATTTCTTCATCCAGAGAAAAATCCATTAGGGGGAGGCTATCAGTTAATTCAGTCTCGTATTGCCATTGGTTCGGGTGAACTCTGGGGGCGAGGTTTACATCATGGAACTCAAACCCAACTTAATTTTATTCCAGAACAGCACACTGATTTTATTTTTTCTGCTGTGGGTGAAGAATTTGGCTTTATCGGAAGTATTGCTGTTTTAATTCTTTTTTGGCTAATTTGTTTACGTTTAATTATTATTGCTAATCGGGCTAAAGAAAATTTCGGTTCATTACTAGCCGTTGGTGTTTTGTCAATGATTGCGTTTCAAACTATTATTAATATTAGTATGACGGTTGGACTCGCACCGATTACAGGAATTCCTTTACCATTTTTAAGTTATGGTCGATCGGCTTTATTGACTAATTTTATCGCGCTTGGATTAGTCGAATCTGTCTCTAATTTTCGACCGCGCAAGAGATTGTATTGATTTTGTCTGGGCATGGTTTCCACGCCCAAATAATTCTACAAATTCAACATCCAGTTTTTAATTAATTGATTAACCTGATCGGGGATTTCATCATGGGGACAATGACCCGCATTAAGATAATATTCAGTAAGCTTCGGATAATATTGACGGTATTGGATACCTCTTTCTCTAGATTTCATCCAAGGATCGCCTTCACCCCACAACATCAGTAAAGGACATTGCATTCGTTTTAGCAATACATCGACCTTTTCGCCATGAGGATTTTTAAAGACAGCCGCAAAAACTTGCGCCGCCCCAGGATCACAAGAGGGACGATAAATATCTTCTATCAGTTGATCGGTAATGGCACTTTGATCGACATAGACTTTAGACAGCGTTTTCCGAATATTAGCCCGATTACGAGCAAATTGGAACAAGAAAAAACTAGCCCATGATTGCAGCAAAATATAACGGATTAGATTTTGGATAATACTCGGTTTTGAAGGTGCTTGCACTTCTGTAAAAGGGCCTGCACTATTGAGTAAGATTAATCCTGCTACGGATGAGGGGTATTGTGCCGCTACACACAATGATACATAACCGCCCAGTGAGTTCCCTGCTAAAACAACGGGTTTTTTAATGACTTCGGTAATAAAGTCATACAGTTGATCGCGCCATAAATCAGCACTATACTCGAGTTTCGCTTTTGCTGATCTGCCAAAACCTAATAGATCGATCGCCCATACTTCAAAATCTTGTTGCAACTGGGCTATATTTTTTCGCCAATGATCAGTTGATGCGCCAAAACCATGTACTAATAGTAAGGCGGGTTTTCCTTCTTGTCGAGAACCTGCTTTAGTATAATAAACTGTTTGTCCTCGCCACTGCCAATAAATCCCAGCAGTCGTCGTTAGTGATGCCACTGAACCTGTCTGCATAACCTAAATGTTAAGTAATGTTAACTATTTCTAGTTTAGCTCGATCCTGTTTAGGGTAAACCAGAAAGCGTGGTGTAGATTTTACGCCCGATCGCTATTAATATTACGCTACGTCATAGTTTTTTATTCAGGGTACAATACAAAAAGCTACTACAAGTTTTAAAATATTGTTTCCCTAATCGCTAGTCTGCTTCGATTTTTTTTACTGTAGCTGAATCTTTGCCACTTAAAAGTTAAAACCTCTTTTGGATCGACTTAACTTAAGTTGATTCACAGTGCATCTATTTAATAAATTGTCTATGACGAATATCACACATTTTCAGTGATCACCATTATCGTATTATTTTCAATTTAGAACAACAATAGTGTGCAGGATTCAAAAAGCGGATGCATAGCATACCAAGCGGTTAGTTATTAGATTAACGATTTGATAGCTAACCCTGCTTTCTTTCTAGTAAGCTTTTTTGATATTTAATCCCTCTATCAATTTTTTAAATTTAATAATGATTGAGCCACTACAGAAAGTTTTAAATCAACAAGATTTTCTTGAAACCACCAAACAAGAATTAAAACGAATTTATCAATATCATGATGATTTATCAATGCTGATTATTAATTTTGACAATCTTCAGCAAATTGAAAATGGGCAATTAAAACAAAACGAAATCAGTCAAATTCTGCAAAGTAATTTGCGATATGATGATTTTTTAGCTGACTTAACTCAAGATAATTTTGTTATTCTTTTAAATTCAGCTAATACTTCAGCAGCGATCAATGTAGCTCAACGTCTATATCGTATTCTTTCAACAATAAGTTTTATGAGCCATCAAAATTTAATTTATCCTATCATTAAAATGGGCATTGCCAGCTATCAAGAAACTGATCGGAATATCGAAAACATTTTAGAAAGAGCGCAAGAAGCTTTAGCAATGGCGAAGCATCAAGACCATAATTTTTATCGGGTTCATCCTTATGATGCAAGTAAACGAGCGAGCATCTCAAATAGCTATATAAGTTAAAAAGTTGTATCGCTTTATACTGTGATCTAAGCAACATTATAAGTATCGCCCCTGCACCTGTGGTTAGCGTGTCATTCTAGGCTCTACCATATAAGACAGAAGCAGTAGCACTAGAAGTGTTGATCTGATCATTGCCTGTTTCTCCTTAAAAATCATTGACACTCTCACCGCTAAATCAAAGATTGTAGCGGGAGATTCTTGCTTCTTCGATTCTTATCTAGACTAGCATTACTGCTAACCCCCGACAGACCATCTCCACAAGCATTTTCGAGTACGGGCTGCCCGACCGCACTTAATCCACGATTTCTAACTATCAAAGAAGCTGCAAAATCTCTGTTACAGCTAAACTTACATTCAGGACAAGTATGAATTCTTTCGCTTAGTTGTTTTTTGCCTGTATGTACTCCACAATTAGGACATATTTGTGAAGTATAATTTTTGTTTACTTTGGCAAAATACACATCTCTTTTCCAGCAGACATAAGACAATATCTCAAAGAATTGACCAAAACTAGCATCAAGATTATGCTGACAAAGCAGATTTCTACTCCAAGCTTTAAAATCAATATCTTCGACAAATATCATCCCGTTACCATCACAAAGACGATGGGCTAGTTTGTAATGAAAATCTTTTCTTGTCTCGGATATAGTTTGATGTATCCTAGCTATCTTCAGATTTAATTTATGGCGATGATTAGAACCTAGTTTTTTATTCTTTAATCTTCTTTGCAGTAATTTCAACTTGCGGTGAAGTTTTTTAAAGAATCTAGGTCTTTTAATCAGTTCATGATTAGAAGTAGCAACAAAATAATCAAGCCCTATATCTATTCCTAACGGGTTTCCATGTGGATTTGAATCAGGCACATTAACATCAGCCTGAAAACAAAGATTGATGAAATATCCTGAAGCTTTTCTAATAACTCTGGCTTGTTTAAGAATAAATCCTTGAGGAATAGGTCTTGATAATTTCATTTTCACTAATCCAAATCCAGGTAATTTAATGTAATTATTAGCGATTGGATTAGTTTTAAATTGAGGAAAGACAAAAGACCTCATCCTGTATTTATTCTTAAATTTAGGAAATCCTTTATTCAAAGATTTCATCTCAACAAATGCTCTGTCCAATTGTCGCAGCACTTGCTGTAAGACTTGTGCATTTATATCTTTTAAATCAGTGCAGACTTTTCTAGCTTCTGTTAATGATGCTGCTTGTAATTTGTATGAAGGATAAGGCGCATCAGCAGGGATAATGTACTCTTTTTCTAAAGAACATCTATCTATATTGCTTTTTCGCGAATTGCTCCAATCCTTCCTTTCAGCCAAAGCATAATTCCAAACTTTACGACAAGCGGTAAGATAATTTTCTATTTCTATGATTTGCTGCCTAGTTGGTTTTAACTTAAACTGATAATTACAAGTAAGCATAATTATTCGACTGGTGATTACTCGTATTATAATATTATCTACACACCAAGTCAACTGTGTAGATGTCTCCTTACAGTCGGTTAATTGTTGGTCGGCATTCATGAGGGGCTGTGGGCGGAAGTAGTTCCGCCCTTTAAAAGCCCCGTCTCACCGCTAAAACGTGAGTATTTTCAAGGTTGTTTTTAGCGGGAGTCCTCTGCCGACATTTCAGATAGATTCGATTTTTTTAATCGAACTGCCACCCGAAGTCGTGCCTTTAATAGTATTAGAGTAAAGTTGAATCGAGAAGAACCAGGGAAGAAAAAGAAAGTAAGATGCTTATATAACGGATCAACGCAGATACAATAAGTCTAAACACAGACTGACAGCAACAATAACAATGGATCAATTTTGGACAGATGTACTTAATTTTGCTATAACAACGACTAAACGAGTTGGCGAAACCTTAGTTAATGATTTTGGAAAACTGCAAGCAACGCGAAAAGAAGATGGTACTCTAGTGACTAAAGCTGATCAATGGTCTGATCAAGAAATTAGAGAAGCGATTTTAACCCGATTTCCTGAACATGGGGTTTTAACGGAAGAAACTACCCATATTTTCCCTAAAAATGATTGGTGTTGGATTGTTGATCCGATCGATGGTACAACAAATTTTACTAGAGGGATTCCAATTTGGGGGATTTCATTAGGATTACTGTATCAAGGAACCCCCGTTTTTGGTTATGTTTATTTTCCCCAATTACAAGAAGCTTATTATGGTTATTGGTATGGCAATTCGAGTTTAACAGGGCCAAAAGGAGCTTATCGTAATGGAGAATTGATACAGACCAGTTTAGATCAGCCTAGCCTCAATCATCTTTTTAATTTGTGCGCTCGTAGTACAGATATTTTAAAAAATCCTTTCCCTTGTAAGATTCGGATGATTGGTGTAGCAAGTTATAACATCCTGTTAGTGGCTGCTGGTGCGGCGTTGGGTGGTGTTGAAGCAACCCCCAAAGTCTGGGATTTAGCGGCAGTTTGGGCGATTTTACAAGCGGCTGGAGGGATCTTTATTTCTTTATCTCCTGAGCCAATTTTTCCTTTAAAAGTCGAGGAAAATTATGGACAGCGATCGTTCCCGTGTTTAGTAACAAGTCGTGATGAATTAGTTCCAGTATTTAAACCTTTAGTAGAGTTTTTAGGGAATTAATTGGCTTGCGATTTATTTTTTAGGAGATTTTGTCATTTTTATGTTTTCCCCTAAGATATATATTTCTTATATATTTTTAAGTGAATCCTGAAAATCTATCGTTTAAAACAACCACCTTACCGCGATGAAGAGTGCCTGAAATAGGTTTCAAAAATCTGACATCATTTTTATTAATTATTGAATCACTATGAGCATCAAATGAAATTAAAAGTGCTAGACTACTGTGTGATGAACGATTAAATGAACTAATTTTATAGTACACATTCAAGAACCTGTAAACAAAATAGATCTATAGGTTCTTTATAATATTGTCAATGCTTCACTTGCTAAAGCCTATGTCTTCCTTCTCTCTAGACTCTAAGCAACAGAGTTTATCAAAAAAAATCTTGAATACGGATAGTTTTTCTATTTTTACCTCGATTGGACTCCATTTGTTGATTTTAGGGGGTCTTTTACCGAGATTATGGCACTATTCTCCAGATTCCAAGCCTATCAGTGAACAGCGTAATGTCGGTGTCATTGAATTAAATCCCATCGAACAATCTCGCTTACCTAATCTTTCTCCTGTACCCGAAGTTCCTTCAGTTCCAAGTGTTCCTAGTCTTCCCCCGTTAAATAGTTCTTCCATTCCAGATTTATCCTCGCTCAATCCAGTCTCACCTCCTGTTGCTTCCGTTCCAGCCTTACCCTCTCTACCTTCCTTACCTTCCTTACCACCACTACCGCCAATTTCTGCGTCGGGTTCCTATGCTCCTCCTTCAATTAGGGTGTATTCTCCTCCAACACCTTCAATTAGAATACCCAGAACTCCGCCAAATTTTCCACCTCCACCCACTTATTTACCCACACCACCTAATACTACTAATAACCCTAATCTAGAAGTAGCCAAACCGAGACCTATCACTAAACCTCAGTTTGACCCCTTTAGAGATTCATTAGACTTAGAAAATTTAAGACGTGCGCCAATTAATGCCTCACAAGAAGAACAACTACGCAATCAACAAGAGCGAGAAATTCAACAACAAAATACTGAGGTTTCAACATTACCCGACCCAGTAGCTCTTAATGCCGAACGACGACGCAGAATACTTAATGATATTCTAGAAAAATCAGCGAGTGTTCAGCCAGATTCGAGTAATACCACCGATGAAGATGCCCGTAAAAATTATGTTGCCTGGCTCAATAGAGTTCAAGAAGCCAAACCAGAAGCCGTTTATGTGACTGGAATTTATCCAAAGACGGCGTGTTCAGCCAAAATAGAAGGCACGAGCGTTTATGGCGTATCCGTTAACCCTCAAGGTATTATTGCAGGAACACCTTATCTGATTAAAAGTGCAGGTTATCCTCTACTCAATCAAACAGCTTTTCAAACCGTTCGAGGGATGAGTTTGTCTAATACGACTGGTCAACCTAAATCTTATCGAGTTTCTGTCAGTTATAAATTTGACCCTAGTATCTGTCCTGGTTCTACACAACCACAACCTTTAGAGCAGAATCCGCCCATTGAAACCCGTGTTAATCCCCCGCAAACTCCCGCTTTAGAGGCTCCTACACCATCAGTTGCTCCAAAACCTCAAAACACAACCCCAATCCCTGTAATACCTCCTCAAACACCTGAAAACCAAACTCCTGAGAATGTTCGGGTAGCTCCTCCATCTACTCCCCAACCCGAAGCGACCCCACCTGAAGATAATCTGATTAATACCCCATCGGCTAATCCCAAACCCGAAAATCTAATCCCACAAACTCCCATTAATTCCCCACAAGAAACTCAAAAACCTGAACAACAACCCGTCATTCAACCCCCAGAAACTCCAGCACAAAGCTCACCGAGTGTAGAACCCCCTGCACCCCCAACCTCTAAAAAACCTGAAATTGAACCCCCCAGTCCACCAACTTCTAAAAAACCTGAACCGTCTTTAGAAGAATCTCGTAATCTGGATAATTGAAGCAACAACGAGTTTGATTAAAACGTCTTAAGCTAAGGCGTAGGTTTAATTTTTGTTGATTGAATGATAATGGTTAAACATTCGGCTTTTTTCTCAGAACTCCTAGCAAATGCGGATAGACTGTTTGATTTATTGAATCAGTTTGAAACCGTTAATGTTTTAGTGATTGGTGATTTAACTTTAGATGAGTTTTTGACTGGACTTGTCGAACGCATTTCTAGAGAAGCACCTGTATTAATTTTGCGTCATGAATTTACCCGTCAAATTCCAGGCGGTGGGGCTAATGCGGTCTATAATTTTGCAAAATTGGGTGGCAATGTGAAGGTAGCGGGCTTTATTGGCTCAGATGCTCAAGGTGATGCTTTAAAGCATATTTTCACAGATGCTCTGATTAATACACATGGCATTATTATAGATGGCGATCGTCCTACCGTCACTAAAACTCGAATTGCGGGTCATGCGCGACAGTCGGTGACACAACAAATTGTTAGAGTCGATCGTAAATCGGATGATCTGCCCACGACTGAATTACAATCAAAATTGGCAGACTATATTCAACAGCAAATCAATACAGTTGATGCAGTCGTTTGTTCTGATTATGGGGATGGCGTTTTTACTTTACCCGTCATTCAATCCGCATTACAACATCAACACATTATCGTCGATTCTCAAAAAGATTTATTTAGGTTTGCGGGGGCTACTCTATTTACTCCCAATTTACCCGAAGCAGAACAAGCCGTTGGATATTCGATTAAAAACGATGCTGCCCTACAACAAGCAGGTCGTGATTTACTCAAACTCACTCAAGCTAAACGAATCTTAATCACACGTGGCGAAGATGGCATGAGTTTATTTCAATCATTTGGAGATGAGGTAGAATCATGGCATATTCCAGCCTTTAATCGTACTGACGTTTTTGATGTGACAGGGGCAGGAGATACCGTCGTTGCTGCTTTAACTCTCGCTTTGTGTTGTGGGGGAACGTTTTGGGAAGCGGCAGTATTGGGAAATTTAGCCGCAAGTTTAGTAATTCGTCAATTTGGCACTGCAACCACATCAGTCGCCGAAATCCGCACCGCTTTAAAACTATTATTAGAAGAAGGGGTGTAGGTGATAGTGACCTGGGTAAACTAACAATACAAACACGGATTGATATATTACCTCCTTATGGTCATCGTTACAGGAATTCTAGCAGTATTATCAGCGTCGGCAGCAGCAGGTTTAAGAAGTGCCTTACCTTTATTGGTTATTAGTTTGGTACACAGTGAGTTAGGGTTAAATATTCCTTTGCTGTCTCGTTTTCATCCTCAAGTTGTCCTTTCTATCTTAATTAGTTGGTCATTATTTGAACTTTTTGGCTCAAAAAATTTATTAGGGCAACGAGTATTACAGATAATTCAATTAGCTTTTAGTCCTTTAGTGGGTGTATTGATGAGTTTGACAGTTGCTAAGATAATTGACTTACCCGTTCAAGTTCTCTGGATTTTAGGAATTGTTGGCGGTAGTTTGGCGTTGGTGATTCAATTAGTACAAATGGGCTGGTTTTTTCGGTTGCGTGGGATTCCCATTTGGGCAACTTTTTTAGTCGATTTTCTGTGTGTGATTTTAGTCGTTTTATCGGTTAATGCGCCCAAAAATGGCGGATTAATTGCTTTATTTTTATTGTGGCTCGTCATTCGTAGTGCTAATGAATGGCGACGCTGGATAATGAGTGGAACGACAGCAGATAAATATCAACAATTTTTGTAAGATATGGCAAGTGCATCGTCAGTCACTACAATTAAATATAGTACATTATAACTAGCGAGCAATGAGACTTAAATTATTAAAGCGTTTTTTTTGGTCATCTCTATTTCTTTTATCGATTGGTTTAACTTTTATTGTCGGTGCGTGTAATAATACTCAAACTTCTACAACTTCATCAAATAACGCCGAAGTTTTAAGATTACTCTATTGGCAAGCACCTACGATTTTAAATCCTCATCTCTCTACTGGTTTTAAAGATGCAGAAGCAGGAAGAATTACCCTGGAACCATTAGCTAGTTACAATGAAAAAGGGGAAATGATTCCGTTTTTAGCCGCAGAAATTCCGACTTTAGAAAATGGTGGAATTGCTAAAGATGGAAAATCAGTAACCTGGAAGCTTAAAAAAGATATTAAATGGTCAGATGGCACCCCTTTTACTGCTAAAGATGTTGTTTTTACTTATCAATTTATCAGTAATCCAAAAACGGGTTCAACAAATGCGGGAACCTATGAAGTTATTAAAAGTGTAGAAGCAATTAATAATGAAACAGTCAAAATTGATTTTAAAACGGTTAATCCAGCTTGGTCATTAATTTTTGTCGGCAGTGAAGGTTTAATTTTACCCAGTCATCTTTATCAAGATTTTAATGGCGAAAAGGCTAGACAAGCTCCAACTAATTTATTACCTGTTGGAACTGGGCCCTATCGAGTTATTGAATTTAAACCAGGAGATACGGTAACTTATGAACCTAATCCTAATTTTAGAGATGTTAATCAATTAGGTTTTAAACGGATTGAATTAAAAGGTGGTGGTGATGCAACTTCAGCCGCACGTTCTGTTTTACAAACTCAAGAAGCTGATTATGCTTATAATTTACAAGTAGAAGCTTCTATTTTAAATGAATTAGAAAAAACAGGAAAAGGAAAATTAATTTCAAGTTCTGGTTCTCTCATGGAACGCATTTTATTTAATCTATCAGATCCCAATAAGACTACACCAGAGGGGGAACGTTCTAGCTTAAAAAATCCTCATCCGTTTTTTAGTGATCCTAAAGTACGTCAAGCTTTTTCACTCGCCATAGATCGAGATACAATTGCTCAACAACTCTATGGAATTACAGGAAAAGCAACGGCTAATTTTTTAGTTGAACCCGAACAATATTACTCTCCTAATACTCGCTATGAATTTAATCTAGAAAAAGCCAAAACTCTTTTAGATGATGCAGGATGGAAAGATACAAACGACAATGGCATTCGAGATAAAAATGGCGTAGAAATGCAAGTTGTTTTTCAAACATCAGTCAATACCTTACGTCAGAAAACACAAGAAATCGCTAAACAAGGATTACAATCGATTGGTGTTGGAGTCGAGTTAAAAAGTGTTGATGCGGGTGTCTTTTTCTCTAGTGATCCTGCTAATAATGATACAGTCGAACATTTCCATGCAGATTTACAAATGTTTACGACTGGAAATAATAGCCCAGATCCATCAGATTACATGAAAACTTATACTTGTGCTTCCATTCCCCAAAAATCGAATAATTGGTCTGGCGATAACTATTCTCGCTATTGTAATCCAGAATACGACAAACTTTGGCAACAATCAACACAAGAACTAGACCCAGAAAAAAGAAGACAGTTATTTATTAAAATGAATGATCTTCTCGTCAATAACTTTATTGTAATTCCCTTAGTTCATCGGGCTGATGTCGTTGGAATTAGTCAGACATTACAAGGGTTTGAATTATCGCCCTGGGAACGCAATACTTGGAATATTAAAGACTGGAAACGAGGTTAAGTACATTAAAATATCGCCAGTGAATGAATTCTCTGTCTGATAGCAGAAGTCTATTAAAATGGACTAAAATTTATACGATGAATCGGTTGAAACCGATTTTAGCTTTGAGACAGTGAATTCATTCACTGGTAGCCTTAATCGTTTTGAATTTTTACGCCTAATTAGAGGTAAGCCACATGGACACCCAATCACCGCAAAATGTCCAACCCATTCCACCATTTAACGAAAAAAACGCCGAAACTCCTGATATTGGCGGTGGTTTGCCTGTCATTGAATATTGGGCAAAACATACCCTATCACCCGAAGGCCCGAAACTTTGGAAAACTTTATTACATCATAGTAGCTGTTTAAGTTGCTCATGGGGTACAGGCGGTCAAAAAGGCGGTTTTACCAACGAAGAGGGGGAAAAACTACAACGATGTATGAAAAGTGTTGAGGCTATCTCCGCAGAAATTAAACCCCCCATTGAAAAACATTTTTTTGAAAAAGTTAGTATAAGCGATCTACAAAAATTAACCTCACTCGAAGCCGATAGACTAGGAAGACTCAGTTTTCCGATGATTTTACGTGAAGGTAAATCCCATTATGAGCGTATCTCTTGGGAAGAAATTTATCAAATTGCTGAAACCGCTTTTCGTAGCAAACAACCTGAAAGAGTCGCTTCGTATAGTTCAGGACGTTCTTCTAATGAGTCGGCATTCTTGTTACAACTGATGATGCGGACACTCGGTTCTAATAATTTAGCCGATTGTTCTGATTTGTGCCACGCTCCCTCGACAACGGCACTCAATCAAATGTTTGGGACTCGTACTTCAGTTGTGAGTCTAGAAAACCTCAAAAAATCTGATTGTGTGGTTTTAGCGGGTGCAAATTCTTCTTATAATCATCCACGCTTCATGAATGAATTGATCAAACTTCGTGACGAGCGCGGTGGTAAGATTATTGTCATTAATCCCGTGATGGAAGTCGGTTTAGTTAAATTCGGTTCCCCTGCATTTCCCCTAAAATCTTTGATTCCTGGTTCGGAGATTTCCTCATTATACTTACAACCGATTCCTGGTAGTGATACCGCCCTGTTTATCGGTATCCAAAAATCTCTCATCGAACAAAATTTAATTAAACAAGATTATTTACAAGCATATACCGAAGACTGGGAAGCCATTCTAGAACAGGCTAAAACAACTTCTTGGGAAACCATCATCAGTACCTGTGGTGTGTCAAAAGCAGAAATAGAAGCTGCTGCGACGATGATTGGTACATCGCCTCGTGTCGTGTTTGCGTGGGCAATGGGACTTACCCAACATGATAACGGTGTAGACAATGTATACAGCATCGCTAATACTGCACTCATAACAGGCAATGTCGGCAAAGAAGGGGCGGGAGTGATGCCTGTGCGTGGACATTCTAACGTACAGGGTTTCGGTTCGATGGGGGTTACCGTCAAGCTAAAAAAAGAGATTCAAGAAGCCTTAGAAAAGCTTTTAGGACGTTCTCTGAGTCGTGTACAAGGTTATGAAACCAGTTCTTTAATTGAAGCAGCAGACGCGGGCAAAGTCGATACTCTAATTTGTGTCGGCGGTAATTTATACGGTGCAAATCCTGATTCTAATGGAGTAAAACGGGCTTTAGGTAAGATTGAAACGATTATTTATCTTGCTACCAAACCAAATATAGGACATTTTCACGGATTAGCCAAACACAATACTATTGTTATCCCTGTACTGAACCGTTTTGAAAATCCTTATAAAACCACAGTTGAATCGGGTAATAATTTTGTACGCCTCAATGATGAAGGTGAAACCCATCTCAAAGATGTTGATGTCATTCCAGAAGTTAAATTTTTGACTGAACTTGCACATCGACTACATGGAGAATACCCCGTTGACTGGCGCAAACTACAAGATACTCGATATATTCGCCAATTAATCGCTCAAACCATCCCTGGTTATGAAAAGATCGCTAATATTGATGATACTAAAGAAGAATTTACCATTGGTGGTCGGATTCTAACTGAACCAAAATTCCAAACCCCATCGGGTAAAGCAAAGATGTTTGTCACACCGCTACCTAATTTATCTTTACCCAAAAAAGAAGAATTTGGGATGTCTGATCAACAAGGTATCGTACTCGCTTTAATGACGGGGCGGAGTTATTCTCAACATAACACCGTCGTCTATAAAATTGGGGATCAGTATCGGGGAATGCCTCACCGAAATTGTATTTTGATGAACCGTATTGATGCAGAAAGTATCGGTTTAGCCGAACATCAAAAAGTGACGGTACAAGGCAATGTCGGCAAGATGGAAGACGTAGAAGTGATTTATGGTGCAGTCCGCCAAGGAGCCGCCCTAATGTTCTATCCTGAAGTCAATGTAATTTTTCATCCCAAAGTCGAAAAACGATCGGGTACTCCAGCTTATAAACGAGTTCCAGTATTTGTTTATGGGTAAAAAGTAAAATTATGTGTTATAATAGAGGGTTTGGTAATATTTAAAGCTGAACCCCGAAAAAAATGACGACACCTAAACTAATTATTCACGGCGGAGCCAGTACCTTAGAAGATAAAGGCGGCTTAATCCAAGTTCGTGAGTCACTCCATATTGTGATTAAAGAAGTCTATGACTTATTAGAAAGTGGAAAAAGTGCGGTAGATGCAGTAATTTTAGGCTGCGAGTTATTAGAGAACGATCCGCGATTTAATGCAGGTACAGGTTCAGTATTACAATCTGATGGACAAGTACGGATGAGTGCGTCATTGATGGATGGTGCCAGACAACGGTTTAGCGGGGTGATTAATGTTTCACGAATTAAAAACCCAATCCACATCACAAAATATTTACAAGAACAAGACGATCGCACTTTCTCAGATGTAGGTGCAGCAGAACTCACCAGAGAACTCGAGATCCCATTATACGATCCGATTATCGACTTTCGGGTAGAAGAATGGATCTTAGAACGTAAAAACAATTTTGAACGTAAAACAGCGCGTTTGTATGCAAGGGCGAGTGAAGATCGACGCGGTACAATTGGGGTAGTTGCCCTAGATCGTGAGGGTAGAATCGCGGCGGGAACGTCTACAGGTGGTAAAGGTTTAGAACGTATTGGTAGAGTGAGTGATTCTGCGACAGTTGCGGGAAATTATGCGAATAAATTTGCGGGTGTCAGTTGTACGGGTATTGGTGAAGATATTGTAGAAGAAGCATTAGCAACTCGGATAGTCATTCGCGTCACCGATGGGCTTTCTTTACCCGAAGCAATGGAACGATCCATGACTGAATCAGTAGAAAATAATCGAGATCTTGGGGCGATTTCCCTCGATGCCAGTGGTGCGATCGCATGGGGTAAAACGGCTGAAATCCTTCTAGCTGCCTATCATACTGGAGAAGCCATTGGGGATACTCTAGAATGGACTACTGATGAGTTGATGGGTTATCTGTCTTAAAATCCGTAGAGACGCGCCATGGCACGTCTCTACATTTGGTACTTATATATTAACCCTTACGGACTTGGAGTAACCTTATCAATAATTTTTAAAGAACCATCATCTTGAACCGTCCAAACATCATAACTCCCCAAAACATCGCCGTTTTCATCAATATCGACATTCCCACTGGCACCTTGATAGTTAATATCTTCGCCTTTTTTGATGAGTGCGATCGCTTCACAAGCATCGCTTACTTCTGTTCCTGGTGCATTAGCCACTTCTCTAAGTTTACTTTGTATCCCTACACCTGTATTTGCCTTAGCTGCTTCTGCGGCTAACATCAATAAAACGGCAGCATCCCAAGTATGGGGAATATAAGCGGTGATCTCCTTACCTGTTTTATCTTGCCATAATGTAGTGAAAGCGGCTAAAGCTTTACCATCTGCACCAGGAACCGTTCCTAACGCACCACTTACAATCGATTTTTGGTCTTGAGATTTGCCGACAGCTTTGGTAAAGTCTTCTGAGTAAACCCCATCGGTTAACAGCAGAGTGACACCTTTGAGTAAACCTTGTTTGTAAGCGGACTGAATGAGTAAACTACCTGTTTCTGAATAGAGAACGGCGGCTACTGCATCAGGTTTATTATTAAAAGCGGCTGTTGCTTCACTATCAAAAGTAGCTGCTTTAGGATCATAACGAACAGGTTGATTATCAACGATGTTACCGCCGAGTTCTTCAAAAGCTTTGACAAATTCTTGTTCAAACCCAACCCCATAATCATTATTAATAACAACGGTGCCAACGTTTTTAAATCCGCGCTTATTGGCTAAAGTCGCTAATGCTTGTGCTTGATAAGTATCTGGTGGGGCGGTTCTTGCCCAAAACCCTTTAAAATCACCGTTTTTCGCTCGATTTGTAAACACAGGACTGGTACTACCAGGTGAGATTAATACAACTTGATCCCGTACTGCAATATCAACGGCTGCACTAGAGACGCTACTGGCAAATGAACCGACAACACCCGCCACTTTATCCACTTCTGCAAGTTTAGTCATTGCGGATGCCCCTGCTGCTGGATCGGTTTGATCATCCTCTTTTACTAGAGTAACAGGCTTACCGTTGACCCCACCACAAGCATTAATGGTATCAACCGCTAAGGTTACTGCTTCGGGCATATTTTGACCAATAGCCGAAAGATCTCCCGTTACAGGTAACAGTGTTCCCAGTTTTAAACCTGCGTTTGGATCTGCTGTTTGAGTGGTATTCGTACTACTCGTGGTTGTATTAGTACCACTGGTACAAGCTTGAGCGAAAAGACCAGCCGCGATCGCACTAACTACAATTGTGAGAGGTAATTTAAAAGATCGTTCTTGAGATGGATGACTCATAGTGGTTTAGTGATTCTATTTTCTTTTGAGTTTAGATCTTAGCAAGACAAAGGACGGAATACAGTTTACAGTTTTTTTCCCTGACATTCCGTCTTTCAAACCAGTTCCCTTGCTTTTATGAGTTTGGTAATTTGCCGATCAGATAATTACTCTCTACAGGATTAAAACAGAATTTAAAGTTTTACTCTCGATGTGGCATGAACGATTAGATTCAAAATTTTAAAGAACAACAACAAAATACTGAAATATCGTTGCATTATGCCATAAAAACAAGTATTTTGGCATCCTTCTTGAGACAGTTTAGATTTTTGGAGCAATCACCGTAAACTATTTTCGGTATCTTAATAAATACACGTTATTACTATCTAATCTGATAGTCCCATGCTCAAAAGTGAATAGGAGGTATTCAAAGTGATTGTTAACCCAACTAAGACAGGATGGGACATTATTTATCATCGCGCTCATGCTTTACTCGCCGCTCAACTTGCTGGACAATGGCGCAGAAAAGACGCACCCCCAAGATTATATGAAACAATTGCCGCGATTTCCCATCACGACGATTTAGAAAGAGAATGGGAAGAAAATATCATCACTGAAGCGGGTGCGCCAAAAGATTTTACCCTTGAAGAAGATCCAGCATATAATCGCTTAACGAAACATATCGAACGTGCTTTATATCGGGGACGTTGGGTAGCATTAATGACTTCAATGCACCTTTATCGACTTAATAAGGATTCTAAAGGAACCAGTAAAGAGGCTGATCAATTTTTAGAAGCTCAATTAGCTAATCAGAAAGAATGGATTAAAGAATTAGGGATTAGCCAAGAAGATGCCGATTCAGCATATGATTTTCTTCAGTGGTGCGATCGTCTTTCTTTGATTCTTTGTCAGCAACAACTACCTGAAGATGAACGCTTCTTAGAAATCAGTAAAGCACACGATGGACAACGTTACGACATTAAACAATTAAAAAACAATTTGATTAATGTTACTCCTTGGTGTTTTGAAAACGATCGCTTTACTGTAAATGTAGAATATTCTTCCCTTTCACAAGTCGCATTTAAAGATAATGAGAGTTTAGTTAAAGCTCTCAAAGAAGCCCCTCGTCAGCTATTTGAATGGACATTTGTTAAAGACGAGAAAGCTTAACCTCTTCCTTATTCCCTCTCTTTTTAGGAGAGGGTTAGGGTGAGGTCAATTATTTCACCGCTTCTAGAATATCTAGAGCGTGATTTGAAGTGTTTACTTTATCATCAATATGGGTAATTTTTCCTTCAGCATCGATGATATAAGTAACCCGTTTGGCATATCCACCACCAGACACATCATAGGCTTGGGTTATTTTGCCGTCTTTATCGACTAATAATTGAAAAGGTAAACCATACTTTTCTTTAAAAGCTTTGTGAGAGGCTTCATCATCCATGCTTACCCCTAAAACTACCATTTCTTGATTTTGATACTGCTCGTAGTTGTCGCGGAAGCTTTGGGCTTGTTTCGTGCAACCAGGTGTATCATCTTTCGGATAAAAGTACATTACAACCACTTTCCCTTTAAAATCCGATAAAGAAACGGTTTTTCCTTCATCATCAACGGTTGTAAAATTAGGTGCGACTGTTCCAACTGCTAAAGTCATAGCTTTTTAATTCCTCAAATTGCATAAAGGTCGATCAAAATTGATCATAAACTTTACAATAGTTGATATACAAGCCCGAATGGCAAAAACTGAACAATGATCACCTCATCCACTCCTAAAGCACAATCTGTTACCTATTCCGATGCAACCCTAAAACGCGCTGAACGGGCGTTATCTTGTTCTCCTTTTTTGCTTCCTTTGTTTGCAGTAATGCGAAATGAAAGTATTCCTTTACCCATGATGACGGGACAATCTGGAATAGACAAGGGTTATACTAAAAAACCGTTAGCCGAACTGTGGACAGAACGTAATTTACTCTGGTTAATTAAAGTGGGATTACTACGGCGCGAAGTCGATGGACAAGGCATTACAGATAGTTTCCGTCTAACGCCACTGGGACGACAACTGGTAGAAAAATGGGAAAATCAGGGCGGGAATTTTCCTAAGCCGACCTTTTGGGATTCTGTAATTAATAGTATCAATCGTTGGTTTTCCTTTTCGTTTTAGGCTGATTTTGGGAATTATTAGAAATAAAACACTATAAAAAAATAAATTATTAAATGAAAGCTATTATGGTCGTGGGTACGACTTCCCACGCTGGAAAATCATTTTTAACCACCGCTATTTGTCGTATTCTCTCTCGTCGTGGCTGGCAAGTGACCCCTTTTAAAGGACAGAATATGGCTTTAAATGCCTATGTAACCTTATCTGGGGGAGAAATGGGCTATGCTCAAGCGGTACAAGCTTGGGCGGCTGGAATCACGCCTAGAGTGGAAATGAATCCGATTTTGCTCAAACCTCAAGGGAATATGACCTCTCAGGTGATTATCCAAGGAAAAGCAATAGGAGTTACGAACGCAGCCGATTATTATGAAAAATACTTTGATTTAGGGTGGCAAGCTATCACTTCATCTTTACAACGTTTGGCTACAGAATTTGATATGGTTGTTTGTGAAGGGGCGGGGAGTCCAGCCGAAATTAATCTCAAACACCGAGATTTGACCAATATGCGGGTTGCCAAGCATCTGAAAGCCGCAACGCTATTAGTAGTAGATATTGACCGAGGTGGCGCATTTGCTCACGTAGTTGGTACACTAGCACTACTCGAACCCGAAGAACGAGCCTTGATTAAAGGGATTATTATTAATAAGTTTAGAGGACAACGATCGCTATTAGATTCGGGAATTACTTGGCTAGAAAGTTATACGGGTATTCCAGTGGTGGGGGTGATTCCCTGGACAGAATTAAGTTTACCTGCCGAAGATTCTTTATCTTTATTGGAATATCGTTCCAAAAAAACACAAACTGAAACCAAGATTAGTATTATCCGTAACCCACGCATTTCTAACTTTACTGATTTCGATCCCCTCGATGCAGAAACAACGGTTGCGATGAAATACGTCGATTTAAAAGATGATTTAGGTTATCCTGATGCGGTCATTTTACCTGGAACTAAAACCACGATTTCTGATTTAAAGGCATTACATGAAAGTGGAATGGCAGCACAATTAAAAGATTATATCAAAGCAGGTGGAGTAATTCTAGGAATTTGTGGCGGCTATCAAATGCTAGGACAACAGGTTTTAGACCCCCATCATCTCGAAGGAGAAGAAGCTGAATATCCTGGTTTAAATGTACTACCTTTGCTCACGACAATTACAGCAGAAAAAATCACTCGAACTCGTCTGGTGTCCTCGACTTTTCCCCAAAAAGGTTTACCTGTCACGGGTTATGAGATACATCAAGGAGTGAGCAAAATGATTGAATCTAATAAAGAACAATTTTTACCTTTGTTCGATGATGCTAGTCTGGGTATCGTCAATGAGTCTCAATCAATTTGGGGATGTTATCTTCATGGTGTCTTTGATAATGGGCCTTGGCGACGGACTTGGTTAAATCATTTGCGACATCGACGGGGTTTAAATTCTTTACCCACTGGAATAGGAAATTATCGAGAACAACGAGAAATCATGATCAATTCTTTAGCGGATCTCGTTGAGCAGTATGTTAATTTAAGTTCAGTGTTACCGCAATAAAATCATTATGGCTGTACAAGTTCATTTTTTACCCGATGATATTACCATTGAAGCCCAACCAGGAGAACCTTTATTAGCAGTAGCAGAAAAAGCAGGGGTTTTTATTCCGACTGGGTGTTTGATGGGTTCTTGTCATGCGTGTGAAGTAGAATTAGAGGATGGTACGCCGATCTGTTGTTGTATTAGTTCAGTTCCTTTTGACACTTCATCACTCACCATCCATCTTTATTCCGATCCTGTTTGGTAACTAAACTCGTTCCCACAAGTCAAGGCGATATTGAGCATTCTTTTGACCTAATATATGTTTTAGTTGATCGGGTCTAAAGGCTAAAAATGAGTCGTGAACTTCATCACCTGTGAGGGGATAATCGGGAGTATAAGCCAACCAATGCACTAACAGTAAATGTCCCTCTGGTTCTAAATGCTCTAAAATTCGATGTTGTGCAATTTGTAAATCTTCACGGCACCAATAGTAACCCACTTCAGACACCAAAATCAGATCAAATTTTTCTTCTGGATACTGTTGCGGAAAATTCATGATTTCAAAGCGAACTTGTGGCAATGACTGACAGCGTGTAATGGCTTGATCTTGAGCTAGTTTTGATACGTCTATTGAGAGCAGGGAATCGCAATAATGAGCCAGTTTTTGCGTTAAAACCCCAATTGAGCCGCCAATTTCAAAGGCTGAACGGTAACGGGATTTTTGTAAGGCTGCGATCGTTGCTGCTAATTCGCTCCATTGGATGAGGGGGCAGTAATCCACGAGTCCCAATCGAACGTTCACAAAGCTGAATGACATCCATGCAAATTTGCTCAATGTTGGTTCGAGCCATGTTGACATATGTAATTAAACGATCGCACTGGGGATGCTCTGTGGGAGTGCCACCAAACATAGGCACGTAGTCTGCAATGAGATCAGCCGCCCCTTTGAGCCAAAGATTACCGTTTTCAATAGCGATCGCCATTTGACCAACCCGCGCTTCTTGATAGGGATCATTAGTACGCTTGAGACTTTGTAGATACTGACGAGTTAGATCAAATAAGGCTTCTGCACCCCCTAACTGTACTGCCGCAAAACGAATCGAGCCACCTGTTAGCCAAGGCTGTCGATTATCATCTTCGGGTTGTGCAATTAGCTCGTTCGTCTACTTCAACGCCGCTAAAATCTACTTTATAACTTGCCGTTGCCCGCATTCCCGAAGGCTGCCACCAATTTGGATCACTAACAGTTGTAACATCTTCCATTGGCACAATACACATTTGCCAGCCACCATCAGGAAGCCTACCGTTAACAAAGGGTCTTTCAACATAACCCGACCCAGAACAAAAAGTTTTGCTACCTTGGAGTTGATAGTGTCCAGAACTAAGGGGAATAATTTGGACACCATCCCCTGCTTCAGCATTCCAGACCCCGAAGATTTTATGCTCATCGCGGGCAGCTTGGGCATAATGCTCGATTTGTTCGAGTGTACCAAAGGTTTGAACTAACTGAAGTGCATTGATGTGTCCTTCAAAAATGCGACCGACGGCTAAATTGCCCCAACCAATTTTTTTAAGTATGATTAACAATTCATGGGTTAGACTTGCATCAATTCCTAACCCAAGACCGCCAAACTCGCGCATCAGTGGAATAGCCAATATTCCCCCTTCAGCAATTAACTTAAACTCCTGTACTGGAAAAACACCGTTATAGTCAATTTCAGCCGCATTAGCCGCGCAAAAATTAGCGATTTCTGTAACACGGTCGAAACACTGAGCCAGCGATAAACTTTTTAGTGGGCTTGGTCGTGTAGACAAAATTTGAGTATGATCTTTTAATACGGTCATCTTCTATATCTCCATATCTAAAAGGGACTCTAGTTCAGATGATTGTTGTTGCGGACGTAGGTCATTAAGTCGTGTCCTCAAATCTGCGATCCCGCAGGGATCTGGCTTTCGCCAGCACGCCTGATCAAGTTCTACTAGAGGCCAGCGTTTAGTCCATATTCCCTCTTGCTTCTGACGTTGCTCGACTTGCTCAAATAATAGTTCAAAAGATTTAGACTGAGCGAGTTCTGTCAATAGCCAGTCGGGACAGACTCCTAATGTCTGGGCTTGTAAAACAACGTCTTGAGCCGTATCTTGCTCTTCATTGAGGATACGTTGCCAAAGACCTCGGAGTTGCTGACGAGTCCGAAACCGAGTTTCTATAGCATCGGCTGATTCAACTAGGAAGGGCTGTTGTCCCATTGCCACCCAATCATTCAATTGATTTGCAAAACCACCCTCAACTCGTACCGTTTGTCTAGCTGACGTGGTAACCTGCACGAGTGGACTATGACGAAACCGCGCACCGACTCGCAACAACGCTTGATAGAAGGCTACATCTTCGGGTGTCCGTACTGCTGGCATTCCCCCCGAAAGTTGATACATCTGTGTCGTGACGGCTAGACTGGCCCCATAATGTTGAGCGTGACGTGGCCAACTATCATGGGGGTTAGCATCGATATAGGTTTCCAGTTCGGTCATTAACTAGACCTCCTGCAAAAGTTTTAGTTAATATGTTGATTTTGTCCTAAAAAGAGTTC
>ERZ1066124.24-NODE-24-length-165727-cov-27.816185_pt1 | contig 165727 bp, 161 predicted proteins | sample MGYA00382771_ERZ1066124 | MGnify/ENA primary metagenome ERZ1066124 (study PRJEB33369, sample SAMEA5778354) | biofilm metagenome | biome: Industrial cooling water; feature: Water cooling tower basin; material: Biofilm | place: United Arab Emirates | collected... | reverse complement strand
TAGCTTTTTAGATTTTGCTTGCGGTTATGGACGATATACACGTTTTTTGCTTCAAGAAATGCCCGTTTCTAAAATTTGGGTTTCTGATATTTATGTAGAAGGTGTTAAGTTTCAAGAAGAACAGTTTGGAGTTCAGGGTATTATTTCGGTTAGTCGTCCTGAAGATTACGTTTGTTCCCAACAGTTCGATTGTATTTTAGTGATTTCTCTGTTTACCCATCTTCCTGAAACCACTTTTGTACGATGGCTTAGAAAACTATACAGTCTTTTGACTCCTGGTGGAATTTTAATGTTTAGCACTCACGATATGAGTTTTGTGCCTGCTAACGTTCCACCACCAGAAAAAGGCATCTGTTTTTTAGGGATGAGTGAAAGTCGTTCTCTTGATCTTGATGAATATGGTTCTACTTGGGTTACTCAAGATTTTGTTGAGCAAGCGGTTAGTAAAGCTACTGATGGGGAAGGAAAATGTTATCGACTTTACAAAGGTATTAATAATCATCAAGATTTATATCTTGTCACTCGTGATGATAGCTTAGAATCTCTGGAATTAAATCTTTATAAAAAACCATTTAGTAACATTGATCGTTGCTATTTACAAAATGAGAATACACTTTATTTAGCAGGATGGGCTGCTACTTATAATGCTCATGCTTCAATTCAAGATATTCAATTTTTGATCAATGGTCAACTTAAACAAAGATGTTTACCTTTTGCTTATCGTCCTGATGTAGCTAAATTTTACAATAATCCAGATTATTCTTATTCTGGTTGGAATTGTTGCATTCATCTAGATGACAATGTTAATTTGGCAACTGATCTTTTAGAAGTAATTTTTATTGATAGTGTAGGGATGAAAAATACATCATACATCGGAACCATCGAAAAAGCTTTCAGAAATCCTCCATCAGCTTAAATGATTAAGGTGGGTTATCCCCACCTAACTACAGCTAAATTTACAAAACATCAGCAAAAGCTGGACGTAATTTTCGATAGATAGTAAGTCCAAGGATAAAAGTAATTATAGAAATTAGCCAAAGTACTCCCCATTCTTGCCAATGTTCGATTGAACCTTCTAAAATTAACTCTCGATAAATTTCGGCTAAGGGGGTCATGGGATTAAACCAATTAATAAACCAGCGAAAGCCCTCTGGAATAGCAGTAATTGGATAAATAATCGGTGTCAAATAGAACCAAAAATTTAGAATTACGGCTAAAGTTTGCGGAATATCTCTTAAAAAAACGGTCAAACCAGCAAATAAATAACCTAGACCAGCCGTTAATAATAATTGAGGTATCCAAATTAAAGGCAAAAGAGCTAAAGTTAAAGGGAGTTGATGAAAAATAAAAGCTACAGCAATAATTAAAGCCGCTAAACCAAATGAGGTTTCAATAAAGATGGATAAAATAGGAACAAGGGGTAATAAAGCGAGAGGAAAAACGACTTTTTTTACTAAATTAGTTTGATTAATAATTGAAGAAGTAGCTTGATTGAGTCCCCCAGAAAACGCTAACCAAGGTAAAATTCCCGAAAATAACCATAAACCGAAGGATAAATGACTATTAGCGGCGATTCCAGTTAAATTCGATTTAACTTTGAGAACAACTGAAAAAACATAAATATAAAGGAATAATTGAGATAATTGATTCAGTAATGGCCACAGATTTCCAATAATTGAACCTTTGTAACGAGCATCCAAATCTCGTCTGACTAAGACTCTGAGTAGATCATATTTAGTCCACCAACGTTCATTAATGGGTAATCGTCGCCGAATTCGGCTGGCTTGATGTTTAATTGTTCCTAGCAAAACTCACTCCTCAAATCTGGTCTTAGTCTATTTTTTGTAATTTATCGAATTGCCACAATTTTAGGATCTTGATTTAACTGTTCACGGGCTTTTAGAACTTCTTGTCTAGCCCACCCGTCAGCGTTTAAGATATCCTCTAATGTTGGTGTTGTCGTATTTTGTGAAGTAAAACGATCGCACACTTTCTCAATTAACTTTGGAATATCTAAAAAGCTAATTTGTTCCTCTAAAAACAGAGCAACTGCTTGTTCATTCGCGGCATTTAAGACCGCAGGCATCGCACCCCCTTCTCTTCCTGCTGCATAGGCTAACTGCATACAAGGATATTTTTGATAATCAGGCTCTTTGAAAGTTAAATTACCTGCTTTTACTAAATCCAACCTCTCCCAATCGGTATAAATTCTTTCAGGCCAAGACAAAGCATACAACAGGGGTAAACGCATATCGGGCCAGCCCAATTGAGCTAGTACAGATGTATCCTGTAACTCAATTAAGGAATGAATAATACTTTGAGGATGAATGACAATATCGATCGCATCATAATCCATCCCAAACAGATAATGAGCCTCAATGACCTCCAAACCCTTATTCATCAAGGTTGCCGAATCGATAGTAATTTTGCGGCCCATTGACCAGTTTGGGTGTTTCAGGGCATCAGCAACCGTAACAGAGGCTAATTTTTCGATGGGTAGATCCCGAAATGACCCCCCCGAAGCCGTTAGGATAATTCGTCTTAAACCACCACTCCGAACACCTTGTAAACATTGAAAAATCGCGGAATGTTCCGAGTCGGCAGGTAATAATTTCACCTGATGCTTTTCGATTAAAGGGAGTACAACTGGCCCACCTGCAATCAAAGTTTCTTTATTCGCTAAAGCAATATCTTTACCTGCTTCAATGGCTGCGATGGTAGGAAGTAACCCCGCACAGCCGACAATTCCCGTGACCACACTTTGAGCATCACCATATCTAGCGACTTCGATAATCCCCTCCTCTCCCGTTAGAATAATTGGAGTATAATCAAGGTCTGCAATGAGTGATTTTAGAGTGGGTAGATGAGACTCATTACAAATTGCTACAATTTGGGGGCGAAAAGTGCGAATTTGTTTAGCCAATAAATCTACATTATTTCCCGTAGCTAACCCAATTACCTGAAATTGCTCAGGATATTGAGAGACAATATCAAGGGTTTGGGTGCCAATTGACCCAGTAGAACCTAAAATAGAAATTTTTTTCACGGCAAATTAATATAATTTTGAACTACAGAATACACTATTTAGGTAGCTTTTAGGGTAGTTCTTCAGAGGTACTATCCCATAATTCACTTAGCGTTACGACTCGATAGTTTTGTTCAGTAATTGTTTTTAGTAGACTGGTTAGAGCAAGTGCTGTATTTTCAGAACGGGTCGCTGTACCCCCGTGTAAGACTAGAATAGAGCCAGGAAAGATGAATTGTGACATATACCAGGCAGTAAACTGAGGATGTTCTGACCAAGAATTGGTATCAAGGGGAATCATTGACCCCAAAGCAAAACGAGGCTCATAGTCTGGGGTTTGTTTTAAGATTTCTAGCATTTTTTGATTATAAAAAGCGCGTCCAGGACGATACCAACGTAACGGTTTCCCACACAAGCGAGAAATACAATCATGTGCTTGTTCGAGATGTTGCTGAAACTGTTCGGGATAAAGTTCTGCAACGAGAAGATCTTCTAAACCATGATTACCGATTTCATGACCTTGAGCTAAGATTGTTTGTAAAAGCTGAGTTTCATGACAAAGATGATTACTGATCACAAAAAAAGTGGCTTTAGCTTTTTGAGTCGGAGTGCTAATTGATTGATTGTGAGTAGCGATCGCATCTAAAATCAAATGAGTCGATTGATCATCAGGTTCATTCGGTGTTGGGATATCATCGATCGTTAAAGCAACAATTCGTTGAGTTGTTTTTTTATAAAAAACCGCATCGGGAAAAAAACTAGCGACTTGTGTTAGTAAAGTTTGTTGCAGAATAGTCAAGGTTAATCAAATATAAGCAAAGATAGTTTACCCAACAACCCTAGCAAATCTTATTAAAAAATTTTGATCCAAAATTCAGATTTAGTAATAGAATGCAGCCAAAGTGAGAGTTTTCAGTAGAATCTCACATATCACACGAAACACAAAAGAGATATGGGCAACCCAAAACGAGTACCAGTAGGCATTGTCGGGGCTTCAGGATATGGTGGAGTCCAGTTAATTCGTCTACTGATGGAACATCCAGAAGTCGAAATCGTATATTTAGGTGGTGACAGTAGCGCGGGTAAACCCTACACCGATCTTTATCCCCATTTATTTCACAAAGTTAGCTTAAATGTTGAACCAATTGATGTAGATGTCATCGCCTCGCGGTGTGAAGTCGTTTTCTTAGGTTTACCCAATGGCATCGCCTGTGATCTAGCACCGATTTTAGTCGAAAAAGGGTGTAAAGTATTAGATTTATCAGCAGATTATCGATTTAAAGATTTAGAAACCTATACAACATGGTATAAAAAAGAGCGAACCGACCAAACAACCGCCAAAAAAGCAGTTTATGGACTTCCCGAACTGTATCGAGAAGAAATTAAAGCCTCATCTTTAATTGGTTGCCCTGGTTGCTATCCGACTGCGAGTATACTAGCCTTATCTCCATTACTGAAACAAGGCTTAATTGTTCCAGAGACGGCGATTATTGATGCTAAGTCGGGGACATCGGGGGGAGGTCGTCAGGCGAAAGTCAATATGTTACTGGCTGAAGCCGATAACTCATTAGGAGCGTATGGAGTTACCAAACACCGTCATACACCCGAAATTGAGCAAGTTTGCAGTGATTTAGCGGGACACGAAGTTAGAGTACAATTTACTCCTCATTTAATTCCAATGGTGAGAGGAATTTTAGCGACGGTCTACGCAACACTACGCGACCCTGGACTCGTCAGAGAGGATTTAATCACCATTTACGGGGCGTTTTATCGTTCCTCTAGTTTCGTCAAAATTCTGCCAAACGGGGTTTATCCTCAAACTAAATGGGCTGCTGGCACTAATTTATGTTACATCGGTATCGAAGTCGATCCAAGAACCGATCGCATTATCGTGATGTCTGCAATTGATAATTTAATTAAAGGACAAGCTGGCCAAGCGGTACAATGTTTAAATCTAATGATGGGTTGGGATGAAGCATTAGGATTACCTCAAATCAGTTTCTATCCATAAATAAAGTAGGGGTCGCGGAAGGCGACTGCACGCCGTTTCACTGGATTTTAAATCCAGTGAGCGGTGCAGTTTGGTTGCCAAACCCTATTTGGTTGCCAAAGATAGTTAAGATTAGAAAGAGAAAGACGCAGCATATTAAAAGACTTATGGCTACTAACACGAATTATTTAGATCAATTAAACCCCTCTCAACGTCGGGCTGTCGAACATTTCTGTGGGCCATTATTAGTCGTTGCTGGTGCGGGTTCGGGGAAAACAAGAGCATTAACCTATCGAATTGTTCATCTAATTCGCTATCATCAAGTTGATCCAGAAAATATTTTAGCCGTTACTTTTACCAATAAAGCGGCTCGTGAAATGAAAGAACGGATTGAAAGAACTTTTGCTCAAGAATCGGCTTTAGAAAAATACGGACAACGCTTAGAATTATTAACCGAATATCAACAGAAACAGTTAACGTCTCAAATTTATAAAAATACTACTAAACAACTTTGGATCGGTACATTTCATAGTCTGTGTTCTCGAATTTTACGTTATGACATCAATAAATATCAAGATGAAAAGGGACGGACATGGCAAAGAAATTTTTCGATTATGGATGAATCGGATGTCCAAAGTTTAATTAAAAATATTGTTACGAAACAGTTAAAATTAGACGATAAAAAATTTGATGCTCGTTCGGTGCGCTATCAAATTAGTAATGCGAAAAATTTAGGTTTTTCACCTGATCAGTATGCAGTAGAAAATCCTGATTATCGAGGTAAAGTAATTGCAGAAGTTTATCAAGAATATCAAAACCAATTAGCAGCTAATAATGCTTTAGATTTTGATGATTTAATATTAGTACCCGTTCGATTGTTTGAACAAAATGAATCAATTTTAGGCTATTGGTACCATCAGTTTAGACATATCTTAGTCGATGAATATCAAGATACGAATCGCATTCAGTATGATTTAATTCGACTTCTTGCTACGAATGACGAAACTAATAAAAAAGAATGGAACTGGAAAGCTCGTTCTATTTTTGTCGTGGGTGATGCGGATCAATCCATTTATAGTTTTAGAATGGCTGATTTTACAATTTTATTGAATTTTCAATCTGATTTTGGTGACGGATTACCCGATGATGACACCCGCACCATGATTAAGCTAGAGGAAAATTATCGCTCTAGAGAAAATATTCTACAAGTTGCTAATAAGTTAATTGAAAATAATACCCAAAGAATTGATAAAGTTCTGAAAGCAACCAGAGGCTTAGGTGATACGATATTTTGTTATCGAGCCGATAATGAAGAAATTGAAGCCGAATTTGTTATTAATAAAATTAGGGAACTAAAAAGAGAAAATCCTGAATTAAATTGGGGTAGCTTTGCCATTTTATATCGAATTAATGCCCATTCTCGACCGTTTGAAGATGTGTTAGTACAAAGAAATATCCCTTATACGATCGTTGGTGGTTTTAAGTTTTATGATCGTCTAGAAGTCAAAGATGCGATCGCTTATCTGAAAGTGATTGCTAATCCATCTGATACCGTAAGTTTATTAAGAATTATTAATACACCGCGTCGTGGCATTGGAAAAACAACCATAGAAAGTTTAGTCACTGCTTCCCAAGAATTAGGGATACCTTTGTGGGAAATCTTAAGTGATGAAACTTCAGTTAATACAATTGCTGGACGGGCTGCCAAATCAATTAATCAATTGGTTCAATTATTACAGACTTTTCAAGCACAGGTGGAAACCCTTCCCGTAGCCGAGATTTTACTACAAGTGATGGAACAATCGGGATACATTGCCGATTTAAAAGAAAAAGGAACCGAAGAAGCGAATAACCGTTTAGAAAACGTTTTTGAGTTGTACAATGCGGTTGTGAAGTTTAGTGAAGATAGCGAAAATAACAGCTTACAAGACTATTTAGCAACTGCTTCTCTTTCATCAGACTTAGATGACTTGAGTGAAGGACAAGAAAAAGTTTCTTTAATGACACTCCATTCTGCTAAAGGTTTAGAATTCCCCGTTGTGTTTTTAGTGGGTTTAGAACAAGGAACGTTACCCCATATGAGAAGTTTAGACGATCCTTTATCCCTCGAAGAAGAACGCCGCCTATGTTATGTTGGTGTGACACGCGCTCAAGAACAACTCTTTTTAACCCATACTAAAGAAAGGTTTGTTTGGGGAAACCGTGAAGGCAAAATTCCCTCACAATTTTTACAAGAATTCCCTCAAGATTTAGTCACCAGTAACGTTAAGACAAAACCCCCTCAAAGTCGTCCTGCAACACCCACTCCAAGAAGTTATCAAAGGGCAGATCATGTATCTTGGGAAGTAGGCGATCGTATCTACCATTCTATTTTTGGCGAAGGAGAAGTCACCCACATTCTAGCGGGTGGTAAACGGACAAACTTAGCCGTCAAGTTTTCAGACGCAGGTCAAAAAATTCTCGATCCGACAATTGCCCCAATGGAGAAACTTTAGCTATTTTCTAGACAGTCTATCCTAGTGATATCCTAAAAAAGACACTTAATCGGTTTAGGATTACTTCATAAGTTAGATCTATTCTCTGAAATGTCAAAGAATATCATAGAATATAAGCTTGCAGCAACATTAACTGAACATGAGTTGTCATATCAGTTAATTTTTTAATAGTTGTTGAGAAAGATTGAGTCAGCTATCAAAACTGTTTGATAATATGAGCAAAGATAGGTACAGTCTGACTTTTTTAGACGACTGTCTGCTCTGTACTCAGAGTTAAACCTAACATTAAGGATCGGTCAAATCAATATGGAATCATATAAACCCACGGAAACTAAACCTTCAATAAGACCCGATGCGCCTGGATCACTGACTAACCCCAGTACCACAGACCAGATCATCCAAGAGTATATTGCTCCAGTTTGGCAGTCAGTGCGAAATTATCTGGCTAAAGTTCCCGACTACATCGGTGAATGGTTTGCTCATCCTAGTAATAAAAAATTTCTCACTACTCTCGGTTTGATCGTCGGTAGTATTATTACCGTTAAAGTTATTTTGGCGGTTCTCGATGCGATCAATGATCTTCCTCTCATCTCACCTCTGATGCAATTAATTGGCTTAATTTACTCAGCTTGGTTTATTTATCGCTATCTCTGGAAAGCCTCTAACCGTCAAGAGTTACTGACTGAGATCGAAGCCTTAAGAGCGCAAATTTTTGGCGAAGAACCTCGCAATATCTAAGACCAAGCTTTTCTAGTTCTAAAAGCTAAGTCATCTATCCTCATCTACTGTTAGAGTGGGTGAGGACTCTTATTTAATAGGATGTTGCGTTGATGTCTCTCACTCCCTTACAGCTTCAAACTGCCACCCTTGAACATCTGCCTCAAATTGTTGAACTTGATCAAGTTTGCTTAGGTGGACTTTGGACGCTAGATGGCTATAAAAGAGAGCTAGAAAGCCCAAATAGTAGTCTTCTAAGCTTGTCTATTTCGCTTAACCCATCTTTAGTCAAAATTATCGGTTGTGGCTGCTTCTGGGCGATTTTAGAGGAAGCACATATTACACTGATTGCCATTCATCCTGACTATCAAGGACGCGGTTTAGGTCAATTCTTACTCTATGCTTTACTCAAAGATGCGGTCGTTCGTCAGTTAGAACGAGCAACTTTAGAGGTTCGCGTCTCGAATGATGTTGCTATTTCTCTCTATCAAAAATTTGGTTTTCAAGTGGCAGGACGACGTAAAGGTTATTATCAGCAAACGGGGGAGGATGCTTTGATTTTATGGCGAGGTGATTTACATCAGCCTGCATTTAAAACACAATTACAACAGTGGGAGACAGAATTGAGCGATCGTCTATTACGTGAACAGTTTCAAGTTTATTCTAATTCATTTGGATCAATACCTAATCCTCGTAATCTTTCTTCTAGTAATTCGGCTCGTCGTTGAGCTTCTTGAGCTTGTTGTTGAGCTTCTTGAGCTTGCTGTTGAGCTTCTTGAGCTTGTTGTTGAGCTTCTTGAGCTTGTTGTTGAGCTTCTTGAGCTTGCTGTTGAGCTTCTTTAACTTGTTCTTCTGGAGTTAAATAACGCTTTCCCTGTTCGTCCATCCAATATACCCAGTCATACTCTAGTCCCATATAGGTTGCTTTTTCTCGCATAATACCAATACTTATTTCTGGGAGCCAAACCGCCTCACCTTCTAGTAATTCATATTTTCCATTGTTTAATTTATAGATTTCTAATTTTTGTTTTCTTTTTCGTAAAGGATTATGAATCACATAGTAAAGAATGCCCATCTCTTCATAAAAGTCTTTTTTGGTGGTGTATTCCCCTCGTCTGGTTTTGGAAACAACCTCTAACACCAAAATCGGTAGTTTCTGTTCTTCCCACAATACATAGGATAAGCGTAAGTCTGATCCTATCCACCGAGGCACACCGATACTCAAAAAACCATCGGGAATGATTGCAGGTTGATCAGGATCATAATAGATTCCCATATCTACGCCAAAAAACCAATCCCTTCTATCAGCCCAAATTGAAGCAAGCATGGCTCTGAGTAAATTAGGAAGATCGTTCTGTAATTCATTATCCACAGGGGTATCGTCAGTATGAGGTAAGTCTTTTGCTGTGGGTAATTTGCGGTTGCGATCGTATTGAAGAAGCATTATGATTTACCCGTTTTTCAATCGTCGGATAATTCGATTTTAACCAATAAACTTAAATCAGATTTAATATTAATACTTTTAACTCGTCGCTTGACTTTTTACTTTAATTGTAAGCTTTAAATTTAATAGATATGTAAAGAGGCAATACATTACATCCCTACATGATTCAATAAAAAATCTTACTTTTTCGCCATTCTTCTAACATCAATGACACTAGAATTAAAGTTATAATTATCCCCCTCTAACTCAATTAAAGTGCCAATTTTCACTTTTTGACCACCGACAACTGCACCCGTCTCGCTAATTTCTGCTTTAGCACCCAGTGTCAAAATCATATCTTGGGAATAAGCATTTTCAGGACGCGGGTCTGGTTGTACTTTTACGCTACCATCAGGCTGAGGGACGAGAATATTACGAGGAAGTTCTTTGACTCTAATCACTTCAAAGTCACCCGCAGGCTGATTTCGGATGACAAGACTGGTCTTTTTATCGGTTTTAAATTGTTGAATTAAGCCATCAGGATTTAGTACACTTAATCCTTTAACAATGACATCAACTTCTATCGGTTCTGAAGGGACTTGAGCAATTGTTCCTTTTCCTGATGTTCCAGGGAAAATAAATATGCCTGTAATTACTCCCAGGATGACTAAAGCGGCGGCTAAGTCTAGGATATTAAATCTACCGAACAATCTACCTCTAGAATCTAAAAAGCTCATAGTAAATCTTTCTAAAAATTAAATTACACAAACACATCAAGAGCGCGTATTTACTGTATCACGATCGCATTTTAACTTAAACGACGGATTGCTTCTAATAGACCCCGCGCTTTATTTAAAGTTTCCTCATATTCTTTTTCGGGGTCAGAGTCGGCGACTAAACCTGCACCCGCTTGTACTGACACTAGATGATGATTATTGCCTTGAGGACGTACAATCATTGTCCGAATGGTAATCGCACTATTTAACTGTCCTTCAAAATCATAATAGCCGTATACTCCCGAATATGGCCCTCTTCTTGCGGGTTCAAGTTCTTTAATAATTTCCATGGCTCGAATTTTAGGCGCACCACTAACGGTACCCGCAGGAAAACACGCCTTCAGTAAGTCCCAAGCGGTAGAGGATGGGTCTAATTCTCCAATTACATTACTCACAATGTGCATGACGTGGGAATAGCGTTCAATGACCATTAATTCATCAACCTTCACGCTTCCTTTAACACAAACCCGTCCTAAATCATTGCGTCCTAAGTCTACTAGCATGACGTGTTCGGCGATTTCTTTGGGGTCTTGTAATAAATCTTCGGCTAAGGTGTTATCCTCGGCGGGTGTTTTTCCTCGGCGACGGGTTCCCGCAATAGGTCTTAAAGTCGCTTTCATGGCATTCGTTTCGCGTTCTGCTTTCACCATAACTTCAGGACTTGACCCGATAATCTGCCAATCGCCAAAGTTATAATAAGCCATGTAGGGAGAGGGATTAATCAGACGCAACGACCGATAGAGTTCAAAGGGGTTCCCTGTATAAGACGCGCTTAAACGTTGTGACAGAACAACTTGAAAGATATCACCTGCTTTAATGTAGTCTTTGGCTTTGAGTACATTGTCACAGAATTGTTGATGAGGGGTGTTGCTTTCGTAGGGTAATGGGTTAGAAGGCGATGGATTAAGTTCTAGGGTTTTGGCTGTATTTGGAAGCGGTAAGGATAATTTTAAAACCAGTTTAGTAATCCGATCGCAAGTTTCTTGATACACTTGTTCTAAATTAGTGTGATCGCCTCTTAAATCAGCATAAGCGATCGCCCAGATTTTGCGCTGTACTTGGTCAAAAATAATTAAATTATCGACCTGCATCCACACACCATCAGGTAAATCATTTTCATCTGCTGGGTAAACAGGGACGCGGGGTTCTATCCACTGAATCAACTCATAACCCCAAAAACCGAATAAACCGCCGATACCTGGGGGAAGTTGCAGTAGTTTTACTGGATGAATGGGTTCTAAACAGCGCGTTAAAATTTCAAATGGATTTCCTTCAAAAATTTCTACTGTTCCATCTCGATGGGTGCGCGTCGTCTGATTTCCTTTCGCTTGTAATACCCAAACGGGGTCACATCCTAAAAAGCTGTAGCGTCCAATATTTTCTCCCCCTTCTACTGACTCTAGTAAAAAACTGTAAGGTTGTCCTGCACAAACTTTGTACCAGGCAGAGACAGGAGTTTCTAAGTCAGCGACCCATTCTTGATAAACGGGAATAAAGTTACCTTGTAAGCTCAGTTCTTGAAACTGCTCGAAGGATGGAAACATCATAGAATTCAATGAATAACAGTTATCAGCAATCAGCCATCAATAAACATTATCAGCTTTTAATGTCTAATGTTAACTGTTCACCGATAACTGAAATCACCTCGATTTTTTCTTATTTATACATCAGGAGGGTATTTACCAGAAAACTTGAGGGTCGCTGGTTCGGGGTTTTTACCAATGGGTCTATCTTTCTTACCAACGTAAGGACGACCTTCATTAACTTTTTCAGGGAAAACACCGTCAGCAGGATGAATGTATTCAACTTCACCATTAGGGAAAATACGGTAAATTTTGTAATTTTCCATTTTGGGTTTGAATCTCGTCCGTAATTGGCTTCCCATTGCAATACAGTATTCTTTGCGGGCTAAATAAAGAATGTTGTCGCCTTCATTCATGATAGCCGCGCCACCTGTAGGCATTTCAAAGACTTGCTCTTTGGGGCTTGTCCAAGTGATAGCATACTTTTCTTCAACATCGGCTTTAGTGAGTAAGCCGCCTGTGCTACCACCAAATTTCGGCAGTTGTCCGGTAAGCTCTTCTGGCATAGGATTCTTATTATTGAAATAAGTGTTTTAGGGCATCCTATCACTCAAGTAGCCAATCTCTATTAGCTTTGTCAAGAACTGTTACAAAAACGAGTACTTAGAGCCTAAAACGCTTCATAGTTTGTAAATATACAACATCCTCATCATTGAGAAAAAGCTTTAGTTTTTACTCGATGTAGCAATCATTAAACCCCAGAACAGACCAAAACGCATTGTAGACGAGCGAGAAATCACCAAATTAGCATTTTTTAAAAAATCATGGAATTCCTTCTGTGTATAACATTGTTGGTGTGCTGGGTCAAAAATCTTGAGAAAAACATCTAATATTTGACAAAATAAAAAATCTTTACACCAATCTAAAATAATTACTTTGCCGTTGGGTTTAAGAACACGTCTCATTTCACCTAATACAATTGATGGATGTTCAAAGTAATGAAATGAACTCGCACAAACAATCACATCAAAGCTAGAATCGGCAAAAGGTAAGTTTTCTGAATTAGCAACCTGAAACGATTGTGAATAGTTTTTACATTTATCTTTAGCAATTTCTAGCATCTCCTCTGAAAAATCAATACCGACGATGCGTTGTGTTGGAGATTCATTTAAAATTAATCTTTCAAACTCACCTGTTCCACAAGCCACATCGAGTACGGTTTCTTCTGGTGATATTTCTGCCCAATTTTTAAGATACGTTAGAGTATTGTGTAAATAGTCTTTCCAACGTGAATCATAAATCTTCGCTAATTGGTTATATTGTTTTTGAACAGGATGATTACTCATTTTCTCTTAAGCAAGACAAAAAAACTAAATCGATAAATATTGACTACCTATCGTAAGGGTTTAGTCACCAAACCCTTACAATCAATTCATTAATCATAGAAGACATTTTTCTTTAAGTTGGAATCGATCGCATAAATCGTTGAAGTTGACGACTTTCGAGTTCCAAAACACGACGAGCGAAATCGTGATCGAGATCAAAAAGATCATCAAAGGTATCAACGGGAACGGCTAAAATTCGCGTAATATCTTGAGCCGCAATGATCGTATTAGTAGAGTCACTATGGGCTAAAACTTCCAACTCATCTAGTGTTTGTCCTGAGCGAAGTTTCTCCTCTCGTACCTCTTTGCCCTCTAAATAGTACTGAATTTTGGCTTCGCCTTCGATTAAAAGCAGCAATTCTCGACAAGTGTCACCCGCTTCTGTAATCAGTTCATTAGTTGAATAGGTTCTAACTTCAGCACGAGTCGCCAAAGCAATCAAGGTTTCACTGTGCATTCGGTGAAAGAAATCACTATTAAATAAATGCACTACTTTTTCTAATAAAGGAAATGAGGTCAGCACAGGATTCGGATTAGCTACAGATAGCAAAATTTTCGCTGTTTCTTGGAATAACGGCGAGTTTTGAACACCCGAAAGCTCGCGAGCGAGCGCTTTACTCCGTTCAAGATCGAGTTGAGAAACAATATACAGACAAGCTGTTTGAATTAATGGGTTTTGGTCATAAACTAACGGTTCTAACAACTCCAAAATCTCGCTGTGAGAATCAGAGAGTGAATAAGCACAAAATTGTCCTTCTAGTGGCGTGAGACTCTGTAAAACCTCTGGAGCAAGACGAGTTCGCCAGTCATCTTGTTCTAATTGCTCGGCCAAGATTAAAGGGGCTAATTGTCCTAAAGAATAGGCAAGCGCGATCCCTTCTGGAGTTGCATTCAGTGTTCTGATCGTTTCGAGGATGGTTCGTATGATTAATTCTTTTTTGTGATGAAGGCTGTCTTGCAATAACATCAAAACGGCTTTGTGCTTTTGTAGCATCGGTTGATGAAGTGCGCGATAGCAAGAAATTAAAGTTGGTAATTGACCTAGCAAATATTCAGCCCGACGGAGATTTCCTGCTTCAGGAGAAATCCCACTTAAGATCCAAGATTCTTCTTGAGGCGTAATTGAATATTGACGACGTAAAGCCCCAATTTCTGCGTCATTTTCGGTGATTATGGTACTAAAAGCACTATTTTTCTGCAATAACATCAATCGCTCTAATGATTTGCGATAGCCCGTTAAGCGAATTTGATTTTCTAAACTTCTCTTGCGATCAGGATTGAGTAATTCTGGATCTTCAATTCCTAATTCTTCTAAAACTTCGCGGTGTTCATCATCACTCACACCTAATTCTTGGCGCAATTGTTGCAAGACTTCTAAGCTACTGGAATAGTTCGCATATCCTTCTTCTAAGGCTTCTCGAACGACTCCTTTATAGGCTTCATGCCGTTTCTCTCTGGTAAACCCTGGCAAAACGCGGGCTAAAATGTAGACTTCATGAGTATTTAGATCGCTCAGAGAACGTCCTTCAAGGTACTGTGAAACATTAAGCTGTAATTTCTCTAACTGTTTACGGAACCGACTCGCTAAGTTTTCTCTAGAATAAAGCTCAGGACTACGCTGTAGGGTTTTATAGAGCCAAAGGGTACTCAGCAAGACAAGACCTAAATCATACACATACTGTCCCCAAATGGGCAACAGTTGAACTAACGGACGACCCCCAAAAATAAAGAAAAAATTGAAAATTCCAAAGGTACAAAAGGTAAAAACTCTGTGGCGAATGATGTCTGAAGACAATTTCAAACCGCGATTTCGACTATAGACTTTAGCCCGTTTTTCGCTCCAACGACCGAATTGATATCCTAGCGCAGTAAAGACACCCAACGTCAGGGGAACAGCAATCAGTTTAGGTATATTAATCGTTTGGCTAAAGAGATAGAATCCAGGACTTAATAAAGATGCCAGTTGATCGCTTTCCCGCGCCCAAGCACCCGAAAAGTAATAGTCCCAATTTCCTGCATACAAATAGTAGTAGACAAAATAGCCAATCACTAATCCGACATAACCATATCTTATGAGGGATTCTTCGGGTTTATTAAGACTTTCCCAGTAGACTCGCTCAGAGTCGATATCGATACAGGGATTTTGACAGGCAACACAGGCACTCTGCTCTTTTCCATCGCTTAAAACGGTACGACACATCGATTGAGTGATCGTTTGCTCGCTTTTATGAGCTTTCGTGCTTAATAACCCGCCTGGTTCGCTATAAATGCGTTGTACGGGTGCCATTGGACAAAAATAATTACACCAAGTTTTTCCACCATAGAGATAGCCTACGGTAATCGCCGCCGCAATTGTAAATAATAACCACAAGGCGAGAACCAAGCGATCGGCATTAAAAAACAAAATTCGTCCACATAAACCAACAAAAAGCCAGGCAAACTGAACGTAGGGGTAATTTTTCCCAAGCCAGGAATCAGATTTTACTTTTGCTAGTTCGTAGCGAACTTTTCCTGTTTTAGCATTTTCTTTTTTGATCTGACGTTGTTTACCCAGTGCGCGTGGAATTTGCGATAGAAATGATAAAGGGCAAATCCTCCGCCAGATTTCATGTCCAAACACTAATAAAATAAAAATTGCCGCAGGAACGACAGCCCCCCAAAATAACGTAGTCCCTAAAGGATAGGGCTGTTCACTCAAGCATTGTCCTTGTACTGCAATACAGCGATCGCTTAATCGCAACGGACTCCAAGGATGATTAGGAACAGTGAGTTTAGCTGTCCAGGGGTCATAAAATAGCGATGCGATGATTAATAGCCATCCGATCGTTAGTATCCATCGTAGAACGTGCATTCGCCGTTCGGAGAGTTGGGGCAACGCAATCATATTTTGTTAAAGAACTTTCTTTTTGTATCCTAATCATTCACAGACTACCATAACGATGATTTATCATTGAAATTTCTTAGAAGATTCATTCAAAAATGTTTGGTTTTATGATTGATTCACTGGTATAAGTTCTCTTCTATAAGTTTATTTGATAAATATTGAACAAACCTATTTATTACTGATAATGCCTATTAAAAATAAACTACTAATAAAACCTAACAGCAAACCCGTAGCATGACTAAGCATACTAATATGAGGAACAAAATAATCGAAAGTAAACTGTAGTCCAATTGTCACTACAATTAATTGAATGCGTTTAGCGGTGAATTTCGATTTAGTTTGAAACCACTCTTTAATAAAAATAATGAATAAAGCTCCCAATAAGCCCATAATAGCCGCCGAAGCACCCATCAAAATATACCCATGTTGTTGAGTTTGAAGCGATAAAACTGTATAAAGAATCATCGAACCAATTCCACTAAAAAGATAAATCACGAGAAAACGAAAAAAACCGATCGCAGATTCTACTAAACGCCCCAATATATATAAACCCAACATATTCGTTAATAGATGTAGCAAGCCAAAATGAAGAAAATTAGCAGTAATCACTCGCCACCATTGTCCTGCTATTACTGCTTCGGGAACTAATGCCCCTAATTGATAGAGTCTTTCTAAATTCTCACTTCCTCCTGTTTTAATTTGCATTCCAAAAAAGGCTAAGTTAACGCCAATAAGTAGATAAGTTGCATAAGCTTTTCGAGTCTTACTAAAATTAAAAATTCTTGGATAAAATTCTTGATCGACTTCTAGTTTGATTTGATTGATTATTTGATATGATTCTTTATTTAAAATTTTCTCTGATTCAATATGAGGATGATCCAATCGCCAGTTGATCGCTTTCTTTAAAATAAAATCTTTTTGAGTCAAAAGTTCTGCTAAATTACTATAACTATAAGCTTTTTTACCTGCGATCATTTGTGCAGTTCTTAGCCAAAATTGTTGTACAGATAATGGCAACTTTCTTAAAGGAACTTGCAATAATTGTCTAACTTGTAAAACTTGTCCACAAAATGCCAGCGCATACATTCGAGCTTGATAGACTTGTAGTGGGCTGCCATTTCGCTTTAAAAAGCCTTCAGTTTTCTGATAAATCTTAAGTAGTTTATTTAATTTTCCAGTTTCGCCTAAGGCTCGTAAATAATATAATAATAATTCTGAATCAGAGAACAAAATATTGTAAGGAAGATAACGCTCAATCCAATTTAAACCATTTTCCCAATCGCCTTGAAGATAAAAATATAAAATTTTTGAATGATAATGTTCATCAGGAAAACTTTTCAGTAAATTCAAAGATTGCTCTAATTTCCCCTCTTTAGCCAATGCTAAACTATAGGCTAATTTAGGTTGAGCCAACCAACCATCAAAAGGATGTAATAAACTTAATATAGTCATCAAAATTTTAGCAGTTCTGTAGTGTTGTTGAACCATTAATTTTTGATAGACAGACAAGCCAATTTTAGGAATAATTAAAAAGAGTATAACTAAAATTAATCCGATTACTCCTGCGGACAAAGTATCGACTAATCTTAGTCCTAAAGTTAGCAATAAAATAAAACCACTAACCAAAAGCCAACCCTTATTTTTAGGCAAAAAACGTACAAATTCTAAGAAATAAAGAAGGCAAAAAAAGCAAACTATGAGCAATAAAAAATCAGAAAGTTTCATTAGTGAGGAATGATTAAAATAAAACTTAATTAAAAAACTTCGTCTTCTATTCCTTTCCACCATTCACCCAAATTCATCAGGTCTTGATGAAGTTCGGCTAATGCTGCCATATACTCCGCATCGGAAAGTTTAGAACGACGTTCTTGTAATTTTTTCATGCGTAATTGAATTAACATCCAAGGTTTAGAGATGCTATCGGTTTTTTCAATATATTTAGCTAACTCATAACTATCCATGTTGAGTCTGATTAATTTTAAATCTAAATTCTTTTATATTTTGAACTATTTTTGAAGATTGTGCCGTGATGTTAATCGTTAAATTTGGCTTTTACTTTTAGCTTAAAGTTGGCTGGAGGTGCTAGAGTTAAACCGCGACGTACTGGTAGAAGCGGACGAGACGTGGTTAAAGCGAGTTCAAAACGAGAGACGATCGCAGCTAAAATTAATTTCATCTCTAACATAGCCAAACTCATCCCAATACAGCGACGGTTCCCCCCACCAAACGGAAAGTATTCATAGGGTGAGTATTGACGTTGTATGAAACGTTCAGGTTTAAATGTTTTCGGTTCTGGATATAAATCTTCTCGTTGATGAATCAAATAAATACAGGGACTTAAAACCGTTCCAGGTTTAAAATGATAATCTATTAAATCAAACGGTTTTTTGAGAATACGCGGAAAAGTGGTTGCAGCAACAGGATAAATTCGCAGAGTTTCCGAACACACTGCACTTAAATAGGGAAGTTTGGCAATATCTGAAAGCGAGGCATTTTCACCTAAACTTGATAACTCAAAACGTAATTTATCCTTAACCGTAGGCAACGAATAAACCCAGTATAACGCCCAAGTTAGAGCCGATGCGGTTGTTTCATGACCTGCAACCAACATCGTCATCAACTCATCGAGTATTTCTTCATCTGTCATTGAGAAGCCATCTTCATCTTTTGTAGCGAGAAGTAGCGTCAGGATATCTTCTTTATCTAAATTATTTTCTTGACGACGTTCTTGAATTTCGCGTCTTAATAATTCATCGACTTGTTGTTTATAGCGCAAAAACCGACCCCAAGGACTAAAATTACCCCAGTCTTTGCGTAATTGGGGAAAAAACAACAATGCTGAAGTTAAAGGAGTGCTTAAAGTTTCCAGTAATATAGTCAGTAATTTCTTAAGTTGATCATAGCGTTGGCCTTGTTCTAAACCAAAAACGACTTGTAAAATCACTTGTAACGTCATTTCTTGTATATCGGTTCGGACACGAATAATTTGTCCTTCCTGCCATTTATCAGTGATTTCGTGAGCAATATAATCAATAATTTGATGATAAGCGCGGAGACGTTCGGCATAAAACGGCGGAATGAGTAATTTACGGTGTCGTTGATGGGCTTCACCATCTAGTAATGTGATTGAATTAGCACCTAGTAAAAATTTTAGAACTCCGTTTCCAGTACCAGAATCAAAACAATCTTTATCGGCTGTGAAAATCTCTTGTATTCCTTTCGGATGATTGACATAAATAAAGGGATACTCTTCACTTCCAACAGCAAAAATATCACCAAACTGCTGACCGTACTGGTCTAAATATTGGACAGGACGAAAAATTAGATTAAACATCCGCAAAAAACGGGGAGTTGTGGGGCGAGGCGGTAGAGTCATAGTTCTAAGGAGCGAGAACACTAACTCCTAATATACAAATAAAGACAGGCGGTCGGCCTGTCTAAAAGAACGATATATGAAATTGATTTTAGAAATTCATTTCGGCTGCTTGAACTCTTTCCACTTGTTTTTTCTTAATGACAAGGAAAATTTGAGAAAGCATAATTCCTGCGAGGAAGACCATTAACCAAGTGATACGCTGTGGACTTTGTAAGACAACTTCAGTATCTTTTTGACCAAAACCACCGACGTTCGGGTTACTGGTGAGGGGGTCACCTGCTTCAACGGTTTGACCTTCAGAAACAATTAATTCTGGCCCGACGGGAATTTTATCAACCACTTGACCATCTTTGGTATTAAGAGTAACTTGATAGCTACCGTCTTCTTGCTTGGTAATTTCAGAGACAGTACCCGCAGCAGAAGCTTTATAAACGGTATTATTGCTAGGCTCTCCAGTCGGATAAACTTGGCCGCGTCCTCGGTTTGCCCCTAAATGAACTGAATATTTACCAAAGTGAATATTTTTATTTTGGGCGGGGTCTGGAGATAAAATGGGGAAAACAATTTCTTGATATTGCTCACCAGGTAAGGGGCCAACAATCACAACGTTTTCCATATCTTCTCGATAGGGTTGGAAATAAAGACCGCCTAATTTTTCTTGTAATTCTTCGGGAATACGGTCGGGAGGCGCGATTTTAAAGCCTTCAGGTAGCATTAAAACAGCACCGACGTTTAAGCCACCTTTGGAACCATCGCCTAAAACCTGTTGACTACTGAGGTCATAGGGGATTTTAACCACCGCTTCAAATACGGTATTAGGTAAAACGGCTTGGGGTATTTCGACCTCTGCGGGTTTTTGGGCGAGGTGACAGTTAGCACAGACAATACGTCCCGTTGCTTCTCTTGGGGTTAGTGGGGCTGTTTGTTGCGCCCAAAATGGATAAGCAGAGGCCGATTGAGGAAAGGTAAAATCGCTGATAATTAAAAAAGCAATTGTGGCAATGACCAGCAGTAATCTTTTGCGAATTGCTTCAAGAATGGGTGTTCTCATCTCTAATGTTTAATGAATTGACTTCACAACGTTATGTAACAATTATTAAGCCCACCAAGGGTCTTCGTTGGTGCGGAAATCGGTTTCTGTCCAATTGGTAAAGACAACTTTATCATCTTCTGTCACGTCAGCATGAACTAACGCTAGAGACAAAGGTGCGGGGCCGCGAACGACTTTTCCTTGTGCGTTGTATTGAGAACCATGACAAGGACACATGAATTTATCTTCGCTGGCATTCCAGGGAACAACACAACCTAAGTGAGTACAAACGGCGTTAATCCCATAATTAGCAATGGTTTTATCGCTTTCGACGACGAGATAAGTCGGGTCGCCTTTTAAACCCTGGGCTAATGTGCGATCGCCAGCATTGTGATTCGCTAAAAATTCACTGACTTTAATATCGTTGCCGAGTGCGTCTTTAGCGGTTAGTCCACCACCTGTACCACCCGAAGACGGAGGAATGAAGTATTTAACAACAGGATATAATGCTCCAGCCGCAACACCTGAAATGGTGCCGAAGGTGAGCAAATTCATAAATTGACGACGACCTAAATCAGGTACATCCGATGAACCAGAAGCTTGTGCCATAATTGATCGATATAATTGTTAACTTTTGTAAACCTTGAGAAATCAATTTCAGAATTATTACATTTCTGAGAGATTTAGTCATGTTGTTGTTAAAAAGGTTTACAACTACTGTCTTAAATTATTACAGAAAAAGGACAGCTTCTAGAGACGGCATCAAAAAGCTTCTCGAACAAGAAGACACTTGATTCGCTAAACTATTGTAGTGAGAAAAAAAGAGATAACAATAGAATGCAGGGACTACTTCGTCGGTTATGGCAATGGCTAAAACGCTTATTTGGTCTAGACAAAACATCTAGCAAAAGAAAACTAGCCCAAGAGTTACCCCCCTTAAGCTCCACAGATTACGAGTTTTTGTACATGGAATTACTCGAAGGTATTGCTCATGGTTGGCACGAAGGACGAGTTTTAAAATTCTTTCATACCCTCGATCATCGCAGTCGGCCCAGAGACTGGGTAACATGGTTAGAAGGCTATGGGAAAAAAGTTCTATCCTCTTCAGCACCGAATCAAATCTTAGCTGCCCGTATGATCCGTTTAGGCGAGTTGGCTCAGTCATTCCCCGAAATTGAACAAATTGGCGTAATCTCTTCTAAAATCGGGCGAGAACTCTATGCTAAAACCGCAGAAAACCTCGTATGGGAGTACAATGGGCCAGATGGTGCCGAAGAAACAGTAATTGCTGATTTTCCCATACCTGAAAAAATCGATACATCAGATGAAGTCATACCCGAAACCCTAACCCTAGACGAATTATTAAACCGTTTACAAGATGATCCAGAATTAGCGCGGATGATGGGTGAACAGTTGGGGATTGAAACTACTGATCCTGATACGATTATTAGAACTTTGGTTAATCAGTTTGAATCATCTCAACTTCAACCAAATAATCATGATCCGCTTCCCCAAAGCGCAGATGACTGGTTTGAGCGCGGGATGAAACTCGCAGAAATATCCGACTGGGAAGGTGCGATCGGCTGTTGGGATCAATCGTTGGCTTTAGAACCCAATTCTGCCCAGGCATGGCATAATCGCGGTAGTGCATTAGGAATGTTAGGACGTTTAGAAGAAGCGTTAGTGAGTTTTGATTATGCGATCGCTTTAGATCCAGAAGATCCTCAAATCTGGAATATACGTGGAAGTGTCTTTTATAATTTAGAACGTTGGTCAGAAGCCTTAAAATGTTGGGACAAAACCTTAGAGTTAGACCCAAATTATTATCCTGGTTGGTATAACCGAGGTTGTGTCTTAGAGATATTAGAACGTAAAGAAGATGCAAAAGCCTCCTATCAAAAAGCCTTAGACATTCAACCCGATTTTGAGGTCGCTAGAGCGCGTTTGAATGATTTATTAGAGGGCAAAAGTTAATTTTTAAAAGGAAGATAATTGACGTAAATCTCACAAATTAGTCTTAAAACACAAAACCTAACACAATGGCTAACGCTTGTTGGATTTTTGGCCAGTAATGATCTTCTAAAATGCCAACTATTCCTAAAATTCTTTGCCCATCTACTGAGCGAATTTGACCAACATCTAAAAAACGGTCTTTATCTAATCCATTACTGACGCTCTTTGAGATGTTAACGACATAGGGTGCCTCTTTCCTTCCAGGCCGAAAGGGAATGATAATTGTCAGTAAACCATGCTGATTCATAATATCATTCTGCACAATTAAGCAAGCTCGTGTTTTCCGCGCTTCTGCCCCTACTGTGGGGTCTAAGTTTACCCATCTAATTTCTCCCCGTCGATAGTTTAGATTACCCAAGGGCATCAATTCCATCTCCTACTACACTATCCCAATCCTCTATTTCTTGTAGATAATCAGGGTTTTTCCGATCTTCCTCCAATCCAGCAATCATTTTCGCTTCTAATACAGAGGAGCGATGTGAGGCTAAGAGTTGGTTTAAATACTCACTCCGATTTCCTTGTGCTACCTCATCCAGAAAAGCAATTAAGTTGTCGTCTAAGGTTAGCCCGATTTTCTGTTTACCCATAGTATGATTAATGTATCTGATTTTTCTATTCTACTAAAATATCTTCTTTTTTGAAACGGCTAAAGTCATATCGAGCGATCGCACTATTTGTCTAATATTTTAGCAATTTTGGGCAATCTAATAAGATAGCAATCGACAAGGATCAACAAGAATGGCTGCACCAATCAAGTTTTATCATCAAGAGCAACCTTATGGCTTTTTTTCTAACTTTTCTCGTTATGCAATTTATCTAAAAGGCAAAATTTGGCCAACATCAGAACATTATTTTCAAGCTCAGAAATTTGTAGGAACCGCAAAAGAAGAAGTCCGTTTAGCAGAAACACCAGGAGATGCGGCTAAAATTGGACGCGCTCGTAATAATCCTTTGCGTTCTGATTGGAATGCCGTAAAAGAAGATATTATGCGCGACGCTCTTTATGCTAAATTTACGCAACATCCTGATTTAAGAGCCAAACTTCTAGAAACAGGAAATGCTACATTAATTGAACACACCAAAAATGATAACTACTGGGGTGATGGTGGTGATGGCAGTGGAAAAAATCGACTTGGGATTTTGTTGAGGGAAATACGAGATCGTATTCGCAACGAGCTTTGATATACATTAAATTGTAGAAAATAATTAGAATATTAGTACCAAGTAGCTGAGTGATCGATTATGTCTGTTGAGATCAATCAATCGATGCGTTGGACAACGGCGGATCTTGAATTATTACCCGATGATGGCTCTCATTATGAGATTATTGATGGAGAACTTTTTGTGACTCGATCGCCCCATATACGACACCAAAAAATTATCGGTCAACTCTGCCGTTTTTTGAATGAATGGTCAGAACCCTTATCCCTCGGTGAAGCGATCATTTGTCCTGGTATCATTTTTACAGATGCAGATAATGTAATTCCTGATTTAGTTTGGGCGAGTTCGGAACGTTTGGAGCAAATTACTGATGACGCGGGACATCTAACAAGTGCGCCAGAATTAATTATAGAAGTTTTATCACCAGGTAAAGATCAAGAACGTCGAGATAAAAATCTAAAACTTAGATTATATTCTGTACAAGGAGTTGATGAATATTGGATTGTTGATCAACACAAACAACTATTACAGATTTTTCGTCGAGATGGAGGAGTATTAAAATTAGCGATGACTTTATATCCGAGTGATACACTAACCAGTCCTCTGTTACCTGGGTTTAGCTGTTTAGTCAGTCGTATATTCATCTAGACATCTTTCATCGATAAGCTAATTCTTTTTAGTTTTTCATTAACTTCCATTACTTTTACTTTAACGACTTGACCAACTTTAACAATTTGTTTTGGATCTGATACAAATTGATTAGCGAGTTGAGAAATATGTACTAAACCATCTTGATGTACACCAATATCTACAAACGCACCGAAATTTACTACATTGGTTACGACACCTTCTAAAATTAATCCTTCTTTAAGATCCGAAATTTCTTTTATTTCAGCTTCAAAGGTTGCATACTTAAATTCTTCTCTGGGATCTCGTCCTGGTTTTTCTAATTCTTGAATAACATCTTTTAAGGTGGGTAAACCTACAGTATCCGTGACAAATTGTTTTAAATCTAATGATTTAAGTTGTTGATGTTGTTGGCTAATTTTGGAAATGGGGATTTTTAGAAAAAATGCGATCGCTTCTACCGTTTTATAACTTTCGGGATGCACTGCGGTATTATCTAATGGATTTTCACCATCTCGAATCCTTAAAAAACCTGCTGCTTGTTCAAAGGCTTTTGCACCGAGTTTCGGCACTTTCATTAATTCTTTTCGATTCTTAAATTTTCCGATTTGATTGCGATAAATTACAATATTATTCGCTACGGTTGCATTAATACCAGATACAAAAGTTAGTAATTCTTTTGATGCTGTATTCAAATCCACACCGACATAATTGACACAACTTTCGACAGTTTCATCTAATTTTTTCTTAAGTAATTTTTGGTCAACATCATGCTGATATTGTCCGACACCGATTGATTTTGGCTCAATTTTAACTAATTCTGCTAATGGATCTTGTAAGCGTCTACCGATACTAATTGCACCTCTAATTGTGACATCAAGTTCAGGGAATTCTTCTCTAGCAACATCAGAAGCCGAATAAATCGATGCACCTGATTCATTGACAATTACTTTAACTGGTTTTTGCTCTAAATTCTTAATGATTTCTGAAATAAATTGATCGGTTTCACGAGATGCTGTACCATTGCCAATAGCGATTAATTTGATTTGATGTTTTTGAATAAATTTTTTAATGACTTCTTTGGCTTCTTGTAGTTGTTTTTCACTGCCAAAAGGATAAACCGTTTGATATTCTAAAAATTGTCCAGTTTCCGATAAGATAGCGACTTTACATCCAGTTCTAAACCCTGGATCTACGGCTAATGTTGGTTTCATGCCAGCAGGTGAAGCTAATAATAAATTTCTTAAATTTTCTTCAAAAGTTGTAATTGATTCTAAATCTGCCCATTGTTTTTTTAGGAGACGAATTTCACGCATTAGCGACGACTTCATCAAACGATTAAAAGCATCTTTGAGTAGTTTTAAATAAAATTCTTTAATTTGAGGTGTTTTTGTTTTAATTTCTTGAGAGGCTAAATAAGTCATCACAAATGACTCATCAAAATCAATATCTACAGATAAAATATCTTCCGTTTCTCCACGAAAAAGAGCTAAGATATGATGCGGTGCTGCTTTTTTGAGTGAAATCTGAAAGTTACGATACATTTCATATTTAGTAGTTCCTTCGGGATGTTCTGATTTAATTCGAGCCGTAAAAACACCCTCTGTCATGAAATGTTCTCGTAAATAGGCTCTTAAATTAGCTTTCTCGGCAATTTCTTCTGCTAAAATATCTGATGCACCTTCTAAAGCTTCTGTGGTTGTTTTAATACCATTTTTTTCAGAAATATATTTTCTAGCTTCTTGTTCTAAATCTAACGGTTTGGCTTGCGGAGTATTGAGGGATTTAATTAAATTAGCCAAGGGTTCTAAACCTTTTTCTCTAGCGATTGTTGCTTTAGTACGTCGTTTAGGTTTGTAGGGTAAATATAAATCCTCTAATTCTGTTTTGAGTAAACAAGATTCAATTTTGGTTTTGAGTTCGCTACTCAGTTTATTTTGAGTTGCGATCGATTCTAGAATAGTTTCTTTACGTTGTTCTAATTCGGTTAAATAGGTATAACGATCAACAATTAATCTCAGTTGAACTTCATCTAATGAGCCTGTTTTTTCCTTACGATATCGTGCAACAAAAGGAATCGTTGCGCCTTCTGCTAATAAATCTAAAACATTTTGGATTCTTGCGGTGGAAATGGATAATTCAGAGGCGATGAGTTGAGGAATATCCAGTTTTGGCATGAGTAAATTGACAAGTTTATTGAATGAAATAACTCTAACATAAGCTATAATGAAGCGTTGCTGCTATCATTATGAGACTTTGAACGAGGAGACGATAAGCCATGCCCCAAGCAGTCGGTGTCATTCAAACGCTAGGCTTTCCCCCTGTTTTAGCGGCGGCTGATGCAATGGTCAAGGGAGGACGGGTTACTTTAGTATACTTTGATCTAGCAGAACGATCGGAATTTGTCGTAGCGATTCGCGGGCCAGTTTCTGAAGTTACACTCGCAGTAGCACAAGGAATTAAAGCAGCCGAAAGTTGTCACGGGGGAAATGTTGTTAGTCATTATATTGTACCCAACCCACCCGAAAATGTTTTAGCAGTTTTACCACTTGCCTACAATGCAAAGGTAGAACGTTTTCGCACTTAGTCTATAGCGATTTGGTTCAAATTGAACTATAGTTAATGACTGGGAAGATTCTATTTAGTACAGTCTATTGTTTATCCCTAAAAAAAAGAAACTAGGAGTTTGAGATATGCCAGCACAAGCCGTCGGTTCCATTGAAACAAAAGGGTTTCCAGGGATTCTAGCAGCAGCAGACGCAATGGTAAAAGCAGGACGGATTACTATTGTAGGTTATCTTAGAGCAGGTAGCGCACGTTTTACACTTAATATTCGTGGCGATGTTCAAGAAGTCAAAACAGCGATGGCGGCGGGTATTGAAGCAGTGAATAAAACTGAAGGCGCAACCGTTGAAACCTGGGTGATTATTCCTCGTCCTCATGAAAATGTGATCGCTGTTTTACCAATTGATTATAGTGATGATGTTGAACAATTTAGACTTGCGGCTGAAGGTCAAGCTTTACCTCCTAATGGTGGCAGACGCTAATGACAGTAATTAGTAAACAGTAAAATAGTCAAATCAACTTTTATACTGATTACTGCTAATTGATGACTGATGACTGTAAAGGGTTTGGCAACCAAACCCCTACTCTTCAATTTTTAGAGATAAGCTGAGTGATGAAGCTTAAAACGTTATCTTTGTCAAATATTAAACTTAGAAATTAACTAAACTTAAAAAAGTATCATTTTTAAATATGCAGTAATGTATCATACATTACAAATTTGTTGAAAATATTATTTAATTGTTAAGCGCGTGGTCAGACTTAAGATGTATTTTATTGATCTATCAAAAGATGTTTAAACCATAAATAGTGGTAAATAATTTGGATTAATATTAAGTCAAAACTTTTACTAGATAAGCTTTATCAAACTTCTATATCTTAAGATACTCAAGATTTTACTTTCTCTTGAAGCTCTTTTTATCTATCTAATGGCATTAGGAAAAAAAAAAATCTGTATGTTAGGATGCAATTGTTCATTAAAGGTTTTCGATCGTGCAAATTGTACGAAATGATGGACAACTGGCAACCGTAACCCAACGCATTTCCCGCACGGGTTACCCCGATCAATTGGTTTTATCCTTCGATGACGGGACTGGAATAACCATAGCTGAAGATGCACTCATTCATCAAAATGATGGCACCTATTTAATTCCTCTTGATCAAACAATGCTAACTGATACTGAGTTAGCTTCTCTGGATAATCGTCAGCAGATTATTGTCCCTGTGATCAAAGAAGAATTACAGGTTGGGAAACAGGAAGTCATAAAAGGGGTGGTTCGCGTCACCACACGAGTTGATTCTCATGAGGAACTTGTCGATGAACCTCTATTACATGAATGGGTATCCGTTGATCGTATTCCAGTTAATCAGTTCATTGAAGGAGATTTACCACAAGTCCGTGAAGAAAACGGCGTGACGGTAATTCCCATTATCGAAGAAGTCCTAGTGATTGAAAAAAAAGTTTTGCTCAGGGAAGAAGTTCATCTAACGAAACGTAAGGCAACGGTGAGGAAACCCCAACGAATTGTTTTGCGATCGCAGACAGTGGAAGTCGAAAGATCTTCATCTGAAGAACCAGATCAACTGAGCAACTAAACTAGCAACTTTTTCAAAACATTAAACAGTTCTATCCCTTAAGTGTACTACCTGCAAATAACGCGGGACATACTGTGTTGAAAAAAATTATCTGATTTTAAAAGGAGCAAAACTCTATGCAAACGATTTTTGGTTTATTTGATAATCACGAAGCTGTTAAAGCGGTTTATGATGATCTTTTACAAGAAGGAATCAACCCAAGAGATATCGAAGTTCTCCGTCGTAACAATACAAGTGAACTTAATCAACTGAAAAGTAGTGTTAATGATCCTGATGTGGACTTCTACATGGAAAGCGTTGATAAAGGTGGCACATTGGTTACAGTTGATACACCAGACGACAAAGTGCAACGGGTCGCTGAGATTTTGACTCGTCATGGCATGATTGATGTAGACAGACACGCGGAAACTTTGAGATCGCAAGGTAGTAATGTTCAATTACGCAACTACAATGAGCGCGATCAGGTAGTAACACGAGTTGATGAAACTTCAAGAGTTGCACCAAGTAGCAATGACCAAGTGCTACAAGTAGTTGAAGAATCTTTAGCCGTTGGTAAGCGCGACGTTGAAAGAGGTCGTGTTCGCATCTACAATCGAATTACAGAACGTGCTGTAGAAGAAAATATTGGATTACGCGATGAGACAATTAATGTTGAAAGACGGTCTGTTAATCGTGAGTTAAGACCCGATGAACTTAATTCAGCATTCCAAGAACGTTCTTTTGAAATGACTGAAGTCGATGAAGAAGCGGTTGTCGCTAAAACAGCACGAGTCGTTGAAGAAGTTGTGATTAGTAAAGATATTGCTGATCGAGTAGAAACAATTAGAGATACGGTTCGTCGCAGCGATGTTCAAGTTGAGGAAATCTCTTCTCAAAATGCTTCTATTAATCGTCAATATTCTGACTATGATACCGACTTCCGTAGCTACTACGATCGCGAACTTAGTGGGGCTGGAATGTCATACGATCAATACAATCCTGCTTTCCGCTACGGTTATCAACTTGCTGAACATTATCCTGGACGCAATTGGAGTGATGTAGAAGCAGAAGCACATCGGATGTGGGAAGAAAGAAATCCTGGAACTTGGGATCGTTTTCACTCAATTATTCGTCATTCTTACGAGAGAGTAAACGCTAAGTAAACGCTTATCGTTTACTATTAATAGTTGTAATACTTGTTTGAATAAAGAGGCACAATGTTTAAGATTGTGGCTCTTATTTCTTGTTAAAAATTGGTGAATAATAGATACGATTTGTTTTCGATTATAATAAATATTCCTAATGTGATCAATATCCAGGGAGTAATCTTTTCACCATAATGAGTGAGAAATCTGGCGAGATTAGGCTGACGAGTCAATAAAAAAGCAATATAACACCAAATTCCCAGCATAATGTAAAAGATGCCTACCAATAACCAAAATTCTATTAAACTTCCACTGGCAAATAAAGGTACATAAATTCCAATATTATCTCCACCATTAGCAATGGTTACGGCGGCGACACTATATATTTCTTTACTTAAAATTTTGGATAATAGTTTAGGTGATGAAGAGGTTTCTGAGGAGATTAATTGTATTTCGTCATTTTCGTCTTCTTTTTTGATTAAAGATTTTATTCCAATATAAATAGGGACTAAGCCGAGTAAACCAATCCAAGCTTTAGGAACTAATAAACCACCAAATAATCCAGGTAAACTGAGAAGAATTAATATCGTAAATCCTAAATATTGTCCAGTCACAATTTGTCGGATTCCAAAATTAACCTGCTTTTTGGAAAAAAACAGCATTAAAATCAAAATGTCATCAATATTAGTGGCAATAAAACTGGTGATCCCCGCGATTAATGTTGTTAGAAACCAATTCATATAGGTTAGTTGTTACATTCCTTTAGATTATACGAGCGCAAAGCCTATTCATGGCGAAACATTTCTGGTGATTCATAACTCAAGGGTTCAACATGAATCACGACTCGTACGGGACTATATCTTTCTTCTAAGCGAGTTTCAACGTCTTCAGTAATTTGATGTGCAGTCATCACATCATCTGCATTGACAATTAAGTGCATCTCGATAAACACCTGTCGTCCGACAACTCCCCGTGAAGCAATATCATGACAGTTAATTACACCTGGAACTGACATCACGATTTGGTAAATTTCTTCGGGTGGGATGGCAATTTCATCGACTAACCAAGGAATATTTTCTTTAAGAACAGTCCAACCACTCTTAAACACCATAAAAGCGACGGGAAAAGCCAATAAGACATCTAATGACTGTAATTGGGGAAAATTCCAAATTTGTCCAATCCAAATACCGATTAAACCTGCTAAAACGGCGATCGTTACCCAGATATCACTCATGGTATGGTAAGCATCGGCGATTAAAATAGGACTACCGATTCGTTTTCCGACTCGTCTTTCATAAAACGCAACAAAAATATTAACGCCCAATACTAGCAAGAGTATCCATAGCTCAGTTTTTCCAACTCTAACCGTTTCTCCACCATGAATAATGCGCTCAACCGCACTACTAACAATTTCAAAACAAGCGATTCCTAAAAAAGCTGCAATCCCCAACGCCCCTAAACCTTCATATTTTTGATGTCCGTAGGGATGTTCTCGATCAGGATGAGGTGAAGAAAAATGATTTGCGACTAGCCCTAGGACGTTATTGGCACCATCAGTAACGCTATGAAGGGCATCTGCTTGTAAACTCAAAGAACCAATTTTTAAGCCAACCCATCCTTTTAAACCCATTACGAAAAGGTTTAAAAAAAGAGTTAATAGCAAGACTTTTTGAACTTCAGAACGATTGTCGCGTATCACAATGCTTACCACAAAAATTTGCTTATCTTTATTCTATTAATTTTGTGAAGAAAAACACTCTAATCCTTATCAGCTATTGACTTTAGCTATCTTTTGTGTAGAAAAACGGTGTGGTTTATTGAGATATTTTGTAACAAAGAATTACTAGAGGTATAATTGTTTGGTAAATTCATCAGTTGTAGAAAAAAAAAGATTTTCATTAACTGACTGATTAGCTATGGCGCAACTAACCCTCAATCTTGTTCAAGGTTCTGTTTCTTTCAGTTTTTCACCAGAAGCGGCACAAGAGCTTAAGCAACACATTAATCAACTAATGCAGAGTTTAAAAGCGATCGCATCTAACACATCAAGTGGAGGTAAACCCAAACCTCAAAAACCGATGGAATATCGCTACACTGGTGATGTTTTCATTGAAGTCTTCTGTAACCCAAATATTTATCCGAGTCCCTTTGCTGCGAAAGTGTTGTTAACGGTAAGAGACGATCGTCTTCGTTTAACCACAGAAGCAGAATTAATGCGTCTTATTGAAGATCTTGATCAGTTTCTCAGTCAGGTTGCTTAATTTTCTAGTATTTTTGTTGTTTTCCTGGGGGAATAAAACGAATTTCTATTCGTCTTCTGTCTTCATTATTTTTGCGATCTAATGAAGCAAGTTCCCCACTAGGTAAATAAAGTTGAGCCGCAGAATACGCCCTAAACTCTATATTTTTAAATTGATTGGTGTTTTTGATTTCTTGAATAACCGCTAAGGCTCGCATTAATCCTAAATCTGCGTTTGAGCCTGCTTTTAAACTGGTTACAGATGCGTCTCTATTTGCTACTTTTTCGAGCATTTTATCTAAGTTTCCAATACTGCCAATTTCTTGACCATCCGTATGACCAATCACTTGTATAAAATCAACATCATGGGTTTTGGCAATCTGTTTTATACTGGGAATAATTTCTTGAGCAATATATTTTTTTAAATCAGTATTTAATTCCGCACTTCCAGATTTAAACTTAAAATTTCCTGATTGTTCATCAATAATAATCGGTGCTGCTGCTTGTAACTTTTGATTTAAAAATTGCGCTTGCAACAGAGCCATCAATAAAAATAAGCTCAAAATCATAAACGCATTCGTCATTAAATCTGTAAATGCTGGGAAGACATTCAGTTCCTCAGCATCAGTTCTCGAATAAGTTCGCCTTTTCATTAGTTAATAATTTTTAAAATTATTTGTTGTTATTTCCTGAAGATCAGTTTGTTTAGATAGCTGCTTTTCTATTTTCTGTAAATATCCAGATAGATTAATTTCTAAATGTCCTACTGATTCTAGTAAGTTTTTAAGTAGCTTAGTTGACTGTTCACGTTCGATAGATACATCTATTAATTGAGATACTTGATTCGTTAACTGTTTAAAATCAGTTCCTATTGTATGAATTTGTTGAATAGATTCTTGGAGTAAATTAGCAGAATTTTCTAAAGGTTGAGTTCCTTGATTGAGTTGCATTACAGCAAGTTCAAATAAACCTTCTATTCCTTCAAGTTTTTTAGTCGCTTTAGTTAACTGTTCTGCAAACTCACTTTCTTTAAAGGTTTGCGAGGCTTTTAATAATTCAGTAGAGCCTTCTTTTAATTGACTTGAATAACTATCTAATTGAGTATAAACTTTTGTCGCTAATTGACTCGATTCTAAATTACCGTCTACTAATCGATCAACATTATCTTTTAACTGTAAAGTTAACTGTGTAAGATTTTGATGAGTATTCGCTAATTCTATTAGTGTTTTTTCTAAATTTTCGGAAAACTTGCTATTTTCTATTTTTTGTGAAGCACCTTGAAAAACCACTGCACTTTGTCCAATGACATTAGCATAATCTCGTACTTTTGGTAATACTTCACTTAATGCGATTACTTCTTGATTAACTGAACCGATAGAATTTTTAAACGTATTTGCACCTTGTGATAAAGTTCCAGAAACTTCCATTAATCTATTACAAATCGTCATCACTAACTGTTGTGCTTGTGCATTTACATCAGTCATTTTACGTGTTTCTTGTCCAATTGTTGTTTCTAAAACATTTCCTACTCTTTCATGAAAACGTGTTAAAAACTCATTTTGTTGATCAACCATGCGATTTACTGCTTTATCTAGACGAGTATTTCCTTCTAAAGTTAGTTGTAAACTATTATCTAAATAATCAGCGAGTGAACTTAATAATAAGTTTTTTGATAAACTTGTATTCCAACGAATATTAACTAAAGTCAAAATTGAACTACAAAGAATACCAATTAAACTGGTAAAAAAAGCAATTCCCATCCCTTGTAATGGTTGTTGAATTTGTGAAATTAGTTGATTGACATCACTAAATTGTGCTTGATTGATAGTTTGGCTCAGATTTTGTAAATTAAGTGTAATACCAATAAAAGTACCTAATAATCCAAAAGCTAATAGTAAATTAGGTAAAACTCTACAAAAATAATCCCACTTTTCACAATTTAAAGAAAATCCAAAACAATCAAACTTTTCTTGAATATAGGTTCCATCGATTAAAGCATCTGTGTTAACCTGTTCTAAATTATAACTTGCTGTTTTAAATCTTTCCTCTAAAGTAGTAACAATTTTTGGTTTAATTCCAGACGATTCTCCTCGTAATAATCTTCTAACTTTATTGATGATATCTCTTTGATGAGCATAAAGCTTAGAACGCATCGCAATAGATATTAGTGTCGGAAATATGACAAGAATCGCCGTCATTAATAATAAATACGGCGGAATAATCTTCAACCAGTCAGACATAAATTAAACCTCTAAGTAATTTTGAATTAAATTCCTAAAATACGCTTTTTGGCTGCTTTAAATTCTTCATCTGTTAAATAACCTTTCTCTTTCATGTCAATCAATTTTTCAAGTTCAGACATTGAATTTTGTTGAGGTAATATTTTTTGCTGGCTATTTTCCTCTAGTTCAGGTTCTACAACTTCTCCCGTTAAAATGGGTTGACTATCGGTATTATTAATAGATGCTGTCACTTGCGGCTCAAAAGCAGGTAATATATTTCGGATTTCAAAACAGAAACGCTGTATAATTCCTTCTTTAGCTAATTCTTTATCAGTTGCTTTTGCACCTATAGCTTTACTTTGATCAAGATAGTTGATATCTTCTTTTGGTAGTGTATCAACTCGATCAATAAATTTAAGAATTTTTTCAGGAAAATAATGAGTATGCCATCGAGTCAGTTGTGCTTTTATTTCAGACTTAAATTGCTCAAGTTGATCACTCAAAGCTTTTGCAATATCTTGACGTTTAGCTAGTTGTTCAATAGCTTCTTCTGTACGACGAAATTGATCATAATAATACAATTCAAATTTATCAATTTGTGGATTATATTTTAAAATATCAAGAGCAATACTAGGGAAAAAGGTATGTTCAATTTGTTCAATCTGATTAGCATCTGGAGGAAGTATATCAAAAAACTCAGCCGAGTAATCATTATGTACAAATGATTGTGCTAAACTGATTTGTCTTTCATATAGCTGTCGCATTTGTTCCAAACCGCTAACAATTCTTAAGGGAAAGGCACCATATTCATGAACAATAATAATTTCATCTTCTGCTTGTATTGGTTTTAAAACACTATTGGCAATTCCTATATCTTTTTTTAAGATTTCTTTGAATTGTCTAATCTCAGGCTCATCTTTGTCTTTAAAACCAATAATTTTAATGGTTTTACCAGGATCATCAAAATAGCGAGTCGCACTAATATTAATGGGTAAAAGCGGTTCTGATTCTTGTAAAATCTGCTCTAGACGTTTAGAATGTTCTGATATTGGATAATATTCTAGAAAACGCTTGATTACTGATTGAACTTGCTCACCACGAGAAATAAACTGACGTTCAACAGTATTATTAATAACTTGTTTTAACTGTGGTTCTTCTATTGTAGAAGGTTTAATTAAATGACTAAGTGTTTGATTTTTTCCAAAACGTTCAATGATTTTTAAACTAACTGAAACCAGTTGAACATAAGGATCATTAACAGCTACAAAATCGCTGTAACAACTATCGATATCTTCCTCTGCAAGAATCGCCTCGCCACTCATTTCATCGAAATTAACTTGTTTAAGATCAGATTCATTTTTTTCATAGAAAAGGTTTAAACTTTGAAAGATATTATTTATATTATTTGTCTGATTACTCAAAATTTGTATATGTTGTTGCAGACTGCTACAGATTTTGCTCGCTTCTTCAACTAATGCAACATCAAAATTATGTTTAATCAATTGATAGATTTGCTGTACTCCATTTCTAGCTTCTGTTTGAATCTGCCCAATTTTATTTTTACCAAAGAAAGGTAAACTTTTTTGTTGTTGAAGATCATCAAGTATCTGCTTAGTATCCTGCCATTTTTTTTCTAGATCTTCTACACGATACATTTCTCGTAAATCTTGTTTTTGCTCCTCCAAACGTCTTTGAGCATCATTTAACTCGGTAAAAAATGCTTCTAACCAAGCTCTTGTATTATTAACTCCAAAATCAGCATTTCTTGGATTTAGCAAATTTTCCCAATATTGTTCAATATCTCCTTTCAACTTTTCAGTTAAATTTATTCTAGATTTTTGAAGAAGCGTTAACCAAATTCCTCGACTACTTTCGGTTTCTCCTGGTTGAACGGTGCGAAATTGTTCTCTTAGTTTTCCTAATAATTGTTGAATCACTCCTTCGATTTCATCTTGCGTTTTACACTCTTCTATGCTTCGAGCTAAATTAGCTTTTCCAGTTTTTAGCGTTTGACTAAAATTTTTATTGGTATCTTAAGTTAATTCATCAAGTTTTAAAATAAAATAATCTTTACTAGATTGGTCAGTAGTCCAATTAATTAGAAAGCGTTTAAGTAAAGTTTGTGCTTCAGGATTTTGACCCTTACCATTTAACCAAAATTTAGTTAAATTATACTCTAAACGATTAAATGCAACTTGAACGATAATATCACGAGTAAAATAAAATGAAGCTAGACCAAAAGTTAAAAATCGTTGTGTCATTTTAAATGGATGTTCATCAGTATGAATCATCTTTTCTCTTAGATTATCTCTCTGCTCTTTTAATGCTCCTGCTAGTTCTCCACAAAAATCTAACGTTATTTTATGTGCAATTACATTAGTTAATTTATTTTTATCAATAATTTTATAGAAGCCGCCGCCATTACCCATTCCTTTAGGGGTGGGATATAAGGCGCGTGAGTAATAGCGAACAAATTACCTAGTTTTCTGCTCTTCAACGTATCGCTTCACAGTGTCTCCTGAAACATTTCCACTCGTTCCGCAAAAATAGCTGCGTGTCCACAGGCTAGGTAACTTTTGTTTGACCCAAGGAAACTCAATCCTGATTTGATGGGAAACTGAACCTTTAATCTTGTGCATAATTTGAGCAGGGGAGTAGATGGGTTTTGACTGCATAAACAAATGAACATGATCTTGAGCGGTTTCGAGTATAATCACTTCACCATCTAAAGCTTTTACAGCATCTCTAATTAACTGCTGAACCCTAGTATCGATTTCGCCATAGAGAATCGGACGTCGTCGTCTAACTATCCAAACGAAGTGGTAGTTAATCAGGCTGACTGATGTATTTTCATGCCAGTAATTTTGTCCCATAAGGTCTATTGCATAGGTCTATAATCATGCTATCATAGACATAAGAAAGATTGATAAAGTTCTTTAAACAGAGGAGATGCAGGAAGTCTTGACAAATGACGAAACTCAAAAAGTTGATGGGAGTTCAGCAAAATCAGATTCACTGCGATGCTAATACTGGAGCGATTCTCACTTATTTAGCCGAACAATCTAATAGCCTTTACAACTGTGGAATCTATTGGGCAAGGCAAATTTTCTTTAAGACGGGTAGGATCATTTCCAAATACGATCCCATCTATGCAGTTGGGAACAATATTCATGCTCAAGCCATGCCATCTGTAGCAGCACAGCAAACACTCCTAAGTGTTTCAGAGGCTTTCAAATCTTTTAAGGGACTGCGTGAATTGTTTTTCAAGGGTGAATTGGAGCAAAAGCCTAAACCGCCCCAAAACCCGTGATTCAGGTGGACTGTTTAAGATTTCATTTCCGAATACAGGCGCGGGTAAACCCTCATTGGTAAATGGGATGATTCGGTTTCCACTTGGATTACAGGTCAATCGCTGGTTTGGCATCAAAGAATTTTTTTTGCCTTTTCCAACTAACCTTGACTTTAGCAAAGTTAAAGAGTTTACAATCCTTCCTAAGAATGGTGCCTTCTACTTAGAATGTACCTATGCGATGGAGAAGGTTGAACCTAAATTGAATTTAGAGCAAGCTCTAGCGATTGATTTAGGAACATCGGCTAACCTGATGGCTTGTGTTGACACTCTCTCGAACTCCTTTTTAGTTGATTCGCGTCAGGCTAAGGCAATGAACCAGCTTTACAACAAGCGAGTTGGCAACCGCAAAAAAGGGAAAGACAAAGATTACTGGGATAGTGTTCTAGATAGAGTTACTCGCAAGCGCAATCAACAGATGCGTGACATGGTGAACAAATCTGCTCGAATTGCCATTAATCACTGTCTCAAAAATGACATCGGCACAATTGTCGTCGGTTGGAACGATGGCATCAAAGATGGGGCTAATCTAGGCAAAAAGAACAATCAACAGTTTGTCTCTATGCCACTTTCAAGGCTCAAAGACCGTATAGAGCAGTTGTGTTTGCTCTACAAGATTCGTTTTGTACAGACTGAAGAAGCTAACACCTCTGCTGCTTCCTACTTTGATGGAGACTCCCTACCCGAATATGGCCAAAAGCCTAACGAGTGGAAAGCATCGGGGAAAAGAATCAAAAGAGGCTTGTACAGAACGGCTGATCAAAGTTTAGTGAACGCCGATTTACAGGCTTCGGCTAACATTTTACGCAAGGTAGCCACCAGAAACTTAGGCATCGACCTAAGCAGACTGGGTAGACGGTGTTTGACCACCGTAGGCATAATCAAACTTTGGGCAACGCCTAAGTCTAACTCTTGTCCGAAAGAATCCCACTCTCTTTAGAAGTGGGAGCAGTCAACGTCTGCGGTTTTGCTTTTGACCCTGGTGTAACCGAAGAATCAAAACGCTACGGAAAACTACAAGTATTAGTAACCCGTATGAATACGGATTTACTTTTAGGCGATGATGTGCTAAAGAAAACAGGTTCAGCTAACTTGTTTTTGGTCTTTGGTGAACCTGATATCGATATTACCAAACAAGACGATGGTAAAATCACTGTTGAACTCAAGGGGTTAGATATTTATGACCCGACGACGGGAGAAATTCGCAGCAGTTCCGTCGATGATATTGCCTGTTGGTTTATTGATACCCACTACAATAGTGAAAGCTTCTTTGTCCGTCATGCTTATTTTACTGGTGCAAATTCACCCTACGAAAAATTAAAGCGCGTCCTCAAAGCGGAAATTGATGAGGAAACTTGGCAATCTTTTTATTCCTCTGTCAGTCGTCCTTTTAATCCTCCGACACGCAATGGCAAACCCAGTAAGATAGCGATTAAGGTAATTAATCACTATGGGGATGAGGTATTAAAGGTTTTTGAGGTTTAAGCTAAAGGTCGGCGAATACGGAATTTATTTCTTAGCGCAATTACAATAAAACCTGCTTCCAAATCTTGACGATGTTCTCTTAAAGCATTATTTAATAAAATCTTTCGTTCTTCACGAGGTACATTTTCTATGCGTAAAACCCCACAATGAGGTTTACTCTGTTGCCAAATCATTTGCTCAAAATCATTATCAGTTGTAACAATGATTCTTTGTTCCTCGACTGCCCATCGTAAAATATCTTCATCCTTCATGTTAGGATTGCGATCGCTCACATAAACTACATCATAGCCAATGAAAGATAGGAACTGATACTAAATCCGTATAAATCAGACTCTTTTTATGCCTGTGTAGGGGTTTGGTCTCCAAACCTTTCTAGATGAGAGCTTGGCAACCAAGCCCCTACATAATTTTTCGAGGGATATTCATAGCGGATTTGGTATGACCCAAATTACGACTTGCATTCACATCAACTAAAAACTTCATCTTGAATAAAGTTGATGTTTATCCTACTTTTTCCAAAACATTTTCATGAGAAACTAAATAATGAGCATAGATTAAAGCTGCCTCTATGTCCTTAGCTTCTAGTTCTGGGTAATCTTCCAAAATTTCTTCAAACTTTGCCCCTTTTGCTAACAACTCCAAAATCATCGCTACTGAAATTCGTAAATTGCGAATGGTCGCTTTACCACAAAGAACATCTTGATTAAAAGTAATGCGTTTTAATAACTCTTCCATTGTTTTAACCGTTTAAGTATCTAAGTTTTCGTTTTATCCTCTAATTGGGTCTTTCACCCAAATACATTAACAACTCATTAGCAATTCTATACGATGCACCCAAGGGGCCAAAACGACGGCTACCGTTCTCTTTACAAGCTGCAAAATAGTCTTCATCATATAGGGTTTTGCTGACAACTTGCGCCGCTTTTTTCAAGATTTCTGCGTCTGCGGTCTTGGTTCCTACAGTTTGTACAGAACATCCTAACAGTCTGGTTTGAGCTTCGGCAAACGCATAAGTAAATTGTGGCCCTTCTCCTGCTATTTGGACAATGGGTTTACCAATAGCCACCGCTTGATCGACGGCTAGACCTGCCATGCCAATGACTAAAGTACAATAGTTGATAATGTCGTTGAACGCATCAGAATAACATAAAACTTCGGCGACGACTGAACCTGTTCTATCCCGATAAGTCAGTTTACCGTTTTCGTGTTGCCATCCCAAACGTGAGGCAATTTCACCTAATTGTGACATTAAACTGGATACTAAAGCCGCCCGAAATGCTACGGGTTGTTCTCCCATCACTTGAGCAATTTCTAAAACCAATTGTAATTGTAGGGCAAAGTTTCTTTCTGCTTCAGGTAGACGCGACCCAGGCAACAGTGCAATCATGGGTGTATTGGGTGGTAACTGTAAATCTTTACCCGTGGGAAAGAGTCGATCGAGTGAAGGAATTCCCCCAAATTTAGCTTTTTTAAATCCCTGTTTTTGTAAATCCTCTGCTGTATATGCATCTCTTGTGAAAATTGTCAAGCATTTAGGCGATCGCAAACAATAGGATAAGATTAATTCCAGTTTTAAACGTCCTTCATAGAGACTCGATAGACAGGAAATAAAAGAAACATAAGGACGACCTGATAAATAAGCAAAAGACTGTCCAACGGTATCACCCGTCGCCATTACTAAATCACAACTTGGGGCATAACGTCGTACTGCTTGTAACTGATTCCACGTTAAACTAATCATGCCCGCTTGTATATCTTTAATCAATCGTAGACGGTTCATGTAAGTAAAACCGCCAGAGGGTAGATTTAGTGTCGGCCCGATTATGGGAATATCTAGAGAACGATAAGCTTTTCCTTCTCCGACAATGGGCATCGCTGCGATTTCTAGATTAGGCGATAATTCTCGTAAAGTCTGAATAACATGGGAAGAGTGGTTATCTTCTCCGTGACCGTTGCTGATAAATAAAATTCGTTTAGAAGAGGACATCTCTTACTCGTTTATAGTATTTTTGTACTTATATTAAAGATTTAATGTTAAATTGAAAACACTAGCCTAATATAATACTGGATTGGTGCAATTTTTTGAGACTTTGTTGTAGTCGCATTCGTTCCATGCCAAAAAACGAATAGGTCTTTAAGAGTAGAACTGAGTTATTGTAAAAGCTAGAATATTGATATCTTTAAGATAAGAAAGTGGAATTAAAACAGGTACTTATTGCCCATAAAGCGAATCATCAGCTAAGTAAATCTTGGGCTGAAAAATGTGCTAAACAACTAGAGGCAATGAACTGTAAAGTTTTGATGGGGCCAAGTGGGATCAAAGATAATCCCTATCCCGTTTTTTTAGCCTCTGCTATGGATAAAATCGATTTAGCAGTTGTTTTAGGCGGCGATGGAACGGTTTTGGCGGCTTCTCGTTATCTAGCAGCCGAAAGAATCCCGATATTAGCGGTGAATGTTGGGGGACACCTGGGGTTTTTAACTGAACCGTTTGAGATGTTTCAAGATACCGAAAAAGTCTGGGAACGTCTTAAATCTGACCGTTATGCGGTTCAAGAACGGATGATGTTAGAGGCCAGAATTTATGAGGGCGATCGCATGAACCCCGAAGCCGTTAGCGATCGTTTTTATGCACTAAACGAGATGTGTGTCAAGCCTGCGAGTATTGATCGAATGCCCACTTCTATTTTAGAGCTTGAAGTGGATGGGGAAGTGGTGGATCAATATCAAGGGGATGGTTTATTAGTGGCGACTCCAACGGGTTCAACCTGTTATACGGCTTCAGCAAATGGGCCAATTGTACATCCAGGGATGAATGCGATCGTTATTACACCGATTTGTCCTTTGAGTCTATCGAGTCGTCCCATTGTCATTCCTCCTGGTTCATCGGTGAATGTTTGGCCACTAGAGGATAAAGATTTATCGACTAAACTATGGGCTGATGGGTCTTTAAGTACATCAATCTGGCCTGGTCAATGGGTGGGTGTTACAATGGCCCAAAATCCAGCACGATTTATTCTGTTGCGGGAGAGTTATTCTTTTTATGAAACGCTGCGGGATAAATTACAATGGGCTGGAGCAAGATTTCATTACAGCAATAATCATCGCAACTCACAGAATTAGAAATAACTGAGTAACTGTTGACGTGGGTTAAACGTTTCCATTTCCCGTATTTTTTGATACAAAGCTTGTTCTTCTTCACTTAGTTCTGAGGGGCTAACAATGGAGATTTCTACCAATTGGTCGCCGCGTTTGCCATCTGTTCCTGGATAACCTTTATTGGCTAGACGTAATCTTTGACCTGATTTTACACCCCTCGGAACGTTCATTTTTACTAAACCATCAATGGTCGGTATTTCGATTAAACCGCCTAATGTCGCTTCACTGGGTGTAATTGGAATTTGACAGTAAATATCAGAACCTTGTATTTTAAAAAAAGGATGAAGTGCAACCGTAATTTTTAGATAAAGATCGCCGCCATCAATTCCTTGACCTTTAAGACGAATTTTTTGACCATCTATCATCCCTGGGGGCATATCCACCTCTAAAGAACGCCCATCCTCTAGACGAATACGCTGTCTACCCCCTTGATAGGCTTTTTCTAAGGGTAATGTTAATCTTGCTTCAACATCTCGACGAGTCAGACGAGTTTGCGGTGGGGCTGCCGCCATTTTAGGACGTTTGCTCGTGGTATTGTTAAAATCTTTAAACTTCCAAAGATCGAATTCTTGACGTGCGTCTGTTCCGTTTCCGTTGCTTGAATTAGATTTAGGGGGTCTGCGTCGGTTACCACCCAATAACGATCGATTATACTCCGATCGCTTCTGGTCATCAGAGAGTGTATCATAAGCCTCGTTAATATCTTTAAATTGTTCCTCGGCGGTTTTATCCCCTGGATTAACATCAGGATGATATTGACGCGCTAATTTGCGGAATGCCTTTTTAACGTCATCATTAGACGCATTGCGAGGCACCCCTAAAATTTCATAATAGTTACGAACTTTCTGCATATAACAGTAATAACGTTTGTTAATTCGCTAACGAAATAGAATTCAAGAAAATTGTGACATTCTTAGAACCAATCATCATCAGTTTCATCCCAGTTATTTTGTGCTGGAATATCACGGGAACGACGCTTACTTTGATAACGGCGATCTTGATTATTATAATCGTCACTTTGACGAGAACGTTGATCTAGATTATCCGATGAATAATTATCTCGATTGGGTGAACGATAGGACTCAGAATTATTAGAGTTATTACGGTAGTCGTCATTACGGGAACGCGAGTCAGAATAACCCGAATTAGAACGAGAATCTTGATAACCTGAATTTGGGCGCGACGGATAATCAGAATAACCCGAATTCGGACGTGATGGATAATCAGAATAACCTGAATTTGGACGCGACGGATAATCATCGCGATAATTATTATTATTGCGTTGCGGAGGATACAGATAATCATCCTTATCATCCCCCGTCAAAGTCTTACGAATCGAACTAAAGAAACCTTCGTTATCTTCTTCGTACTGTAAACGAACTTCGCGATTAATTTCGTACAAGACATCCTGTAAATCGGCTTGCGCTCGATCTAAGCGTCTTTCGTCATTTTTGTCAAGACTATCGAGAATTTCAGCACACAAGGTTTCGACTTGCCGACGATAGGGGCGAGTAAATTCATTGCCAAAGTCTAATGTAATATCTTTTAGACGGCGTTGGGCTTGGTCAGTGAGAGATTTAGCACGGTTTCGTTTTTCGACCCGTTCGCGGCGTTCTCTGTCTTCAGAGGCAAATTGTTCGGCATCTCGAATCATCCGTCCAATTTCGGCTTCACTTAAAGTTGAGGCCCCTTGAATGACAACACTTTGTTCACGTCCTGTCATTTTATCCCGTGCCGTTACTTGTAGAATCCCATTGGCATCAATATCAAACGCCACTTGAATTTGTGGAATTCCTCTAGGTGCAGGTGGAATTCCCGTTAACTTAAACCGTCCCAAAGATTTATTATCGGTTGCCATTTCACGCTCACCCTGCATCACGTGAATTTCCACCAACGTTTGATTATTTTCTCCTGTCGAAAAAATATCCGAACGACGAACGGGTATCGTAGTATTTCTGGGGATGAGTTTTTTCATCACACCGCCAATCGTTTCTAAACCCAGGGAAAGCGGCGTAACATCGAGTAAAAGGATATCTTTAACCTGTCCGCCTAAGATTCCTGCTTGAATTGCTGCACCAACCGCTACCACTTCATCAGGGTTAACATTTTGGTTAGGAAGCTTGTCAATAAAACTTCTGACCAATCCCTGAACCATTGGCATTCGAGTCGCACCCCCCACTAGCACAACTTCGTCAATTTGTACAGGGGTTAAACCTGCATCTGATAAAGCGCGTTTTAAAGGACGACGTAAACGAGTGATTAAATCGCCGCACAGGGTTTCAAATTCAGTACGTGTCAGGCGGGTTTCAATGTGTTTTGGCCCGTCATCGGTTGCAATAATGAAGGGGAGATTAATATCAGTGACACTCACGCCAGAAAGCTCGATTTTGGCTTTTTCTGCTGCTTCAGTCAGACGTTGTAAGGCTTGTCGGTCTTTTCTGAGGTCTACGCTTTCAAGTTCTAAAAATTGATTAGCTAACCAGTCTACAATCCGCTTATCAAAATCATTTCCCCCTAACTGGGTATCACCACTGGTTGCTTTGACTTCAAAAACACCATCACCTACCTCTAGGATCGATACATCAAATGTACCACCCCCTAAATCAAAAACCAGAATTTTACGGCTTTCTCGTTGATCTAAACCATAGGCTAATGAAGCTGCTGTTGGTTCATTAATAATACGAAGAACTTCTAACCCTGCAATTCGTCCCGCGTCACGAGTAGCTTGTCGTTGGGAATCATTAAAATAGGCTGGAACGGTAATGACTGCACCTGTCACTTCTTCCCCTAAATAACGACTAGCTTCTTCTGCTAACCGTCGTAAAATCATCGCAGAAACTTCTTCAGGAGAAAATTCTTTTTTCAGTTTCGGACATTTAATTTTAATATTACCTTCTTCATCGCGCCGCACGGTGTAAGGGACTTGTTTAGATTCGGGATTAAGTTCGGCGTAGCGACGACCCATAAATCTTTTGATCCCATAAAATGTATTTTGTGGATTTAATACCGCTTGTCGGCGTGCCATTTGTCCGACGACGAGTTCCCCATCTTTATTAAAACCTACCACAGAAGGAGTTGTCCGCATACCTTCCGAGTTAGCAATTACAAGAGGTTTTCCCCCGTCCATAATGGCTACTACTGAGTTTGTTGTCCCTAAATCGATGCCGACTACTCTACCCATGCTTGTTTTATGCTCCAGCTACATCCGTTCATGATCATCTCGTTTTTCCTTCAAGAGTTTAGAATGATCATGCACCATTGACAATATTGTATCTAATCCTTTGAGTCTTATTGCGAGAACGCTTTTTACAACTTCGTTTAATAGAAAAGCTACAATAGAGATATCTTAGGACTTCTCATCAGTTATGCTTTCCGTCATCTTAAATCTAGACACCGTAGAACTAACTGACGAGCAATTTTACCGTCTCTGTCAAGTTAATCAAGATTGGCAACTCGAAAGAACCGCGAAAGGAGAATTAATCGTTATGCCACCTGTCGGGGGTATTAGTGGCATTCTTGAAGCCGATTTTATTGCCGATTTAGGGATATGGAATCGTCAGACTGGACTAGGGAAAGTGTTTAGTTCTTCGACAATTTTTCGTTTACCCAATGGTGGAGATAGGTCACCTGATGCAGCATGGGTGAGTCTAGAACGGTGGCAATCGTTAAATAGCGAACAACAAGAAAAATTTCCCCCCATTTGTCCCGATTTTGTCCTTGAATTGCGCTCTCGTACTGATGAACTAGCTCCGTTACGCGAGAAAATGCAAGAATATCTAGAGAGTGGATTACGATTAGGATGGCTAATGAACCCCCAAGCTCAACAAGTGGAAATTTATCGCCCTAACCAAAGCGCAGAAGTGATTAATCTTCCCGCGACACTAAACGGTGAAGACGTATTACAGGGTTTTCAATTGTTTGTACCCTGTTTTTAGCCAAACTCAAGTTCTAATTCAGACCAATCGCAAAAATCGACAGACCTCATATAATAAGACTTATGCAATGTTAAGAAATGTATGGCTCGCGTTTATCGTAACGAGAGATACTCATCTATAGAGGAGTAATAGCAAAACCGTGTTTGTCCTTAAAGGTTATGAATATTTATTAGGTTTTCTGCTGGCTTGTAGTCTTGTTCCCATTCTAGCTCTGACAGCTTCAAAACTCTTGCGTCCGAGTGGTGGTGGGCCTGAACGTCAAACAACCTATGAGTCGGGAATGGAACCGATTGGCGGAGCTTGGATACAATTCAATATCCGTTATTATATGTTTGCCCTCGTTTTTGTGGTTTTTGACGTAGAAACGGTTTTTCTTTACCCTTGGGCGGTTGCTTTCAATCAGTTGGGTTTACTCGCTTTTATTGAAGCCCTGATCTTTATCGCTATTTTAGTCGTTGCCCTCGTTTATGCCTGGCGTAAGGGTGCGCTGGAATGGTCTTAATTCCAATTTTCATTTGATAATTTCGTTTCCTAAAAACTAAAATTATGAGTCCCAATCCTACCAGTGAACTAGATCGTTTAGCTCAACAGCAAACCGAAAAAATCCTGAATCCGATTAGTCGATCCCAAGTTACTCAAGATCTCTCAGAAAACGTCATTTTGACCACTGTTGACGATTTGCATAACTGGGCTAGATTGTCAAGTCTTTGGCCCTTATTATATGGAACCGCTTGCTGTTTCATTGAATTTGCGGCGTTAATTGGCTCTCGCTTCGATTTTGACCGCTATGGGTTAGTTCCTCGTTCGAGTCCTAGACAAGCCGATTTAATCATTGTTGCAGGAACGCTGACGATGAAAATGGCTCCCGCATTAGTTCGTCTTTATGAAGAAATGCCCGAACCCAAATACGTGATCGCGATGGGTGCTTGTACCATTACTGGGGGTATGTTTAGCTGTGACTCAACAACGGCAGTACGTGGAGTTGATAAACTGATTCCAGTTGATGTTTATCTTCCTGGTTGTCCCCCTCGTCCTGAAGCAATTTTTGATGCCATTATTAAACTACGGAAAAAGGTATCAAATGAGTCGATTCAAGAACGCTCGACGATCATGCAGCAAACCCACCGCTATTATAGTACAACCCATGAGATGAACGCAGTTTCGCAGATTCTTACAGGGAAATATCTCCAGACGGCAACTCGTCAAGCACCACCATCATTAGAAGCAGCTACCGAAATGCCTGTTTCTTCTGCACTTAGTGAAGCACAAAATGAAAAGGAGGGAATTGATCGTGCCTGAAGATAATACACCCGAAGCAGTAACCGAAACCACAAGTATTGTTCAAGCAGGGCCGACCTCAATTTGGCTTAATGATAATGGTTTCGATCATGAAGTATTAGCCCCAGATCATTTGGGAGTTGAGTTAATCAAAGTCGAGCCAGATTTTTTAATCCCCATTGCGACAGCTTTGTATGCGAATGGTTTTAATTATCTCCAGTGTCAAGGTGCTTATGATCAAGGGCCTGGTAAAGAGTTAGTCAGCTTCTATCATTTAGTCAGGTTAGATGATGATGTGGTACAGCCATCTGAAGTCAGGCTAAAAGTCTTTTTACCCAGAGAGAACCCCAGAATACCTTCTGTCTATTGGATCTGGAAAGCGGCTGACTGGCAAGAACGAGAAAGTTACGATATGTTTGGTATTGTTTATGAAGGACATCCCGACTTAAAACGAATCTTAATGCCTGAAGATTGGGTGGGTTGGCCACTTCGTAAAGATTATGTATCACCCGACTTTTATGAGTTGCAAGACGCATATTAACAGTCATCAGTAAACAGTTAACAGTTAACAGTCAATACACTGTTGATTGTTTACCCTTTTACAACCTCTCTCGATTAATCAAACATCAACCTTAAGAATGATTGGTGTCTAAACACAAAAACGAAAAAGCTTGGCGTTCTTGATAAGTGATCCCGTACACCCGCGACTAAGCGTCGTAGGACTCGTGGCGACAGGATTTGTGATACAATGCCAACGTACCGTAGGAAGTACGGAAACTTACGCTCACGGGAGATACTCGTAAGGGGTGGCTGCTCAAAAAGTAGTTTCATCGAGTATGTATCACTGTCAGTAGATAGTGAGCCTGAGAAGCTTACGACGAAGAGTTGTGAGTGCTTCACATTAAACTGAGTGATGATCTATTGAATTATACAATTGAGATTAATTGGGAATGGAAATCGGACAGAAAGTTAAGGTTTATCGTCTAAGAGATCGGGTATCTGGTCAAATAGTTAACACACTAGGTAAAGTCGGCGTGATCACAGACTTTAAAATGACAGATGGAAGCGGTGTAGGTGTTGTTGTCCAATTTAGTGACAAGACCTCTACCTGGTATTTTGAAGACGAATTAAAACTACTAGACTAAATAAAAGGTGAGAGGTAACAGGAAGAGGAATTTTTGACTATGACCTTGATTTTGACATTTTTGGGTAAGGGTGGCAGTGGTCGCAGTACAATGGCGATCGCAGCCGCTAAACAACTTGCTAATACAGGTGTTCGCGTCCTGTTGGTTGGACAAGATCCTAGTCCTGCTTGGGGGATGCTTCTCGAAGTACCTCCAAGTACCTCTCCTACCGATATCGCCCCCAATTTAGCAGTTGTTCAATTAGTAACAACACTTTTATTAGAACGGAACTGGGAAGAAGTTAAAGAACTAGAAAAAAAATATTTACGCTCTCCAATTCTAAAAAATGTCTATGGACAAGAGTTAGGCATTTTACCAGGAATGGATAACGGTTTAGCACTATACGCTCTACGTGAATACGAAAAAAGCGGAAAATACGATGTCATTGTTTATGATGGTACAGGCGATCTCAATCTGTTGAGAATGCTAGGAATACCAGAAGTAACAAGCTGGTATGTTCGTCGTTTTCGTCAAGTGTTTGCCGACTCAGATTTAGGTCGCGCTATTTCTCCGTTTATCCAACCCATCGCTAGTACGATTTTAAATGTTTCTTTAAACCCCGAAGATTGGATTAAAGATCCCAACAATCCAGCTAATAATATCCTTGAAGAAGGAAAAGCGGCAATGGCCGACCCCTCAAGAGTCGCCGCTTATTTAGTTACAACCGATGATCCAATCGCGATCGCTACAGCTAAATATCTTTGGGGAAGCGCGCAACAAATCGGTTTAAGCGTCAAAGGAGTCTTACTCAATCAAGCGACATCTTCTGAAACCATTACTAATCAATTTACCCCTTTATCCGTCATTACAGTACCCTCTCGCACGGGTTCCGACTGGAATTCTGTGATTGATGCACTGCCAAACTTTAAAGAATCGATCTCAATTCCTAAACCGCTAGAGATCGATCCAACAAACCGTCAAGTAAAAGTATTTTTGCCTGGATTTGATAAAAAACAAGTCAAACTGACGCAATCAGGGCCAGAGATTACCATAGAAGCAGGAAATCAACGACGCAATATAAATGTACCCGCGCCTTTGAGTGGTCAACCCGTAAAAGGGGCTAAATTTCAAGATGGTTATTTAATTATTTCATTCTAAATATTATGTCTAACGCTACTTCTGAACCAACACCTGAAAGTGACCGTACCGCTAAAACCAGACAACTTTTAGGGATGAAAGGGGCAGCCCCTGGGGAAACCTCAATCTGGAAAATTCGCCTACAATTAATGAAGCCGATTACATGGATTCCTCTAATTTGGGGGGTTGTTTGTGGTGCTGCGTCTTCGGGCGGTTATGTTTGGGGTCTAGAAGATTTCTTGAAAGCTTTAACCTGTATGCTGCTGTCGGGGCCTTTAATGGCAGGATATACCCAAACGCTGAATGATTTTTATGATCGCGAAATTGACGCAATTAATGAACCCTATCGCCCGATTCCTTCTGGTGCGATTTCCGTTCCCCAGGTCGTCACCCAAATTATAGTCCTACTCTTAGCGGGTCTTGGCGTTTCCTATCTGTTGGATCTCTGGGCAGCGCACGAATTTCCGATTATGACCTGTTTAACCTTGTTTGGGGCGTTTATTGCCTATATTTACTCTGCGCCTCCATTAAAACTTAAACAGAATGGCTGGTTGGGTAATTATGCCCTTGGTTCGAGTTATATCGCCTTACCTTGGTGGGCGGGTCATGCGTTATTTGGTCAATTAAATACGACCATTATTGTTCTAACTCTGTTTTATAGTTTGGCAGGTTTAGGAATTGCCGTCGTCAACGATTTTAAGAGTGTGGAAGGCGATCGCCAACTGGGGTTAAAATCATTACCTGTGATGTTTGGTATTACTACCGCAGCCTGGATCTGTGTCATCATGATTGATGTGTTTCAAGCAGGAATCGCAGGATATCTCATCAGTATTGGTCAAAACCTCAATGCAACGATCCTTTTATTGCTGATTATTCCTCAGATCACCTTTCAGGATATGTATTTTTTACGTGATCCGCTAAATAATGATGTGAAATATCAAGCCAGCGCACAACCTTTCTTAGTTTTGGGTATGTTAGTCACAGGACTAGCACTCGGCCATGGTGTCATATAGTTAACTGGATTTCTAGTTTATAATTGCCTCTAACTGGGGCAATAATTGTTTAAAAGCTTGTCCACGATGGCTGATTTCTCGTTTAACTTCGGGTGGCATTTGGGCAAAGGTTTGATCGAGTTCAGGAACATAAAAAATTGGATCGTAACCGAAACCACCTGCCCCCATCGGTTGATACAGAATTTTTCCTTGACAAATGCCCTCAGTTGTGATATGGATTGTTCCATCAGGACGAGCGATCGCAATTGCACAAATAAATTGAGCCTGACGATTTGAATGATCGCCTAATTCGCGTAATAATCGTGTTATGCGATCATGATCCGTTTTTCCATAACGTGCCGAATACAGTCCAGGTGCGCCATCGAGAGCATCAACCGCTAAACCCGAATCATCTGCGATCGTCCATTCTCCTAAAATTTTTGCAACCTGAGACGCTTTTAGACAGGCATTTTCAGTAAAAGTTTGTCCTGTTTCTTCAATTTCAAGAGATTCTGGCTTTAATTGGAGTTCCCATCTCTCCGCATCCATATATTCTTGCATTTCCTTTAATTTGCCTGGATTGCTAGTCGCGATGATCAATTTCATCTAAAAATAGATTCCTTAATTTTGGTCGTCTAAATCAGTTTAAAGGCATACATCAAATCAATCAAATTTTACACAAGTTGTACATTAAAATATACAACTGTTTCTCAAACATATAAACTAGAAACATAAAAAGGGTTTGGCAACCAAACCCCTAGTGACTAAAACTATTACCTCTAAAACAAACTTTTGCTACTTTATACACCTGCGGTAAGTTTGGCACCCTGTTTCATGGGTTCAGCACCATCGGGTTGAAGGTTTTGTCCTTCAATAAATGAACGAAGCATCCACGCCATTTCCTCATGTTGTTCCATCAAACCTGTTAGAAAATCGGCTGTACCTTCATCATGAAATTGTTCACTAGAAGCATCAATATGCTCACGTAAGTTGCGGATAATTTGTTCATGATCATCGACTAATTGAGCAACCATTTCAGTCGCAGTGGGTAGTACACCAGGGTATTCTTTAATTGAAGCTAGTTTCAAAAATCCTTCTGCTGTACCTACAGGATAACCGCCTAATGTTCTGACTCTTTCAGCCATGCTATCAATATTTTCAGTGAGTGCGTTGTAGTGTTCTTCCCATAGCTTATGGAGTGATATAAATTGTGGCCCGACTACATCCCAATGAAATTTTTTGGTTTTAATGAGAAGTAAATAAGCATCAGAGATATCATGATTTAACAGATCAATAACGCCTTGACGTTGCTCAGGAGTAAGTCCAATATTGATTTTACGCATTGTTATCTATTTTTTATTCATTTCGTTTCTCTTATCAGTTAAACAGCTTTAATAACTTTTTTACATCAATCCAAGGTTAGGCAAAATTTATTTCAAAAATCTATCTAATTAAAGATAAATTGAGATTTGAGTAACTATTTAGCCCAACGATATTGATATGATTGATCTTGCGCTCCCCAAACTTGTTGACCATTGGCATCAAAACCACGATCCCAAGTTTCCATCCCAGAAGAATTTAAAATAACTGTATTTGTAATCTTAACGGCTCCTCTGACATTTGCGGGACATCCTTGTGCTGGTGTTTCTCCTTGATATCCGTCTGCAATAGGTTTGAGGAAAACACTACAAAACGCTTCAACTAGATCACTTTTATTTACTTGTCTTTCACTCTCTGGCTTTTGACACAATCCGATTAAGGTTTCAGGTTTTTGAATTTTATAAGATTTAGATTCGATCGTATCAGGTTCAGTCGCAGGTTTAATGTTTAAAATACGTTGACGATAAGGTTGATTCAAGGATTGAGTTAAAGCTTGTTCTTGATAAAGATAAACCGATTTTGGCTCATCTATTACTGTTACTTTACAGGTGATCATCTGTACACTCGATTTTTTTGGATTTGCTGCTGCTTGTGCGCTAGTATCCATAACACCTACTAGATGAGATACCACTGACTGTACATGATCTTCTATTGGAATCGTTTGAGAGAAAGTTGGACTAATAGAATTGAGAAAGAGTAAGGGAACAGTTAAGGTTTTAACTAGATTTTTAGTTTTCATCGCTAGTCTACAATTTACGATAATTCGGTCATTGATTTTATTATAGATTTTTGACAGAAATTTGATTCAATTTTTAATTGATACAGTAAATTTTGATGATTCCTTTCCACTACCACTAAAATTTGCTCATTTTTTAGAATGGTCATTGCTGTAATTTTAGCTTTTAAATTTATTTGACCTGTAATTTTTCCTTTAGCATCTAACAAAACCACTTCACCTAATGTGCTTGCTAGGATATAACCCCAATTTTGAGCGAAAACAAAATCGGGGTTAAATGGTAAAGTAATCCGACTAATTTTTAAGGGTTTTAAGTTAATTAAAAGTCCTAGATAACAAGAGTTTTCCTCAAAAGCGAATATTTCAGACTCTATACTTTTACTTAAAGTCACTAATTTTAAACTAAGTGGAATCGAATAAACATTAATTTTGTTTTCTATAAAATTAATTAATTCTAATACTGTTAATTCATTTTCTATTTTATTAATTAATAACCTATCAACATCTTCAAAAGATATTATTTCTTTTATCTCACCTTGAATTGTTAAAGAATTAATCAGTTCAAAATTAGGTGAAGAGTAAATTTCAAGTTGGTTCAAATTAACAGCGATCGCTATCCATTCTTCTTTCGGATCGATACAACTAATTAATTGACTTGCTGACCAAGTTAATAATTTATTTAATTGTTCTTTTTCTACACAAAAATAATAGAGTGTATAAACTTTATCTTTTTCAGAAAAAGTAAAAATATAAACTGAATTATCAACTACTTCTAATTTAATAATTTTATCGTCAAAAGAAATTTTATAATTATGAAAAAATTCTAAGTCTTTTTTGTCATCATAAGTTTGAACGATAAGCTGATTTTCTGCTACCCAACAAATCCAATTTTTCAAAACAGCTAAATTTGTAATTGGTCTAGCTAAATAAACTTGCTCAATAATCTTTAAAGACTTATTTAAAATAGAAAAAGAAGCAGGAACAAAAATTGGCTGATTAAATGAATGATTAAATAACTCTTGATCTGCTGACTGAACAGCATCTAACATTTCTTGACTATTCTTAAAACGTCTTTGCGGAAGTTTGCGTAAAGCTTTTTCGATAATATTTTGTAAAACGGGTGGAATCGCATCAGATAAATCAAAAGATTTACTCAAATGGGCCGTCATTAAATCTTTAGGAAAGCCAGAAAAAGGACGCGATCCCACTAATAATTCATAAAATAAAATTCCAACAGCATAAAGATCAGAAGCTGCCGAATATTTTCCATAAAATCGTTCAGGTGCCATATAAGCAGGTGAACCCGTATATCCTCCAGTTTGAGACGGTTGTAATAATTCTTCTGTCCATTTGGCAATCCCAAAATCTGACAGTTTAGCTAAATATCCAGTCGGAGTAATTTTCAGTAAAATATTTTCGGGTTTAATATCACAATGAATAATTTTTTTGCGATGAGCATGAACTAATGCCGATAAAATATCTTGAATCAGTTTTAAGATTAATTGAAGCGTTAACTGTTGTCCAGATTCCATTAACTCGCGTAAGGTGCCACCCTCACAATAGTCCATCACCAAATAGCGTCCATTTTGATGATGTTCTAAGCCATAAAAACTAACAATATTCGGATGTTTTAGACTCACTAAATAAGATAATTCTCTTAAAAATTTGTGTGTGGGAAATTGTTTCATCTCTAAATCTTTAAGCGCAAAAACTTCACCATTTTCTCGAGCAACTGCACAAAAGACTTTACCAAATTGTCCCTGCCCAATTTGACCCAAAATACGATATCTAGAGGGTTGCATTAACTTGATTTGTGGTGAGTAATTTTTTTGTCTTATGGGTATCCTAGCTAAAGATACAGCCTAGTTTCTATCTTAAACCTTACCCCGAAGGTGTTGACTCGATGTTAAAAACTCTTATTTCTCACCAAACTATTCTAGGGACTCGCATTGATGTAACAAGTTATGAGGATGCTTGCGATCGCATTCAAACCTGGATCGAACAAAATCTATCTTGTTATATCGTAGCGGCTAATGTTCATGTGGTCATGACGGGATATTGGCGTAAACGCTATCAACGGATCATTAATCAAGCTAAACTGATTACACCTGATGGAATGCCCTTAGTCTGGGGAATGCGACTACTGGGAATCAAACGACAACGCCGTGTGTATGGGCCTGATCTTATGTTAGCGTGGTGCGATCGTGCTGCAAAATTAAAGATTCCTCTGTTTTTATATGGTGGAACTGAAAACACCCTACAACAACTGAAAAATAACTTGACTAAACAGTTTCCAGAGTTATCTATAGTGGGAACTTATGCCCCTCCCTTTCGCCCCCTAACACCAGAAGAAGAAGCACGCGATCGTCATTTAATCGAATCTTCTGGAGCTAAAGTAGTATTAGTGGGTTTAGGCTGTCCAAAACAAGAAGAATGGATGTCGCGTCAACAAGGGACACTACAAGCGGTTATGATCGGTGTTGGTGCTGCGTTTAATTTTCATAGTGGTGAGGTTTCCCAGTCCCCGCGATGGTTGATGACTTTGGGTTTAGAGTGGTTATACCGTCTGATAACTGAACCGAAAAGACTATGGCGACGCTATTTAATTAATAATCCAAGTTTTTTAGTATTATTCGGATTACAAATACTACATGAAAAAATGATACCTGTTTCATGGAAAATTTGGGTCTGAAACCCCGTCGTTTACGACGGCTTTATTATTAAATTTTAGCGTCTTCACAAAAGATATGCGTTCAATGTGAGGCATGGAAAAAGCCTATTCTTACCGATTTTACCCAACTCCTGATCAAGAGTCGCTGTTGCGGCGCACATTAGGCTGTGTAAGATATGTGTACAATAAAGCACTCCATGAACGCACATCTGCATGGTATGAAAGACAAGAAAGATTAGGATACACTCAAACGTCTTCAATGCTTACAGATTGGAAGAAACAAGAAGAATTAGATTTTTTAAATGAGGTTAGTTGTGTTCCTCTACAGCAAGGTTTGAGGCATTTACAAACCGCTTTTACTAATTTTTTTGCAGGTCGTGCTAAGTACCCTAATTTTAAGAAAAAACATACTGGAGGTAGTGCAGAATTTACTAAGTCAGCGTTTAAGTGGAAGGATAGGCAAATCTATTTAGCAAAATGTTTAGAACCATTACTGATTCGATGGTCAAGACAGATTCCTGTTGGGTGTGAACCGAGTACGATAACAGTCAGGTTACATCCTTCTGGGCGTTGGCATATTTCAATAAGATTTGATGATTTAACCACTAAACCCTTGCCAACAACAGATAAAACGATAGGAATTGATTTAGGAGTCAGTAATCTTGTAATTACCAGTAATGGCGATAGGATACCTAATCCTAAGCACTATACGAAACACTACCATCGGTTACGTCAAGCACAAAAAAGCCTTTCTCGTAAGCAGAAAGGGTCAAAAAATTGGGACAAAGCGAGAATCAAGGTAGCAAAAATTCACGCTCTGATTACCGATAGTAGAAAAGACCATTTACATAAGCTAACGACTCAATTGGTGCGTGAAAACCAAACGATTGTAGTTGAGGACTTAGCTGTAAAAAATCTGGTTAAGAACCGTAAATTAGCACAAGCTATATGTGATGTTAGTTGGGGAGAAATCACTCGTCAATTAGCCTATAAATGCCGTTGGTACGGAAGAAATTATCTTGAGATAGATAGATTTTTCCCTAGCTCTAAGCGATGTAGTAATTGTGGACATATTGTGGAGAAAATGCCGTTAAATATCCGTGAATGGATTTGTCCTAAATGTGGGACAACCCATGACCGAGATATTAACGCATCTAAGAATATTTTGGCCGCAGGGCTTGCGGTTTCAGTCTGTGGAGCGAGTGTAAGACCTGAACAGAGTAAATCCGTTCAGGCTACTGCATTGAAGCAGAAACCTAAATCGTGAGGTTTGGGAATCTTCCCCGTTCACGGGGGAGAGGATGTCAAGGAGTCAAGCATCTGATCAATTGTAGGTATTTTACAGTAGAAATTTAAAAACTAATTTAATTATTAAAGTCAGATGGGGAATGCTAAGGATAGAACCAAAAGCAATTTAGTTCTTTCTTTGGGCAATGATGAAACTCCAGCAGACTCAATCATATTCTTTTTCAGATGATATTCGTGCTTCTGGCCCCTTGCGTGGGGTACGTCATCCCACTGAACAAGGATATCGAGTTGCTATCTTATTACTCAGTGATATTTTAGCCTTAGCTGGAGCTTGGAAGATTGCTTGTTACCTAAATCAATTTTATTCACCCTTACCCCCTCAACTTGTTTGGTGGAAATGGTTTGGGATACCGAGTTTATTCTGGGTCTTTGTTACGGGTACACTGCTTTTATTTGCCTGTGAAAATTTGTATGGAAGTGCTAAAAATAGTCAAAATTATCTTAAAACCGTTAAATTAGTTAGCTTTGTCTATCTATTATCTTTAGTTCTCAGCTATTTTTATGATCCTAAAGTCGATCCACCCCGTTCTCTATTTTTTACCGCTTGGGTTAGCAGTGTCGTTTTTGTTTTGATGGGTCGTCTACTCACAACATTGATTCTAGGACAAATGCAAACTCGACAACCGAAAAAAACCGTTTTTATTATTGCGTCTGCGGCCCAACTTCCGAAATTACTCCAAATTTTACAACGACGTTCTCAGTATCAGGTAGTCGGTGCTGCTTTGGCAACTACCGCGAATTCTACAACGACATTAAAGAGTATTTTGGACTCAAAAGCAGTAGAAGTTTTAGCCGAAGACCTCCCCCAGACTAACTTAGCATCGGCTTTATATTGGAATTTACGCCGTACTGGGATTACATTACGTTTACTCCCCTCTAGTCGAGAAATTCTGTATCGTCGGGGTGTTTCTGAAATTATGGCAGGTCTTCCCACACTGAGAGTAGAAACCCCGTTATTAGTCGGTTGGGACTATCGGTTAAAACGCCTTGTTGATTTTATTGGCTCTTTTATCGGTATTATTTTACTCTCTCCTTTGTTTGTCATGATTGCTTTAATCATTAAATTCTCGTCGAAGGGACCGATCTTTTTCCGACAAGAACGTACAGGGTTACGGGGAAAAACCTTCTATATGTGGAAGTTTCGGACAATGGTTAATAATGCTTCACAATTGCAAAGTCAACTAGAAGCCCATAATGAAAGCCAAGATGGAATTATGTTTAAGATGAAAAATGATCCGCGCGTTATTCCGTTTGGTCATTTCATGCGTCGCACCAGTATCGATGAACTACCGCAATTGTTTAATGTTCTGATGGGTCACATGAGTTTAGTCGGGCCGCGTCCTCTTCCTCTGCGTGATGTGGAAAAGTTCCAAGCTTGGCATCATATTCGTCATCAAGTCGTACCAGGAATTACGGGACTCTGGCAAATTTCGGGACGTTCTGATCTTCAGGACTTTAACGATGCAGCGCGGTTAGATTTATTCTATATCGATAATTGGTCACTGAATTTAGATTTAGATATTTTGGTCGAAACCGTCAGAATTGTTTTATTTGGTAAGGGTGCTTATTAAGTTGAATGACCCATTTCTTTGATAAATTATCAATGCCTCTTGTAAAACCCGATCCCGAAAATAACGACTTAAATCCAATGGAGTCCTTAAATCTACTACTCGTCCTAATAAATGGCTTAATTCATCTTCCATCTTCACGATCGCTAAACCAGGGGTTTTTCCTGATTCAAACTCCACCAATACATCTACATCACTTTGGGGCGTAAAATCATCCCGCAACACTGAACCAAATAACGATAATTTACAAATGTAATATCGCTGACAAAATTGATCAATTTCAGCCTCTGGTAAATCAATTGGTACGTTTTCATAATTCTAATTCCTCAAACTCTGAATCAATACTAAAGTTTAAGCAATTCTTAAATTTCTGCTTTTTCTCAAATTAAATCAAAATCTTTATCAGTTTCATTTCCTTTCTTCCCAATTCCCTAATTTGGGAAAGATTCTTATCTCGAACTGAAGTTATTAATTTTTGTATCAATTATTCAAAAACAAGATGAATTTAGCTGAGGAGTAAGTAGGAAAACACACTAGGAAGTTAAAGCCATGCAAAATGTGACTGATTCAATTTTCCTCAGTTCTGGACTAACTTTATTTGGTTTCTTGGTTTTAGTGATTTTTCTGGCTTAAAACGGAATATCATCTAAGTCTTGTTCAACCCCTGCGGCTACGGGTTGTGGGGATGAGAAGCTTTCGTAGCTAGGTTCATCAAAAACATCTTCTTTAACGGGTGCAGTGTTTTTGTTTTTAGAAGTATTCAGCGCAGCTACTTTTTCTTCTGGTTTGGAACGGGTTTCAGTAGATGAAGAAGTATTCGTAGTGGTTCCCAAACTGTCTAAATGATAGATATGAGAGATGACTAACTCAGCACGTTTTTCTTTATAGCCTTCGGGTCGGTCAAAAACAGTCATTGAGAGACGGCCTTCAATAATAACACGATCGCCTTCTGTATACTTTTCTGAGATTTCGGTCGCTAAACCACCCCATCCCACAACTTTAAGAGTCGATGGCGGATCTTCAGGTTTTTGTCCCTCAAACTCGACGAGCATCTGTGCTACTGCCGTTTGATTATCTTGAGTGTAACGCAATTCTGGACTACGAATAATCTTTGCCATTAACACACAACTATTCATTGCGACCCGTCTCCTAATCCAATACGGTATGAAAAACCTACTCTTTCCATAATAGAACAAGTGTACGTGAACTGGGGCAAACTAAACACTAATAATCATTCCTTGTTCTTGGTCAATAAATTGCTGAACCTGTTGACGATAAAATTTAAGTGATTGTTCAACCCATTCACGATCTTCACTATTCGCATAGAGATGTACCAAGGGTTCCCCAGCATCGGGTAAAATTAACACCCAATTATCATTATGATGGCTAATAATTTTCACCCCATCAATTAATTCTAGATTCTCAACTGAATGAGATTCGATGAAATGACGCATTAACGCCCCTTTGGTTTTCCAAGGACAGCGAACGGTCAAGGATTTATGACAAATTTTGGGTAAAACAGCGCGAATTTGCGCCAAGGATCGCTCTTGGATCGTCAGCATTTCCAACAGTTTCGCAATACTAAACATAGCATCAAAACCCGAATGCAATTGTGGGAAAATAAACCCCATATCCCCACTACCCCCTAATACAACATTAGGAATCGATTGAGAAGCTTCCATCAACGCCGTTGGATTCGCTTTTGTCCGTTTAATCTTACCATCATGACGACGCGCAATCTGTTCAACAGCACTCGACGCATGGACTGGAACAACGATCGTACCTCTGGGGTTAGCAGTCAAAATCGTATTCACCATCAATGCGGTTAACTGTTCCCCTCGAATCGGAATGCCCCCCTCATCGACTAAAATAAACTGTTCTCCATTGGCTGAAACCTGTACCCCAAAATTGCCTTTGAGGGCTTCTACCACTTGTCCTAGTTGATACAGCAGGGTTTCCCGTTCATGGGAAGATAGGGCGGTTTGACGCAAACTGGCATTCAAGACCACAGCATCACAGCCGTATTTTGTCAAGAGGTCTGGCAAAATTGCACCTGATACCCCATATACATAATCAATGACGATTTTAGAATTACTATTACGAACCGCTTCGACATTTAACTTAGCTTCAAAAACATTGCGATAGCTATCTAGCACATTAGCAGGATAAGCCATATTGCCGATATCTTGAATCCCTACCCGTCGCAAATCCTCTTTAAAATAAGCCCCTTCTATTTTCTTTTCTTTGGCTTTAGAAATATTAATGCCTTGATCGTTAAAAAACTCAATTAATAAAGAATCAGGTCGATCAGGATGAATTCGGACGTGGATACCTCCGACCACCCCCAACCGTGAAGTCATCGTGCGAGCAATGGGAATCGCCGTTGCTTGAAGGTTCTGCACATGAACCCCCACCGACATCAACCCCCCAATAATCGAACGACTCACCATCCGCGACACACTGCGCTGATCTCTTGAAACCATGACAACAGAACCAGGTTTAAGGGTAGAACCATAAGCCGCACCGAGTTTAACCGCAAATTCTGGGGTAATATCGATATTAGCAAGACCAGCAACACCGCGCTGTCCAAATAGATTACGCTGGGCTGTACTCCCCCAGATCAGGTTCATGTTTAAAATTGCGCCAGATTCAATCCGTTTACTGGGCCAAACCCTGACACCGTTGTTAATTTGGGCTTCTTCACCAACCGTAGACAGTTGCCCAATCACGGAACCTTCCGAGATTTGAGCGCGTCGTTCGATGCGGGTACCACGAGCGATCGTACAGGCGATTAGTTGAGCCTCATCACCAATCATCACGCCATTCCAGATAATCGGTCGTTTCAGTTCGGCACCTGCACCGATCGTAACATTATCACCGATGACTGTTCCCCCTTCGATCATCACATTGGGGCCAATACGACAATTATGCCCGATGATCGCGGGGGATTGAATTTTCGCCGTCGCATCAATATAAGTATTACCACCAATCCAAACACCGCGTTTTTTTTCTTCGTAGGCAAAATCTAGCTTAACTTTTCCGTATAAAGCATCATATTGCGCTTCTCGATACACTTCTAAATGTCCAACATCACACCAATAACCCTCAGCAATATAACCATACATCGGTTCATCTTCAGCAAGAAGTAAGGGAAAAAGATCTTGAGAAAAATCAAACTCTTCATTTTCGGGAATGTATTGGAGGACTTCTGAGTCTAAAATGTAGATTCCCGTATTGACGGTATCGGAAAAAACTTCACTCGTCGATGGCTTTTCTAAAAATCGTTGGATTCGTTGTTCTTTATCTGTAATGACTACACCAAAATCGATCGGGTTGGGGACACGGGTTAGAATAATCGTGGCTAAAGATTGTTTGCTTTGGTGAAATGCGATCGCAGCAGTTAGGTCAAAATCAGTAATACTATCGCCACTAATCACCAGAAAAGGCTCATCCAGCAACCCTTCTATATTTTTGATACTGCCTGCTGTTCCCAGGGGTTGATCTTCTTCGACAGAGTATTTAATCTTGACCCCAAAATCATTACCATCTTGAAAGTAATCTTGGATCGCATCGGGTAAATAGTGTAGCGTTGCGATGATTTCCGTGATATTGTTGCGTTTGAGGAGATTGATAATGTGTTCTGCGATCGGACGATTTAAAATAGGAACCATCGGTTTTGGCAGTTCACAGGTTAGAGGACGTAATCTTGTCCCTGAACCCCCAGCCATCAAAACTGCACGCATAAGCTTTTTATCCCTTCCAACTCGCTCTTATTTATCTATCTTCTCCCATTTATTCGGCTTTGATCTGTTCTCGATGCTGGTTTCTACAAAATTTTTTTCAAGAAAGCATGAATCATCATAAATTCATTCAATCCTTGATTTTTTGATCTCATAACCCGTCATGCTATAATGGGCTATGTAAAATTTTGTAACAATTTTTAATCTGAACAGCACTTGCTAAAAAACCAAAGGGTTTTATTTTTGATAAATATCGGCAATCTGATTAAAGTAATTTTTTTAGACTTGCTGAGAAAATATTTATTTTGGGTTAATCGTTTTCTTAACCCCTCTTTAATTGCGTTGGATGATTTAAAAGGCTTTTAGCTTATCATGGATCTCAAAGTGAATCAACAGCGAGCAATTATCACAGGAGCAAGTAGTGGAATTGGCAAAGCCACTGCCCTAGCTTTTGCCTCATCGGGAATCTCGATCGCCTTAGTCAGTCGTTCTGTGGATAAGCTCGAAGCAGTCGCTTTATTAGCTAGAGAACTAGGTGTCGAAGCGAAGGTGTATGCGCTAGATTTAGCTGATCTGACAACAGTTAAAGAACGCATCGCTCAAATCGATGATGACTTTGGCCCAATTAATATTTTAGTCAATAATGCTGGGATGGGTTATACCAACTTGCTAAGTGATACGTCTCTCTCAGATTGGCAAGCGGTACTAAACCTAAATCTAAGCAGTGTTTTTCAGTGTGTGATGGGTGTTTTACCCAAAATGCGTCAACGCAAAAGAGGAACTATTGTTAATATAGCCTCGATCGCGGCGCAAAATGCCTTTGCTGGTTGGGGAGCTTATTGTGTCAGTAAAGCGGGTTTAGTCTCTTTTTCAGAAGTTTTAGCCCAAGAAGAAAGAGAAAATCAGATCCGTGTGATCAGTGTTTGTCCTGGTTCAGTCAATACACCCATTTGGGATACTGAAACTGTACAAGCTGATTTTAATCGCTCAATGATGTTAACTCCCGAAACAGTTGCCCAAGTTATTTTACAAGCAGTTCTTTTACCAGAAGAAGCCGTTATTGAAACAATAACCCTCAAACCTAGTGCAGGAACCTTGTAAAACCGATTTTAATTTATTCACCTCAAATTTATTTTTCTTACTATGACCATAGGCTCTTCTAACGGTTTAAATCGCCCAAATTCTTCTCCTGATGGCACTAACAGTGATTCTGGGAGTAAAATAGGTGAACGGGTTACGACACGCCCCGATCGTAACACTCATAATGGACAAGTACCGCAAATTCAGGAAAACCCTGAAGTCAGTAAAGAACACCTGATGGATGCCGTACACACCATGTTAAAAGCAGTTGGTGAAGATCCCGAACGCGAAGGACTTCTGAAAACGCCAAAACGTGTGGCCGAAGCCATGCAATTTCTCACTCAAGGCTATCACCAATCTTTAGAAACCCTCGTCAATGATGCGATATTTGATGAAGGTCATAATGAAATGGTTTTAGTCCGAGATATTGACTTTTTCAGTTTGTGCGAACATCATATGCTACCTTTTATGGGACGGGCCCATGTTGCTTATATTCCGAATCAAAAGGTTGTCGGTTTAAGTAAACTAGCGCGTATTGTCGAAATGTTTTCTAGACGGTTACAAGTACAAGAACGTCTCACCCGTCAAATAGCAGAAGCAATTCAAGATATTTTAGATCCCCAAGGTGTAGCGGTTGTCATGGAAGCTACTCATATGTGTATGGTGATGCGGGGAGTACAAAAGCCAGGATCTTGGACAGTTACCAGTGCGATGTTAGGGGTATTCCAAGACGAACAAAAAACCCGTGAAGAATTTTTGAATCTGATTCATCATCGACCCAACTTCTTCTAAGATTTGTTTAGGGTGGGCTTTGGGCCTGCCCTATCATTAATTAAAAAAATAAGCTTATGTTCTTATCAGAATTAGCCCCTCAACTGAGTCAACTATCACGCTTGGATAAATTACAGTTGATTAATCTTTTAACCTCTGAATTAATTAACGAAGAGAAAAACACTTTAAGCACATCAGATGAAATTCTTTTACATAAACTGCGTAATTCTCATGAAGCAGCCGAAACTCTAAATCAATTACTGAAAGAGGATAAACACACTCAAAATAATGCTTAATGGTCAAAGATTTTCTTTTTTACCCAAAGCTGACTCTTGGGGAATTATTTCATATGTTCCTCTTTTACCTTTGACTTTAAACTATGGCGATCGCATTGTTGAAGTTATGGGTTTATTAGACACAGGTGCAAGTGTTAACGTTTTGCCCTATGATCTTGGCAGACAACTAGGTGCAGTTTGGGATAAAAATACACCTATTCCTTTAGCAGGTAATTTAGCCGCAACCGAAGCCACAGGATTAGTTTTATCAGCACAAATTGCTCGTTTTCCACCTGTTCAACTTGTTTTTGCATGGACGCAGACTAATAATATTCCAATGATTCTGGGTTGAACTAACTTTTTTGCCGAATATGATGTCTGTTTTTACGGTTCTCAGCTTGCATTTGATGTTTGCCCTAGGATGAATGAAAATAGATAGTTTTAAAGATAAGATGGGTAATGGCAAGCGTTTCTGTCTCACTTCACATTAAACAAAATCTATGGATGTTAAAGCGGCTGTGGCTTTAGAAGCGGGTAAACCTCTGAGTATCGAAACAGTACAACTCGAAAACCCGAAAGCTGGTGAAGTCTTAATTGAAATTAAAGCGACTGGTATTTGTCATACTGATGCTTACACTTTATCTGGGGCTGATCCAGAAGGACTATTCCCCGCAATATTAGGACATGAAGGGGCGGGGATAGTCGTCGAAGTGGGTGCAGGTGTGACGAGTCTTAAAGAGGGCGATCGCGTAATTCCCCTTTATACACCCGAATGTCGTCAGTGTGAATATTGTCTCAGCATGAAAACGAATCTTTGTCAAGCCATTCGAGCCACCCAGGGTAGGGGAGTTATGCCCGATGGGACAAGTCGTTTTTCACTCGATGGGCAAATGCTACATCATTATATGGGAACGTCTACCTTTGCTAACTATACAGTTTTACCCGAAATTGCAGTGGCGAAAATCAGAGAGGATGCGCCCTTTGATAAGGTTTGTTATATCGGATGCGGTGTGACGACGGGAATAGGTGCAGTTATTAATACCGCAAAAGTCGAAGCGGGTTCTAAAGTGGTGGTTTTTGGACTGGGTGGAATTGGTTTAAATGTACTGCAAGGGGCGCGAATGGTTGGGGCTGATATGATTGTTGGTGTTGATATTAACCCAGATCGAAAAGAATTAGCCGAAAAGTTTGGGATGACGCATTTTGTGAACCTCAGAGAAGTTGAGGGCGATGTGGTTCCATATTTGGTAGATTTAACGAAAGGTGGCGCGGATTATAGTTTTGAGTGTGTCGGTAATGTAGACTTGATGCGTCAAGCGTTGGAATGTTGTCACAAAGGATGGGGTGTTAGTACCATTATCGGGGTTGCTGGTGCAGGGCAAGAAATCAAAACACGTCCCTTTCAGTTAGTGACGGGTAGAGTCTGGAAAGGAACGGCGTTTGGTGGGGCTAGAGGACGAACAGATGTACCAAAAATTGTCGATTGGTATATGAATGGCAAAATTAATATTGATGATTTAATTACTCATGTGATGCCCTTGGATAAAATTAATGATGCGTTCGATTTGATGCACCAAGGTAAATCTATTCGTAGTGTAGTGACCTTTTAAGTATGAATAATCTAACAATTCGCTCTCAGTCTCGGTGTTTTGAGGGAATGGTGATGTATTGTAGTCATTTTTCTCAATCCTGCAATCATCCGATGAATTTTGCGGTGTATGTGCCTCCGCAAGCCAAAACCCAAAAAGTCCCAATTTTGTATTATCTATCGGGTTTAACCTGTACGGATGAAAATTTTACGATTAAAGCAGGGGCGCAACGTTACGCGGCTCAATACGGTATTTTATTAGTGATACCTGATACTAGCCCTCGCAATACGGGAATACCGGGTGAGGATGATGTTTATAATTTAGGAAGTGGGGCAGGTTTTTATTTAGATGCGATCGTGGAACCTTGGTCAAAATACTATCAAATGTATAGTTATGTGACTCAAGAATTACCAGACGTGATTCAAGCTAATTTTTCAGTTGATGCTACTCGTCAAAGTATTTTTGGTCATTCGATGGGGGGACATGGTGCGTTAATTTGTGCCTTGAAAAATCCTGAAAAATATCTCTCTGTGTCTGCTTTTGCGCCGATTTGCGCTCCAATACAGGATGAGTGGGGACAAAATGCGTTTTCTGCTTATTTAGGAACGGATTTCGCCTTGTGGCAAGAATATGACGCAACAGAATTAGTCAAGAAAACTCAGTTATCCTACCCGATTTTAATCGATCAGGGCTTGGAGGATACCTATTACATTCAAAAACAACTATTACCCGAAGTCTTTGCCGAGGCGTGTCAGTCGGTGGGACAATCTTTAAATCTGAGATTGCATGAGGGTTATGATCACAGTTATTTTATGATTGCGACTTTTATCGAAGATCATTTTATCCATCATGCAAAGGCTTTATTTAAATAGTTTAGCCGCTAATACGATCGCTTTTGGAAAAATACGATGTTCTTGCACTTGTATTCTGGCGTGTAGGGTTTCGGCTGTATCATCGCTTAAAATAGGGACAACGGCTTGCATTAAAATCAGTCCGCTATCGACTTCTACACTGACTAAATGTACAGTACATCCAGTCACTTTGACTTTTGCTTGTAGTGCCTGTTCAATCGCATGAATCCCTTTAAAACTGGGTAGAATACTAGGGTGAATGTTGATCACATGATTGGGAAACGCATTCACTAAAACTTCTGTAACAATTCGCATCCATCCCGCCATGATCACCCATTCAACCTGATATTCTTTTAGAGTATTAACGATCGCCTGGTCTAAATCTTCTCGTTTTTTATAGTCTCGGTGATTTAAAAATACAGTAGGAATATTCCAACGCTCCGCCCGTTCTTTCACTTTGGCATCAGGTATATTGTAAATGAGGACTTGAATCACTGCATTGAGTTCTTGATTTGCAATGGCTTGTGCGATCGCTTCAAAGTTACTACCACTTCCTGATGCTAAAACACCTAACTTGAGGGGTTGTTCTAAAAATAATTCTGCGTCACTTAACTGAGGAGAAATCAAACTAGGGGTAAAATCGGGAACAGCAGTCATAAATCATTGATGATGAAAAAACAACACAACTGGCTTGATCAGGATATCATTGTCGCTTGGATTTTCCTAGCCCCCGCTTTAATCTTACTCAGTATTTTCGTTTTTTATCCAATCATTTATCTAATTTATCTAAGTTTTACTCGTGGTAGCTTTACCGTTAGGGGAATTCATTGGGTAGGACTTCGCAATTATATTAGACTGTTTAGTGATCCAGATTTTTGGCAAGTCGTCGGGAATACGATTTATTTTACCGTCGCTACCGTCATTCCGAGTATTTTCATTCCTTTAGGATTAGCAGTTCTGTTAAATCAATCGATTCCGTTACGGGGGTTATTTCGGACTGCTTTTTTCTTGCCTTCTATTACTTCGATTGTTGCAGTTGGTTTAGGATTTCGCTGGCTTTTTCAAACGGATGGCCCTGTTAATAATTTATTATCTTTATTGGGAATTGACCCGATTCCTTGGTTGAGTAGTACCATTTGGGCGATGCCTGTTCTAATTTTACTCAGTATTTGGAAACAATTAGGGATCAATCTAATCGTTTTTCTAGCGGGTTTACAAGCGATTCCCATTTCTCGCTATGAAGCAGCAGAATTAGACGGGGCCAATGAATGGGCTAAATTTTGGCATATTACCTTACCAGGGTTACAACCTACGATGATTTTTGCTGCCATTACAACGGCTATTTTTACACTCAGAAGCTTTGAACAAGTCTATGTTATTACAGGTGGTGGGCCTTTGAATTCGACAAATTTACTGGTTTATTTTATCTATGAAAAAGCCTTTGCAGGATTTGAGTTTGGTTATGCAGCTTCCTCCGCAACGGTTTTATTAGGTGTTGCTTTTTTGTTAGTGTATTGGCAATTACGCAGTTGGAAGGAAAACTAATTTAAAGATTACTCCTTTTTTAGTAAAGACTATCTGGGACTTCAATTTTATAATAAAGATTGGAAATATTTAGAATTGTAAATCCCCTAAGCCTGTGAAACCTTCTGAACTACAAACGATTTTTGATGATACTTTAACTGTTTTTTGGGGTGAGTGGCTCGATCTACGTGCAAGAGTTGTCCAAATTGCTGCAACTGGACTGGTTTCGCCTCTTATTTATATTATTGCTTTCGGACTGGGTTTAGGTAGTGCCGTTGATCAGGCGATGAAACCAACTGAGGGAAATAACTATTTAGAGTTTATCTTACCTGGAATGGTGGCTTTATCTTCGATGGCGATTAGTTTTGGAGGGACGACTTTTTCAATTTGTGGGGATCGCTTATTTAGCAAAACCTTTGAAGAACTACTGATACTTCCCGTTCATCCCTTAGCTTTGTATTTGGGTAAAATGTTTGCAGGGATTCTTCGGGGTGTGATGACCGCAGGATCAGTTATTTTAGTTGCTGTTTTGTTTACGGGAAAGTTGGCCAGTTTCTTAAATCCGCTTTTTTTATTGATTTTGGTGTTAAATTGTGCTGTTTTCGCAGGAATTGGTGTTTTAGTAGGTTTACGGGTCAAATCTCTAGAAAGTGTCGGACTTTATAACAATTTTCTGATTGTACCGATGTCTTTTTTGGGTGGTACTTTTTTTGATGCGAAAACACTACCCATTTATCTCAAAGTGATTGTTTATCTTCTACCGCTAACCTATACTAGCCTAGGTTTACGGGCGGCGGCTTATTCCCCTTGGTCTGAGTTTCCCTGGTATGTGATTCCAATTTTATTGGTTACGGCAATCATACTCGCTTTCATGGGAGCAAAACAATTTTCTCATCAACAGGATTAGATAAAAAGATTGTCAATTGTCAAACATCAGCTAAACACTAAACAATTTATCTCTCAATCTCCAGAATTAGTGAAGATGTTTCTTAAAAAATTGATAGGTGCTGATCAAAGATCTACAATATAAGACAAGAACTCTAAAATTAATTAGAGTTTTATCAATGCCACTTTTTCGGGTGGCGTTAGGAGACTTAACTGCAACTTATGAGCGCAACTTCTTTGCCGACTACTAAACTTTCGATTCGTCCGATCCAGCATCGGGACTTAGAGGCTGTGGAATCTCTAATCATCGAAAATGCAGAAGAAAAACCTAATTATTTATCAGTCCTGTTTAAAAATCAGTTGCAGCAAGTGCGTCGCTGGTTTGGCGTACTAAAAGTTTTAAGTCTTTTCCCCAACCCCCTACGCCATCAATTTTGGGCCTATGTCGCTGAACAACAAGAAAGCGAGACAAACTTTACATCTGTTCAAGGAGTGATTCAAGTCGCGCCTTTCAACACCAGTCGCACAACTTGGCGGGTTGAACAAGTTTTAGTTCATCCTCAACAGTCTTTAGGTGATCCTCAAGGTGTGGGTTCACAACTGTTACGTCATTGTTTTGAAAGCATCTGGGAAGCGAGAACCTGGATGATTGAAGTTAATATTCATGAAAAAGCAACTTTAGCGTTGTATCGTCAGCATGGTTTTCAACCCTTGGCTGAAATGACGTATTGGTCATTATCTCCAGAATTATTAGAAGAATTAGCCCAGGATACCCCCGATTTACCGAATTTACTGCCGATGAGTAATGCAGATGCTCATCTACTGTATCAACTCGATTGCGTATCCATGCCGCCTTTGTTACGACAAGTTTACGATCGACACATCCAAGATTTTAAAGTCGGTTTATTGAATTCCTTTGGGCGAAAAGTACAAAACTGGTACGGTCACGCCGAGATGACGCGGGGTTATGTCTTTGAACCGCAACGCAAAGCTGCGATCGGACATTTTGAATTAACCTTATGTAAAGATGGTTCTCGTCCCCATCAAGCGCGTTTAACCGTTCATCCTGCTTATACTTGGCTTTATCCCAAGCTATTAAGCAAGATGGCGCAAATTACCCAAAAATACCCCCAACAAGCTTTAGAATTAACCTCAGCCGATTATCAGCACGAACGACAAGAATTTTTAGAACAACTCAAAGCAGAACGAGTTGAACATACATTGCTGATGTCGCGATCGGTTTGGCACAAAATTAGAGAAACCAAACTCGAAAAACTGCAATTTACAGAAGTGCTTCAGAATTTACAAGCAGTCCCTAGAACTCCTATTCCGAGTCGGATGTCGATGTTACAGTGGCCATTTAATTCGGTACAAAAAACACAAACATTAGAACAACCTACAGAGTCTAACCCCTCTCCAGAATCCTCTAATTCAAGTTCTAATAATTCATCAGATCCCAGTGAAAATGGACATCATGCCTAATCAAAGTTTTTATCATTAATAGCTTGAAATGAGGATAAATAATTAAGAAATATTAAATATTTTGTTATTTTTATAGATTTGAGGTAAACAGTGATTGTAATTATTTTTTAACAAGTAATTACGCTTAATTATAATATTTCTCATGATAAACTCAGATGAAAATTATCATGATTGATTAGATACTAATAATGAAAAAACTTAAACGGTCGGGGACGCTCGCTACATTAAGTCTACTCTGTGCAGAATTATTGGCCATGCCTTCTGCTCATGCGGTTCAACAGCTTTTTTGTAATGGTCGAATGAGTAACGGATGGTCATATTCTGCTGAGTATATTGATGGTCAGTTTACGCGCATTCGTTGGACACGTCAAGGAAAACCACCCCAAACGACCAATTTGACCTATGAAAGCATTAATAATAAAGATCAACCTGTTTATACAGGGGGTCTGATGGGTGCCTTGGGTGTCACCTTAATTGACTTATCAGGGGGCGACGTAAAACCTGGTTCAAAAATAACCATCATGGTTGATGACTGGGGAAATTCACAGGCTAATTGTGGGACTTCCTCAAGTACATCAGCGACAAATATTCTTTCATTTCAAACAAAAAGCTACTCGGTAAAAGTTGAGCGAAAAAATGAAAATTTTCTGATGACTGTCATTACTAGAAATAATGGTCGCCCCTTGATTGATAATGCACCTGCTACACTGGTACCGCGTCACAGTTCTGATGCAGGTTGGACAAGCTATGTTCATCGGAGTGGAATTACGGTTTATGCGCGGAGTAACCCTAGAGGACTTAAAGAAGTTGAAGTGATTCCCACAACGGGTAGACGGGTGATTGAAAAAGCAATTTAAAAATAGGGGCCTGGAAACCCAAGCCCTTTCTAAAGATTATTCTGATCTGAATTGCTGTTCCATCACGGCGGCTGTTTTTTCGGAATGGAGTTTGAGGATTAATACAGACAGAGGAGGAAGACACAAATCAATCGAATAAGGACGCTCTTGGTAAGACCATTCCTCAGTCCATTTACCGCCTAAATTTCCCATATTACTACCTCCATATTTACGGGCATCACTGTTAAAGAGTTCGGTATAAAAACCCGCTTCAGGGACACCCACGCGATAGTGACTATGAGGTTGTGGTGTAAAATTACAAGCCACAACTACAAATTCTCTCATTTCTTTACTCCAGCGAATAAAAGCAACCACACTATGACGATTATCGCTACAATCAATCCATTCAAAGCCCGTACGTTCAAAGTCTTGATTGTATAAAGCAGGCTGACTTTTATAAATCGCATTTAGATCTTTAAAAAAATCTTTGAGTTTTTGATGAGAAGCATATTGTAATAAATGCCATTCTAGATCCGCCCAGACATTCCACTCACTCCACTGACCAAACTCCATACTCATAAACATGGTTTTTTTGCCAGGGTGAGTAAACATATAAGTAAACAAACAGCGAACATTAGCAAATTTTTGCCATTCATCCCCAGGCATTTTCCCAATTATATTACTCTTTCCATGAACCACTTCATCATGAGACAGAGCTAACATATAGTTTTCGCTGTGGTTATACCACATACTAAACGTGACGTTATTTTGATGGAACTGACGAAACCAGGGATCCATCCCGAAATAATCTAACATATCGTGCATCCAACCCATGTTCCACTTGAGGTTAAACCCTAAGCCACCCACATAGGTCGGCCATGATACCATTGGCCAAGAGGTTGATTCTTCGGCAATGGACAGAATCCCAGGAAAATAACTAAAAGCGACACTATTGACTTGTCGTAAGAAATCAGCCGCTTCTAGATTTTCTCGCCCTCCATATTGATTAGCGACCCATTCCCCATCTTTACGGCAATAATCGAGGTATAACATCGAGGCAACCGCATCAACTCGAATGCCATCAATATGATATTTATCTAGCCAAAACAGAACATTAGCGACTAGGAAATTACGAACTTCATTGCGTCCATAATCAAAAACAAGGGTTCCCCATTCTTTGTGTTCACCTTTACGGGGATCTCCGTATTCATATAAATGAGTTCCATCAAAAAAGGCTAAACCGTGTCCATCTTTGGGGAAATGCCCTGGAACCCAATCAATAATGACACCGATCCCCTGTTGATGACATTGATCGACAAAATACATGAAATCTTCGGGTGTGCCAAAGCGAGAAGTCGGGGCATAATATCCAGTGACTTGATAACCCCATGATCCATCAAAAGGATGCTCACTGATGGGTAAAAGTTCAATATGGGTATAACCCATGTCTTTAACGTAGGGAATCAGTTTATGAGCTAACTCATAATAACTCATGAATCGAGCATTAGGATTCATCTCCGAAACTGTTATGGGATCAGTTTCACCTTTCAATAATTTAGTTTTTTCATGGGATGAAGCATGAAGCCACGATCCTAAATGGACTTCATAAACGGAGATAGGTTGCAATAGGGGTTCACTATGGCGACGTTTGTCTAACCATTGATGATCATTCCATTGATATTGATTGAGATCGGTGACAATTGAGGCGGTTTTGGGGCGGGGTTCTTGTTGGAAACCATAGGGATCGGATTTTTCATAGATATGACCTTCCCAGTTTTTGATCTCGTATTTGTATCTTGTGCCAACAGTCGCTTCTGGTATAAACAGTTCCCAAACGCTGTTATTCAGTTTTCGCATTTGGTGTTCGCGACCATCCCAGTTATTAAAATCAGCCAATACCGATACGTTTCGTGCATTGGGGGCCCACACGGCAAAATTAACCCCTTGCACTCCATCAAACGTCGTCGGATGCGCCCCTAGTTTTTCATAAATGCGGTGGTGATTTCCTTCAGCAAATAAATGTAAATCAAAATCTGTTATTTTATTGGATTTAAAAGCATAGGGATCATAAATAACTTTTTCTGAATCTCCTTCTTTGACTCTCAGTTGATAATTATTAAGTTCATTTGTATCAACTATACATTCAAAAAAGTGCGGATGATGGATCGATTGCATTGGGTATTCCTTCCGTTGAGAGGGAACAATCACCCAGGCTGCTTCTGTTTTGGGTAGATAAGCCCGAATGACCCATTTTTCGACTTTTCCATTATCTTTCAAGGGATGAGATCCCAAAATCTCAAACGGATCATTATGAAGGTTATAAACGATTTGATTAACTTGTTCTGGGGATATCGTAGACATTCAGCTACCCATTGCTAAGGAATGACGGAGGCACATAAGCCCCCTTTTAATACTCTTACTACATATTTATATATGTTTTGGTTTTTTTTGGCAGACATTAAAGATGTATTTAAGCAAAAAAAAGGGCGTATTGTCTACACCCCAAGGGATTTGATGAGTTAGAATTTAATTTCTAAAATCTTGAGTAACGGCAACTGGAGGATTTTCGATGTACTCGGGTTCGGTTGCATAATCAACGGCAAAGGAGTTTTTAGGTTCTTTAAGGAAAAAAGCACACAGAGAAGCACAAATTAAACCCGCAATGCCCATGACGACAAATAGTGTTGCTGCATTCGTTAGGCTATAGATGGTCAAGAAAACAACTCCGCCAAAGTTTCCATAGGCTCCAACATTCCCCGATATTTGTCCTGTAATGTCTTTTTTGATGAGGGGTACAATACCATAAGTCGCACCGCATCCTGCTTGAGCAAAATAAGCCGCTAACATGGTTGCTGCGATCGCTAAAGGAATCGGCCATGCTTTGTTAATTCCAGATGCAATGAGATAAGATAGACCAACACCCACCGCAATCAGGGTTAATGTCCATTTGCGAGAACCAAATTTATCAGAAATTAAACCACCACTAGGACGAGAAACAAGGTTTAAGAAGGGATAAGAAGCCGCGATCATTGATGCAGTGACATGATCGAGAGCAAAAGTATATTCAAAGAAAGCAGGTAACATCGAAACGGCGGCTAACTCTGAACCAAAGGAGATGACATAAGCATATTCGAGGAGGGAAACTTGACGAAACTGATACCGTTCTGTTGGGGCAAATGTTTTAGTTCCCCTTAACATATCTTTGTTGACTTGCCAAGCTTTATAGGTTTGAAAAGCATACAACAAACCTAATAAAACCCAAACTGTAATCATTTGGCCTTGATTTAAGAAATTTAATTTAGGTTGAGCTAACCGCCAAGCGAGTAAACCGAGGGCAAAGATTAAACCAAAGTTCATGATGATCATTGCCCAGAAGCTTTTCGGGCTGGTGACTTCCATTGCACCATTTTTCTTGGGACGTTTGTAGGCTTTCCCAGGAGGTGTATTACTAACGCTGTTGTAGTAGATGAGGCTGTAGCAAGCGGCAATGATCCCCGTTAGTGCGATCGCTAAACGCCAGTTTGAGGTACCACCCGCCATGAATGCGGTACCCAGTGCCACAAAGGGTAAGATAAATTCGGCACCAAACGCGCCAAAATTACCCCAACCGCCGTAGACCCCTTGGGCAATTCCAATATCTTTCGGGGGAAACCATTCAGCGACCATGCGAATTCCGACAACAAAGCCAGAACCAACGACCCCCATCAGCAGACGGCTTAAAACCAGTTGATTAAAGTCCTGGGCGAGAGCGGTAGCTAAACAGGGAACGACAGCAAAGGCTAAAAGAGCAGTATAGGTAATTCTGGGGCCGTAACGATCCAAAATCATCCCAATGATAATCCGTGCGGGGATCGTTAGAGCTAGGTTACAAATGCCTAATGTTTTAATTTGTTCGGATGTGAGACTTAATTCTTTCCCGATGGTTGTCGCAAAGGGTGCGAAATTAAACCAACAGACAAAAGTTAGGAAAAAAGCAAACCAGGTAAGGTGTAGAATTTTGAATCTACCCCGCAAAGACCACATTTGGGTTAACATTGATGGCAATCCTTTTAAGTTAGAATGAACTTTTTTTGTTTGGCGTTTTTGAGTAAAAATTGATGTAGCTAATTTTTATTACACCCTTTGTACGGTAATGTCTTTCTAACAAAGACTTGACTGATTTAATCAGTTATGATTCTCCTACTTATGGACGATCTTTACACAGAGTTTAAGGGTTTTTAAGTCAATTTTTATACAAATCATAGAAATTAACTTCATTAAACTGATCGAGATGCTTAATGTAAAAAAGAAATTTAAGTAAGCCGATCACCTTTTTCATTTGCATATCTTCAAAGTCGCTGTTTTTCTAGGTTTTTTTTGTATATTTAGATACTGTTTTTCGCGAGTCATGTCTAGTTTGCATTCATAACATTCTTTGATTGCATCTAAAAGATTTTAATCAATGATAAAAAAAAAGGCATAGAACTAGATCAATACAGTTTCTTGCCTACACGCATTAGATGAGTATTTATACTAAATTTAACAGCTAGTTCGGATCGCTTTGTTGTAATGCTCCATTTCTGGGCTATCCTCTCCATAAACTCCTATAATTTGTTGCCGACAACAGTCGATCGCAAACTCATTAAATTCATTTGGAGGAATTTGGTACATCTGCTCAAATGTATCGGGTTTAACACGGCAAAAACGCGGGCGCGAGTCATAAATCTTACATTGACGAGTCAGTTGATCATAATTGACACACCAGCCATCGTCTCCCACCATCGCTAAATACTGTTGCAGTTCATCGGGTGAAAGATAATCTTCTAAGTCGGGTCGCTCTTGTGGATCAAGATGACAACAAGCCCCACACTGTTTTACACATTGCCAAGTTTCCATCATTTATTAACTTTGTAATAAAAGTTCATAGATTTTTGTGTCATTACTGAAAAAGCAGGGAAACTTCTTCGGTATGATAGACATTGGTTTTTTAATATATAACCCTTGATCACGATAGCGTCAGGAGACCCCATGGAGTTACTCGCAGCCCTTAATCTAGAACCGATTTTTCAATTAACTTTTGTTGCTCTTATTATGTTAGCTGGGCCGGCCGTCGTCTTTTTGCTTTTTTTACGTGGCGGCGATCTGTAACAGTAAACAGTGCGCCATTCAATGGCGCAGTAATCAGTAAACAGTAAGGATAAAAACAAGTTAATCGCACTCAGTCGGGACTAGAGACAATTAACTGATTACTGTTTACTGATTGAGCCAACGCCAAAGCGGATGTTTTGGCCCAATCGCTTGAATTTTTTCAACCCGTTTGATAAGTTGTCGTTTTTCTGAGATCGGCAAACCTTTTAGTATATTACGGCTTTGCCAGACTAAAACAGCAGCCGTCATCCCCAGACTAAAAGATAAACATAAAGTAGCAAACAAGTGATAGGCTAAACCAAAACGGACAGCCGTCCATGTAAAATGATCTCGAATCAGTTCGATTTCTGAACGAAGGTTCCATAATCCAAGAGGAACTAGGATCAGCCAACACGCTAAAACAAATAGCCAGCGACTCCAAACTGTTAATTGATGTAGACGCTGAACTTGTAGTTCAAAGTTAGATACATTGTCAGTCATTATGAATAATGCACAAACTTGGTATATTGTCAAGAAAAAAGACGGGATTTGTCAAATTGTTGAATTAACTTCCCTAGAGACACCAACCGAGGAAAATTGGTGGGGCCCTTTTTCTTCCCATTCAGAAGCGATCGCCAAACGAGTCGGATTAATTCGGGCTGGCAAATGCCAACCCCAATAAGAAATCACCTGTTTAATTTGATTGTTTAGTCGCCTGATTTCCCGATCCCTGTTGATACTTAGCAATTTCGGGTTTAAGCACTTCAAACGCTTTGGCAAATTGGGGATCAGCAAAAGTCCCAATTTTATTACGATCTTGTTGTAGGGCTTTGCGATCATCTTCTGTTAAAGTCACTTCGACATCAGGCGGAATTCCTTCTTTATTAATATCACGACCACTGGGGGTGAGATATTTTGCGATCGTCACCGCTAAACCCGAACCATCGCCGAGACTGCGAACTGATTGTACTAGACCCTTACCGAATGTTTTAGTTCCAACCAATTCAGCCCGATCATGATCCTGCAAAGCACCCGAAAGAATTTCAGAAGCACTTGCCGAACCTCCATCAACCAAGACAACTAGAGGTTTATCCGTCAAAGCGCGATTATTAGCCCGTTGCCGTTCCACAACTCCTTTACGATCAACAGTAGAAACAATTACGCCTTCATCGAGCCACATCCGAGCGATTTCAACACTAGAATAAAGTAAACCACCAGGGTTAGAACGGAGATCTAAAATATAACCTTGAACGCCTTGAGATTCTAGCTTAGTGATTGTCTCGCGCATTTCTTCGCCAGCTTGTGCGCTAAATTGATTCAACCTAATATAACCAATTTTGCCGACTGGGGATGTTTCAATGCTAGAACGAACGGGATGAATTTCGATTTTAGAACGAGTTAAATTAAAGTCAAGGTTTTGCTCTTTTCGTTTAATTGTAATCGTCACATTTGTCCCAGCTTTACCGCGAATCATACTTACCGCGTCTTCTAACTCCATGCCTTCAGTTGATTTGCCATCAATTTTGACAATCACATCTTGAGCTAAAATACCAGCTTTAAAAGCGGGTGTATCTTCTATAGGAGAAACAACGACCAGTTGCTTAGTTTTTTCATCTTTAGTAATTTGAATCCCCACCCCAGTTAATTCCCCAGAGGTGTCGATTTGCATATTTTTAAACTCAGAAGGATCCATAAAACGAGTATATGGATCATTGAGCTTTTGTAACATTTCTCGAATGGCTTTGTAGGCTTCCTCAGAGTTAGCATAAGAACGATCTAAAAACTCGCTGCGAACCGATCGCCAATCATTCTTATTATAAGTGCCATCCAAATAAGTTCGGTCAATAATCTGCCAAACTTCATCGATTAACTCTTTTGGGCTTTCTTGAAAAAAAGCTTGACTTTGAGAAAGTCGCATTCCAGCCCCAGTTACTGCCACAGTTGTTAATACTACTGCCGTTGCACCCAGAACCAAACCACGTTTTGTCATGACCATAAGCTTAGAGGATGTTGATAGAATACTGCTATACTCAACGCAGCCTCACGGTTTGTCGTTAATCCACACCGTGAAAGAACTAAGCCGAAAGAACTAAGCTTTTAACTAAGCGTGAGCGTTTGATTTGAGCAGTTAGGAAGAAATCAATAAATAGGCTAATACAGTTATAACATCGAAATCATTCTAAGTTACATTCGTCTTGTGCCGAGGCTCACTTGCTGACAATTGACTTGAACGAGATGGAACAACTATAACAAAGATAGCATCAACCCTTTGGTGCTGGTTGGTACTTTTTTTCATGACGATCGCTTCTGTGTCTTCAGATTCTCTTAAAGATCAAAGACTTACCCTCGTAAGTCAACGCCGTTTTAAAATAGGACAAGCTTTGTGGCGTTTTTCGGTGCTTTGTAGTCTAGCCGTTGGTTTGGGATGGATGATGACGAATAAAGCTTGGATGATTAAAAAAGACAGTCAAATTGAAGTCAAAGGGTTACATTTGATGTCACCCCAGATGATCTATTCACTCCTATCGCTTTCTTATCCTCAATCTCTCTGGCGACTAGAAACGCATCAGTTAAGCCAACAACTTGAAAAAAGTCCACCTGTAGCTAATGCGATAATTACTCGTCATCTTTTTCCCCCTGAAATTGTCATTGAGATCAAAGAAAGACAACCCATTGCCATAGCTCAATCTAACCAAAAGTGGGGATTTCTTGATGAGCAAGGGATTTTTATTCCGCAAAAATTCTATAATCTATCTCAAAAAGGACTTAAACCACCGACCCTTAAAGTGCTAGGTTATAGCTCTAATTATCAACCTTACTGGCTCAAACTTTATCCACTCCTGCAAAATTTTCCAATTAAAATATTTGCGATTGATTGGCAAGATTACAGTAATCTTGTACTGGTGACAGAATTAGGAAATATTCATCTTGGGAACTATACAACACAATTATCCAAAAAGCTATCAGTCTTGGCAAAAATGCGAGATTTATCAAAGCAAATCCCCATTCAACAAATTGTATATATTGATGTCAGTAACCCAGATTCTCCAGTGGTTCAACTTAAACAACAGCCCACCAAGCAACCACTTAACTCTCTAGTCAAAAATCACTAGCCGTTTTTATCTTTTAAATAATGACTTTTAAATCTCAAAATAGTAACATAAAGAATTTAAAAAATTTAATGTTAATGATAATGTATATAGATTAACTCACAATCACCAAATAATAATAGAATTGCATAAAACCTTGTTCCAGTTACAATGACACCAAATAATGAAATCAATCATAAGCGATCTAGCTCAGAGCCTGCTGATCCCTCAGTAAACGCGGATAACTATCTCACTCTAAACAATGTAGGGTTATCGATACCCAATATGAATGAATCCGTCAAATCACCTAGAGAAGAAACTAGGAGTAACAAAATCGTGCCGTCTAATGTAGCCAAAATCAAAGTCATTGGCGTAGGCGGTGGGGGATGTAATGCCGTCAACCGAATGATTAACAGTGGATTAACAGGGATTGAATTCTGGGCGATTAATACCGACGCTCAAGCTTTATCCAATTCAGCCGCCCCCCAGCGTCTTCAAATCGGACAAAAACTGACACGAGGTCTGGGCGCGGGTGGAAATCCTGCCATTGGGCAAAAAGCAGCAGAAGAATCACGAGATGAAATTGCTCATGCGCTAGAAAGTACAGATTTAGTGTTTATTACGGCGGGCATGGGAGGTGGAACGGGAACGGGTGCGGCCCCAATTGTGGCCGAAGTTGCTAAAGAAATAGGCTGTTTAACCGTCGGAGTCGTGACACGTCCCTTTACCTTTGAAGGTCGTCGGCGCACCAATCAAGCAGATGAGGGAGTCGGCAGCTTACAAAGTCGGGTCGATACTCTGATTATTATTCCCAATAATCAGCTATTAACTGTCATCCCCCAGGATACTCCTTTACAAGAAGCATTCCGCATTGCTGATGATGTACTCAGACAAGGGGTACAGGGGATCTCAGATATTATTACAATTCCTGGACTTGTCAATGTAGACTTTGCAGATGTACGGGCGGTCATGGCTGATGCGGGATCGGCATTGATGGGAATTGGCGTAAGTTCAGGAAAATCCAGAGCCAAGGAAGGGGCTACGGCTGCAATTTCTTCACCTTTATTAGAATCATCGATTACTGGTGCCAAAGGTGTCGTCTTAAACATCACAGGTGGTAATGATTTGACATTACACGAAGTGAACGCCGCCGCCGAAACCATTTACGAAGTGGTTGACCCCAACGCTAACATCATTTTTGGTGCCGTTATTGATGAGCGAATGCAGGGGGAAGTCAGAATTACTGTGATTGCGACAGGTTTTTCCTCAGAGTCAGGTAATCGCATTGTCACCCCAACGATCACTCAAACATCAAATCCGAGTCCTGGTGTTGTGAGTGACCCCGATGCTGGCAAAGCGACAAAGTTACCACCATTCCTCGAACAAAGACGGTTCCCACGAGGTAATCGATAAAGATGATCAAGAGTGCCTTGACGATCGCAGGTTCTGATAGTGGAGGAGGTGCGGGCATTCAAGCCGATTTACGCACCTTTGCTTTTTATTGTGTTCACGGTGCCAGTGCGATTACCTGTATCACCGCCCAAAATACCATAGGAGTGACTCATGTCGTCGCAATTGAACCTGCGATCGTCGCCGCCCAAATTGAAGCTGTCATGAGTGATTTAGCAGTACAGGCGGTCAAAACAGGGATGCTTCTAAATCAAGGGATTATGGAAACAGTCGCCGCCCAAATCGAAAAATGGGGGATCACTCAGTTAGTGGTTGATCCCGTGATGGTATCTCGGACTGGCGTTCAACTAATTGATGACCAAGGGATCGCATATCTACAAAATGCTTTAATTCCTCGTGCTTTGTTAGTCACACCAAACCGCTTTGAGGCGCAACTACTGAGTGGTATAGAAATCAAAACCATAGAAGAGATGCAGCTTTCGGCCCAAAAGATTTGGCAAAAGGGCGCGAAAAACGTTTTAGTCAAAGGTGGCGGACTGACGGGAACCTTAAAAGGGGTAGATGTTTGGTTTGATGGCGAAAATTACGAAACTCTCACCACCGAAAAGATCGAAACCAAAAACACTCATGGTACAGGTTGTACCCTCGCGGCGGCAATTACAGCAAATCTCACTCTGGGAAAAGACCTGAAAACGGCGGTTATTGATGCTAAAAATTATGTGACAACGGCTCTAAAATATTCCTTAGATATTGGTCAAGGAACAGGGCCCGTCGGTCACTTTTTCCCCCTCAAACAATCACATTAGAGACGGACACCTCAGCTTAGATTAAACTAGAAGAGATAGAGTTATGGGGCATCTCTATTAATTTTATTAAGTAGGCTAATGCTCCTAAGTCTACAGTCATAAATGATCTTGTCGATTCAAACAAAAGGATAAGAAGCGTCATGGGATTATTTGATCGCCTAAATCGAGTTGTTCGAGCCAATCTTAATGACATGGTTAGTAAAGCCGAAGATCCTGAAAAGATCCTCGAACAAGCTGTACTAGATATGCAGGAAGATCTGGTACAGTTACGCCAGGCTGTCGCTAGATCGATCGCCGAACAAAGACAAACTGAACAAAAATATACGAAAGAACAATCTGAGTCTGTTAAATGGGAGCAACGCGCTAAATTAGCTCTTTCTAAAGGAGATGAAAGTTTAGCTAGAGAAGCCCTCAAACGCAAAAAATCTTATGGTGAGACAGCAACTGTTCTTAAACAACAGCTTGATGGACAAAGCGTTACTGTCGAGAACCTGAGAAAAAACCTGATCGCTCTAGAAAGCAAAATTTCTGAAGCCAAAACCAAGAAAAATATGTTGGTGGCCCGTTCTAAAGCTGCTAAGGCTAATGAATCTCTCCAAAAAACCATTAGTGGCATCGATACAGGGAACGCCATGTCTGCTTTTGAGCGCATGGAAGAAAAAGTCTTACAACAAGAGGCTAAATCTCAAGCTATTGGTGAATTAGGCGGTTTTGGCATTGAACAACAATTTGCTCAACTTGAATCGGGTAGCGATGTTGATGATGAATTAGCAATGCTGAAAGCCCAATTAGGTGGTACACCTGAACCGACAGCCGCTTTGCCATCATCAACAACTCCAGCTAAAACTCAAGCTTCTGACTCAGTGGTAGATGCTGAATTAGAAGATTTGCGGAAACAGCTTGATGGATTGTAAATGATTAGGGATTGAGGGACAAGAGGATAGAATATATTCTTGTCCCCTCTTGTGATTACAACTGACGTGGAGAGATAGCATGAGTAAAGTTTTAGAAATTACAGATAACGAATTTGAACAAGAAGTATATAGCACAGAACAGCCCGTTTTAGTCTATTTTTGGGCCTCTTGGTGTGGCCCTTGTAAGTTAGTTTCGCCGTCTGTGAGTTGGGTAGCGGATACTTATAGCGATCGCCTTAAAGTGGTTAAGCTCGAAGTTGATCCCAACCCTGAATCTGTGGCTAAATGTAAAGTAGAAGGCGTTCCTGCATTCAGATTGATTAAAGACAAAGCAATTATTGAATCTCGTGAAGGTGCGATCGGCAAACAACAACTTCAAAGTTTAGTCGAAACTTTTTTAAAATAATGACTACTTTTCAACTCGCTAACCGCATTCAATCCCTGAGTCGTAACGTTTTTGCTGATATGGATCGCGCTAAAACATTAGCTAAACTTTCAGGTTTAGAAACGATTGATCTTTCTCTAGGATCATCGGATTTAGCGGCTTCACCCCATGTCATTGAAGTGATTCAAAACGCTTTACATGATCCCACGACTCACGGCTATCTTTTACATCAAGGTACCCAAGATTTTAGAAGGGCAGCCGCCCAATGGTATAATGCACGTTTTGGTGTTTCTGTCAACCCTGATGAAGTTTTATCCTTGATTGGTTCTCAGGAAGGAACCGCCCATCTTCCTTTAGCCATTCTAAATCCAGGCGACTTTGCTTTACTGCTCGATCCAGGCTATCCGTCCCATGCGGGGGGTATTGCCTTAGCAGGAGGGCAAATTTATCCGATGCCAATAACAGAGGAAAATGACTTCTTACCCGTTTTTGAAGACATTCCCACACCTGTACTCGCTCAAGCTAAAATGATGGTGTTGAGTTACCCCCATAATCCGACAACAGCGATCGCACCATTATCCTTTTTTGAAAAAGCAGTGCAGTTTTGTCGAGAACATGGGTTAGTTTTAGTTCACGACTTCCCCTATTTTGATATTGTTTTTGATTCTAATTCGCCTGCACCTTCGATTTTACAGGCTGACCCGAATAAAGACGTATCAATCGAGTTTTATACTTTTTCTAAATCCTACAACATGGGTGGCTTTCGGATTGGTTTTGCGGTGGGCAATGCAGAACTTATTAAAGCCCTACGACAAATTAAAGCCGCAGTCGATTTTAATCAGTATCGAGGCATTTTATCTGGAGCGATCGCAGCGTTACAAGGGCCGCAAGATTCCGTACAAGAAACCATCAAAATCTATCAAAAACGGCGTGATGTTTTTGTTGATGCCTTGCGTCGTATCGGTTGGAACGTTCCGACACCAGCAGCAACTCCTTATATTTGGGCTAAATTGCCTCATCCTTGGGAAAATCGTTCTGTAGAATTCTGTACACGACTGATTCAAGAAACAGGGGTCGCGCTTTCTCCTGGGGCAGGATTTGGAAAATCTGGCGAAGGATATGTTAGATTTGCCCTAGTTCATCAACCCGATGTCTTAGAAAAAGTCGTAGATAAAATCGCAACATTTCTTAAACTGGAGCAGCATTGACAGAAGAACGCGCTTACTGGTTAGCTTGGTCGAAAATTGCTGGTATTGGGCCAGTCTTATTAAAACGAGTGTATCAACACTGTGGAACTTTGAGCGAGGCTTGGTCGGCTTCTAAGACAACTTTAGGAGAAATCGAGGGCTTTGGGACAAAAATCCTCAATACGGTTTTAGAAACACGGGCAAAAATCAACCCACCAGAACTACTCGAAGAACATCTACAAAAAAACCCTACTTTTTGGACACCCGCAGACCCCGACTACCCGCGTTTATTACTCGAAATTCCTAGCCCTCCTCCCGTTTTATACTATCGGGGAAAGGTAGACTTAAAAGAAAATCAGGGACACACCCCAATGGTCGCTATTGTGGGGACAAGACACCCTACCGAACACGGCAAAAAATGGGCGAAAAGAATTAGTATTGCTTTAGCGAATCATGGGTTTACCGTTGTTTCTGGAATGGCAGCAGGAATAGACGGAGAAGCACATCAAAGCTGTATTAATGCGGGTGGACGGACGTTAGCGGTGTTAGGAACGGGTGTCGATGTGATCTATCCTCATCATCATCGTCAATTGTATGAGCAAATTCAACAACATGGCTTAGTGTTGAGTGAATATCCCGCCCAGACTTATCCAGATAAAAAAAATTTTCCACCCCGTAATCGTATTATTGCAGGTTTAAGCCGAGCGATCTTAGTTTTAGAAGCCCCAGAACAGTCGGGGTCACTCATTACAGCGCGTTATGCAAATGAGTTTGGACGCGATATTTATACTCTCCCCAATTCTCCTGATGTTGTTTCGGCTAGAGGCTGTCTAAGGTTGGTTCATCAAGGAGCAGAGGTTATTATTACAGAAGAGGAATTATTAGAAATGTTGGGGGCGATTCCTCAATTAACTTCTGAAACTGTTTCCGTTACTCCTCCAGTCTTAGAACCCGAATTAGCAAGAGTGTATCATGCGATCGCAACAGAACCAACATCTTTTGATATCATTGTGCAGCAAAGTCAATTAAGTGCGGGGGATGTCTCAGGAATTCTGCTACAACTAGAATTACTAGGATTAGTCACTCAATTACCTGGAATGCGTTATCAAATTAATCGTTAATCATATGTCTACTTTACGAGTTGGAATTGCGGGGCCCGTTGGTTCAGGAAAAACAGCATTATTAGATTCTTTGTGTAAATCTTTGCGAGATCATTATCAAATTGCGGTAGTGACCAATGATATATATACCCAGGAAGACGCACAATTTTTAGTCCGTTCTCAAGCCTTAACACCCGACCGAATTTTAGGGGTTGAGACGGGAGGATGTCCTCATACAGCCATTCGTGAAGATGCGTCGATTAATTTAGCTGCCATTGACCAATTAGAACACAAATTTAATAATCTAGATTTAGTGTTTCTCGAAAGTGGGGGAGATAATTTAGCCGCGACCTTTAGCCCTGAATTAGTCGATTTAACGATTTATGTGATTGATGTAGCAGCAGGTGATAAAATTCCTCGTAAGGGTGGCCCAGGCATTACTAAATCTGATTTATTGGTGATTAATAAAATTGATTTAGCCCCGATGGTGGGTGCAGACTTATCGGTGATGGATCGAGATGCCAAGAAAATGAGAGGAGAAAAGCCCTTTGTTTTTACTAATCTAAAGACTAAAGAAGGTTTAGATACGGTACAGCAGTTTATTCAAAATTATTTATTAGGTTAAATATCCCAATTGACGACGAACTTCAAATAAACCCACGGCCACACTGACCGATAGATTTAAACTACGGACAGCAGGCTGAGTCATTGGAATATAAACTAAACTATCACACATGGCGAGCATTTCGGGAGGTAAACCCTCGGTTTCACTGCCAAACAATAACCAGTCATCCTCTTGAAACTGATATTTTAGATAAGATTCAGTTCCTCGAACACTAAAACCAATCAAACGTCCCTGTTTTTGATGATGATTTTGAAAATCGATCACAGTCGGATGAAAATGTAAGTTAACATAGGGCCAATAGTCTAATCCTGCGCGTTTGAGATAACGATCGCTAATTTCAAAACCTAACGGCCCAACTAAATGTAACTCCGTACCAGTAGCTGCACAAGTACGGGCGATATTCCCTGTATTTGGGGGGATTTGAGGATGAACTAAAACAACACGCGGCATTTACAGTAATCAATCATCAGTAAACAGTAAATCAATCATCAATATTAAGCGACTAATAAAGGTTCACACAATTTATGTTCTAGATCTAGTTCTTCATGATCGATAGTTTGGATGGCTTTTTGCATAATTGAACGAACATCTAAACCTTGTTCGTAGTCTTTTAACCATTGCTGGGCTAAATTACCTTCTCTAAGGATTTTTTTGACTGGAGACAGAAAACAGCTAAATCCTTTTTCTTTCGCGGTTTGGAACACTTCTTCATAAAGTTCTGTAATCCAATCTCTAGCTAAAATGGGTGTACCGTCTTTCCAGTGTTTTAACTCAGCGTCTAAACTATTTTTAGCAACAGAGCGTTCATTTTCTTGAGTGAGTGTAATCATCTCTTTTGGAGATAAATCGCTTAAAACTAATGGATCTAGCTTTTGATTGGCTAAAAGTTGGGTTAAACGGGCTTCTAGAAGGGCTGAAATCGCTAAAAGAGTAATGGGATTAGTGACTAAATCGCAGATTCGGAGTTCTAGACGATTTAGATTATAAGGCCGATTGTTGCCATTAGGTCGAACCGATGACCACAGATGACGAACATTTTGCATCGTTCCTAGTGCAATTTGTTGTTCTGTCCATCGAATAAAATGATTGTGACTTTCAAACAGAGGAACATCAATCGGAGTTTGGGGAAAAACAGACCAACGGGTTGAATGATAACCAGTTGCTTTAGAGTCTAAAAAAGGTGAAGATGCACTAAGAGCTAGATACAATGGGGCTTCCACTCGGACTAGACGACAAGCGCGGATTAATTGTTCGTGATCACTAATACCCACATTAATATGAATACTAGCGGTAACGACTTTGGTTCCGTAGGTTTGCTCAATATAGGTATGATAGGGATTATCGGGATCAGAACGTTCAAAATGATCGCTTCCTCCAGTCGATAGAGTGCTACCAGGAATCAGAGTATATCCTAACTGTTTCAAATATTGTCTGAGTTGTCGTCGAGGTTTAAGAAGCGCACACAAGAGACGATCATAATTACAGAATGGGGCGGTAGTATATTCTACATTACGGCTGTCGGGTTCTCGGACAAAACCATCGAGATCTCTAACAATGCGATCGGATAAACCAACGATATCTCCTTCGGGCGTACTTGTATAGATTTCCACCTCAAAGCCTTTAGATAGCAGCACAATAATTCCTCGTCAAGACGTAAAAAAGTTCACCCAGATAGCAACTAGACTAGCTTCTATTTTAACCTTATGCTTTAAAGAATTCTCCATCCGTCTACACGGCTCTAGATTAATTCTGACCAAAAAACGCAAAGCAACATTATTTTCTAGATTTAGGCTATCATATTATCACTATCAAACAATACTGATAATGTATCGAGCTTACAAATTTAGATTATATCCAACTAACGACCAGAAAACAGCCTTAACCAAAAGCTTTGGTTGTTGTCGTTGGTACTGGAATTATTCTTTGAATTTGTGCCAAGAAACTTACAAGTTGTCTGGGAAAAGCTTATCTAGAGGAGCAATACAAGGTTTATTGCCACAATTAAAAAAAGAGTATAAATGGTTAAGCGATGCTTATTCACAATGTTTGCAGTATGTAGCCCTAAATCTAGCTACTGCCTACAAAAACTTTTTTGATAAACGAGCAGGATTTCCTCAATTCAAATCAAAGCACGGTAGGCAATCAATTAGTTATCCATCTAATGTCAAACTCGATGGAGACTATTTAAAGCTGCCAGGGAAAATCGGGAAAATTTACGGCAAACAAGACAAGAAATTTGATGGACAAATCAAAACTGTTACTGTTTCCCTTAACCCTGACGGAAATTATTTTGCTTCTGTTTTAGTTGATGACAAGAAAAAAGTCCCTCAAGCTTCTAGCAAAGGAAAAGCAATAGGAATTGATTTAGGCTTAACACATTTTTGCACTACCAGTGATAGCAGCAAATTTGATAATCCTTGCCATATCAAAAAATACGCTCGTAATCTCAAAAAGAAGCAACAGAGTTTATCTCGTAAACAAAAAGGCAGTAACACTAGAGCTAAAGCCAAAAAGTTAGTTGCCAAAATCCATTCAAAGATTAGAAGAGTTAGAGAAGATTTTCTACACAAGCTATCCCGCAAGATAGTCAACGATAACCAAGTGATTGCTGTAGAGAATTTAAACGTAAAAGGGATGGTACGTAATCATAATCTAGCGAAAGCTATTAGCGATTGTGGTTGGGGTCAATTTTGTACCATGCTCAAATATAAAGCTGAGTGGGAAGGCAAAACTTATATTGAAGTAGATAGGTTTTTTGCCTCTTCCAAATTTTGTAGTGTTTGCTTCAACAAAGTTGATAGCTTAGATTTAGATATCAGAGATTGGACTTGTAATAAGTGCCAAACCAAGCATGACCGTGATGTCAATGCTGCTATCAACATTAGAAATGAAGCCTTGCGGATATTGTCGTTAGGGACTAGCGACACAGCCAATGGAGAGAATGTAAGACAATCTGGCAAGACTTCGGTTTTGTTGGATGCTGTTCCCTGTGAAATTGGAAACCCCATCCCTATGAGTGGGTGGAGTAGTTCATAATAGTTTGCTAACAAAAGGTGTTTACGTTCTTAATGAGGCCCCTTTGAAAAACAAAACTATCTTAATCGTAGACGATGAAGAAGATGTACGGGCAATTACTCAAATGGGTTTAGAAATGAGCGTCGGTTGGACTGTTTTAACCGCCAGTTCAGGTCAAGAAGCCTTAAAAATCGCTCTAGAACAGCAACCTGATGTAATTTTACTCGATTGGATGATGCCTGATATGGATGGTCGTGTGACCTTGCAACATCTTAAATCTAATGCTCAAACTCAGTCAATTCCCGTCATTTTAGTGACAGCAAAAGAACAACAATCAATCGACAATTTAGAAGTAGCGGCTATAATTTCTAAGCCTTTTCGTCCTTTAAAATTGGCAGAACAGATTAAAGAGGCGTTACAATGGTAAGACTGACTCCAAAATCAATAGCCCAAAAGTGTTATCATAGCGTCAGAGAATCTAGATCGGTAGAATCGTTTGTTTTCGGTATCAGCAGAAATCCTATGTCGATTATTGAAAGGCCTCTCCGATGAAATTTTTTAAGTGCTGTTATTGAGGAAATAATTGTGGCAAAACGTAGAAATCCCAAAAAAGAAAAAGCGCAACGTAATTTAATGTATGCTCGTCAGTTTCGTCAGAATTCCACTCGGACTTCTTCTCGGACTTCTTCATCGCGTCAAAAACGTAAGGAATCGTGAAGCACCCATTGTGACTTTTGAAAGTCACTGTCTGAAGACACGGGCTTCCTAGACTCAATTCGTAACCGAATTGATGCACTGTATTTCAACAGTTTTCTTAGGCGTAGATTTCCGTTCTTCCAACGGTATTTTTAATTCAGAGAACGCAAGCAAATTATGACAAGCATTGATATCTCTATCGTGTTGTGCCGAGCATTCAGGGCAAGTCCATTCTCTATCTTTTAGGGTTAAATCTTCTTTGATATATCCACAGTTAGAGCATCTTTTTGAGCTAGGGAAAAACCTATCTACTAGGTGAATTTCACACCCGTAAAGTTCTCCTTTATATTCTAAGAGCGACAAAAATTGTCCCCAAGCCACGTCACTAATCTGTTTAGCTAATTTACGATTTTTGACCATCCCTTTAATATTTAAGTCTTCTACTGCAATTGTTTGGTTCTCGCAAGTTAGTTTCAGGCTTATTTTGTGTTGATGGTCTAATCGTTGGTTAGCTACTTTTTCATAGATTTTAGCTACGGTAAGTCTAGCCTTATTTTTATTGTTAGAGCCTTTAACCTTTCGACTTAACCTCCTTTGTCTAATTTTTAATCGCCTTAAAGACTTCTGAAAATATTTTGGATTAGGGAATTTTTCAGGTTTAGAAGTAATGGCAAAATCTTTGAGTCCTAGGTCTAATCCAATTTTTTCGCCTATTTTGGGAGCTTCTGGTATTTCTAGCTTAGTCAGGATAGATGCAAAGTATTTACCTGATGGAGTTTTGCTAATTGTTACGCTTTTAACAGTTCCTTCTATTTTCCGATGAATTACCATTTTAATAGGAGTCATCTTTGGGAGTTTGAGACTTCCATCTTCCGTAATTAAGAAATGCTGAGGGACTCTAAAAGATTGTCGATTAGTCCGTCTTTTAAAACGAGGAAACTTTCCTAATTTCTTGAAAAATCTAGTAAATGCTGATTCTAAGTCTTTTAGAGTTTGTTGTAAAGCTTGAGAGTTAACCTCACTTAACCAGTCAAACTCTTTTTTTAATTGAACGAGCAAGTTAGCCCATTCTTTGTATCTAAGGTGCTTTTTAGATTCTGCATAGACATCAGTTGTTGCTCTCAGAAAATGATTATAAACAAAGCGTGAGCAACCAAAGCATCTCGCTAAAAATACTTGTTGTTCTTGATTTGGGTAAATCCTGAATTTATACGCTTTGTTTCCCATACCTATCACCTCCAAATTTAATTATAGCTAAACTTATCCAAAAGACTAATTTAAGTTAAAATATCTTTAAGCTACTTTCATGAGGGGCTGTGTGCCAAATTATTTCCGCACTTTATAAGCCCTGTCTCATGACTAAAAGTCACTCTGATTCCCGTCGCTTAATAAAATAAAATATTTAATTAATTGGGTGAGCAGTTATGTTCACCTGATTTTTTTAAAGGGTTATTCTTCTCTGGTTCTTCAAGGGTTGTTTTCTAAGCTCAATCTTAGAGAGAACGGAGGGAAGACATTATGTTAGATGCAACCCTAAATCTAATTCCAGAAAATAATTTAGTTTCAACGGCTTTTTCTGCTGTAGTCGAACAGGGTTTAAACTCATTGATGCAGGTTTCTGTTGAGTCTCGTTCTTTCTCTTCATTATCGGATGATGTTGCGCTACTTGCTCAAACGATTAAAGAAAGTGTATTAAAAATAGAACCGATTTTATTTCAAAGTTTTGCTAATTGGGTTGCTCGTTTACAAACCTATCAAGCATTAGGCGATGATTTTGAGCAAAGAATTGATAACGATCTATTATTAAACCTTGCATCACTACAAAGTCAAGACAAAATTCAACTAACTGGTTATGAGAGGGTAGGTATTTCAATTGATGATTCTCTAGTCAATTTAGATCAAGTTATTAAATTGATTAGATAGAAAAAAATGATAAATACTATTCAAAAAATCGACCATAACGAGCTATTAAAGGCTTTTCGGGGTGTTCCAACATCTCTAACCAGACCCACATTTGATCACCTAGAGAAAAATGCCACCATTCCCCCTGATGTCGTTGAAAACCTGCTTTTCTCATCACATCATATAATAATTGTCGATTTTGATGGTACTTTTGTTCTTGTTCTGAGATTGCTTGTTGATAATAATTAGGGTGAGAACGTTCTGACAATTCATCGATTTCTCCACCCATATCGACGATATTTCCTTCAGCATCGACTAATGTTAGATCAATCGCCGCACCTGTACTATGGGGAGGCGGAGTAGCCAAATCATAGCTTGGTGTTGCCCAAATTTTGTACACCTCAGACCAAATGGCTGTTTCTTGTTCGCTCTTTAGCTGTTCTACGGTTAATCCCTGTTGTTTTAGAACACTCTTAAACGTGTAATCGACCATAAACTGCTGCACAGCAACGGGACGATAAGCATCAAAAATCAGAAGACGCCATCTCGGATGCTGTTTTTCTAGCTCAGTTTGTGCTTTAAATAACGCTTTAAGAACCCCCTGACGAAGATAATAGGGGGACTTTTTGTAAGAAGCACCTAAAGATTGATAAACATGGGGAGAGCAAAGCAAAAAATCATTCTCAGGAATAGCAATCAGTGGTTCTCCACAATCTTGAATCGGAATTTTCTGATAAGGTTTCATCGCGGTCTGTTCAAAAAAACTGTGAGAGAATAGAATGTAGAAAAAAAACGCTACCTTCATCGAGCTTGTCATAAAGCTTTTTTAGCTCAAGCATGACTAACAAGCAACCATCATCTCAATATTAGGGCTAGATACTTATGGGGTTATCATTTAAACAATTAGTCACTTACTCAGGGTTACTAGCCATTGGTACCAGTGCAGGACTACTTTCAAATCGATATTTTAATGAAGAAGCACCACGCACACAGACCGAGGAAAACCCCCTAATTGTTCCAGCAACGATCAAACCCTTTGCTTTACCCTCCTATTCGTCTCAAGAGGATCTTAATTTTATTGCCAAAGCTGTACAGAAAGTTGGCCCCGCAGTGGTTAGAATCGATGCTGACCGTGAAGTGAGCAATAATTTACCAGAAGCATTAGAACAACCCTTTTTCCGTCGTTTTTTTGGTGAAGAACTTCCTATCCCGAAAGAACATTTAGAACGGGGAACAGGTTCAGGTTTTATCCTATCTTCTGATGGAAAACTCTTAACCAATGCTCATGTTGTTGAGGGTGCAAATCAAGTTAAAGTCACTTTAAAAAATGGACAAACTTATACAGGAAAAGTTGTCGGAACTGACCGCATGACCGATGTGGCTGTGGTCAAAATTCAAGCTCAACAATTACCTATTGTTGCATTAGGACGGGCTGACACTTTAAATCCTGGGGAATGGGCGATCGCAATTGGAAACCCATTAGGATTAGATAATACCGTAACTGTGGGGATTATCAGTGCATTAGGTCGCAGTAGTAGTGAAGTGGGTGTCCCCGAAAAGCGTGTCAAATTTATTCAAACCGACGCAGCTATTAACCCTGGTAATTCTGGTGGGCCGTTATTAAATGCTAAAGGTGAAGTTATTGGTATTAATACTGCCATTCGCGCCGATGCACAGGGATTAGGGTTTGCTATTCCCATAGAAACTGCCCAAAGAGTCGCACAACAACTATTTGCTAAAGGAAAAGTTGAGCATCCTTATCTAGGAATACACATGGTCACTTTATCCGAAGAATTACAAAAACAGATCAATCAAAACAAAGATTTTGGTTTTAAAATTGACGACTCAGATGGCGTGATTATTATTCGAGTTGTTCCTAATTCACCCGCCAAACAAGCAGGTTTGCAAGAAGGTGATCTCATTGTAAGTGTTGGTGGAACAGCAGTAAAAACCGCTAATGATGTTCAAGAACAAGTTGAAAAAAGTCAAATCGGAAAAACTTTAGAAATGGAAGTTAAGCGCAAAGGTGAAAAAAAATTAATTTCCGTTCGCCCTCAAGCCTATCCTAATCGTCAAAATAGTAACGACAAAGATTGAAAATTTAGCTCATTTTTAATTTTAAAAGTATTGACAAAAAAGCTTTTTTATGCTGTAAATAATTTTGAGCAAGAAGCTAAAAATCAGCATTATGTCGGATTTTTCAGTATCCGAATAAGAGCAACAGGTGATTACTATATTGTGGGTGGTTCTGGGGTGAGTAATGCTACTTATAGTTTTACGGTTACAATTCGATAAACACATCCTTTAAGCTTTTTTTGGAAACAGGATGGCTAATAGGGTAAACGCCCCACAGGCAATAGCCGCAAAAATCGGTAATCCATGCTGTGTTAGCTGCATTGCCACACCCGCCGAACTCGGGCCAATAAAGGCACCAATTCCCCAAGCCACCGATAAGAGCGAATAGACAGAAACCAGATCACCACCTTGAAATTTACTGCCGACAACAGTCATCATAATCGTGTAAATCCCAACAAATAGACCACCCCAGACGAATAGCAAGGGATAAGCGATCGCTTTTGTACTAATACCCAATGACCAAACCAGTGCGAGGGCAAAAGAAGCAAGACCAAGACCGATAACTAACTTTCGCCAGTTCAGGCGATCGCCAAGCCAGCCGATGGGAACCTGTAGTAAAATCGCCCCTAACAAAAGTACCGATAGTAGCAACGTCGCTGAACTTTCGCTCCAACCGAGACGCATTGCATACAGGGGTAGAAACGATAAACCCGCCGTTTCTAAAGCAGCATTCACCAGGGTCGCCCCAAGTGCGATGGGAATTAATCGAAGATAGCGCAAGGGACTAGAATAAGACGGACGCTCAAACACGGGTGTTTGTACCCAGGGCATCGCCATCGCCAATAAAGCCAGCAGTGCAAATCCTCCACCTAATAAGTAAGGGAGCAATCCTGTTGAACCAATGAGCGACAGAAGTGCAGGCCCAATCGCAAATCCAAGCGCGACGGCCGCCGTATAAATCGCCATCGTGCGGGCGCGGCTTTCTTCATTACTCAGTTGACTAATCCAAGTTTCAGTCATCACAAATAAGGTTTCTGATGCTGCTCCTAGTGCAAGTCGTAACGGGAACCACCACCAAATCGACGGCATAATAGGAAATAAAGCCATGATGGTTGCAGCCGACAGTAATGCGATTGATATGGGTAGTTTGGGCCCAGTTCGCCAAGCCAGATTAGGTAGGAACGGTGCAATTACTAAAACACCAACCGCCTGCATCGCCGCATTAGCACCAATCAAGCTTTGATCAAAACCCAACTGAGTAAAGCTAAATGCTATTAGTGGCGCACTCAAGCCATAGGTCAATCCAAAAATCATCGCTGTAGCAACAATTGAGACCATTGCTCTCAGATTTGAGCGCGTCTGCTGTCCCTCTGTACTCTGCTTTCGCCAGCGCGTTTCGTATTCGTACCAGATATCCGACAACCGAGCAAACCACGAATGACTATGACCTTCTAGCACTTGTTGTAAGGTTTGGGTATAATCTAGCACTAAACCTGGTGTCCAGGTCATCGCCTCAGCACGCGATCGCCACATGGCTAGTAACCACACAGCAGGATCACTGAGCAAACGGAACAGGGTTCGCCAAATTGAGGAACTACCAAGCGCACCTTCAACTGCCGAATCAAGAGAAAGAATAACGGTCGATGAACAGTTACGGCGCGTCAGATTATAAACTGTATTGCGACGGTAAATATCGACAAAAGCCCGCAATGCAGCACTGTTGTAGCGATAGAAGAACACGTTGCGATCGGGTTTTTTCCACTCAGCCGATTCTTCTTCTAGTGAGGGTTGAAACTTCCCCGTCACATCGTTTTCGGCATCTGCTCGTAATAGGTGAGTAAATTCTGTAGGCGAATGATCAATATCATCCCCAGGCACCAAGCTAACATAAACTTCAGGCGGCGCAGATAAGGCCGCGTGTCCCGTTGAAATGACTCCATTTTGATCCATCGCTGCAATATAGCGATCGATAATCGGTCGTCGCTGTGGGTGGATAGCAGAAATTACGGGTGTCCAGATATGAACGGTTAGAGGCTGATCATTGTTCCAAGACACGCTTTCAGTGTGGGACGGATGTAGAAGACCGCGTGCGTGCCAGTTTGGCCCTGCAAATAACGGTAAATCGGTTACCGATGCACCTAGAGGCAACTGTCGTAATTGTAATCCGAGTTGAAAGATGCTCCAAGACGTGATCAGTAGAACAAGACCAATACAAAACGGTACCGTATGTGGGTAAGGGATGGGCCAAGGAGACCAAATCAGTCCCGCAATCACAAATTCAAAAATAGCCACAATGACTAACTGTCGCCAACGGATTGAGCGAATCACAAAAGCAGAGCCAATCCGAAATAAACCATCAACTACTAACGCCGCCCCAATCACAATCGCGGCAACGATACCGTCATCCCAAGGAATATGAATCGCTATAAAACCTATAGCAAAAAATCCGAGAGACTTGATGACAGAGAGTGTCGCGTTAGGAAATCCAATGAGTGCCAGTGAGATCAGGCGTACTATGCCCTCAATGATGAACCAAACACCGATCAGATCAGTTGTGATAACGAGTTCCTTGCTGAACAAATTTTCAATAAAAATTACACTGACTAGCAGACTAAGAACTGAGATGACAATAAATACCTTCCAATACTTACGAAGCGGCTTGGCTCCTAAAAGTAAAAGGATCAGTCTGATCATGAAAAACCTCTATCGATATTTGACTCGTGGAATTCGAGTCATTAGCAGGCACTACTTTTTAAAAGCAGTGTACCGAATGACTGTATACAAAGCGATGATGAAATCACATTCATCTTAATTCAATACTTAGGAACTGTATAAACTTTTTTACTGTTTAAGATTTAGACAATAATCGGCTGTTGTCAAAACATGAGTTTTAACTTCAGCAGAAAAGTATTGATTTGTCAATGTTTCTAAAGATTGATTATTTAAAAAGCGATTAATTAAATTTTGCCACTGGGGGTCATCATTAGGGACGAGCAAGCCGTAATATTCACAAGATAAGGGAATCTGAGGCATCAATTGATATCCACTTGCCAATGAGGGTTTCTCTTTCATTTGCGACCTTAAGAGTACTCCATCATCGATTAACACATCAATCTGACGATTTTCTAAGGCTTGAATTGCTTTCTCGATCCCACCTTCAGTAGCAAAAGTAACTTTTGTCGCTTGTGGATATTTTTGATTCACTAATACTTCAGCAGTAGTGTTAGCTAAAACACCTACTTTTGTTTTGGCTAATAATGAATTAGTATTAATTTGAGCCGCTTCAGTATTTGGAACTAAAAAATAAGTTCCTGCCGTAAAAAAAGGAAGTGAGAAACTAACGTTAGCCACATCATCCCTAATTGTATTCGGGCCACATTCAAGATAGACAGTATTATCAGTCACTAGCTCAAAGCGATTATCTAAACTAGAAGGTAAAGTAACGACTTGTGGTGTAAGCTTCAAATTGAGTTCTTTTTGTAGATAACTTGCTAGAGAATTACTTAACACTGAACAATATCCCTGCCAATCTCCTTGACTATCGATATAGCCAAACGGATTAGCATCTCTACGATAAGCAACTTTTAAGACTCCAGTTCTTTGAATTTCTTCGATAATCGTTTCTTCTCGGGGTGGGGCAGTCGCTATAATCGGGGATGGAATAATAGGAATTGGGGCTTGTTTTCCGTATGCTGTTTCTAGAGCTTGAGGTGTCAGGGATTGAATCTGAGCAATGCGATACTGATCGTTACTCGAAGCTTCTCCATAGGCCGCGCTTAAATAGGGCAAATAGTTTTGCTCATTGCGTAGATAGACATTCATAAAAGCAATACTCAAACCCATGAAATACTCGCTAGTAGCGGCACGATTCGTTCCAACAAAAGACTCTGGAATGAATTTAGCGGTATACTCAGCCGAAGGACTACTAGAACTAAAATGTCCTCCTGGTTGATACATTAATAAATGTCGATTGGGAGATTGTAGCCAAATAAACGGATGAATCTGCTCTAGAGCGACAGGAGTAACAATATCATGGTTTCCTCCAGCAATTAAGATCGGAATTTTAATCTTTGCCATTCCCTCTGGCCCAAAAATTTCACTGGCAAGCGGATGTGCAGCAATGACTGCTTTAACACGAGGATCATAGAGACTAAATTCACCTGGGGGAAGATAACTTGCTTGACATTGCAGGAGAAGTGCAGCACTAATAATAATTTCTTTAGCATCGCAGACTTTTTGTAGGCGAGGTATATTTAATTCAGCACCTGCGATCGATAGAACAGTGGTTGCACCTAAAGAATCTCCAATCACGCCAATCTGTTGTAGATTAACTCTTTTCGCCCAATTTTTATCATTGGTTACTAATTGTTCTAAATAATCGATGACATTGCTCAAATCTCTAGGACGATCAATATATTCAATCGGACTTAAGGCACTACTTAACTTTCCTTGTAATAATTCTTGACGATATTGTAAATCACTGCCGATATGTTCGGGAATGATTGCAATAAAACCGTAAGAGGCTAAATGTTGCGCTAATTGAACAAAATTTTCTTTTAGTGAGCCGAAACCATGTGAAATTAAGATGACAGGTGCAGGTTTTTCTAAATTTTGAGGAAGATAAATATCGGCATTGAATTGATACTGTGAAGCTAATCCTTCTTCTGTTTGACGGAGTGCGTCTCTAGAGATCGTAATTATTTCTTTAGTAACACGATAAGAACCTGTTTTTTTTAAATCAGGTAATTGAGATAGATTTAATGTTGTCTGAGTGGCGGCTTCTTTTTTCGACTCTGTAGCAACAGCAGCGACGGCTGATTGCTGATAGCTAAAATAGACCGCTAATTCATCTTTAAGCTCTAATAAAGCTTCGCCATTAATATAAATATCTTGAGTTGGAAAAGCTCTAAAAACATCTAGTAACGTCCATCCATTGGGGTTTGCTGCCGCCGTTACGACTGCCCCACGAATCGCATAAAAACCATTATTGTTGGGTTCAGTTTGAATAACTTTTCCTAATTGTCTGATAAAATCTTCAACTAAAGAAGTTTGAGTCAGTTGATAAATAGTAACTTGATTAAATGAAGTCTTTGCTAAGAGTAACTTACGCAAATGCTCCATCGCTTCTGGCTTGAAAAAACGACTAAAAAGCTTTAGATCTCCTGTAATTTTTCCTTCTTTAGCAAATGTTTCTAAAGAATCAATTGATAGAGACAAATCTAAGCCCTCATAAATGACTTGAATTTGTTCCGCCGCTTGAACGGTTGTGGTAGCTCCCGAAATGATAGATAAGCTCAAGCACGCTAATAAAAGTTGTTTTAAAAACTTAGTTTTCATTATCCTACAAATAAAGATAACCCATAGGTGTATTGTACCTGTGGTTTTTGATAATCAATTATTCTTAAACTAAAAATTAACGGTACTTTCGTTGTGACTCTTGAATTGGCAGATCATTAATACTAGCTTCTCGTCGCCGCATCAATCCATTATCAGCAAATTCCCATTGCTCATTACCATAGGAACGATACCATTGACCCGAATCGTCATGCCATTCATACTCAAATTTGACAGAAATTCGATGCTCTGTAAAGCTCCATAATTCTTTTTTTAAGCGGTAATCTAATTCTTTATTCCATTTTCGGATTAGAAATTCACGAATTTGCTCTCTACCTACCAAAAATTCCGAACGATTGCGCCAAACAGAGTCTTCAGTATAAGCTAAGACAACTTTTTCAGGATTTTTAGTATTCCAAGCATCTTCAGCCATTTGTACTTTTGTTTTAGCGGTTTCTTCAGTAAATGGGGGTAAGGGCGGTTTAATTTCCACAATGATTTCTCGATGAATGTGAATTGAGCTTCTGATTTAAGTTGAATTTCATAACTATAGCAACGTCCTAAAAATTGACTGTCAGATTTAAAATCATTCTAATCAATTAAATAGCTGATGGTTCAAAATCTTTAGTTGATTGTGTTTCGGCGATTTGTTCTAGCTGATACAAACTATTTAAAGATAAAAAGCCAAATCCAACTTTAGAAACAATATCCAAAATGGTATAACCTGCCGTTTCCTGACTTTGACTAAGAATATTAAATCCCGTACTTGCTAGTATCCATACTACAGGGTAAAGAGTCCATATGACAACATGGAATGTTAGTAACTTACGAAAAACTTTTTTAGAACGAGGGTGTTTTTGCTCGGCTTCAATTCGATAGGGACGAATGAGTAAATAAATCGCCGCTAAAAATGCACCACAACTAACACAATACCAAACATAATTGATCGGTTTTGGAGACATAGTTGCTGCAAATCCCGACAAAATCATATAAGCATTTGCTCCTAATAAACTACCTGTGACGGCGACGCTACTTCTACCTAAAAAGGCGAGATCAAGTAATAAAAGCGGTGTGGACAGAAACCAAGTCACGTAGCGAATCCAAAAAGTAGGACGACCATAGATAATATTTTTTCCTTGTCCCATAGCCATTGCTAAATATAGTCCACAGGCAATGAGACAGATAAAAAAGTTAAGAATATATAAAATCTTCCATCGCTCATTTCTAGCATTAGCAGCACCAAAGCCAAAAATTAGAGAACCGATCATCATTGAAAATACACCAATCCATAACCAAGTTTGAGCCATATTTTTTATTAAAGCTATTTGTAAGTAAATAAACTATACTTACTTTGCTTGGTTTTAATTTAGCTGACCTGTTCCTAAAGTATGAATTATCGCTCTGTCTTATTGTAGAAATTATATATGGTGTATTGACACTCTTTACTTTTATATCCAAAGAACGGATCAGAACTAACGATGTTATAAAATTATTTGTCTAAAGATAGAGGAATCTGGCTGTATAATTAAATATCTTTAAAACAGTGCTGTTTGCCTAGATAATCCAAGATATCTCGTTAGAACTGAGAGAACAGGTAAAAAAGCCGTTTATGATTTTGAGATTTTAAAAAATGGAGGAATAGGCACAATGTCTAGTAAAAGTAATACTGATGAAAAAACTGTGATTGAATTTAAGCAAGCAGTTAACATGAGTGCAAAAGAATTAGAATCTTGGTTAAAAACTAAAGAATCTCAATCAGTCGGACAAAAATCTGAGGGGGAAGAATCAATTGGTCATGAGTCGGGACGGCACATCATCGAAATTTTACATAAGAAAGCTGATTACACTGAAGATGATTTATCCCAGATGAAACGGGTACTTAGCTATGTTCATCGTCATTCGGCACAGCGTCCATCTGGAGATATTGAACATACTCGCTGGCGTTATTCTCTAATGAATTGGGGACATGATCCGCTTAAAGAAGATTAATAGAAGCTTGATCCTAATCACAAACTCCGAATCTATCATTCAAGTGATTGTTCAATCAACAACAATATGGTATAATTGTACTTAAATCCAGACAATATTTTATGAAAAACAGCTAATGTGCGGACGCTTTACCTTACGACAAACCCCTGAAGAGATTGCTGTTTCATTTCAGTTATCAGCTATTGATGAGCAAATCATAACGCCTCAGTACAACATTGCTCCGACAAAAACGATCGCAGCAATTACCCTTGACGCTAAAAACAGTCAGAGACAATTAAAAGGATTACGATGGGGATTAATTCCTAGTTGGGCAAAAGATGATAAGATTGGCTATCGACTGATCAACGCTAGAGCAGAGACGTTGAGCGAAAAAGCCTCTTTCCGTAATGCTTTTAAAAACCGTCGTTGTCTGATCCTAGCTGATGGTTTCTATGAATGGCAGAAAACGGAAAAGCAAAAACAGCCTTACTACTTCCAACTTAAGGATAAAAAACCGTTTGCCTTTGCGGGACTATGGGAGACATGGCAACCACCCGACGGTGAAATAATTGCATCTTGTACCATCATCACAACAGAAGCTAACGAGTTAGTCAAACCCATTCACGATCAAATGCCTGTTATTTTGTCTCCTGATGCTTATGATCAGTGGTTAGACCCCAAGATGAAACAGTCTGAAATTATCACCCCACTCCTCAAACCCTACGATGAGCAAGCAATGGAAACTTATTCCGTTAGTCAGGCGGTAAACCGTCCTTCTTATAACCAGCCAGATTGTATTGAACCACTGTCTAAAAAAGTTTGATAAGCACGATTAATAATTTGCATATATTTAATAGCATCATCAGATTTATTTAAGTCAGGATGATACAGTCGCACTAAAGAACGATAGGCTTGCTTAACCTCTTTTAAAGTAGCATTTTTAGATACACCTAAAATTGACCACCAATAATCTGTTTCCAGAGGAAAAGCTATTTGAGAATTGTCAAGCCTTTGACACCATATTTTAATCCCTCGGTCGTGGTCTCCTGTGGCTAAAAATTTTCCACTAGAACTAAAACTAACTGGATGGCATCCTAACACTTTTTCAATCAATTCACCCGTTTTTAAATTCCACAACTTGGCCTTTTGGACATCTGCACTGGCTAGGATTTCTCCATTAGAACTGATTGCTATACTTAAAATTGCTTGGTGATGTCCGATGATAGTTTGCTGTAATTCTCCTGTCAAAATATCCCAAATTTTTAAGCAACCATCAGTGCTACCACTAATTACACTTTTTCCATCTGGACTAATAGCTATGGCTGTCACTTCTCCTAAATGTCCAGAAAGAGTACAATAAGATTTAATGCTGCCTTTAGTCCAGAGTTTAATCGTTCGATCAGCACTTCCACTAGCAATAATTTCTCCATTTGGACTAATGGAGACTGACCAAACCGTAGCCAAGTGTTCATTCAAAGTCCTTTTTAATTCTCCTGTATATCCATTCCAAACTCGAACTTTTCCATCAGTTCCACCACTGACAATAAATTGTCTATTGTTTTCAATAGCTACTTGACAAATAGCACCATTATGGCTATTAGGAGAGTTGAGACTTCCAAAAAAACTAGAAAATAAAGCTTTATTTTTTAAAGTCCAAGCCGTAATTCTTTGATCGAAACCACCCGCAATTAAAAGATTTCCATCTGAACTGATAACAACTGTTTGAATTTCGGCTGAACATCCAACAAATGTATAAACAGATGTTGCTTTATTAATGTTCCAAAGTTTGACTGTTCGATCATCACTTCCACTAGCTAATGTTTGCTCATCAGGACTAAAAGCTAGAGAATTCACGGCTTTTTGATGACCCTTAAGAACTGTAATACACTGCCAAGAGCAATTTTCACTTTCTTCAATTTCAGGTAAATTAAAATGATTATTTCCAGAAGGAGAAGTATGATTGTTAGAATTTTGAGTTTGAGAAGAGAAATCGGCTTTTAAAGAATTTAACTCATCTTCAATATTAATTGATTGCTCCTCTAACTCTAACCACAGTCTTTCGGTTTCATATTCTTCTGTAATTTGTTGAAGAAATTGAACATTTTTCCAATAATTACTACTAACTTGATGAGTGTTGAAGATTTTCCCGATTCCATAAATGCCTAATCCTACTACTCCTCCAGCTAACGCCATTGACCCAACTCCAAGTCCGATAGCTGTCCCACCAATTCCTAAACCGATGCCTCCTACTGTTGTAGAAACCCCAATTCCACCTAATGAACCTAAACCAATGGCACCTATAACAGTCGCATCTTTATCGGTTACTGCTTGAGCCGTTCCATATGCTGCCGCACCTGCGATCGCACCCACTCCTGTCATAATTCCCATACCGATACCTATTCCGCCAAAACTACCCACTAATCCGATACCCCCGATAGCTGTCGAAACACCAGCACCAGTAACAGAGCCACCAACTACAAAACTGATTCCTTCACTTGAAACGTCTGTCATAATTACCTAAAAATTAACATCTTCATTTTTAGTAATCCCAATTGCTCAAGTTAACTTAACTCTATTACTTAATTTGAGCAAGACGTTTGTTCTAGTCACAATCTTAAAAATATCATCCAAACGGATTTAGGTCACAATGAGCTTGTGTAATACAATATAATTCTGTGTAATCAAAAGCTATCTCGTGCCTACTCATCCGAAACGCTCCCACCCCCTTGCTCGCCTTTTACACTACGGACGTAACTATCGCTCTAAAATCAGGCAAGCTACCCTCTACTCAATCCTCAATAAAGTTTTTGATCTTGCGCCTCCTGCTTTAATTGGAACGGCTGTCGATGTAGTAGTTAAACCCCAGGATTCTCTAATCGCTCGGCTCGGAATTGAGGACGTTTTTAACCAATTATTGATTTTAACGGCTCTGTCGGTCATAATTTGGGGCTTAGAGTCGATTTTTGAGTATGCCTATGAGTATCTCTGGCGCAATCTCGCTCAAAATATTCAACACGATCTTAGGCTCGATGCCTATAGCCACATCCAAGATTTAGAATTAGCTTATTTTGAGGAGCGTTCAACAGGTTCTTTGTTGGCAATACTTAACGATGATATTAATCAACTTGAGCGATTTTTAGATGTTGGAGCTAATGAACTCTTACAGGTACTAACAACAGTAATCGTCATTGGAACGGCGTTTTTTGTTCTGACACCTGCGATCGCATGGATGACTATTTTACCAATTCCTCTAATTCTCTGGGGTTCTGTCGCCTTTCAAAATTTTTTAGCTCCGCGTTATGCCGATGTTAGAGAGAAAGTTAGCAGTCTTAGTAGTCTTCTTTCTAATAATTTAAGTGGCATCATGACGATTAAAAGCTTTACGACAGAAAAGTATGAGATAGAACGCCTGAGAGTTGAAAGTGAAGCTTACCGTCAAAGTAACCGTAAAGCGATCAAGCTCAGTGCTGCATTTATCCCTTTAATTCGCGTGGTGATCCTAGCAAGTTTCTGTGCGATTCTTCTGTTTGGTGGAATGCAAGTAGCTAGAGGACAGTTAGCCGTCGGAACATACAGCGTATTGGTTTTTCTCACTCAACGTCTATTATGGCCACTGACTCGCCTCGGTCAAACATTAGATCTTTATCAAAGAGCAATGGCTTCAACTAATCGAGTCATGGATCTTTTGGATACTCCTATTGTCATTCATTCAGGCGATCGAGCTTTACCTTTTGGGCAAGTTCGCGGGGAAATTGATTTAAACAATGTTTCCTTTGCTTATCAAGAGGGTTATCCGATTCTAAAAAATCTTTCTTTACATATTGCGGCTCAAAAAAAGATTGCAATTGTTGGTACGACAGGTTCGGGAAAAAGTACCTTAGTCAAGTTGCTACTTAGGCTCTATGAAATTAATACTGGAAAAATTACTCTTGATGGCATTGATATTAAAGACATTTTTCTCTACGATTTACGGCGCAGTATCGGCATAGTTAGTCAAGATGTTTTTCTGTTTCATGGTACGGTTAGAGAGAATATTGCCTACGGATACCCTGAAGCGACAATAGAGCAAATTATTCGAGCAGCTCAATCAGCCGAAGCACATGGCTTTATCCAGCAATTACCTAAAGGATACGATACAGTCGTTGGAGAAAGAGGGCAAAAATTGTCTGGAGGACAACGACAACGACTTTCTATTGCTAGAGCGATTTTGAAAAATCCACCGATTTTGATTTTTGATGAGGCTACATCGGCGGTTGATAACGAGACTGAAGCAGCGATCGCACGTTCTTTAGAGCAGATCACTCATCATCGGACAACAATTGTAATCGCTCATCGTCTTTCTACAATCCGTCATGCCGATTATATATATGTTATGGAATACGGACAAATCGTCGAAAGTGGTACCCACGAAGCTTTAATTCAACTAAGGGGAATTTATGCTAATCTCTGGCGTGTCCAAACTGGAGAGGGACAGACTTTAATTTTATAACGCTTCTCCTCAAGCTTCGATTAGCTCAATTGGTAAACTTCTGACTTGTCATTCTAATGATGATTCAAATTCTCCTAACTTTTGCACATGGTCATAGGTTAAATTTTTACAATATATGTTGAGCCTACTAACAATATTCACTATTTTTCTTAATGCCAATGAGATGAATAAATCTTTTGCTCAGAACTTAACTTTCATTTCTAAATCGATGAAGAAATTGAATAACGTTGAAATCTGGCTAAAGTCAAAAATCAGCCAGATCCTAAACTCAAATTGTTAAACTAAATCCAATTTTTCGTTCTCCCCAACGTTTGCCGTTTTTCCTGTGGTAAAAGCTTTCAATAAACTGATTGTGTGAGCGACAAAACTACTTGGTGCATCCCAATACTCTGCTTTTTCGACCGTGACTTTAAGCAAAGCTAAATCGGGTTCATCTAGTTCTTTAGGAAACCACGCTTTTAATTGAGGTTTCCATAATTCGGCTATTTTTTGATGATCGCGGATTAATTGGGCTGAACCAGACATTGAGACATATTGCTGTTTATGGGGGTCAGCAAAGCTCACATTCACCTGCGGCTGTTGTTCAATCTCGAACACTTTATGCGAACTAGCGTAGGTGAAAAACCAAATATCACCATTAGATTCGATTTCTCCATTACAAGACATCGGACGGCTTCGTAGGCTACCATCTTCATCAACAGTCGTTAACATAGCAATATCGATCGCTTTTACCATGTCTCGCAATTTTTGAATCTGTTCAGATTGGTTTTTTGATTCTGTCATTTTGAATTCCTCTTTTTTTGACTCAAAACTAATAAAAATTTTTTGATGATCATCATTTCCTCTTGACTGAGGAAAGCAGTATCATCGACTTAAAGGGGTTTAGATGAAAAATCTGGATCAAGTTCGGGTGGTAGTGTTGGTTCTTCTGTAGTTTCAGGGTCGGGTTCAGTGGCAGGAACCGATTCAGGATTAGGCCCTGTCTCAGGATCGGGTTCTGGATTTTGTTCTGGAGAAGACCCAATAGCGGTGGGATGTTTAGTAAACATGAGTTACGCTCTTATGGTTACTCCTCTACTGTTCCAAATGTACGCTCTTGATCGCATCTCTCAATAGAGTTAATTTAAAGAATTTTTACCTCAAATTTGCGTTTATTCTACAGATTATCTAAAGTTAATACACGTACCGAGCCAGTCAGTCAGGTTATGGATCTGTATATTACTGATCAACTATATTGGTAGTATGTTTGAAATCAGTAGAATGGTTTGTCAAGCATTCAAAACAATCTAGGTTAAAAGAGAGTAAGGAAAAAGTAATTAATGCAAGTGTCTTAAAAATGTTCGGCTCGCTCATCATCTTAATCTTAGTACACTTGTAAAAATCCTATCTTTTCATAAAACCTAATTCTTTCACTGAAGTTTTTTTAGAGCTTAAAAATAGATTAACCCTCGTATGCCAGCTAAAAAAGAAAATAAAGGATGTGGATGTACTACCATTCCGATTTCACTAATTATAGTTTTGTTAGGTATCAGTTATGGATGTTTTAAATATCTCAATAACTCTTCAATTAATTTTGGTCAATTAATCATGACTCAGATCGCTCAATTTCTGCCTGAACAAATTACTAAACGACTCCCTGCTCAACAACAAACCTCACCCAAAATAACACCTACACCTAGTCAGAGCGTACCTAGTCCTATTTCTAATTCTCCCTTAGTTCAAGTGAGTCCAACTACAACACCAACTATCACTTTAAAAGTTCCACCATCACCCGTCACCTCTACAACTCCTACATTATCTCAAACTCCTTGGGAAAAAAAGGTAATTAGAGGAATTTATTTAAGTCGTTATCAAATCACTAATAATACTGATGAAAAAACAATTCGTGAAAGAGTTCGTTATTACCACTCTCAAGGAATTAATACCATTATTCACGGAGTCTGGGGCAATGGTTGTACAATGTATAACAGTGAAGTGATGCAACAAACTTTCGGTTACAAAAGTTGCCCTAATAAATTTAGAAATGAATGGTTAAATTGGTTAATTGATGAGGCACATCAGCAAGGAATGGAAGTTCATGCTTACTTTGAGAAGGGTATAAAAATTGATAAAAATAGTCCCATCTTTGACTTAGCTGTTTCTCAAAAATGGCTTGTTCCTGGGGTTGATCGCACATACTCTGGAATTGAGCATTATGTTCTTGATGTGGAGAATGTCGAAGTCGCTAATTTATTGAAAGATATTTTAGTAGAATTTGTTCAAATATATCCTACGGTTGAGGCCGTACAATGGGATGATTATTTAGGCTATCATGCTGAGTTACCTGGAAAAGTTGATCGAACTCAAAAGTTAACTAAATTTGTTCAACAAATGATCGTAGCTATGAAGAAAGCTAATCCAAAAGTTAGTTTTGATCTCTGTCATCATAATCCTTATTGGGCTAAACGATATTTTGCGGCTGATTGGGAAAAATGGGGTGTAGATCGAGTTTTTATTCAAAATTATAACGATGCTAATTTTAATCAAGAGCTAAATTATGCCGAGAAATATGCAGGAGTTGCTATTACCGATCGGCAGTTATATCGTATAAAGGAATTGGTTAATAACTCCAAAATTAAAAGTGTTTTAGTGTTTCCTTTGGCTGGAAAACCTGAAGAGACTGCTGCTTCTATTAAAAAGGCTGCTTTATACACTTCTTGCTCAAGTCAGACAAAATCCGATTGTCAAAACAAACTCATAGTAAAGGAGAAATAACCAAGACAACTGTAACGACTAACCATTATAGCTCTAATAAACTTAAACAAAAATATGTACAGTAACAAATTATTTGTCGTCTTAACAAATTATTGTCGTTAAAATTGTTTTGTCTAAAACCCTTGCATTTCAAAGATTATAGCTTATTTGTCTTCTCTATTTCACTTCAATTTTTAATTAAATGGTTTTAACAGATTAAGTGTCATTTTCTAGAACTTTCACAGATTAAGTGTCATTTCCTAAAATGGCACTTTTTTTCATTTCTTTATAAATCTTAACAGATTAAATGTCACCGTTATGAATTAAATATGATACACTTTTACTTAATAAACAAATATGTATTAATTAAACACAATTGTTTATGACTGATCATTTAGAGTTGTCTGCATCCTCACCACCTGTCAGAAAAAATCAGGATGATGAACAGAATGTCATTGTCTCTGAGATTTCAGGAGAAGCCGAACTAAAAATGGATATTATTCAAAGGTTGCTCGAACCCTGTGATCGTGGTACCTATGGTCAACGTCTCACTGAAGCAGCCGAAAAATTGGGTAAATCAAAACGAACAGTGCAACGATTGGTTAAAAAATGGGAAGAAGAAGGTTTAAACGCCCTAACAAGTACTAAGCGATCGGATCAAGGACATTTTCGGATTGATGAGCAATTACAGGAGTTTATTGTCAAAACCTATCAGAATGGCAACAAGGGAAGCTATCGCGTAACGCCAAAACAAGTCTATATGAAGACAAAGGCGAAAGCTCAAGAGTTAGGAATTAACTCCCCTTCTCACATGACGGTTTATCGAGTGTTACAGCCTTTAATTGAGAAGCAAGAGAAGAAGAAAAGTATTAGAAGCCCTGGGTGGCAAGGAACTCAATTATCGCTTAAAACCCGCACTGGACAAGATCTATCAGTTGAATACAGTAATCACGTTTGGCAGTGTGACCATACCCGCGTGGATCTTTTATTAGTTGATAAATATGGTCAACTTTTAGGTCGTCCCTGGCTAACAACAGTAGTTGATACTTATTCTCGTTGTATTATGGGCATTAATTTGGGTTTTGATGCTCCAAGCTCTCAATTAGTAGCATTGGCATTACGTCATGCTATCTTAGCCAAGAATTATGGCAATGAATATGAACTAAATGAGGAGTGGGGAACTTACGGAAAACCAGAGCATTTTTACACCGATGGGGGTAAGGATTTTCGCTCTAACCATATAAAGCAGATTTCTGTTCAATTAGGGTTTGTCTGTCATTTACGCGATCGTCCTAGTGAGGGTGGAATCGTTGAACGTCCTTTTAAAACGTTAAATATGGAATTTTTCTCAACGCTCCCTGGATATACGGGTTCTAATGTGCAGGAACGTCCAAAGGAAGCGGAAAAGGAAGCCTGTTTTACTCTACGAGATTTAGAGCAAAAGTTAGTGCGTTATATCGTAGATAACTATAATCAACGAATTGATGCGAGGATGGGCGACCAAAGCCGTAGACAGCGATGGGAATCGGGATTACTTGCGACCCCTGATTTAATCTCCGAACGAGAGTTAGATCTTTGCTTAATGAAACAAACTAAGCGCAGGGTACAGCGTGGGGGCTATTTTCAATTTGAAAATCTGATGTATCGGGGAGAAAACCTAGCAGGATATGCAGGAGAAAACGTTATTTTACGTTTTGAGCCTATAGACATTACAACAGTCTTTGTTTATCAGCAAGAAAGTAATCAAGAACTATTTTTAACCCGTGCTTATGCGTTGGATTTGGAGACAGAACAGATGTCTTTAGATGAGGCGAAAGCAAGCAGTAAACGAGTTCGAGAAGCTGGAAAGACAGTTAGCAACCGTTCTATTTTGTCGGAAATCCATGATCGTCAAATCTTTCCAAAAGTCAAAAAAACGAAGAAAGAACGATATAAGGAGGAACAAAAAACTATTTCGCTAACACCAATTGAAACAACCAAATTAGAAACTGAAGAAGTTGAAGATGAGGATTTAACATCATCTTTTTCTAAGTCTAAAACACAGCAAGTCCAAGTGTTTGATTACGAACAGTTACAAGAAGATTATGATTTTTAAGTTATGACAATTCAAGAAGCACAAGCAGTTGCACAACAATTAGGGAATATTAAAATGACTCCAGAAGATTTGCAGGCAGAAATACAGAGATTGAACCGAAAAACAATTGTTACTCTTTCTCATGTAGACGCTTTACATAATTGGCTAGAGGGAAAGAGACAAGCAAAGCAATCTTGTCGTGTGGTAGGAGAATCTCGCACAGGGAAAACTATTGCTTGTAATGCCTATCGGTTGAGACATAAACCGATTCAAAACCCTGGAAAACCCCCTATTGTTCCAGTGATTTATATTCAAATTCCTCAAGAATGTGGAGCTAAGGATTTCTTTGGGGTTATTATTGAGCATTTAAAGTATCAAATGACCAAAGGAACAGTTGCAGAAATTCGTCATAGAGCATTGAAAGTACTCGAACGTTGCGGTGTAGAGATTATTATTATAGACGAGGCTGATCGATTGAAACCGAAGACTTTTGCTGAAGTAAGAGATATTTTTGATCTCAACAATATTGCGGTAGTTTTGGTAGGAACAGATCGTCTAGATGCTGTGATTAAGCGAGATGAGCAAGTTTACAATCGCTTTCGAGCTTGTCATCGGTTCGGAAAGCTGTCGGGAGAGGAGTTTAAGCAAACAATTGACATATGGGAACGTCAAGTTTTGAAGTTGCCTGTTGCCTCTAATTTGAGCAGTCCAAAGATGTTGAAAATTTTAGGGCAGACAACAGGTGGTTATATCGGGTTGCTAGATATGATTTTACGAGAAGCGGCTATTAGAGCTTTGAAAAAGGAATTAAACAAAATTGACTTGGAAACTCTGAAGGAAGTAGCGGAGGAGTACAAGTAATGAAAAGTGAGGAGATTCTGTCTTGGTGGTTTTTGGTTGAACCATTACCAAAGGAAAGTATTAGTCATTTTCTGGGACGGTTTCGACGGGAAAATGAGATAACGATAACTATGATGGGAAAGATAACAGGTTTAGGTAGTGCTGTTGCTCGGTGGGAAAAGTTCCGCTTTATTCCTGCACTCACTCAGAAAGATTTGAAAGCGATGTCTGAGGTGGTACAGGTAGAGGTAGAACGGTTATCGAAGATGTTTCCGCCGAAAGGGATGGGAATGAAGCTTGAACCTATCCGTTTATGCGCGGCTTGTTATACCGAGTCGCCTTGTCACAAAATTGATTGGCAGTTGAAGACAACTCAGTTTTGCTTTCAGCACAGTTTAACATTATTGGCTGAATGTCCGAACTGTGGAGCAAGGTTTAAAATCCCTTCTCAGTGGGTTAATGGTTGCTGTCATCGATGTTTTACAGCGTTTGGGGAGATGGTAAAGTGGCAGAAAAACATAGTTTCTAAAACATAATTCGTCTCGTTTGAGAAACAGCAACAGAGAGAATCTCAGCCGCTTGCTCTACTTCTAAATTAGTAGTAAATTTCCCAACACCTATACGCAATGACCCTTCAATTAAATCTTCTGAAAGCTTCATTGCTTGGAGGACATGAGAAGGAGCTTCTACACCTGATGAGCAAGCCGCACCCCTAGAAATAGCTAATCGATGACGAATTCGAGAGATAATTGCACTGTTGGGAACATCTGGGATAGAAATATGCAAATTTCCAGCTAAACGAGAGGCGGTGTCACCATTGATCGCTAAACCTGAAATATTATCTTGTAATGATTTTTGTAGTTTATCTCGTAGGATAGCGATCGCTTTTTCATCCTCGTTCATTTCTAACTGACGCAAGCGACAAGCTTCGCCCAATCCAACAATCCCAGGAACATTCAGCGTTCCAGATCTCATTCCTTTCTGATGGCCTCCTCCAAAGATCATTGGTTCAAGATGATAGCCTTTCCTGACAACTAATGCTCCAACTCCTTTAGGGCCATATAGTTTGTGTGCGGAAATGGCTAGATAAGTAATATCCCAATCTTTAAAATTAATGGGGATTTTTCCGACAGCTTGAGAAGCATCACACAAGAAAGGAACGTTATATTTTTGAGCAATCTGACCGATTTCTTGAATAGGATATATGTTTCCAATTTCATTGTTAGCTGCCATCATGCAAAGAAGCGATAGTTTTGCTTGGCATACTTGTTCTAGATGCTCTAAATCGATTCTTCCTAATGAATCCACCCTAAGATAAATAATTTCTACTTGACCTTTTTTGGCTAAGGATTCACAGGTATCTAAAACAGCTTTGTGTTCAACTGGTGAGACAGCAATCTTTAGTTTATTTTGAGAAGTTATACTTCCTTGAATAACAAGGTTAATACTTTCAGTTGCACCCGAAGTAAAAATAACTTCTTTAGGAGATGCGTTAATTAGTTGAGCAACATAGTAACGATATTTAGAGATACCCTCTTCTGCAACATCTCCATAAATATGATCTACACTACTAACATTTCCGAAAGCTTGCGTCATATAATAAACCATTTTTTCAACTACTCTAAGATCTACTGGAGTGGTTGAATGACTATCAAGATAGATTGGCTGATTCATATGACTTCTACAAATATTTCTCGTCCATACTGCTTAAATTCATCATCTAAATGATAAAGAGAATTACGAATTGATTGGCGTAGCTTTTGAGCAGGTTCTAAACAATCTCGATAAAAATCCATAAGAGTTAAATCTAGATGAGGATAAAGAATTTTAAGATAACCTGCGGCTGATTTTAAGATAGCATTTTGGTCACGTACTGTTGCCTTTTCAAACTGAGTATGTTGTTGAGCGTAGACCAAATAACGATTATCCTTCCGTAAAGATAGCAAAGCTTCTCCAAAAAAATCCATTTTTAATCCTATCTGACAAGCTGCCATCTCTCTTTGAAATTTTGGGATTTCCCAACCTGGTATAATTCCAGCAATACGATCTAAAAAAGCAGTTTCTGAAAAAAAGCTAGGAAGGTTAGACATTAAATTATCTTCATATTTGGGACGTAGTTGCTCATCTAGTTCAATATTGGCTAACATAACTAAAGAACAATCACTAGATACATTACCAAAACCTGACACATTGTAGCGTCCACTTGCTAGATAGTTCTTTAGCGGGCCAATCATTTCATCAGGATTGTCAAAAGTTAAACTTTGTACTTCGTCTAAAACAACTACATCGTGGCGACCTAATAAACCGACTTCTTTTGTTTTGCCATTAATAAAAAGTTGAGCGCGAGTCACTTTTCCACCACTGATTAAAGCAACTTTACTACTAATATTCTCAAACACAAAACTTTTTCCTGTTCCTTTAGGAGCAAGTTCCATAATATGATAATTTGGTTCTACAAGTGGCAGTAAGCGAGCTAACATCCAAGTTTTTGCTTCTTGTGTATAGCTGAGATGCGCTGGATTAAAACCCATTGAACATAATAGTAAATCCTGCCATTCTTGAGTTGTAAATTTTGCTCGACACTCTGCATAGATTTGTAAGTCAACTGAAGAGCATTGAAACGGGTCAAAATTTATAACTTCTACTATGCCATCGGAACGCATAGATAAAGTAATTTTTCCCCAAACTCCCTGACGCAAAAGCATTTTATTCTGTTCAATTAAATTAGTAGAAATAGTGCATTTATCTAAGTTAAGCACTGGAATTCGGGCTAAAGGTTCTGGAAAAATATCGTTATTTTGTTCCAGTTTAACTCGCACTTGCATAAGAGCAATAAGTTTTTGAGTTTCCCCTTGAGTCAGATTAAAAGAGATTTCATTGTAGTCATCCTTTCGAGGGAAAGCGTTTCTAACAAAGTTATTAACTCTAGCTGATTCTTCTACTGTTAAATTTCCAGTACCAGGAACGATTTTATCGAGTAGCCATTCTGAAACAAAGCTAGGCACACCAACAGCAGTCAACCCACTTGATGGCAATCGATATTTATCTATACTGAGAGTACCAAAAACATTACGGACAAGAATATTATTGTAAGTCATAGTCTTATAGAAATTCATCAATATCTAGACCACTGCTAAACATTTGTTGGATAGTTAGGGATGATTGTGTATCTAAAGGTACTTTTCCTATTTCAGAGTTAGCATATTCAAAAGTAAGTTTGCCTGTTAAAGGCAATTGATAAGTATTTTCTTGATGAGTACGTGGAATTTCAGGACAGATTGAAATGTCAAAGTTTATTAAGATTCTTTGATTGCTAGGAATCTCCTTTTCTAGAAACTTACCCATTTTTAAATCTGGCAATTCTTGAATGTATAAACACAAATTAGTTAAAGACACTGAATTAGGATTATCAATAGTAATTTCTAAGTTACCAAGTTCCCTAGCTTTACCTGTACCCTGACAAAATAACAGAACAGGGGTACGTTGAACAGAAGTACGTAAAACACTAAACCCAATAACGACTTCTTCAGGAAACAAACCTCCATGAGAACCGATAATCTGCTTTTCTTTCGTGTAACAGAAAGAATTGAAGCTGTCTGAGTTTTTAATAATACTGATATCGTAGGGAAGGTCGTAGCGATCGCGTTCTAGCATAACAAAACGTGGATCGTCAGTTTTTCCGATCGCCATTCTCCCTTTTGGCTCAATTCCAACAGGACAAGGGCTAAGATAAGAGGATACACCCATAATCTGACCATGATCGCTGGCGATAACAATTCTAAGATTTTCTGAATTAGGATATTGTTGTAAACAGTAATTTATTTTTTCAGCGATTCTTTTGAGGGTTTGAGGTCGTTCTAATTGAGCGAAACTCTCCCAATCTTTTTGTTCATGTTGTACCTCATCAAACAGAGTAGTATCCCAACAGTAAAGTTGCTGCTTTTGTTCGCGTAAATCCTCGTAAAGGTTATTGACTTGCTTGTCGGTATAACGTTTACCTATTCCCATTTTTTGAAAACCTTTTTTGATATCTTCTGACCAATGAGAGGCAAGAGGAGTTAGTTGAGTATAGAGACTCCATTTAGCATATTGAGTTTTAGTAGGTAAAATACTAAAGCGTGGTTTAAGTTCTGTTTCAATGGCTAACTTATAATCTTTAATTAGATAGGAAATTAACTCTTGGTGATCTAACCAACCTAATCCATCTACTACTACCCAAAAAACAGGACTTTCTTGACAAAGATTTTGTACAATGTAAGCAACGTTATAATTTAACAGAGAATCAGAAACAGGAATAATTTTTAACTCTGGGTAAGATTTAATCGTCCATTCAACAAAACCAATGGCTAGGTGATCGCTAATTTTTTGCTCGGTAGAATTAGATTGATAGTTAATCTCCCACCGACGGAAAGGAAGATATTTTTGAGTTGTCCAAGTTAGTGTTTCTTCTGGAGTGGCATCAAGGTTAAGGGGTTCAGGTTGAGGAAAAGGTAAACAACTTTGTAACTCAGTTTTCTGCTGATGCTTAAGATAAGGAGTTATTTTTTTTTCACGAATTTTATTAATCCATTGAGGACGATTAATTAAAATATTATAGGCAATATTAGCAATCCTTTTTATCCCAATTTGAGCGGTAGGTATAAGTTGATCGATAACTTTTCCATCGCTTTTATAAATTTGTTGTTGCCAATAGTCATCAAATTCTTGACTCAAGCAATTGGGAATCGGTAGCGGATAGGGATCTAAAGATAAAGTAGGTTGTGCTATTCCTATCCATTGACGCAAAAGCTGTAATTTGTCTTCAGTTTGATAGTAAGAAGTCAATTGATGATTTTTAAAGCGATTTTGCCAAACTTGTTCTAGTAGTTGGTAGTTTTCTGGAACTTTTAGGTTCAACCATTGAGCAAGATGATCAATCGAGGGAGCATCTAACCAAAATTGTAAGCGACTTTCAGTTACATCAGCAAGTAAATGAGCGATCGGATCATTTTGAGGATAGGATTCTAGTTGAGTAACTAAAATTAAGATCTGTTGAGCAGTCCAAATTTGAGGAATAGGTACAGGTGAAAATATCTTAGTTAGTTTAATCCGAGGATCTTGCTTAATTTCTTGAATCATTTCTACTTTGTTCCAAGTTCTTAACCATTCTTGCGTCCACGCACACAAAAATTTCCCTTTAACCCAATATTGTCCCTCGGTGATTAAAAAAGACCGCATCCACTCGACTTCTGTAGTGATAGGGATATAATCAGGAGATATAGGATAAATTCCAGTAGGATCGAGGATGACGGATTTATTCATACAAGTCCTCCTGTAATAAATATTTTGTTAATTTTTCGTATAAGCTTTGTCTTTGTTGTTGGGAAAGTTGGCAAAAAAGAGAAATAATCTGATCTTCTTTATCTTTTGAGACCTCTTGTAAATCTTGATTAACCAATTCTATTTCAGAGCAGTTTTCTGATTTATCTCGTTTTTCAAACTCTAGTAAATTATCTAAACGTTCTTGGATAAATATAACTCTTTTTTTATAAATTTCTTCAGTAAACCGCGATTGCTGTCGAGCAGTTTCTTTAATTAATTCTAAAATTTGTTCATTGGATATTGGTCTATAAATTTTATCTTCCCAAAGATCAAGTTTTTGACTAAGTTCTTGATAATTTTTCTCGATATCTTGTAAAAAGTGTTGAATTTCTTCTAAAGACTCTGAATCATTAAGTAAATTGTGAGCTAGTTTACTAATACTTTGACGAGTTTGAGTGTAATCATCTTGGGTAGAATTAGGGTTTAGTCGATTGTAAAGCTGTTTAATCTCTGATAAAGATTTAGTGATTGCAGCTTGTTCTTGCAATTTCCTTTTAGTGATTTCTACCGTTTGTAAAGCATTACGGAAAGATTCAGTAAGATGAGTGGGGAGAAAAGAAATTGTAGAGATTTGGGTAATATATCGCTCGATCTGGTCTTTGTAAGCTTCACAGTCTGACTCAGAAGACAAGAAGTTAGCACGTTCGCATTTTTGCTCAATCAAAGCTTCTATCTGTCTTCTAACTTCTTCCAAAGCTTGCTCTTTTCTATTACATTGTTCTTGGGTTGGTGTTACAACAGCTTTATTCAGATCAAATGCAGAGTAAGATTGACACAGTTGGGAATAAAGTTGTAGTAATCCTTCAAAATTAGAACTATTAGAAAGACCCTCAGCTTCCTCTACTGGTGCAAACCAATCATTGATTAATCTTACAGCGTCACTGATTTGTTTTTGCTTCTGTATAATGTCCTTAACTTCAACTTGCTCTGGCTCTTCAAATTCTATAAATTGTTTTACATCCTCAAGATATTGTTGAGCGCACTCATAAGTTATAGTAGACAATGGAAGGGAAGGAGCTTCTTTTCTTCGACGACGAATTAGTTTTGAATTAGGCTCACAGATCCATTTATTAATAAATTCTTTAGGTTTCTCCCAAATATTTGTACTTGCCCAATCTTTAGGTGATTGAGTTTTAAGAGTTGCTTGTTCATTTCTTTTAAGAGTCACTTTATCGTGACCTTTTAAGTAAACTTCTTTATGGTTATAAGCTAACCATCCAGCCAGCAAGACAGTGAAAGTTAACTCATGATAACCATAGGGAGGTTGAGAAAGGGTTAGCCAAATATCTTTTAAATTGACAATTCTTTCCGATGAGTCTTTTAAATCACTCTCTTGAGAAATGAAATCCCAAGCAGCTTTAACTTTTTTATTGGTTGGTTCCTGAATAGTATATTTTTGTGAAGATTTTTTGAGCAATCCCCATGAATTGACAAATATATCGTCTATTACAGTTTTGTAGGATGTCTCTGGTGGTAAACCTTGCGGTTTTAAATCATCAATTAACAATTGTTTGGCTGCATAACGTACAATTTTTGAACCAGTTGGATGACCTGAGCGCATTTTATCGATCTTTTCTATAGGAGGAACAAAAGTATATAAATCTTGTAATAAGGCACTAATAACTTTATCAGGTTTCTTGCGTTCACTGAGAGAAACTTTATCAATTACCTTACAGTGATATGTACAGGATTTAAGTAAATTTTTAATTTGTTGCTCTCTTTGGTCTTTCCATCGGCTATATAGTTGCTCGCAAGCAGCACCATAAATTCTTTTTTCTGTGTTATCAAAATTTTCAAGAGTTTTAATTCTTAGCAACAATCGAGCTAAGTCTCCTGTTTCCTCGTTAGGAATAGCTACTACAAATTTGTCGGCAACAGGAGAATTTAATAAAGTTTTATCTATCTTTTGACGAAACTGCTCTAAGTCTTCTCTAGTTTCAGCTAAAACATAAATAAATAAACCTTTTTTATCTATATTTTGTAAATCCTTTTTAAGAATAATGCTTTCAAAACTACTAATACTATGTATTTTATATTCAAACTGCCAATCATCATTGATTAATTTATTATCTTCAACAAAATTTAAAGCAGTAATAGTCTTTGCTGAATATTGTTCTAAGTTAGCATTACAGTAGGTAGCTATTTCATTGATAGATAAAGACTTATTTTTAATTTCTTCTTCAACTTTTTCTTCAATCTCTCTCGGATTAATACCATCAAAAAAACGATATAGTTTCGTAGCTGGTTGATAATAAATAACTTCTCTTCTTTCACAAAGCTGATCCAAAATAGTTTTTAATTTACTTCTTAAGAACCCAGTTAAGCTTGTTAATACTTCCTCATGATCTTCTCGATCAGTTTTAGTTAGTTTATCTCCACTCGCATAATATAGAAATAAAGCTTTAATTACGATTAATTCATCTAAGTTATCTTTTTCAGAAATGAGTCCTTGAGATTTTTTATAAGAAGAATAAGCTGAGGATTTAGCAAAGTTTTCAATAAAGGAATCGAGGAGAGCTATAGGATAGATAAAATTAAGTTTATTTTCATCTTCTACAAGTTGATTTTTAATAAACTCTTTAACATAACTTTTAACAAATTCAATTGCAGTTCTATCTTGAGTAAAATCTAAATTACAAAGTAGATAAGAGGTTAGAGGATGAAGAGGAAAACATCCTTGAGCCAAATGACGATTAAATTGATCTAATGACCATCCTTTATTCTGATAAATTTTAGTTCTTTTTTCGTAGGTAGTTCTAGCTTCTGCCAATAAAGTACCATGCCAACGTTTACGAAATTCTTGAGAGCCAGGTGTATCATTTTTTTGAATGAGTAAGTTATCTAAAACTAATTCTAGGCTAGATTCAGGGTTATAAGTAGTATCTTTAGGGGCTAGACGGGAAGCTAATTTTTGATAGTCTCCTGTGGTTGTAGCAGAAATATTAGACACACTAGAAGGATGAATTTGAGTCAAGCTTAATAAAGCAATTTTTCCTTTGTGACGCTCACAGATATTAGTGATATTTTGTATAGCAGTTCCCCCTGCGCCTATCTGATCTTTTGCCCAAGATTGGAGATAGTAGTTAAGTTCATCGAATAGAATTAAAATTCCTTCAAATCTTTTATTTTCTCCTGAGCAAAGATTTTTAATAAGATTTTCAAGAATAGCTTCGAGATCAATATCAGCTTGAAAATCTGGATAAAAACCTGTGAGATGCCTAGCTAATTTTTTGATTATAGAAATAACGCTAGAATCATGTTCTTTAAGAAGTTGAATAAGCTGATTGATATCTCCTTCTGGATTACCAATACTTTCTAAATATTGCTCTGCTTTAAGCCTATCTTCTGGTGATAAGCTTTCTAGATAGCGCAGGGGTTCGCTACAAATATGTTGAGCGAAAGAGTCATAAACGCCTTCTTCTTCAAGTATTGTTAGAAGAGTCTGTAGAAATTGTTTTTTAAGATCGCCTCCGCGATCGCCACTTAGACAAATAACCAGATGTTGATCGCGTTGATTTTGTTTGTACAGTCGCAATTCTTCTGCTAAATTACCCTTTTTCTCAGTAGTTGCCATCTCTATTTGATGTAAGATGCCCTGTACTTCGGGACTGTTGTAAGACTGTTTGAAGTAATTAGCAATGACTACAGCAAAGTGAGATTTTCCTTTACCGTAGTCTTGAATCATTAAATGAATATTAGGCTCATTTCGACTATGGTAACTTCGTCGTAAGATATCTAATAGTCCAACAGTTGAGATTTTAGAATTTTGAGAGTTGTAGTTAAAAATAAATCCTTCACACAGTAATTGATTAATTTGTTGATCGTCCATTAATTTGAAATTGACTGAACTAGCAACGATTGCCTTTTCATTAATTTCTACAAGTTGGCTGAGAAGCATAGATAATAAATGTAGTAGCTAGAAAAGAAATGAAATAATAAAAAAACCTGTTATAGATAGTGTTCCCAACAGATCAGCTTAAGTAACACGCTTCAAGCGGTTTTCTGGCCAATCTTTAGGCACTAAAGTTGAAGGAAGCAAGATCCAAAGCAGTTTTTCGAGTTTGCGAGTTTTTTCTAAATTTGTCCAAAACAGGGTAATGTGGCTGTCTGGTTTTACATAAAGATAAGTAATTAAACAATCTAATCCTTCGAGTAATATCATGGATTTATCAAATCTAGTACAGATGAATTTAATTGCGTCTAGTTCTCGATCGGTATAGCGATGAAGAGTTAAGAATTTATCATCTCGACTAATGCGTTGTATTAGGTTTTCTCTATAATTCACTCGATGAGCATTATTGTAAAAAGCAAGAGATTGAAGCTCAGTTTCATTTGGGTTATCCCAGATGAGCAAATGTGCTTGATTATTTGGACGAGCATTCTTTAAAAAAAGATTATTGATCTGATTCATAGGCTTTCTCCAAAAGAATTAAGGGATCATCCCAACGAGGAACGATTTGAAACGGTGACACAGTACGACGTTGTTCAATAATCCCATAAGCTTCTAGTGTGTTTAGTTGCTCTTGGAGTTTCTCTAGATTAACTCCCAGAATAGGAGCAAGTCCCATTTTTTGAGTTAATATTAATTGTGTTAGAATTGAGCCTTGTTTTTGATAATCTCTTTCCCAGAGTTTTGCAAGAAAGTAACCGATGAGGTAAGGATTAGGAAGGAGAGCATTACCTGATTCATATTCCTGTCCTTTTTTTATTAAAAATCTGCAAGCAGATAACGCATGAGATTCAGTGTAAGAGCGTAAAATAATTCTAAAATTCTTACTTAAAGATTGCGGTTGTTCCTGCTCAAAGACAAGAGAACTATGATTTTGCAATTCATCTGTTGTAAAACTTTGATTTTGAGGCAAAAAAGTGTAAATAAAGTAAGACCATCCTCCCCAATCAACAATCTTTTCTGGTGGTAACTGAAGTCCTTTATCTCCAAAGCTCAGGTAAAAGTGCATTAACCAGTCAGTGTTAATAGATTCCAAATAATGATCGCACTGTAAAATAAATTTTCCCTCCGAAGTAAGTCTCTTATTTTTAATTAGTCCTGCACGGCTTGCCCAACTTATCATTGGCTTGACTTTTTGATTACCCAATCCAGTTCTTCTCATTAAATTTTCTAGAGAATCATCTAAGGCTGTAGGTTCAGAAGCAGTGTGAAGAATTTTAAGTATATCTTCTTTTTTAAACGCAAAAGTTCCGTGAAAACTGAGTTGGAGTCGAGGCATAAAATTCTTTTAAGAAACTTGAAAATTAATTTAATATTTTATTTTAAAAGCAATATATAATCAGGTTAGCCATCCGTTCATTCGTTCCCATAAAATATTACAAATTCGTTCAGTTCTTTTATTAACAAAATCACTATTCCACTTTCCTGTTGCTCCAATTTCTACAATTGGTTTAATATGATGAGCGTGTGATGCCTGAGTTAACAATTTGATAGTAGAATCATTTAAAGTAACCCCATAATTATTGGCTTCCTGTGTTAACTCAGCTAATTTGTCTGGATCTGTTTCTGCTAAGTGTCTATAATATATCCATTTTTCTATCCATCCTTTGTTACTAGCAGAAATATTAATTGGCATGGGAAGAAGCGTTAGATTTCCTATTTTCTCATAATCATCATTTTCATACAAAGCTTGATCCCAAGTAGCTCCCAGAGTTGGTGTTTGAGGTGCTATATGTTCAAGACTTTTTAAATCATCTGAAATCCATTTACTAAGTTCTAAGTAAGATGGAGATGAGCCAAGTGTACCAATTTTCATCAAACCTAGTTCAGACCTATCTTCTATAGTGTCATTTGATGTAATAAAAAGAGCAAAGCGGCAGACTTTTTGGACATTATCATATCTCAAATAATTCAAAGCTTTATTTTTCCATGTTTCTTTTGTATTTATTCCCTTTTCTTCAAGAGCATTCTTAAAATGAGTTTTCAAATTTTCTATGGTCACTTGAGAATTACCATTTTTCCATGACATTTTGCCTTGAAGCAAGTTTCTATAAATATTATCAAGTCCTGCATTTGGTAAGGCAGAGCGCCATAAAGTAAAAAATGCTGCTACTACTTGACAAGCAGTAACAAAATTATTTTCAGCTTCTTTTACGATTTCTTCTTTCTTGTTTTCATAATTGCTTTGATGAGTGATTGCTAGAGCATAAAAACGGCTTAAAACTGTATGTGCCATCTTATGATTAGCATCTTGAAGGTATAGTAGACAGAACGCAGATAATTTTCTCTGTGAGTCATTTAACTGACTCATTTCTAGCAGTAAATCATTTTTATTAGAAGTATAAATAACTTTTTGACAATAAATAGCTACGTTGCTCATCTGCTGTATGAATTCTTTTTTTTCTTCTATTGAAGACTCAGAATTTTCAGGATTACAACAGTCTTTCTGAAATTTATCAATTAGCCATTTTCTCTGGGTACTAAACTGTTTAGATAAGTTCTTACCGTCATACGTCAAAGCAAATAGAGTTAGATATTCATTGGTTCTTTTATTTTTACTAGCCGCACTTCGTAATTTTTTCATTAATTTTTCAACTTGTGTAAAAGACTTATCAAAACTTGAATTTTTAAATCCTTTGGTTTCTGAATCTGCTATGTTAACTACAAGTGGTTTAAAGGTTTCAATTGCTGTAAGAGGTGTTCCTGTTGCATTTAAAGATTGAAACATATCGAAGGCTCGTACTTGTGACACAGGCTTAATCACTGTAACACAACATCGTTCAAGTAAATAACCTGAAAAAGCAAATAATTGTACAAGAGAGCAAATATAATTTTGATTTTTATCTAATAAACTAGGATCGATATTTTCACAGTTTTTAACAAAGTCATATAATTCTGGTCTTTCATAGTTCCATAGTTCAGATTGTTCTATTTTTTGAACAATTCTCCAAGCAGGAGGATAATCACCATGATTATCTTTATGAGCCGTTTTGACTTTATTTAACCATTCTTGAATTGTTTTTATATTATTGGCAACCAATGAATTTCTTCTGGCTTTTGGAAACTCTTGTGAATGATGAATAGCTCTAAGAAAATTAGCAAGATAGGAAGATACATCTGATTTATAATGTTCATTTTCATTTTCATCTAGCGTCCAACCATCAAGTGAACCTCTAATAACAATTGGCTTACGTCGTGGTATACCACGCATGAGATCAAATGAAAAAAGTTCTAAAATAATTGCCAAATAAGTGTCAGCCGCTTCTCTTAATCCATCTAAATCATAGGATTTTGGAGATTGAGTAAGTTTTTCTTTAATGTCATAAATATTTTGATATAAACAGCAAGCAAGTAAGGCAATCGTTGAGATTCTTTGCTGCCCATCAATAATATTGTCTATACGAGATGGAATCGCCCTACGATCTTGTGGCTTAATATTATTAGAGACATCATTTTCCATGACAAGGATAATTGTTCCCATAAAATGAATTTTATCCTCGCCACTTAAAATATCAAATACCCCTGAACAAATATCATCCATTAATTGTTCAATATTTTCATCATCCCAACTATATTCTCTTTGATACAAAGGAATGTAGTATCCAGTTCCTCCTTGAGTAAAGAAATAAGATATAGTTTCACTTGATGTCTGAAACGCTCTTGAAATATCCATATAGTAACTTTCTGTCCAAACTTACAAATGACACACTAAACAAGGCAAATTGTCATCTTCCTCATCTAACACTGCTTCTAAAGCTTCGGCTAAAGGACGATTAGACACAGCATCTTTTTGTTTTGCTATCGCCTTCTCATGGTTAGCGATAATCTCTTTCTTTCTTTTTAAAAGTTCTAGTAACGTTTCCCCTTCCGTCCAAGTGTAGGTTCTGCCATCCTTATGATTGGATTCATACTCTACCGCCTTAGCAAATAAATCTGGGTGTTCTTGTGCCAGCATCACCCATTCATATTTACGCTGGAAGAAACAGAAGTAGCACCCCGAACGACTGCGCCAGCGATAGTAATCAGGAAGACCAATTCCGCTATCCTCTAAAATGCGAATGATATCTTCTTTAATTAGACCCCGTTCTTTAAAAGGAAAAACAGGTTTGATATTAGGCTTAGTTGAGATGTATCCTTCCCGATTTTCATCAGCACGGATACCGATATAACTTATAGCCTCATCATCTCCCACAAAATCCTCTAACGGTTTGATCTTCATCTTGACTGTACACCAGCGCATTTTCGGTGATGGTAACAAGCCGTCATGAATAGCCAGCCAATGCTCAAAACCTCTTTCAGCACTTAGATAATGGATGGTAATACCCAGACGAGCCTTAATTCGTTCTAAGTATTCATATGTTTCTGGTAGTTCCATGTGAGTATCACAGAAAAAGTATTCCATTTCTGGAATTTGCTGATGCAGTAATACAGCTAAAGCAGTGCTGTCTTTACCACCTGATAATCCAAGAATATGTCTAACTTTCTTCTGAGTCATGTTTTTTGTACTGTGCTTACACCAAATATCTGATTTTTAATATTGTGTGGTACAGGTGCATTAATTTTATAGGAAAAACCTATAATTATAAGATTCCCTAAAACTTTCTTTAAATTACAGGTTTTAAAATTTTTTTTAGAAGTTTTTGAGCTACAAACCGAAAACAGTCTTGTTTACTGGCTCTAATATGACTTCTTTCTTCGAGATTGATTATATCGCTGCATTCCCGTTGCAGCTTCTTCTGATTCTGAATCTAAAACTCTTTCAGTCAATTTGGCTAATACAGCCTGTCGAATTTGAGCATTTTCAGGCAAAATATCCAAAATTTTCTTAACGAACTGCTCAACTTGAGCCTCTCTTTCATTATCAACCCAGACTATACGATGAGTTTCCTTTCCATCAGGACGGGTTAGTGTAATCCTACGTGCTTCAAAACCCTCTCCTTTGGTGGTGACCTCTTTCTGTAAAGATTCTAAATTTTCAAAACGTCTAGCGAGATCTGCAAGCTTTATTTCAAACTCCGTGACATCATTATCTGTCCATGATTCAGGATTTTTCTCTTTAATTACCGAGATTACAGATTCTAACCATTCACGATCGCTTTTCCCTTCTTCTATTGCTGCTTGTGTAAAACTTTTCAAACCCCGTTCAACACATTTCCCTATCAGATATTTGGATCTTACTCGTAAATCTTCTCGTAACTTAGCTTCGGGACTACGAACACCAAAAGCATCATACAAAAGCGATTGACAATTACTCAATAGCTCATCATAAGCACCATTAATCTCACGTAAGATTTGAACTAATTTAGTCTTTAAAGTTTTAGCAATTCCATCATCCGCTTCTTCCGTCCCAATGGGAGGTAAATTACAAGCAACTGGCAACCCAGTAAATAACAGTTCATCAGGTTCGATGGTTTGTTGTAATGCTTTCAAAACTGCCTGTGCTTCTTCACTAATGCGTTTTGTTTGTTTAGTGTAAATAGGAAGTTTTTTAACAAACTGATAAAGCGGGGTAACAACGGTTAACAGCGTTGTATTACGAAGCTTACTCGATTTTTTCTGATTAGGATTACGAAGAATCGCTTCAAGTTCTTTAAACACTTGCGATCGTAATCCAACAACTTCAAAATATTTAACAGCAAATCGTGAGGGATCTTTCAGCAATAGTTCAAAATGCTCTACGCCTAACATTGGAATAAACGTACCGTCTTTATAAACTCCAATATCATCAATATGATATAAAAGAACGGCAGCAAGGATGACTGGAATCGCTCCTTGTTTAACTCCATAGGGCGGTTCAGCTAGTTTTTGATATAAGTAGTCTAATGTTTGAGGTTTTTCTTTCGCTTCTAAACAAAATTCTTCAACTGCTTGCCACAGCGTCCACAATCCTGATGATTCCGATGGTGGATAAAAACCCCAGTAATCATCTTCAATTCGATGAATTCCTGTTGTTTCTAAAAGTGAATAGTACATACTGACTTCTGGCCCATACCCCTCTAACCCAAGTCTTGCTTGTTCAGAGTGTTCGACCATTGCCTCAATTAGCTCTCGTCTCGCTTTTGCCCCTTGAGATGTCAGTTCGCGACGATTGATTAGCTCATTCCAAAGAATCGGACTCTTGGGATAAATGCGCTCGCAGACTTCCGATAATTTAGCTTTAAACTCAGTAATATGACCAATCGTTGTTTGTTCCCCCAAAATCCAACAAGCATTCTGATGATTGGTTAAATTAAAGGCTTGGTCTATAGTTGTATCTAATAATCTTTCCGCTTCTACAAGGCGATAACGTATTTCTTTTCGTGCTACTCCATCAGTTTGAAGTTCAGGAGCAGTCGTTTGAATCTTTTTTAAGGCAGCAAATTCAAGAGCATGAATTTGTAAAATTTCGAGTTTCGCAGCCCATAAAACAATTAAAGGTTTCCCATCTACAGTGTAGGAAGGCATTTGAGTAGGTAAGCGATCTTCTACCCAGTAACCAATAAACCCATCTATATCAGGAGAAGAACATTGTAACTCTGTCATCGAAACTGAATGATCGATATAACGCCGTTCAAAGTAACGCAGTGTTCCTGTTTTATAACTGTGACGTTGAGCAACTAAAGGGGTAAGAGGACGCAGTTTTGATAAGAGAGTGACAAGAGGAGAACGTTCTTTATCAATGTAATTCGCTAATTCGAGATCGACATTAAAATCAGAACCCTGCCAAATGCGTAATTCATCAATTTGACGACGATAAGTAATAATTCCTTTAGATAAAAGTCCTTGTATTACTTCTTCCCAATACTGATTTTGTTCATCGTCAGATGGAAAATCCGACATCGCTAGAATGACTAGCTTTTGAGTCGCTCTAGTTGTTCCTGTCGTAGTTATTAAATTTAAGATTCCAATTGTTTTTAATACTTTAAGGCTTTCAATAGATAGTTGTTTAGCATCAGCAATTAATTCTTGAATTTCTACCCATCGTTGAAGATGAGGACGAGAAGCTAATCCTATTCCTACTGCTTCAACAAAATAGTCATACACTCGGTCAAGTTTAAGTGTCGGTAATGTATGTTCTGTAACGCTGACCTCCTCTAAAAAGTTTCTGAAAGAATAGGGTTCTGCGCTAGTTAAGAATGTGAATAAAGAGCGATCATTTTGTGCATATCTCTGGCAAAGTGTCGGTAATACTAGAGCAGTTAAAGGATGTAACGGATAAACTTTTCTAAAAACTTCTTCTGATAAATCTTCTCCTTGAATAAAAGGAAAAAGATATTTGAACCATTCATCAGCTTGATCATTAATCGCACATTGAAAGCTTTCTGCATCTCTTTGGTCAATCGCCTCACTGATTAAGCGCATCATCTCTCCTGCTGATTCGGTGAAGGCAATATCTTCAAACCGTCCCTGAATTTTTGACCATTCGTTTCGCTCTTTACTTGCGAGTCGTTGACCGTAGTCGGCAAAAGCTTGGTGAAGTATTCCTAAAAGATATACGGGTGTTTCACTATTTTTTGGGAGTTCTGCAAGTTGTTGTAGGAGATATAAGTCTTCTTCTCCAAGATTATAGGAAGCAAATTCTAAATTCTTGCCTAGTTCATCTAAAATCAGAAAAACGCCTGTTTTAGAAGCTTTAGCCACTTCTAAAACGATTTCTGGAATTTTTCGACTATCGATAGAATTACCTGAAATAATTTCTGTTTCTAAATCCACCAGTTTTGAGACGACTGGAATTTTATTACGTTGAGCAGATTTCCAAAAACTCTCAATTCCTCGATTAAGCGCACGAACAACTGTATGACTGATGGGTTCTCTCGTGCCAGTTGCAACTGCCCTGATATAACCCTGTTTGGGCAGACGATTCTGAAGCTCAGTATATTGAGGACTATCAGCACCGAAAGTTGAAGCGGCTATTGAGAGTGCCTTATTCCGTATGGGATGACTAGCAGGAGCGCACAGAGAAGATAGGAAATGAGCGAAGGACGATTTACCTGTTCCGTAGACACTTGTTAATGTCCAAGCACAGTTATTGCCACTCCAAATCCGATTTAAAGCTTCTTTAGCTCTGTGGGTTAATATATACCCCTCAAGAGCTTCTAGGCTCTCTAAATCTCGCTCTAGATTAACCGAACGAGAGTAACGGCGATGGAGAGTAAAATAACTAGAAAGTGTTTTGTCTGGCATCATCCTATAATAACTCCATCGTTTCTACGCTCTATAGTATTGATCTAAAATTTCGTTAGCTAGTTCTTCTGGTTCTTCTTGAAAAGAAAACTGTATTAGTCCAGAAGAGTCAGATAAAGCAATGTTTTTCCAGGTTTTTGCTACCTGTTCTATTGCATCACAAATTGCACTTTCTGATAGCTTGAAAATCATTCCTGGGCTTCCGTCATCATATAATAGACGAGAAACCGCGATCGTTTTTGTCCCTTGACTGACCTGACTCGCATATTCTAAACAGGTAGCAACGATAATCTGAGCAGGTAAATTAGATTTAGTACCCACTCGAAATATGTAGCGTTTAGACTCCCCTGCGTTTTGAATGAGTCCAAGCTCTGTAAAAGGACAGTCAATAGAGTCTTCTACGAAGCTTATTTGATTTCTTTGTTCGACATACATTTTTAAAATGCAGTTAAGATCTTTTTTAAGAGAGTCATCCACAGTATTTTTTCCATGACGGTCTCTATAGTCACGCAATCCTCGAAAAAGCTCGTCATCAGAGAACTCTACAGGACGAAAAGTATTAAAAGTAAAATACCAAGCCGCCGCTTCACAGGTGGGTTTAAGTAAATTCCAATGTAAAAGCCATAAAGATGCAGGATCTTCTAAAAAACTATCCCATCCTCCATCGGCTAACAATTTTTGACCAAAAACAGTCGGGCAATCGTTTTCTAGCACTTTAAAAGCATGACACCAGTAGCGAATTGACTTGACCATGTTTTTCCCAACTCCCAAAATTACGGGAGCATCTTCTTGTAAGAAAACTTTCTTGTTCTCCATCGCCGCATCAAAACCCTTTTTTAGCCAGCCAAAGCGAGGATGAAATGTCTCATGACGTGCAAAGGCTAAATCAACAGCAGGTTTACTATTTATATCTCTTTTATGAATTGCTGTTTGTGTCATTTTTACTTCTTTTTTCTACATACTTAGTTAAATGTTGATGAATCGAATCTAGCCAAACGGGAATTACAGGTAGACCATCATCCAAAGCAGCGATCGCTTTTTCCCGTTCTAATTGCTCTAACTGTATTTTTTTTGTCTTTCTATTCCATAACAGCATAAGTTTTTGTTCGATTGCAGGATCGATAAAATCTGGGTTTTGTTGCCTGACCATCATTAGGACATGAGCGGCTATTACAAAGCTCAAGCCCACAGATAGTAAATACTTCATCAAGCTCAGTTCGACTAACTCGGAATAAGAATAATAAACACTTCGTCCAGTTCCTGTTCCCTCCACGACTGGTACTATTATTCCCTTCTCGCGCCAATACTGTAGCTGACGAAGACTACAACCTGTAATCCTAGCTGCTTCTTTACTGGTAAAGAAAGTTTTCTTCATACAGCTATTCTTACAAAATATAGTATCATACTTATATGTTTGTATTAAACACAAATGTTTGGTGTGTCTTTATGAGCCAAATTACCATTCAATGTCGTCTCGTCGCCCAAGAAAGCGATCGCCAGAAACTCTGGACATTGATGGCTGATTTGAACACACCATTTATCAATGAGCTTTTAAAACAAGTCGCTCAACATCCTGACTTTGAAACATGGCAGCAGAAAGGGCATGTTAAGGCAGGTATTATCGAACAATTGGGGAATACTCTTAAAACAGATGCTCGATTCATCAGTCAACCCGCACGTTTTTATTCTTCCGCTATTTCTCTAGTCAAATACATTTACAAATCTTGGTTTAAGCTTCAGCAACGCTTACAGAGGAAACTGGAAGGGAAAAGACGATGGCTGGAAATGCTTAGAAGCGATGAGGAATTAATTGAGCAGTGTAATTGTTCTCTTGAAGCTCTTCGTTCTCAAGCAATTGAACTCTTAACCGCCCTGACAGATAATCTAGATCCTCAAGTCAACATCAGCACACGACTTTTTGAATCTTATAGAAACACAGAAGACATTTTGAGACAAAGTGCTATTATTTTCCTTCTCAAAAATAGTGGCAAGGTTCCTCAAAAAGAAGAAGAACCTCAAAAATTTTCTAAACGTCGTCGAAAAGTAGAGATAAGCATTGAACGACTACAAGAACAAATCGATGCTTCACTTCCTCAAGGTCGTGATTTAACTGGAAACCTTTGGCTAGAAACATTATTAACTGCCTGCGTTACCGCGCCCCAAGATACGCAACAAACTCGACACTGGCAAGATATTCTTTTGACTAAAACAGCTATAGTTCCTTTTCCTATTAATTACGAAACCAATGAGGATCTAACATGGAGCAAAAATGACAAAGGTCGTCTTTGTGTTCACTTTAGCGGACTAAGCGAACACATTTTTGAAATTTATTGTGATCAACATCAGCTTCGATGGTTTCAACGTTTCTATGAAGACCAACAAATTAAGAAAGCTAGTAAAAATCAACATTCTAGTGCTTTATTTACCCTTCGTTCGGCACGATTTCTTTGGATTGAAGACGAAGGCAAAGGTCAACCCTGGAATATTCATCATTTAATTCTTCAATGCACAATAGACACTCGTTTATGGACAGCCGAAGGAACCGAACAAGTTAGGCAGGAAAAAGCCGAAGAAATCGCTCAAGTTCTGACTCGCATGAACGAAAAAGGTGATCTTAACGAGAAACAACAGGCTTTTATCAAACGCAAAAATTCTACTTTAGCCAAACTAGATAACCCTTTTCCTCGACCAAGTAAAGCATTATATCAAGGACGATCTCAGATTTTAGTCGGTGTGGCAATGGGTCTAGAAAAACCTGCTACTGTTGCTGTGGTTGATGGAACAACTGGAAATGTAATAACTTATCGCAGTCTCAAACAACTTTTAGGAGATCGATACCCTTTACTCAATCGACAGCGACAACAAAAACAGAAGTTATCACATCAACGAAACGTAGCGCAAAAACATGAATCTTTTAATCGCTTTGGTGAATCAGAACTAGGTCAATATATTGATCGACTTCTCGCTAAAGCGATCGTAGAAATTGCTAAAACTTATCAAGCAGGTAGTATCGCTGTTCCTAAACTCAAGAACATACGAGAATCAGTACAAGCCGAAGTTCAAGCAAGAGCCGAGCAAAAAATCCCGAATTGTCTTGAAGCACAAGCTAAATATGCTAAACAGTATCGTGTTAGTGTTCACCAATGGAGTTATGGCAGATTAATCGAGAGTATTCAAGCACAAGCCAGTAAAGTAGGAATTGTGATCGAAGAAGGAGAACAAGTAATTAGAGGTAGTCCGCAGCATCAGGCTAAAGAATTAGCCATTAACGTCTATCAAGCCCGTTCTGTAACATATATGTAACAGCCTGCACCTTGACAATAAAATAAAATAGTATGATGGTATTAATCGCGCCGCAGATCATGTTGATTCAACCTCTGAACTGCGAAAAGTAAGGGCTAGTTTACCGACCTGATGGTAGGTGTGCTTTCTGACCCTAGTAGCTGTCCATCCTGATGCTGATTTTTATGGCGAAAGCTGTAAGAATGATTAACTCGTAAAGTTGAGATATTTGTGATACTTCAATTTTACGGGGTAGGTGCGCTCCCAGCAATAAGTGACGTGGGTTTACCACAGTGATGGCTATTGAATCACCTCCGACCAAGGAGGAATCCACCTTAATTTTTTCTATTTTGCGCCGCACCCTAGCTGTAAAAATCTTTCTGATAGAGCAGTGCAGAACCTGAAAAGTTTATAAAGCTTAGATTTAAGCATCTTCTGGGAGGAGCGAGTTCGACAAATTAGAGCAGTAAATGATTGTATTTGTCGAGCTTGGCGCAAACTACTCTTCAAGTCTTTGTTAACTAAAGGGTTTAAGAGTTAGGGGGTTTCAACGACCATCCCAGTTCAGGGTAGGTTGAAAGTCGGCTCCTCGACGCTGTGATTCTTCTAAAACAAGTTTCAACGACCATCCCAGTTCAGGGTAGGTTGAAAGAAATGGAAGTCTTTCACGGGCAATCAGTTTCGTTGTTTCAACGACCATCCCAGTTCAGGTAAGTTGGAAAAGTGAAAATTAAATTTTATGTGGTGGATTGAAAGGAGCACACTCTTGGTAATATAAGACTTGCACTTTTTTAGGTTTTCTTCTAGCCTATAAGTTGACTTAAACGACAATTAAATTGTTACAGCGACAATAATTTGTTACTGATGACAAATAAAGTGTTACTGTACACAAGCTCAAAGCCCGTGATGAGGATTGAACTCATGACCTCACCCTTACCAAGGGTGTGCTCTACCACTGAGCTACACGGGCAAAAACAGAGATAAAATTATGGTGGGCCGAGCTGGATTTGAACCAGCGTAGGCATAGCCAGTGGATTTACAGTCCACCCCCATTAACCACTCGGGCATCGACCCATTGATGTCACGATTAATAATCATAGCACATCTGCCGAAAAAGTCAAAGCATTCTTGCTAATTTTTTTATTGACGTAACGGCCACCAAGAAACTTTATCACGAGTAGAACTATAAACCTCTTTTAACCCCTCTGGATCAACGACTTGTATCAAATCGTTTGATGAATCATTGCCTTTGTTAGACTCGATAAAACTGACTTGCTGCATTCCCTTTAACACCTGTTCTACGGTGCGTTGATTGAGTTGACAAGCACGAGCAATGACATCGACGGGTAAATCAAAACTATATATATTAGAGGAATTAGGTTGATTACCTAATTCACGTTCTTGATATATCAAAGCTCTTAGTAGGGCGGCTACGGCTTGTGGGGGGTAACTACTACAGTTAAGTAGATGATAATGAAATTTTTGTTCTAATTCAAAAAGCAATCGATAACGTTCTCGAAAAACCTCACTTGCTTCGTAAATTTGCTCAATTGCCGCTAAAGGTACTTTAATGACATGAGTCGTTTTATATGACTCGACTAAACAAGGAAAAGCACGACTAGCCAAGCCATAACTAAAGGGTAAGCTAGTCATCCCAAAACACCCACCCGAATAGACGATCGCAATAATTCGATCTAGCGGTGTACTTCTTACGATCACTAAGCCTTCGTTTAAGATGACATACAAAACATCTAAATCTTCATTAGGCAAAAAAGCCGTATAAACAGGACGATTAGAAAAAAGTGTTTCTACTTTTAAGGTGTCTACGCTTAAATATTGAGATAACCAAGCCAGTTCTAACTCTCTAAATAAAAAACTGTGCTGAATTAGCTGCTCTATGGGGCTAGGTTTTTGCTTTTTACTCGCTTTGACCATCATTATGAGATTATGTTGTCTTCTCTTCAATCTTCCCACAACTTTTTTAATCATTGAGATTGAATCAAATTTGTATTGCAAACGTATTGTAAAAATACTCAAATTCGATTAGTATGAAAACACAAATGTAAAAAAAGCTACTTTAAATTGATTTGCAACACGAAAGGAGATAACTGGATATGACTAAGCCCTCATTTATGATCAGTGGGATACTGATAGGTTCTGTATTGGGGGGAATGTTAATATCCTGTAGTTCTTCCAACACACAGACCAATCAAAATACGGGTAATACCGCTTCTACTGAACCCGTTAAACTAACCTTGGTGTCCTTTGCTGTGACTCAAAGTGCTTATGAAAAAATTATTCCGAAATTTGTCGAACAGTGGAAAGCCAAAACAGGACAAGATGTGGTTTTCGAGCAGAGTTATGGAGGTTCTGGTTCTCAAACTCGCGCCGTCATTGATGGGTTAGAAGCGGATGTTGTCGCTTTAGCTTTAGCCTTAGACACTAAAAAAATTGAAAAAGCAGGATTGATTGAACCAGGTTGGGAAAAAGAATTACCCAATGACTCAATCGTTACTCGTTCCGTTGCTGCGCTCGTCGAACGGGATAGCAATTTAAACGTCAAAGGTTGGTCAGATCTAGCAAGAGATGACATCAAAGTGATCACCGCTAACCCTAAAACCTCTGGTGGTGCAAGATGGAATTTTCTAGCATTATGGGGTTCAGTAACACAAGCAGGGGGTACCCCACAACAAGCCACCGAATTTATTACAAAGGTCTTAACAAACGCGCCTGTTTTACCTAAAGATGCTAGGGAAGCCAGTGATGTTTTTTATAAACAAGGTCAAGGTAATGTCTTGATCAACTATGAAAATGAAGTCCTTTTAGCCGCACAAAAAGGGGAAAAAGTTCCCTATGTTATCCCTACTGATTACAATATTTCAATTGATAATCCCGTCACAGTTGTTGATGCTAATGTCGATAAACATGGAACTCGTCAAGTAGCTGAAGCTTTTACCCAATTTCTCTATACTCCCGAAGCTCAAAAAGAATTTGCTCAAGTGGGTTTTCGTCCTGTCGATCCAGCCGTTTCTAAAGAATTTGCCAGCCAATACCCCACCGTCAAAAATCTATTTACTGTTAAAGATTTAGGAGGATGGGACAAAATTCAACAAGAATTCTTTGAAGATAATGCAACTTTTGACAAAATTCTGACTAAAATCAACAAATCATAATATTGATCGAGGTTAAAATCATGATTTCACCAGAATGGAAACACGTCAATAACAACCTTTTGGATTTAGAGCTAGATCAGTCTCAATTAAACCGCAAGACTGAACGACGAATCAAAATCCGAATTCCTCAAGAATATACTCAAGAGCCGTTAATTTCTCGACTCATTTCTAACTACAATCTTGAGGTCAGTATTGTGGGAGCTTTATTAGGTTCTAATAAACCTAATGATGGTTGGTTCGATCTAAAACTTCAAGGGAATTCCAATGATATTGATAGTGCCTTAACTTATCTAACCGAGCTTCAAGTCGAGATTTGGTACGAAGAAAATGCTTTAGCGGATGGTTGGTAAGGAGGTCTCGAAAAATTCATGCAATCCGTTACACAATCTGAGTCATTATTTAATCAATCAAAATTGAAAAAAGTTAAAAGAAGAAATATTCATTGGCCGTTTTTACTGAGTATTCTCTATCTCATTATTATTCTGTTCCTACCTACGGTAGCATTAATTACTAAATCGCTGACCTTAGGGCCGTCAGAATTTTGGCGAATTGCTACCAGTCCTATCGCTCTCTCTGCCTATAATGTAACTTTTGTTACAGCACTTTTTGCCGCAGCAATTAACGGCGTTTTAGGTACATTAGTCGCTTGGGTCTTAGTGCGTTATGATTTTCCATGCAAAAAAATTATTGACGCATTAGTTGATTTACCCTTTGCTTTACCGACTTCGGTTGCTGGTTTAGTTTTGGCAACGGTGTACAGCGAAAAAGGTTGGATTGGTCAATTTTTTGCGCCATTTGGGATCAAAATCGCTTTTACTCGTCTGGGTGTATTTGTCGCAATGCTCTTTATTTCTTTACCCTTTGTGGTTAGAACCCTACAACCTGTTTTACAGGAAATGGAAACAGAGGTAGAAGAGGCGGCTTGGTCATTGGGTGCAACAGAATCTCAAACCTTTTGGCGCGTGGTTTTACCCCCTTTAATGCCACCGATTTTAACAGGGATTTCTCTGGGTTTTGCTAGAGCAGTTGGAGAATATGGTTCAGTGGTGATTATTTCTTCTGGGATACCTTTTAAAGATTTGATTGCTCCTGTCCTCATTTTCCAAAGACTAGAACAATATGATTATGCTGGAGCAACGGTCATCGGAACCTTTCTTTTAATCGTTTCTCTGGTGATGCTTCTGGTTATTAATTTTCTACAACAGTGGGGAAGACGTTATGCAGTCTAATAAATCCTCACAACCTACGATTTTAATTGCCATCGCGATCTTATATTTATGTCTTGTTTTATTTATACCCGCGATCGCAGTTTTCTACGAAGCATTTCATAAAGGTTTAGCACCCTTCTTGAGTGCAGTACAAAATCGAGATTTTATTGAAGCGGTTAAACTGACTATCATTATCGCAGCGATTACGATTCCTCTGAATACCCTTTTTGGCTTAGTAATTTCTTGGTTTTTGGCTCGTCATCAATTTCGCGGTCGTGCCTTACTGATGAGTATCATCGATTTACCCTTTTCCATTTCTCCAGTTGTAGCAGGGTTGATGATTGTTTTACTCTATGGACGCAATGGCTGGTTTGGTGGATGGTTAGAAGCAACAGGGACTAAAATTATTTTTGCGCTACCTGGAATGGTCATCGCTACTATTTTTGTAACCCTACCCTTTGTGGCACGCGAGGTTTTACCCGTATTAGAAGAAATTGGGACCGAGCAAGAAGAAGCCGCCCGAATTTTAGGAGCGAATGACTGGCAAGTCTTCTGGCGCGTTGTTTTGCCGAATGTGCGCTGGGGTTTATTGTATGGTGTTCTTCTAACTAATGCGCGGGCGATGGGCGAATTTGGTGCGGTGTCCGTTGTTTCGGGCAGTATTTTAGGCCGTACAGCAACCCTACCGATTTTCGTTGAACAAGCCTATAAAAATTATCAAACTGAAGCCGCCTTTAGTGCAGCCGTCATCTTGGCCTTATTGGCCGCCGTAACCCTCATTTTACAAGACGCTTTCAAACGTCATACAGCAGAAAGATAATAGGAGTTTTAATTATGAGTATTAATATTGATCAAGTCAATAAACATTTTGGTAGCTATCACGCCTTAGTAGACATCAATTTAACGGTTCCCGATGGAAAATTAGTCGCCTTACTGGGGCCTTCGGGTTCTGGAAAATCAACATTACTGAGAACGATCGCAGGACTTGAACCGCCAGACACGGGTAGAATTATTATTAATGGTCAAGATACGACCCATTTGGATATTAGAAGACGTAATATCGGATTTGTGTTCCAGCATTACGCCCTATTTAAACACCTGACTGTCCGTCAAAATATTGCCTTTGGTTTGGATATTCGCAAACGTTCACCCAAACAAATCAAAGATAAAGTAGAAGAATTACTAAAACTCATCCAATTACAGGGATTAGGCGATCGCTATCCTTCCCAACTCTCTGGAGGACAACGCCAAAGGGTGGCTCTAGCACGTGCTTTAGCCATTGAACCTCAAGTTTTGCTACTTGATGAACCGTTTGGTGCGCTTGATGCGAAAGTTCGTAAAGAATTGCGTAGCTGGTTGAGACGTTTACACGATGAAGTCCATGTCACCAGTGTTTTCGTAACTCACGATCAAGAAGAAGCGATGGAAGTTGCCGATGAGATTGTCGTGATGAATCATGGCAGAATTGAACAAGTAGGCTCACCCCAAGAAGTGTATGATCATCCCGCAACACCTTTTGTCATGGAGTTTGTCGGAGAAGTGAATATCCTTCCTGGTACTGCTGGTTTATTAGATGGTTCGACAAGAGATCATTCAGCAATTCCTAATGTCCATCCCTCGCAGACTCAAGTTTTTATTCGACCTCACGATCTCGAAATTCATTTTGAGGCTGATAGTTCTGCCAAACCAGCGATCGTTAAACGAATCATTCACTTAGGCTGGGAAATTCTCGTCGAATTAGAGTTACCCGATGGACGGGAAATTTTAGCCAACATGAGTCGAGAAAAATTTGCCCGTTCACCGATTGAATCGGGACAAGTGGTTTATCTCAAACCCCGTCATGCTCGTTATTTTGTTGACCCCAAGAGTAATGGTTATACTAGCGAACCTGTCGCCGTAAACCGCTAAGACTCGGCTAACAATTGATCTAATTCTGCTTGCATGGTATTGACAACTTGCCAATAACATGATTCAACATAAGCGCGATCTTGTGCTGCTTCTTTGCCGTATCTTGAAAAGGTAATCGGTGGACAGACTCTTGTGTGAATCTGTACGGGAAACGGTATATTAGGTAAAGGCCCGATCGCTAATCCCCAAGGTAAACCTAAATAGACGGGAAATACTTCTAAACCTTCGGGAAATAGTCCCAAAAACCCCCAGATGCGGAGCGGTTCAATCCATTCTGAAAGATCGCCTAAAACAATTAAGGTGTCATGTGCGCCTTTAGAAATGAGGGGAATAATCGGTAATTCTTGTTGCAGGGCAAGTTTAATAAAGCCTTTTTGTCCTGCAAAATGTATTTGATGACGTTGGGTGTAGGGACGAAATAAATCTTTAGCACCACCAGGATAAACTAAAAGACTGCTGCCTTGTTTGAGGGCGGCAAAAGCCATACGCGGGGTAGCAGGAATTGCCCCAACCTGCATCGCTAATTTTGTGAAAAAAGGATAGGGATGATTTGTCCAGACGCTTTGATGCGATAATCCATAAATCAGACGCTCAGTACCGAAACGACGAAACCAGTCATACATCATCATACTCATATCAGGAAGGGCCAAGCCTCCATTATGAGAACCTACTAACAAAACCTGTCCTTGTGAGGGGATATGATGCCAACCATCGGTTTTAACGCGGAAATAATATCGATAAAGCCATTCCCAAACAGGCATTAATAATTTGATAACAGATGGATCTCGTTGTTGCAAAATCCAATTACTATTTAAAGTCATTTATGAAGTAAAGCGAAGAATCATGAACAATTACGCAATGAAGCTATAGACCACTATAGTCAAGCAAAATTCAAGCAAAGTCAACTTAATCAAGGCTTATTTCTTAAGGTAGAGCCGCGCCTAATTTGATTTCTCAGCCAATGTTACAAAACTTTACGCTTTTGCAGACCCTAACCATAGTATAAGTTAAACTGACTGAGAATCTTTCTGTTTAAAGAAGCGCGTACAGGTGGGGCTGTCTTATTGAGTGAAGCGTAGGAAGTTAAAGCATATCTGGGGATTCTTTACTTTGCTGCGTTTTGAGCAATTGGGCAACTCATTTAAAGCTTGTACAAGGTTTAAGAAAGTTTGATTAGGCTAAACTTCAACAATCGATCGATGATCGTTTAAAAACTAAGAGGTTTTTTAGACTCATGATTGTTAAGTTTTATCACAAAAATAAGAATCCCCTACCTACAACCTTAGATTAAGGAGATTTTCAATGGCTTTTGGGCCCGCATCCCAGTTAGGTGTCAGCCTATATGAAGACACCCCCCCAATTGAACTGGTACCTGGACGTTCAGAAGAAGAAGTCACAAGCGTTATCAATGCCGTTTACAAACAGGTTTTAGGTAATGCTTATGTCATGGAAAGCGAAAGAGCAATCGTTCCAGAATCTCAGTTTAAGCGGGGAGAACTCAGCGTCCGTGAGTTTGTTCGTGCTGTTGCGAAATCAGATCTCTATCGTTCACGCTTTTTTGAGACCAGTCCTCGCTATCGGTTTATTGAACTCAACTATAAACATCTTTTAGGACGTGCGCCCGATGGGTACGATGATATGAAGGCTCATAGTGCCATCCTAGATACCCAAGGATATGAAGCAGAGATTGATTCTTACATTGATAGCGATGAGTATCAAAATGCTTTCGGCGAATACATTGTCCCCTATTTTCGTGGCTATAAGACCCGTCCAGGACAAAGTATGCTGGAATTTACGCATATGTTTGCTCTGTTGCGCGGCCCCTCTAGCAGCGATCTAAAAGGCAGTTTATCTGGAACTAGCCCCGTTTTGAATAAATATGTCATTCAAGAAATTCCGCTTGCGGTGATTCCTCCTTCTGGTGGTTCTTCGGGCGATGGTTGGGCATTCCAAGATACTACTGGAAGTTCTCGGACTCGTTTGGGTTCGGGTGCAGGTGAAGAAGGCAAAGTTTACCGCATCGAAGTTACAGGCTATCGTTCTCCTGGTAAAGTGAACCGAATTTCTAAATATCGTCGCAGTAACCAGGTGTTCCTCGTTCCTTACGATAAACTCTCTCAAGAATATCAACGGATTCATCAACAGGGTGGCGTAATTGCCAGTATCACCCCCGTCGGTTAATCCTGAGTGATAGTGAACAGTATACCAGCCATCTTTACTGGATTCTGTTCACTCTTTATTAATCAATCATTAAATCTGTTGTAGGAGAAACTTTAAAGATGAGTGTTGTCTTAGATCGTCCTTTAGAACTACGTTCTAACAGCAGTCCCGAAGATTTTGCTGCTGTAATTCGTGCCGTTTATAAGCAAGTTTTGGGTAATCCCCATGTCATGGAAAGCGAACGGTTAACCACTGCCGAATCCCAACTTTGTAACGGAACTTTAACAGTACGGGAATTTGTACGGGCTGTTGCGAAATCTGATTTTTATCGCCGTCGCTATTTTGAAACCTGCGCCCCCTATCGTTTTGTTGAACTAAATTTTAAACATCTTTTAGGACGTGCGCCTGATAATCAAGCTGAACTATCTAAGCATATCCAGACGATCGTTAATGAAGGCTACGACGCTGAAATTGATTCCTATATCGATAGCGAAGAATATCAAGCTAACTTTGGCGATAATATTGTTCCTTACTATCGTGGTGCAAGCAGCCAAGTCGGGATCAAACAAGTTGGTTATAACCGTACTTTAAACCTGTATCAAGGTTTTGCAGGTGTTGATAGTGCTTTTAAAAATGCCCGTTTAGTTGACTCAATAGCCACCAATAGCGGTAGCAAGATTAGCTTACCCAGCACTGGAGGTCGTCGCGGTGCTTATAAAGATGCCACCGAAAAAATGTTCAAAATCGTGGTTAAAGGCTCTAAATTTGACAGTCCCCGCCGTACCAGCGTTACCGAGTATCTCGTGTCTGGTGCGAAAATGACCCCGCAAATACAGCGTATTCACCGCGCAGGCGGCACGATTACCGAAATCGTTGAAATCTAATGTTTAAGAAATAGGTAGGGTTAAACAGTCAAGGAAATCGAATTGGTTTCCTTTCCTTAACCCCACCCAAGGCAAAAAATCATTAATCACACTCTCGTATTGTAGGAGAAAATTTATGTCAGCATTAACTGCGGCTTATATTGATCATCCAAGCGAACTACGTCCCAATGCAACCGAAGAGGATCTTCAAGGGGTGATTCGTGCTGCTTACCGTCAAGTTTTAGGCAATGTTCATATTATGGACAGCCAACGCTTAACCAGTGCTGAATCAATGCTCAGAAATGGTGATATTACGGTCAAAGAATTTATCAGACGAATTGCTCAATCAGACCTTTATCAATCTCTCTTTTTTAATAACAAATCTCCATATCGTTCAATTGAACTCAATTGTAAACATCTTTTAGGACGTGCGCCTTTAGATCAAGCCGAAATTTCTCAACACGTTCAAACCTATAACGAACAGGGATACTTTTCAGACATCAATTCTTATATTGATAGTGCCGAATATGCTGAAAATTTTGGGAACAATACCGTACCCTATCCTCGCAGTATTCGCTCTCAAACTGGAATCAAAAACGTTGTTTATAATCGTACCCTTTCTTTATTGGGGGGTTATGCAACGAGTGATAAAAGTAAAGAAGCGCAATTAATTGATACTGTAGCTGCTAATCTTCCACAAAAAATTAAGGTCAGTTCATCAGGTAAAGGTTCAACTTATAGTAATACTAATAAGCGGTTCCGTGTGACGATTCTTAATTTAGGATTATCTAATGCACGCACCAAAACCACAACTGTTGAGATTGGTTATGCTCAATTATCCCCAAAAATCCAAAGTGTACAACGTTCTGGCGGGAAGATAATCAGTATTACCGAAGTTAATTAATCATTGATTAGTGTCAAAACCAATTTAAGATTTAGCAATCATCCCCTACAATTCTCAAAATAACTTGTCAATTTGTAGGGGTTTTATTCTCCAATGATTAAAGCTAAATGAATACTAATTGTTTTTGAATTAACGTGTTTTATCTATCTCAAAATTTTATCTAACTTTACTTATTCTAAATTGTTCAACTTCAAGGGTTTTGTGATGGATATTACTAAATTTGTAGAAATGTCTTTGGGTCATTGGAGGTCGCAACGTAGCGCACATCATCTAGCCTTTCGTCACTTTGAAGAAATTACTTCAGAGATCGACATCAAACCGCTTTCTAAAAATGATTTAGAAGTTCTCCAATTATGTCAATCCTATCAAATTGATCCTGAAATAATTACTCATCCTTTTGAGATGAGTTGGGAGGGTGAATCAGACTGGGATGAACAAGAAGTCTTAAAAGGTTCCACAATACTAATACCTGTTCCTGATTTAGACAATCCGTCTAAAGGAAGGCTATTAAGAGATCAAGGATATGCTGAAACAATTCCCTCTGTTGGTCATTATTATTTTACAGAAGATGGAACATTTGTTCTTACAACCGCGTATGATAGAGCTACAGCCGAAGAAAAAATTTGGTTTGCTTCTCCTAACATTCGTTTTCGAGTTTCATTGATTAAAACCAGTAGTGGTAGCGGTGTTGTTACTGCTTCATTTTCATCAGAAATTCGAGCTAATCGTTGATCTTTATTAAGCTAAGTTAAATGTTTTAAATATGATTTCAAATGATCACACTAACTCGTTAATTTCTCTGGCTCAATTAATGGCTGGAGACTTTAGTAATTATCAACAAGCTTATGAAGATCCGAAAAACTTTGCTCATATCCGAATTTTTTTTCGTCCCTTACCATTTGAGTTTTTTAATGCCATAGGATTTTATTCAGAACAGTCATATGATTATGATATTTGGAATCCTTATCGTCAAGGAATTCATCAACTCATCGCTCAAGGAGAGCAAATTTATGTAGAAAATTATGGATTAAAAGATGGGTTTCGTTATGCGGGTGCAGGACATAACTTAGACATTCTCAAAACAATTACCCCAGAACATATTCAAAGACGGTGTAACTGTTCAATGATTTTTAAAAAACACGGTAATTCTTTTAGAGGAGAAGTCGAAGGAAAACAATGTTTAGTTCCGAGAAATGGTCGTCAAACTTATCTAATTAGTGAAGTAGAAATTACAGAAACAACATGGGTTAGTTTAGACCGAGGAATGGATATTAATACAAATGAACAGGTGTGGGGATCTGCGGTTGGCCCATTAAAGTTTACAAAACGCGCTAGTTATGCTCAAGAATTGCCGCAATTTACTTAAATAATTCACCTAAATTATCGATTAGACGCTCCATGAGTGTATCAGAATTACCAGTTGTTATGTTACCCCCTGTAGCCCGTAAAAAAATGCAGGCTTGGATACGAAGTCGTCATCTGATTTGCTCAGGAAATTTCTTCATTTTTGAATCCGTAGAATATTCTGCTATAGAACGATTTGAAGAATGTGTTATTAGTTTAGGTGGTACATTAATTTCAGTTGAACCTACTAAACGAATTTGGATGGGAAATCATCGACAAGTTTTACTGTATCAAGCAAAAGCCAGTTTACATACACCCCATCATGAATTAAAACAATATTGGTTCAAATATGGTAGTTTTCAAACTAAATTTGATGACACAGTTTAAAAAGAGTACATTTTAATCTTTATTTCGGAGGGTATTGCAATGACTACTAAATTTACTTCACCCAGACTTGGTAATGCTTCAGAATTAGGCGTTAATTTATACGAAGACACTGACCCAATACAACTTTTACCTGGTGTTGAAATTGATGAACTAATCCAAGCCGTTTATCGTCAAGTTTTGGGCAATGCTTATGTCATGGAAAGTGAGCGTTTAAGTATTCCTGAATCTCGTTTGAAAAATAACGAAATTACTGTTAGAGAATTCGTCAGACAAATTGCCTTATCAGACTTATATCGTTCTCGTTTCTTTGAACCCTGTTCTCGCTATCGTGCCATTGAATTAAACTTTAAACACTTGTTAGGACGTGCGCCCGAAAGTTACGAAGAAATGCAACAACATAGCCAAATTTTAGATCAAGGAGGCTATGAAGCAGAAATTGATTCTTATCTCGATAGCGAAGAATATCAAGATGCTTACGGTGAAGATATTGTCCCTTATTACCGAGGTTATAAAACACAAACAGGACGTAATTTAACTGGTTTTACTCATCTGTTTAAATTACATCGCGGTGCATCTAGTAGCGATAAAAACTTATCATTAGGTAATTTTTCTCGTCTGAAACAATCTTTATTAACCAATCGTCCTAGTAATGTAACGCCTCCTTCTGGTGTGTCCACTTATGGCGGTTTGACGGATATTCAAAAACTCTTATCTGAAGTCCTAAAACCCAAAACACCAACCCCCAATCAGCCATTCTCCACCCCACAAACTGTTAGTTATAGTTACCCAGATTTACAACGTAAATATAGCCAACAAGCTGAACAAATTAAAAAACTTCAATCTCAGCTATCCGAACTCAGTTCATTTGCGAGTATTGGTGAGAGTGAGTTAAGTAAATGGAATTCTGGTACTACTTCAACTTCTAGTAGTTCCTCATCGAGTTCTTTTCAAAATCCTAAAACATCTTTAGACTATGAAAAAGCGATCGAAGAACAATCTAAACTGATTACAAATTTAGAAAGCCGTATTGCTGATGCTAGACGCTTTGCTACTATTGGAGAAGCTAAACTCAATAAATGGCGTAGTCGTAGTTTTTAGATTGTAGGGGCATGGTTGCCACGCCCTTAATTGAGGATAGACAAATCTTTTGGGTTTGGAGACCAAACCCCTACCATAACGGCATTTTATGTTCAACTGTAGGGGTAAAGGTTGCCAAGCCCTTAAAATTTAGATTAATTATTTTCTGTTCCCACTCAACTATGTCCGAAACTATCCTGCTAGAACCCGATACCCTGTGGCATAAAGTCAGATGTCAAACCCAGCACGCCCTCTTATGTGGTGCATTACAACCGATTCTGACTGAATATGAAATTATAGAAGATGCAGAGATTCCTTTTTTGGTTCGGATTGTCAAGAATTTAGCCCGTAAAGACGCAGCAAAGCAAGCAGAGGTCAAAAAAGTCAAGACAGATGAAAAGCCGTTTAATCCCTTTTTACCCTACGATAAAGATTTATTTGTCAGTAATATTTCTGACAGTCATTTATGTTTATTGAATAAATTTAATGTGGTTGATCATCATTTATTAATTGTGACGCGGGAATATGAAGATCAAGACGACTGGTTAACACAATCCGATTTTAGTGCTTTGGGAGTTTGTTTAGCCCAAATCGATGGCTTAGGTTTTTATAATGGTGGAGTTCTTGCAGGTTCGAGTCAACCGCATAAGCATTTACAGTTAATTCCGTTTCCTTTCCTTCCTTCGATTCGCTTACCAATTGATCCCGTGATTGCAACAGTTCAGTATAATCGGGATCAGATTGGGATGATTCCAAGTTTTGAGTTTATTCATGCGATCGTACCTTTACAACCTGATTGGGTACAATCTCCTGTAGAATTTGCACCAACTCTTTTAGAAATTTACTATAAACTTTTAAAAACAGTTCAATACGAAATTAATAGCCCCAAACAAACAGGAGACTATAATTTATTAATTACGCGAGATTGGATGATGATTATTCCACGTAATAGAGAAAGTTTTTTATCGATTGGGGTAAATTCTGTTGGTTTTGCGGGTGCTTTATTAGTTCGTAATGCTGAACAATTACAACTTCTAAAAGAAATTCGACCCTTAAATTTACTGAAAAATGTCGCTAAACTGAAATAAAAAAGGAATAATAGATATGCTTCAAACTAAAACTGAACCCATTAAATTTACTTTATCAGATCTAGAAGCTCTAGCAAGTGACAATGACGACAAAAAATATGAACTTATCGATGGAGAATTATTTGTGACTAGATCTCCTCACATTAAGCATCAAGATGCAAGCGGAAATGTTTATTTATCTTTACAAAATTGGTCAAAAACAATAGGAACAGGTAAAGCTTTTTTAACACCTGGTATTATTTTTTCTGAAGTTGATAGCGTGATTCCTGATGTCATTTGGATTAGTTATGAACGATTAGCTATTTTATTAGATGATGCGGGACATTTAACGGGTGCGCCAGAATTAATCGTAGAGGTACTATCACCTGGGACTAAAAATGTGATGAGAGATAAAGAAGCCAAACTTAAACTTTATTCAAATCAAGGAGTTCAAGAATATTGGATCGTGAACTATCTTTTGAAAACAGTTGAAGTATATCGTCGAGATCAAGCACAATTAAAACTGATTGCTACTTTAAGAGAAAATGATGTTTTAACTTCTCCTCTTTTAGCTGGATTTTCTTGTCAGATACAACAATTTTTTCTTTAAAAAGGATTTAGAATGGGTAAAAAAACACGAGGTGCAATTGCAGCAGGACACCCGAAAACGGCTGAAGCAGGACAAATTATCTTTGAATTAGGAGGCAATGCTTTTGATGCTACACTTGCGGCAATGTTAGCTTCATTTGTTGTTGAATCTACTTTAACGGCTGCGGGTGGTGGTGGTTTTTTATTAGCCCATACCAAAGAAAAAGAAAATATTTTATTTGATTTTTTTAGTCAAACACCATTACAAAAAAAGCTATTAGACCAAATCGATTTTTATCCAATTAATGTTAATTTTGGGGGTGCAATTCAAGAATTTCATATTGGTCTAGGATCGATCGCTGTTCCAGGGAATGTTTTAGGACTTTTTCAAATTCATCAAAAATTAGGAACTTTGCCGTTTAGCGTCATTGCAGAACCTGCAATTAATTATGCAGAAAATGGCTTTATCATGACCGATTTTAATGAATTTAGCTATCGTTTGCTAGAACCTATTCTCTTAGCTTATCCTGAGAGTCGTAAGATTTATGCGCCACATGGAAGCTTATTAAAACAAGGTGAGATCAGTTATAACAAAGATTTAGCTCAAAGCTTAAGAGAACTATCAAAAAATGGTTTAGAATCCTTTTATCAAGGTGACATGGCGGGTCAAATGCTTCAAGATTTAGCAAGAGGAGGCTATTTAACCCATGCTGATTTAAAAGCTTATCGAGTCATTGAACGAAAGCCTCTCAAAATTAGTTATAGAAATTATGAACTTTTAACAAATCCGCCACCTAGTTCAGGCGGAATTTTAATAGCTTTTGCGTTAAAACTCTTAGAACAGATTGATTTAACTTCCGTTCAATTTGGCAGTACAGAACATTTAAAAATTTTAATCAGAGTGATGGAATTAACCAATCAAGCAAGAAATCAAAAATATAATAGTAATTTATATAACAATAATATTGTCGAGCTATTTCTGTCTACTGAATTCCTGCAAGACTATCATCAAGAATTAAGCGGGGTCAATAAATGGGGAAGTACCACCCATATTAGTGCGATCGATGCAGATGGCAATGCAGCAAGCGTGACTACCTCGAACGGTGAAGGCTCATCTTATGTGATTCCAGGAACAGGAATCATGTTAAATAATATGTTAGGAGAAGCCGATCTAAATCCATTAGGCTTTCATCAGTGGTCGTGTAATCAAAGAATCTCATCAATGATGTCTCCTACTCTAATTTTACAAGACGGTCAGCCTAAATTTGTTTTAGGCTCAGGTGGAGCAAATCGAATTAGAACAGCAATTTTACAAGTTATTTCCAACTTATTAGATTTTCAATTTTCCTTAGATGTAGCGGTCAATCATTCTCGAATTCACTGGGAAAATCATGTTTTAAATATCGAGCCTTCTTCTGAGCAAGAATTTGATCTTAATCACTTACATCTTGCTTCATCTGCTAAAATTGCTCTTTGGGAAGCACACAATATGTTTTTTGGAGGAGTTCATGCAGTGGGAATAACCAAGACTGGAAAAATGACAGGTGCAGGAGACTTCAGACGTAAAGGAGTCGCACTGATCGACAATTTTTGTGAGTAAGATTAGATAAAAAAACGTATATATTGGGTAAGTAGTGCAACTACTTTCATCCTCACTCCGATCATAATCTTTATATTTCAATACAGAATTTACAATAATAAACCAATGCTAGTTATGCGTCAATTAACAACTGTCGGAGTCGGCCTAGCTTTATTGCTCATGGTTGAACAACAAGTTACTGCTCAAACTTTATTACCATTACCACAAGATACTCAAGAAGCATCCCTGAATGTTGTTCCTGCTGTGTCAGAGATGAAAGCGAAAAAAGAAAAGATTGCTCAAACAACACCTACAACACCTGCAACACCTGCAAATCCTGATCCAGCACAGGCTGAGGATTTATTACCATTAACCACTGAGAAAAAGCGAGTCAATGAAAATGCTCCTGCACCAAACTTTTTAAATCCGAGTGGTAATCCGCTTATTTTTCCCACTGCACCCAATGAAGTTGATATTAATACCGTTCAACCCCTCAGTTTAAATCAAGCTATTGAATTAGCTTTAAGAAATAATAGAGATTTACAAGTAGGTAGACTGCAACTCGAACAAGCACAAGCACAATTAAGCGAACAAAGAGCCGCACTTTTGCCCAGTCTCAACGCACAATTCAATTTTTCTCGTGAATCTTCACTTGGCATCGCTCAACAAAATTTACAACAAAGAAGAAGACTTGAGGCACTAGGGCAGCGTGATCAATTTGTCAAAGCCAATAAAGAAAGTACCAACGCAAATGGACAATTAGGTTTAACCTACAATATCTATACAGGTGGAGCAAGAGCCGCCAGGATTAGACTAGCAGAGCAACAAATTCAAAATCAACGACTAGAAGTAGAACGACTCGCTTATGAAATTCAGTTTCAAGCAGGTGATAACTACTACAATCTACAGAGAAGTGATGCACAAGTAGCGATCGCACAAGCCGCTATTGAAGATGCGACCCAAAGTTTACGCGATGCTCAACTGCTAGAACAAGCTGGACTTGGGACACGCTTTTCCGTCTTACAAGCAGAAGTAGACGTAGCCCGTGCCAATCAAGATTTAACAACTGCGATCGCTCAACAACGGGTAGCAAGACGAACCTTAGTTGATTTACTCAGTTTAGGTCAAAGAGTTGAAATAACCGCAGCAGACCCAATTGAAGAAGCAGGAAACTGGCCCCTTTCACTAGAACAAAGTATTGTCCTTGCCTATAAAAACCGAGCCGAATTGCAGCAACAACTTGCCCAACGAGAAATCGGCGAACAAAATCGAAGAATTGCATTATCGGAGATTAGACCTCAAGTCAATTTTACAGCTAATTACCAATATGCTGATAACTTCGATGATCAAATTAGTGTTGTTGATGGATATGCTTTCACAGCAACCGCTAGATGGAACTTTTTTGATGGGGGTGCCGCTTTTGCCAGAGCCAGACAACAAGAACGCAATATTGATTTAGCTGATACTCGATTTGCTAGAATACGGAGTCAAGTCCGCCTTGAAGTAGAACGAGCTTACTATAATAGCGTAGCGAACCAAGAGAACATCAGAACTGCCGCTTTGAGTGTAGAATCTGCGACAGAAAGCCTACGATTAGCCCGTCTTCGCTTTCAAGCAGGTGTCGGAACCCAAACCGATGTTATTAACTCCCAACGGGATTTAACCGACGCAAGAAGCCGATATTTACAAGCGATCGTCGATTATAACCGTTCACTTAATGATTTACAAAGAGCCGTCAGTAATTGGCCGACAGGTCGTTTATTTGAATTAAAGTAGATTAAGATCAGGGTAGATTAAGGGCTTGATTACCAAGCCCAAATTTATAATTGATCTCCAAACTCCATACACCTAAGTGATACAATGTAATAAAAATTTAATATTTTTTAATATTACTTAACTATATTTAGGGTAAAGGGTAAATTATGTCTAATATCACGTTTGTCAAGGAAGATAAGTTCATCGTCGCAGCAGATGGGGCTAATTTACGCGAAAAAGCGATCCAAAACGGAATTGACATCTATACCCTAAAAGGAAAACTCATGAACTGCGGGGGTTATGGTCAATGCGGTACCTGTGTCGTTGAAATTGTCGAAGGAATTGAAAATTTATCCCCCAAAACCCCTTTTGAAAAGCGAGTCTTACGCAAAAAACCCGCGACATACCGTTTAGCTTGTCAAGCTCTGGTAAACGGGCCAATTAGTGTTAAAACTAAACCTTAATTAACGAGCGTGGCCCGATGGCCAATCGCCTATGTAATGATATTCTAAGACATGGTTGTTTATAATTATTTCGAGGGGAAGGAAGATGCAAGTCAACGATCTTGGATTCATTGCCACCATTTTATTTGTTTTAGTCCCTACCGTTTTCTTACTCATTCTCTATATTCAAACCAACAGAGATCAAAGAGAAGGTTAAAATCAATCGCTATTACTGAAATTATCATTTCACAAGGGGAAAACCAAGATTTTTGGTTCGCCCCGCTTTTTTTAGATTCTTCTTCTGGCCCACGAACTCTTAAAAATCCGTTAAAGTATTAATAAACGCTCTCAGGCTTTTCAAATCAGTTCTATGACATCTTCCATTGCTGTAAGAGAACTTCCCTTATTTCCTCTCCCCGAAGTTGTTCTATTTCCAGGTCGTCCCCTTCCTCTTCACATCTTCGAGTTTCGTTACCGTATTATGATGAATACCATCTTAGAAGAGGATCGCCGCTTTGGAGTGTTGATGGTTGATCCGACTGAAGGTAGTATTGCTAAAGTGGGTTGCTGTGCTGAAATCCTGCGGTTTCAAAGACTACCTGATGATCGCATGAAAATTTTAACAATGGGTCAGCAACGTTTTCGCGTTTTAGAATATACTCGTGAAAAGCCTTACCGTGTTGGTTTGGTTGAATGGATCGAAGACCAACCTTCTAGCAAAGATCTAAGACCGATCGCCAAAAATGTTGATCAGCTATTACGAGATGTAGTACATTTGTCCGCAAAATTAACTGATCAAAAAATTGAGCTTCCAGACGATTTACCGAGTCTTCCTACAGAATTATCTTATTGGGTTGCGGGTAATTTATATGGCGTGGCTACCGAACAACAAGCGTTGTTAGAAATGCAAGATACATCGGAACGTCTAGAAAGAGAAATTGAAATTTTAACCTCAACTCGTAATCATTTAGCCGCTAGAACTGCTCTAAAAGATGCTTTAGCTTAATTTCGTTCGCGTTTAGTTTTAGATAGATCTATTCATGTTTTAAAGCAAAAAGTCTTCTGTTTTGATTGAAGGGTTTTAGGTTCGGAAATTACGAATTGTCAAAAAAGATTAGATTTACTTAGAGGAATAAGCCGTTTATTGATCTTAAATTTTTGCTAATTTTTTGAGAAGATTTGTCATATTTGTAACAGATTTTAAAAGTAGCATTCCGACGAGCAATATTGATGCAAGACTAGATTTGATATAATATTGTTAAACACTCTCGCACTTACGTCGAAACTCTCATCTGACTAAAGTGAAAAAAACCACTGAATTAACTTTGACAGCAACGCTAAGATTAAAGATCATTATCTAATATAGTTTGAGGAATCATGAGCGATATTCGAGCAAAAATTCAAGAGGAATTAGCTAACGCTAGAGCCGTTTGTAGTACAGAAGGGTCAGAATCGGCTGATTGTGCTGCAGCTTATGACGCTGTAGAAGAATTACAGGCTGAAGCCTCTCATCAACGCCAAGATCATCCAGTTAAAAACTCTTTTGAAAAATACTGTGATGATAATCCAGAAGCGGCCGAATGCCGTCTTTATGAAGACTAATCCTTTGGCTTCATCAAGCTAACCTTTGTCATTTACAATAGAACAGTGAGTCTTCTTTAATCAGAAGGCTTTCTGTTTTTTTGTGGATATAGCTCCCCCGATTCTTAATGCAAGACATTTGGTTTAGACCTTTAGTCTGGACAGACTATCGCCTAGCTGTAATATTTACCGTAATTTTGCCAATGATTTTTTTAATCTGGGCATTATTGCAAAAAGTTGAGTCAATACAGCGTTTACTGATTATTTATTGGCGTGTCGCCAGTTTATTAATGATTACGGTTTATTTAATGATTGCATCTTGGCCGATCGCATTTATCACCAGTTTCGCGGCTAGAATTTTAATTGCGATCGCGTTATGGTTTTGGGTCGATCTTAATGATGAAATTAGAGATTTACCCCAAAGCTTACTTAAATTGTCTTTTACGGCTTGGCGATGGGCAGTCACGATTTATACACTCATTGGTGCGATCGCCATTCTTCCCTTTTACTCCTGTGTCTTAACTGAAGGTGCTATTAAACAGCCGTTTTGCGAAGTTTGGTTAGAGGCTCCCTGGCAGTATAAAGCATGGATGCACCCTAATTTAGCCCCAGGTGTGCTAGGCTTTTTTGGCATCGTGGGTCTAGTTTTTTATGTTCTTTATTTGGCTTATTTTCTCTTTTTCCGTCTCGGTAAACAAGGACGTTCCGCCCTAGAACAATAATGACGATCGCTAAACGACTCGAAGTTTATACCATCAAACGCCCGCAAGAAGTCTTACTCGTAATGATTGAAAACGAGGGTCAAACCGATGAAATTGCTATCTTTAAAGGCTTTTCTAGTTCTTTAATGCAGCCTACTAATCCTGATCCAGATATTCCTGTGATTAGTGAGCAAGCCGTAATTACTCGGATTGATCGGCTTAAAAGTCCCTATAATCCCAATCAACCGAATTATCTTCAACAAGGTTTAACTTTTGAAGAAATGGAACGTTTACTAGAAGAATTAGGAATATAAGGGCTTGATCACCAAGCCCCTCAATTTACGAATTAATCTTCTAAATCAAGTTCATTAAAATCATCGGTATCGTCTTCTTCACTCGCAGTTGGAAAGGGAATCGAACCAATTTCGAGTTTTTCGCGGACTAATTTTTCGACTTCGGCAGCGACTTCGGGACGTTCTTCTAAATATTTCACGGCATTATCGCGACCCTGGGAGATATTTTCACCGTTATAGTTATACCATGCCCCTTTACGGATAATGATATTAGTTTGTTCAGCTAAATCTAGCGTACAACCCATCTGAGAAATCCCCGTCCCAAAAATGATGTCAAACTCAGCAATTCTAAAAGGTGGCGCGACCTTATTTTTAGCTACTTTGACCTTAGCCCGAATTCCATACTCGCCTTCACTTCCTTTTTTAAGGGTTTGCGCCCGACGAATATCTAAACGCACTGAGGCATAAAATTTAAGAGCATTACCACCTGTTGTTACTTCTGGGTTTCCATAAGTTACACCGATTTTTTGCCGTAGCTGGTTAAGGAAAATTACCACACTACCCGACTTACCGATATTACCTGCAATTTTTCTTAAGGCTTTACTCATCAGTCGAGCTTGTAAACCCACTTGATTATCGCCCATTTCGCCTTCAATTTCGGCTCTGGGGACTAAAGCGGCTACTGAGTCAATTACAACCATATCCACCGCCGCAGAACGCACTAATTGATCGACAATTTCTAATCCTGCTTCTCCCGTATCAGGTTGGGCTACTAATAGGTTGTTGATATCAACTCCTAAAACAGCCGCATAAGCTGCATCAAGGGCGTGTTCTGCATCAACAAACGCAGCAACTCCACCTGCTTTTTGAACTTCGGCGATCGCATGAAGGGCTAGTGTTGTTTTTCCCGCACTTTCTGGCCCATATATTTCGATAATTCGTCCTTTGGGTAATCCACCTCCTAACGCTACATCCAGAGTTAGCGCACCGCTAGGAATGGTTTCCACTCGCATTCGTGTCGCATCTCCGAGACGCATGATCGAGCCTTTGCCAAAACTACGCTCAATCTGATTTAATACTAAGTTTAAAGCTTTGTCTTTATCGGGGTTATTAGTGGTAATTGCAGCCATTTATTTGTCTCACCCAGTCTTTAGGAGGTTACTAAGAAAATAGTACAGAGGTATTTATTTATTGTAGCTTTTTTTTGTCTTGATCGGAGCCTACTGCATAGCAATATAATAATTTCTTTATTAATTATACAAAGATTTTTAAGCCTTACCTTAATTTAAAAATTTAATCAATAATTTTAATAAATCTTAACTTTTAGACGAGTAAATATTAGGTATTTTCACGCTTGAAGTTCATCAAGATAAAATAGAAACAAACAAAGAAGGTAAATTAGAGTTAAACCCATGACCGTTAGTCTCTCTCCTCAAACGATTGGTATAAAAGATGGCTATTTAAGAAGTGTTCATCACATCGCTTTGAATGTCAAAAATATGGATGCTTCGCGTTATTTCTATGGTCAAATCTTAGGACTTCATGAATTGACAGGTGAAGAAATTCCAACGACCTTAAAACAGTTAGTAGAACAAGGAAAAGTCGCCAATTTTACTACGCCAGATGGCATCATACTCGATTTATTTTGGGAACCCGAATTATCTCCACCTGATCTTGATCCAAAACAACAATTTACACGGGCTAATCATTTAGCGTTTGATATCGATCCCAATTTATTTGATCAAGCAGTAGAAGTCTTAAAAAATCAGAACGTGATGATCGATCATGGCCCCGTAACACGTCCTACAGGCCGAGGAATTTACTTTTATGATCCAGATGGGTTTTTACTTGAAATTCGCTGTGATCGAGTGTGATTTTAAAGTGCAGGGGCCGCGACTAAAGATATACCAACCCCTAAAGCTAACCCAACGAGGACTTGAAAAGGAGTGTGACCCAACAATTCTTTTAAACGTTCTTCATTAATTTCCTTGCCGTCTTGAAAGAAACCATCTAGAATCTGATTGAGAATACGGGCTTGTTTTCCTGCCGCTTGACGAACACCCGCCGCATCATACATCACAATCACAGCGAATAGACAAGCGATCGCAAACATTGAACTATTCCAGCCCTCTTTTAAACCGACTCCTGTCGCTAAAGAACTAACTAAAGCCGAGTGTGCGCTAGGCATTCCCCCCGTCGTCACCAAATATTTTAAATTGACTTTTCGATGACGAACTAACTCAATAATTAGCTTTAGAAACTGGGCCAATAAACAAGCTGCGATCGAGACAATTAAAATATGATTATTAAAGATTTGATCAAACTCCTGCATAGTGTTTAGCGGTTTTAGTGCTTACGAGTCACAATATAAGTAGCAATGGCTCGTAGAGGTTCAGCTTTTTCCCCATAAACCGCTAATTGTGCGATCGCATCATCCACTAATGCTTGAGCTTGTTTTCTAGATTCTTCGATGCCCCACAGACTCGGATAGGTCGCTTTTTGAGCCTGTAGATCTTTACCCGCCGTTTTGCCTAATTCTTCTTGAGTTGCCGTAATATCTAAAATATCATCGACAATTTGAAACGCTAGACCAATATTTTTCGCATAACGGGATAAACGCTGTAGAGCTTCTTCACTTGCACCTGCTAAAATGGCACCCGAAACCACCGAAGTTTCTAACAAAGCCCCCGTTTTGTGGGTATGGATAAACGTCAGAGTATCGCTTGTAATATCGTCTCTTCCTTCTGATTCTAAATCCAAGACTTGACCCCCGACTAATCCCGCCGCGCCTACAGTACGCCCCAAACGCGCAATCACTTCAATAATCTTTTGTGGGGCCACATTACGGGTTTGTGTTGCTACAAATTCAAACGCATAGGCAAGTAGACCATCACCCGCTAGAATCGCTATATCTTCACCATAAACCTTGTGATTGGTTAACTTTCCTCGACGATAATCATCATTATCCATCGCGGGTAAATCATCATGAATTAACGACATTGTATGAATCATTTCTAAGGCGCAAGCAGTAGGCATCGCCATTTCAAGCGTTCCATTCATTAATTCACAGGTTGTCAAACATAAAATCGGTCTAAGTCGCTTTCCTCCCGCTAACAGAGAATAACGCATCGATTCATAAATTTTTTCGGGTCTAATAATGGGGAGAGACTTTTCTAATGCCTCTTCTACGAGTTTTTGACGTTCTTTGAGATAAGAAGTCAGATTAAATTGAGGAATAACTGCTTGTTCGCCTAATGTAACCATGTCTAATCGTGTTTGACTCGTGGAAATCGAGTCATTCGCAGGCACCGACTTTTAAAGTCGGTGTACCGAATGACCAACCGATTGCTCTCTTAATTTTACTGTCTAAGGGTAAAAGAATTTAAACCGAAATTTTTTTTAATGGAGAAGGGAGCAGATTTTTCAACCTTTCCCTTACTCCTCGTTTTAAGGTTGAACTAAATTTTGAAGCCCATCGACTACTGCCGCCGAGATTATTTTATCCTTATCTGTGATTTCTCCTAAAACTTCTTTTCCTTTAACCAGATAGCCAAAAATCGAATATTGTCCATCCATTAAATTAAATCCAGGTGGAGTTAATTCATTATCAAATTTAAAGAAGAAAAATTGAGACGACCCCCCATTAGGATCAGTCGAGGGACGCGCTAAGGCAACGGCACCAAAGGAATTAAAAGGTAGAACGAGTTCGGGTAAGTAAATTCCAGAATCTTCTAGAGTCGCTCCATAAATCGGTTTTTCTTCGCCCCTAACCAAGACTTCTAGGGGAATAGCTCGATATTTTTTTGTTTTCGGATCGATAAAGCCATTTTCTGCCCCTGCTGGATCGCCCGTTTGGACAACGAAATTATCTTCAGAGCGAGTAAAAGGTAAATTATTGTAAAAACCTCGTTGGACTAAATCAACAAAATTACCAGCGTTAACGGGTGCGCTGTAACCATCAACAACGATCGTCATATCGCCTTTAGTAGTTTTGACTTCAACCGTTGCCCGTCCTTTGAGTAGGGGTAAGTTCGCGTATTGTTCAGGAACTTCAAACGGAAAGCCTTGAACCATTAACTCTTCTAAGGTCGTAATCTGGCTTAACATAGCCTGACGTTGGCTTAGAATGGCGGCTCGATCTTGAACGCTCACCGCGTCATCGAGTTCAATTAAGTCGGCTTTAAGGTGGTCTAAGATGTCAGCCGCTTGAGATTTTTTAGCCTCTGGTATACTCGCTAAAATCGCATCTTTTTTCGTGGCTAAAACAAAAGAAGCATCTTTAAGATCTTTTTTAATCGGGCCCCAACGTTTTCCCTTAAGATTTTTTTCAATATCTTCGAGCGCACCCTGAAATTGTCGTACTGGACGATTATCGATGGGTAGAGCATTTCGTAAAATTGCTTCTGGATCGGTAACCGCATCTCCCTGCGCTAAGACACTCAGCAAAATGGGTTTTTGTTCATTTAGTGTCCATCCAGCATCACTAAAACTAAAGCAGGAGAGTAGAATAAAGATGGCGATTAGACTGGCTTTCCAAAACCTCTGAAAGCGAGGCCAACGGAACCCTACGCGCACGCCTTTTAAAAAATTTACTGGTTTCATTAATTTCTCTTGGACTAAAAATAACCGCGCCACACACAAAATACTTGTATGTTTTTACTTCTACCCTTGTCAAGAGGCTGAAGAAAGATATAAAGATTAGAAATTACAAAACGGTTTCCCGAATTCTAGTAGAATAGTCTATTGACCATTACGGCCATTTAAAGTATTTCATGATTTCGAGCAACGATTTTCGGAGTGGTGTCACCATCGAAATAGATGGTTCTGTCTGGCGGGTTGTGGAATTTCTCCACGTTAAACCAGGAAAAGGATCGGCTTTTGTGCGGACAAAACTAAAAAATGTTCAATCTGGGAACGTTGTTGAACGCACCTTCCGCGCTGGGGAAACGGTTCCACAAGCGTCCATTGAAAAGCGAACCATGCAACACACCTATAAAGAAGGTGATCAGTATGTTTTCATGGATATGGAAACATTTGAAGAAGCTACGATCGCACCCAACAAAATTGGCGATCGTGTTAAGTTTATTAAAGAGGGCATGGAAGTTAATATTGTCTTCTGGAATGAGCAGGTTTTAGAAGTTGAACTGCCAACCTCTGTCATTTTAGAAGTCACTGAGACAGATCCAGGTGTCAAAGGCGATACGGCAACAGGCGGCTCAAAACCTGCAATTGTCGAAACGGGAGCGCAAATTATGGTACCTTTATTTATCTCAATTGGAGAACGGATTAAAGTAGATACCCGCGATGGCTCATATTTGGGACGGGAATAATTACACCTGTTAGTTGTCTTCGCGTGTTTTTGACCAAAAGAGGCAACTAACATTTAGTACAGAACAGTAGTAGGGTAGAATTTAGTGTCGATTAACTATAGTGAACTCCGTGAACTGTTAACTGCGATCGCTCAAACAGATATTACGGAAATGATCCTAAAAAGTGAAGATTTTGAACTGACGGTACGCAAAGGGACAACCTCCGCATTGCCGCCAGTAGAACTTTCTATACCCGTTGTTCCCATACAAACAACGCCAGTTTCTCCGCCACTGAGCGCGAAAATTGAACCGACTCCCAGCGAACCGATACCCTCAAGCGTCGATAAAAAATGGGTGGCTGTTACTTCGCCAATGGTAGGAACCTTCTATCGTGCGCCTGGCCCCGATGAACCGTCTTTTGTCGAGACGAGCGATCGCATCCGCACAGGGCAGACTGTTTGTATCATTGAAGCGATGAAGCTGATGAACGAAATAGAAGCAGAAGTGGCGGGGCAAATTATGGAAATTGTCGTCGATAATGGCGAACCAGTAGAATACGGACAGACCCTGATGTGGGTTAACCCAGATTAATTGAGTTCTTAGGTCATGACCCTTAGTCTATATAACACTCTCACACGTCAAAAAGAATCGTTTACCTCTCTTGAACCGAATCAAGTTCGGATGTATTGCTGTGGTATTACGGTATATGACTATTGCCATTTGGGTCATGCGCGGGCTTGTGTAATTTGGGATCTCGTCAGAAGATATTTAGAATGGCGCGGCTATCAGGTTAAATATGTCCAAAATTTTACCGATATCGATGATAAAATCCTCAATCGTGCCAATAAAGAGCAGACATCAATGGAAGATGTATCAGAACGCTTTATCGCGGCTTATTTTGAGGATATGGAACGACTTGGAGTCAGAAAAGCAGATTTATATCCCCGCGCTACACATACTCTAGATGGTATTAAATGTCTTGTTTGTGAGTTAGAAGAAAAGGGATATGCTTACGCATCTCTTGGCGATGTTTATTATTCAGTGCGTCATTTTGCTGATTATGGTAAGCTTTCAGGACGTAAGCTAGAAGATTTAATCGTTGGGGCTAGTGGTCGCGTTGATGCCGATGACCCCGAAACACAAAAGAAAAAAGATCCTTTTGATTTTGCGCTTTGGAAAGCCGCTAAACCTAATGAACCGTTTTGGGAATCAAAATGGGGTAATGGTCGCCCTGGGTGGCATATCGAGTGTTCTGCAATGGTTAGAGAGCATTTAGGAGAAACGATCGATCTTCATGTGGGGGGTAGTGATCTTGTTTTTCCCCATCATGAAAACGAAATTGCTCAATCTGAAGCGGTTACTGAAAAACCTTTAGCCCGCTATTGGATGCACAATGGTATGGTGAAAGTCGGCGGCGAAAAAATGTCGAAGTCTTTGGGGAATTTTATTACGATTCGGGAATTATTAGATAAATATGACCCAATGGCGGTACGTTTATTTATTCTGCAAGCCCATTATCGTAAACCTCTTGATTTTACTGATGAGGCTTTAGGTGCTGCAACAAATGGATGGGCTACTTTAAAAGAAGGGCTACTTTTTGGTGAACAATTTGGACAACAGTTAGGCTGGAAAGTTGATAATAAACTTGTTGATTCATATGTTGATCGTTTTAATGAAGCAGTGGATGATGATTTTAATTTTGCAGGTGGTTTAACGATTTTATTTGAATTGGCTAAAGAGTTAGGAACGGAGAAAAATAATTTAATCCATGAAGGGAATACGAGAGGGCAACTCTTAGAGGAAAAGTGGAATACTCTAGTTAAACTCGCTAGTATTTTAGGTTTGGAAGCTGTTTTAGAAGAAGTAGAAAAATCAGTTGATGGTTTAAGCGATGCGGCTATAGAATCACTAATACAACAACGGGCTATCGCTAGAAAAAATAAGAATTTTGCTGAGGGCGATCATATTCGAGATGAGTTAAAATCTCAAGGTATCACTCTAATTGATCAACCTGGTGGTGTGACTAAATGGCATCGGGAATAATTTTTATGACTCAACAACTATCTTTACGAGCGTGAAGAAGCGAGAAAGCAAAGTTTAAAAGGATTGAGAGAATCTAATCGTCAATTAGACCTACTTAATTTGCAATTGGATGAATTAATTGCCATGTTAGAAGCAGAACTACGGAAACAAAAAAAAGAGCGTTTACTTAATAGAGAGCAAAAAGTAGAATAAAACATTTAACGATTTTCTTTAAATCTGAGTTCAAGACCTAAAACAACTTGTTTGAGTAACCAATAGAGAAAAGCAATCACAAATGTTGTAATAATAATGACTAAAATTGGTTCTTTATTAGTTAACTCTTCAATTGAGTTTTTTAATAAATAAATGGGGCGCGTCACAAAATCCCAACTATTAAAACGCTGAAAACGACCTAAATAAACACCAATAGCACATAGAAAATGGATGCCTAACTCAGACGATAAAATATATTTTTTATAACCTTGCCTTTCTAAATAATTGTCCAGATTCATCACTGATAAGACATAAGCCAGAAAACCAGCTAAGATAAAAATGGTATATTGTGGAATTAATACTAAAGTAATGATCCAAACTGAATAACCGTAACGAATTAAATCAATTAAATGAATGACATCCGTTAAAACATAAGGCGCGTTGGGTAAAAAAGCAATAAAAGTTAAGAAAATCAACCACCAAGATAAAGAGCGTTTTTGAGAAAAACGAAACAGAAAAATACTTAAAACTAAAGGAATAAAAGCTAGAAATAGATTCCAAACCATAAAAGAATGGCTGTAGTCCACAATTTTCCACACATATCTGATGAAGTGCATAAAGATTATTCCTAATGCAAAAGATGACAGTTCTACTTCTGCTATTATATCTGTCACCCAAAAATTAGGATTTAGCTCTCAACTGTCGTAATTCCTTTATTATCTATACGTCGAATAGCTACCACAGCAGGACGCGGAGGCTCGTTTGCTTGTTTACTAGGCCAGTTTGACCCGATCGGAACTTGACGCTGTTGAATAAATTCTTGTCCTTGAGTGGTTTTCAGGGTAAATTCTCGTTCTTGAAAAGCCATATTTTGACGAATTCCTCTAGCTTCTCCTGGATGTTGAACAGAAAGAAAAAGAGTTTGCTGATCTTTGGTAAACCAAGGCCCTGTTAACTCAGTATCCATCGGGCCGATCGCAAATGGATACGCATCCCCCATATTTGGGCCAGATGTCGGAAGGAACCATGCAGCATTATTTCCAAATACACCAAGCGGTTTATCTGGATCATTATGACTTCCTGTAGACATATCACAGACCATCCAAAGATTTCCATTTGCATCAAATTCTAGGTTATCTGGGTTTGAGAAACCGAGTCCCCCTTGTGTCGGTTCACCCCCTGTTGCAAACATTTTCCAACGAAAGGACATTGCCGCAGGATCATTTCGATCTTCATCTAGACTCATGATCCAACCATATTCGTAAGATGTTTCTCCATTGGGGCCAATAAAAATATTTTTATCTGGGCCACCATCTTCTCCAGGAGTCCCAGAAGTAAAAGTAATATACAGAGTACCATCTGGTGCAATTTCTGTATCTTCGGGTCTAGCGGTACAGGTGACTCCGACTGCATTGGCGGCAAAATGAGCATCAATGAGGATCGCTCCTTGTTTCTCTGCTGGATTGCCCTCATAAAGGTCACTAAGGGTCTTAAATTGTTGTTTATAAGAGGGGATGTCTTCGTCTTTGGTATAAGCGGTAATACCCCCTTCTATGCGGTTGGGATTAGGCAATAATATTGGACTGATTCCTTTCCGTTCCACAATTTGACTGGGTAATACGGGATCAATGGGAGTGTTCAGCGTTAAGGGTATCCATTTTCCAGATCCATCGGGATTAAATTTCGCCCCGTATAGCATTCCGCGTTCTAGGAGTTTAGAATTTTCTTTATCTTGAGGGTTACGGATGATGTCTTGGGAGATGAATTTATAAATATGTCCACCTCTGCGATCGCAACCTGAATAAACAGCAAGTGGTTTTCCCGCAACGACCCTAAACCCGACTGCTTCGTGACGAAAACGACCTAACCAAGTGTGTTTAGTTCCGTAGTCATTGGGGTTAGCGGGATCAACTTCAACCATCCAACCATATTTATTCGATGCTAAAGCAAAAACATTACCGCGTCCGTCTATTTCAGTATTATTAATGAAAAAAGGTTTTTTAACTGGATCGAAAGATGTACCATCTGCTAACACAGGTTCAAAAACTTGATCTTGGTAGTTTTCCTCTGCACTAAAAACGGTTCCCCAGGGTGTTGTTCCTCCCGCGCAGTTTTGGAAAGTACCGATAATTTTGCTCCCTAATTGATCATCGTAACCGCGTTTATTGGTTTTCGTAAAAACAGCTACAGCAGGGCCAGTTGATTTAAGATAGTTTCCATCTTCTAAACCTGAAATTCCAGTGATTCTGCGATCGGCTTTTGAAAAAGTTCTTGTCCATTTCCCATCGGCATTTCGACGAATTGATATAATGCCAATTCCTTGATCAATTAATCCCTCTTTAGAAATTTCTATAATTTTATTTTTTAAAGGATTATTATCAGAGAGAGCAAAAGCATTAATTTTTCCTTTGCTTTCTTTTAAAGCTAATTTAACTTCTTCAAAGGGTAAAGATTTTCCGATGACTTTTTCATAGGTTGTCATCCAAGTCATGCCACTAATATATTCAAAGTTAATGGTTAAATAGCCTTCATTTAGGCTAGTTTCAATAAATGATAAATAGTCGTTATTATAACCAAAACGGGATGTTCCCACAGGATCACCCCAAGCTGCAATAATATCATATGTAAAATCTTCTGGTAAGACTAAATCATCAACGACTTGATAAGTTGAATACGTTTTGATTTGTTGTTCTGAAGTGATGGAGTTGATTTCTAATGGTAAAGGAAGTTTAATCGGTTTAAAACTAAGCTCGTTTGTGGGTTTAGCTACTGCCTGAGAGAAAGGCATGGAAAAACTATTATCAGTTAACTTGAAGAGTGTTCCTCCAGCCATTGCACCCATAAACATTAAAAAATGGCGACGTTTTAGATTCATATTAGTCGTTTTCAGCTTAGTTTGATGGTCAAACTGCTATATTATAAATCATCGAGCTTTAAGTTTAGTTTAGGAACAGGTTAAGCGAGAATTTTTTAATTGAATTAGAAAAGGGTTTGGCGACCAAACCCCTACATTTAATTTAAAAATTCCCAGATATATTGATTAACAAGTTCGGGGCGTTCCTGTTGTACCCAATGACTACAATTAGGAATGTATTTAATCGTTAAATCTCTGACAAACTCCTCAGTTCCATAGGTTAATTCTTTACCTAATGCGGTATCATTTTCACCCCAAATCATTAAAGTAGGAGTCTCCACAATTGTCCAATCATCATTAGATTGATTCAAGAAATTTTGAAAGGTACAACGATAATAATTAATCATTGCTGTTAAAGCACCTCTCTTCGCTGCAGCATCTTTATATGCTTCGAGATCAGCTTGAGAAAAAGCCGTTTTATCGATCGCCATTCCCGTCAATGCAGTTTCGATGATTTCATAGTCATTTAACTGGATTAACCATTCAGGTAAAAAGGGAATTTGGAAAAAGAAAACATACCAACTTTTAAGAAGTTGTTGAATAGTTGTTAAACCTTGACTGAATTTGGCAGGGTGAGGCAAATTTAAAACGATAAGTTTTTCGACCATGTTGGGATAATTATAGGCAAAACTCCAAGCGATCGCACCTCCCCAATCATGACCCACTAAGATACAATCATCATAACCTAATCCTTTGATTACGCCTTCAATATCCTTCATTAATTCGGTCATAGAGTAAGCTTCTAATTCGGATGGTTTATCACTTTCGTTATACCCTCTTAAATCGAGAGCAACGACTTTATACTGTTGAGAAAATTCAGGGATTTGATGTCGCCAAGAGTACCAGAATTCAGGAAATCCATGTAAGAACAGCATTAACTTTCCTTGTCCCTGGCTAACGTAATGAAGTTGGATATTATTAGTTTGTATAAATCCATCTTGCCACATATGTTTTAGGGTAGTCATTGTCTTGATCCTCTTTCTAAGATTGATAGAATTCAATCGGTAAAATTACTGTTTTAAGTTTGATTGAGTTTTTCGCTTTCTCTTGAAATGGTATAAAAGCCAACTGCTATTTTAAATATACTAATGATAGATTATCTTGTTCAAAGAGTTTTCTAATTTAGGAAATTTCTTTTTTTGGTGTGAGGAGTACAATGTTTAATAATCTTAAAAAAGCCTTAAGTCATCAAAGCTTAGTTACTGTGGCTGGGGTGTTGCTCACAAGTCCAGCACTAGCCAATGAGCTTAATCAAACTTCAGTTAATCAAATTCAAAATAACAAAACATCTTCCCTTTCTCAGTCTCTTTACGAAGCACAAACTTTTTCCCCTACGACTCTCAGTAACCCGATGAGTCAAATTACTAATGTCAATGAATTGACAGATGTTACACCAGATGCTTGGGCATTTGAAGCACTCAGAAGTTTGGTTGAACGCTATGGTTGTATTGTAGGATATCCCGTTGCCGAAGGCACTCGCCAGAGGCGAGACCGTGGGAATTTGTCGTAGGGTTAAATGCTTGTTTAAATACAATTGAACGTTTAATACAAGAAGGTGTATCGGTTTTAAGAGAAGATATCGATAAACTGACTCGACTCGACTAGCAGAAGAATTCGAGGCTGAACTAGCAGCATTAGGTACCCGAATTGATAATCTAGAACAAAGAGTTGCTTTCTTGGAAGATCATCAGTTCTCGACGACGACAAAATTAAATGGTGATGTCATTATGGTAGCATCGGGACTTTGGGGAGCCGAGCAAGCAGATGCACCCGATGGAACACCTTTACAGGATAATCAAATTACTTTTAATTACCGCTATCGAGCCAATTTCGATACCAGTTTTACAGGTGAAGATCGATTACAAGTGCGTCTACAAACCTCTAATATTGTTTTTGCGCGAGGTGGTAGTAATTTAACTGATTTTAACTTTGCGGCCCCTGGGGATAATCTGCTACAGATTAACAAATTACAATATCGTTTTCCTATCACTGATCAATTAACCGCGTGGATTAGTGGTGTTAAAGTGACATTAGATGATATATCCGATCCATTGGCTCCTTTTACGGAAGGTGCATTATCCTACTTTGGTGCGATCGCTCCGATTTATGTTTTGAGTGATAATCTAGGACAGGGGTTAGGCTTACTCTACGAATTTAATAAATCTTTAAACCTAAGTGCTTTTTATTCGGCAGGGAACGGGTTATTTAACGGTAATTATGTTGCTGGCTCTCAGTTAACTTATGCACCGACTGATACACTGAGTTTAGCGGTTGCCTACTCACGTAATTATATTCCGAGTGGTCAATTTGATTCTTTTTCGCTACTGGGTGATACAGGTGTGTCTAATAGCGATAATGGTTAGTCAAGATAGAAATAATGAGTAAAAGTAGAATTTTGCTATTCTAAAAGA